>Ga0209489_100260_pt1 | contig 90509 bp, 44 predicted proteins | sample SiratrowhiteBW_FD_187527 | JGI IMG/M metagenome (GOLD analysis project Ga0209489, IMG submission 187527) | Root nodule microbial communities of legume samples collected from California, USA - Siratro white BW (SPAdes) (version 2) | ecosystem: Host-associated > Plants > Roots > Nodule | place...
AAAAATTGATTTCTTTTTTTTTTTTTTTTCCATCTTCTCCTAAGAAGTAAATTATATTTTTACTTTACAAGCTGAGTGAAGTTTTACTCACACAAGGTTCTTAGTCCAAAAAATTAAAATTAAAAGAAATAAAAATATTAATGATTTTTTTTTTTTACTTTATGGATAAGTATTCCAATACGTTTCAGTTGGACCTTGCTAAGGCCCTCATCAAAGTATATCTTATCTTACTACTGGGCCATACTATGGGTATTTCTATTCACACTTCCTTTTTAACTTTTTACCCTTTTTTTAATGTTATTTTGTAATTTTATTGCGTTCTTGTTAAAAATATAAGTGTGATTTTGAATCCCATAAATCAAAGAAAAATAAATAAATAACATATAAAGAGAAAAGATTGAGAGTCTTATTGTTACAAGAATTTGGATTGGAGGTGTGGTGTGCTTAATCTATAAAGATACAAGGATATTCTTAGGGGATATCTTTAACAGAACCTTATTCAATCGATAATAACAGAAAAAAACACTTGTGCTAGAGCAGAGAACAAGTAAATAAAGTAACACTTACACTAGAACATGAAATGTTGTTCTTGGAAGTGCTAAATCATTTAAACCTCTGTTTCATTAGTAATAAAACAGTGAGAATGTGCAATCATAAATAAGATAAGGGAATCAAACATGAATTAATGGCGATTTTAATTGAATGACACAACATATTTAGATATCTCATTTAAAATATAAAAATATTATTATTACGGACTAAATATTTTTCTAAGCTCTTATTAACTTAAATGTTGAATAAGAATAACCTATTGGTAGATTTTCTCTCAGTATTTTATAGACAAAGTTCAACAACCCTTCTAAAAAAAATAAAAGTCTGTCAAAACTCGATTTACTCCAAATTTCTACTAACATATTTTGAAAGGTTCCAGTTCTAGTTCGGTTGTAACACTTGTTATATATAAGAGATGTTATCATCACCTAAATTATTAACACGATGTTTCGTGAGGCAGTTGTAGATAGATACTTCAATTTTTTCTTTTTTTGTGTGTGATGGATGATACTTGATATGCTCGAAAATAAGAATACAACAAAGAAGGAAATTGCTCCCTGATCTCAGGGGTCCCTCAAGATAAAATAAAGAACTGGAAAAGACAGTGTGTCACTGTTGACATGCCATCAGATTAGAAGAACAAAGCTTTGAGTGTCTCTTAAACAAGCATGATTTTGGGATATAGGGTTTATGATTTTAAACTACTAAGCAAAATGGTCCAACATTGAAAATAGGGTAAGTCTTATTACGACCACTTCAGTACTTCTATGACATGGCATCATCTCAGATTCCCAAGAATACTTTTAAATGTTATACTACTGTCGAGCATTGTTTCCTCAGCATTGTTAATTAATTGCACATTATACTTCTCAATTTGTATTATACATGCATTTTTCTGCCATTAAAGCAAAAAGTGCAGTGTACAAACATGAGATTATTATAAAAAATTAGGATTAGAAATAACACTATCATTGTTAGACAAATATATGGTTTGAGCCCCCTATGGTCTTGTCCTTTTCCTTTATTTGTAAGAAACAACTTTGTTCTTGAATAGTAATTTTCCCTGGGACCCTTCCCTTATCACAAACTTTTGGGCTTTAACTAATCTTATCTTTTCGGAACGCTGAACCGTTGGTTCGATGGATCATGAAGTTCACTCAACTAAAATCTCAAAATTTTCAGTTGAGTGTGACATTGATGCCAACCCATTGTGTTTCTTGGGTGGCAGCTAGCCAAAAGCCTCAAACTTTGGACGAACTAAGAGGGATTGAATCATGGGGTTGTAGTATAGTTGATGATCACATGGAAGGAATATTGCAGATAAGGATGGGAGTGAATGAGAAAGAATTGAAGAACACAATCTTTTGTGGGGGTACAAGGACCACATTGCATGAGAATTTTCAGCTCACATTGCAGTGGCTAATGTTTATCTTCTATCTTTGAGGTCAATAGCCACCATGCACATGCAAACTTTAATCTGTTGCCAAACTCAGATATTTCTCACTCTGGTTATGACAAAGAACAACATAAAAAATGGTGTCGTCCCTGGCTGTTTTCTCAGCATTGAAAAATAGATAATTTTGATAAATTCAGAACTCCAAGTGCCCAACACTGTTTTGTTAAATCCATTCGGTAGATAGTCCACATTCCAGATATGGGCAAGTAAAAACATGCTTATCGTTTAGTAACATCCAAATTCCTAAATCTTCAAAAAAAAATGTTATTTATAGTTTAATAACATTCATCAAGTGTTAATTATACATACTAAGAACTTTAAATGATATTTTTATATAATATAAATATTTTTAAAAAATATTATTGATTTTTTTTGACATATTCTTTAATAAAAAATTCAACATTATAAAAATTTGTAGTAACCTTTTTCAATAAATAGAAAATTAACATTATACAAAAATTACTAAATTTTTAGTAGTTCTTTTTTCTAATACAAAGAAAACATTTTTAAAATGTTATTAAAAAATTTTAATAATATTTTTCCATAAAAAAAACATAAATGTTACTAAAAATCTTTGATGATATGTTTTAATAGAGAAAACATAGTAAAAGTGATACTAGTATAACTATTTTGTAATATTTAACAAATATTACTAAATCATTTATTTGAAAATAATTTTTTTAATAAATATTGGGTCATTATTTTTAAACCATAACATAAATTAATATAAAAAGAGAAAATTTGTAATGAAAGGATACGGTAAATCAAGAAAAGATTCAATTACTTTTGTTAAAAAAGCACTTTCTATTCCTATGCATGTATTTAAAGGGTTTCGCTAGTCTACGTATGTATTGGATATAATTCAATGTTTTGTACATCAAATAGGTCCAATATTAATTTATTATATATGGATTAGGGTTTAATTTCATGAAACAATCATACAAATATATTAGAATCCTCTCATGATCCTATTTATTTGTACAACATTCTTTCCAAACTAATGATCAATCATATATGTGCAAATGAGTTAAAAGTATAATAATGAATACAAATTTGAAAACAAAAAGTAAATAAGTTAAAAAGTTTAGGGATTTACTAAACATAAAATATTGTGAGTTTACCTATATATTTTCTAGGTTATGAATCAACTAAAAAAACTCTCCAATAAATAAAAGAATCTCTAATAAAAGAATAAATTAAAAAAATAAAGTGTGTATTTGAATGTAGTGTAAAACATGAAATTATATAAAAACAATTGTGTTTTCTTTCTTTATATTTATTCAAGTTAAATTTTGAGTTTACATTCTTTTTCCCTAATTTTTTTTTTCTTGAAAAGCCTTGGTTACATTGATTGTAGTATATGGTTTTCATTAACAAACAATTAGCATAACAAAACAAATAAAGGAGACAAATTATATATTAAAAATAAAATAAATAAATAATGACATAAATCAGTTGTATTCAAATAAAACATATTTTCCCAATTCAAATGTTATAAATAAAAAGTTCAATTATATGAAATTATTAAAAAAAAGACTTATAATATTTTTTTTTACTCCTTAAATAAAAATACCAGGATATATTCTATGATAAATAAACAAATAGTTAATATATAATATAAAAACAAATAAAAAATATTAATATATTACAAGAATTTATCTCTTAATTAGCTTTCATTTTTTTTTTCCAGATGATATCTTTATTTTAACATTGTACTGGAAATAGTTGTAGTGACCGCATATAACAACATGGTTTAAAAAACATTATCGACAAGTATTCAGAATTTAAAACAATAAACAAATAAGCAAAATAATGATTAAAATCAATTAAATATACTCTAATTAATTCGTAATGTTAAACGAAATAAAATTAACATAAAAGGTTGCAATGATCTAAACCCATTATAAATGTTTTCACTCACTCACCTATAAATATAAATATATAAATAGGCTTATATCAACTGGTGAAAGATATGTTTTCGATAACATATCAAATATTTTAATTATGACTTAAGTATCGAAAAAAAAATTAACCGAAAAAACCCTAAAAAGTTTTTACAGGTATCGCCATTTTAACCGAGATCCGAAATAAAATCAAGAAACGTTATTACTAGATTATAAGACAGAGTAGAAACAATTCCAACCTAGTACAAGCAAGAAATAAAAAACATTTATTTATAAACAGTAGTTTAATTAGTGAAAAAGATTATAGTATTATACTATATAATATATAATATAATAAAAATTTTAAAGTAAAGTTTATATAATATATCTGAATATAAACATGATGAGTAGAAGAAAATGCATTAACAAAAAACCTCTTCTTTTAGCTCTCGATTATCGTTCAAATATAGAATAATTAAATCTCAAAACCAAATTTTCAAATTGAATAAAAGCAACTTTCAAACTATCTAAAAGCTCAATTTTTCAGTAATTTCACCATTTTACCTCTACTTCCACTTACTCATCCTAAAGTAATTAGAAAAATAAATTATAAGTAAAAGTAAAAGGTGACGTAACTATTTACTATGTGTATAATAATGATTTTAATTTTGACATCTATATAGATTTTATTTTGTTGAGCATCCACCAGCGGTGTCACCTTGGTATTAAACTAAATTAATGATATATATATATATATATACACGGCATTGTTGAGAAAATATATAATGCAAAAAAAATATTTAGAATTTACATAGGCTTTATAACAAGGTTGCCTATGTGGGGACGAATTATAAAAGGAAATTGTTTTGTTTCTGAAAATGTAAAAAACAAAAAAATCGTACCCCAATTCACATTAATAAATTAAAAGGTTGCGTGGATTATGATGTTTGTTTTGTGTCTTCTCTTGACCCGACCCGTGTGGGAAGCACATGGCATTAGGGTGCCTTGAAGAGACGAAAGCTAGGACTAGGAGTAGGACTAGGACCCTACCACCAAAGTCACCCCTTGCCATGCCCACCACGCAATCTCTCCTTTTCATTTTTTCACCTTCAATTGCCTCTCATAATCATATTTCCACATGACGCAACCTCATTATGGTTGCTTGCATTTATGCAATCTTAATTTTAGCCCCTGCATCATCCTTGATCATGGCCCCCAATTTTCGGTTTCAAACTAACACTGCTGTCCCCATTCAAAAGAGAAAACTCCAACTTCAACTTCATGCTTCCACCCCTTTTCTCCCCACAACCATACTCATAATTTTATTAACGGTAATGACGTAATAAAAAGGACTTATATTTTCAGCTCATTGCTAGGTTTCATTCTAGTGTCTTATTTTAGTATGGAACAACACCATATGTAGACATGTACTATAAATTATACGTATGTATGTCAAAGACCTTTTACGTTAATTAGCTGTCCCATGCATATATAATCTAATAAAGTATATTATTAGTTAACCTAAGGATGGTTGTGTTCATGATATGTTGCGTTGTTGGAGATGCGATTTTCACCAACTCCATGACCATGACCATGACAAAGTGGAGCTTTTTCGGTTTAACGAAAGCCTTCGAATTTACTCGTTCGGCCCAGATTCCAAAATTTCCCTGCTTTCCATGTGACCTGTTGGGTATATTTTGACAAAAAATGAGAAGGTTCGCACCAGTCCTCGAGTGATGAATCATAGCACCACAGAGAAGACAACCGAAGCTGGTCATAGATCTTCAATCATCTTTTCATGTTTGGAGCATCCGATGCAGCTAATTCGCTTTTCCCATTTCCCACTTTTTTTGTCAAAAGTTAAATACTACACTTATTCATCTGTCCTACATGCAGCAGCTCTCATGTACCACTTCATTTACACACTTTTTGTACATAAAAATGTTCACCAAGAGAAGTATTTTCTTAATTAAAGTGAAATGTGTGTAGGTAAAAAATGTGAGAAGGAAAATTAGAAGGAGCATGAAAGGTTGATGGCATTGGTAACAGTATAGTAGTAGTGGTTTGGTGGGTGCGGCTCGAGAGAGGAAAGAAAAAGGTTAGAGAACGTGAGGCACTATGTTACAGTTAAATGGATTGAAAGCGGTGTCTAAGGAGCGATGATTACGGGAACTACAGAAGAAAGAAAGGACCCGCCCCACACGTTGGATTCTCAATCCCAACTTCTGTCGTTTTCCTCACCCCTCAGTTACTCTTCTCACTGCACTCTTTCAACTTTTAACCTTCTCATTTTTTTCTCTACAATTTTCATATCTCTACGTAATTGTGGACCCCACACGTGATTTTGTCCGAATACAATTGGAAGGTGGTGAATACGCGTTGAAGCTGGTAAATTTGTATATTTAAAATAATGAAAAGTTAGCACTGATTTAATAATGATAGAAAAAGTTAACAAAATTCCAAAAATTGCCCCTGCACTGGAACATGTCACTACCCAGTGCCGCTCTGCTCCATAAGTACTCCACCCTCTCTCCCGCACCAATCGCCTCTCATAACCATTTTCATCTTCCAGAGTGAAAAATGGCAGTGCCAAACATTTTGCTCTGCATTGCCTTTGTTATCTCCTTAACATGGATGGTTGAAGCACGAATTCCAGGGATTTACGCTGGCGGTGCATGGGAAAGTGCTCACGCTACTTTCTACGGAGGATCTGATGCTTCCGGCACCATGGGTTAGTAACTAACTAACTAACTAACTAACTAACTCAACATAAACCTATTTCTGTGAAATGTACCATAGCTTGTGCTACCTAGTACTTACTTGCTCACCCACAATGTGCCTCCTAACCAACAGCATTTTCTTTTCGATGTGGTACTTTGTTTAGGGGGAGCGTGTGGGTATGGGAACCTCTACAGCCAAGGCTACGGTGTGAACACGGCGGCATTGAGCACTGCCCTTTTCAACAATGGCCTCAGCTGCGGCGCCTGCTTTGAGATAAAGTGCGCAAACGACAGACAGTGGTGTCACTCTGGAAGCCCTTCCATCTTCATCACCGCAACAAACTTTTGCCCTCCTAACTACGCTCTTCCCAACGACAATGGCGGCTGGTGCAACCCTCCTCGTCCTCACTTCGACCTCGCCATGCCCATGTTCCTTAAAATCGCCGAATACCGCGCCGGAATTGTCCCTGTTGCCTTTCGCCGGTTCGTCACCCTTCACCTTTCTTTTTCATATATCCTCAAAAAGATTATATTTTTAGATCTGTTGCTCTGTTTTTAATAATTTTTTCTCATTTGTGAGTTACGGGTTTTTTTTTTGTTTCCTTTTGGGGGTTTAAAGTACGGTTATTGACTTATTGTTGAAGTACCATGCACAAAAACTGGTATGTATGTATGTATGAGTCTCTGGTCTGGTCACAGTGAGAGGAAAAAGAAAGAAAGCTAGCTGTTAACTTCCCTAGGTAGTTACTGGTTAGTCTATTTCCCAAATGGTTCATAATTGAAGTCAATGTGACCGTGATTTGTTTATGTGACATTGTGCTTTGCACAGTTTTCGGCATGGGCTGTGTCTGATTCAGTGAAATTGGTGGGGTAGGGTTCTTCGTTAGTCTTTTTGCCTCTAATTTTGGGGTTTCTTTCACTCAATCACTTAACCATTTTAGCGTCTTCTTTAATTTCATCCTTTTTTTCACCAGCTAGTTTAATTTCCGTCCTTTTTCTTATTTATTGTGTCACTTTCGGTGGTGTGTTACTGCGAGGCGTCAAAAAAAAAAATTATTACCTTAATAATGTGGATCCCTACTTGATTATAATTTATATCTACTTAACCTTACTTTATAAAGTAATATACTAAAGTAGAAATTCGGTTAGGGGTGTTAGTTAGATAATAATGAGTGGACTGGTTGGTATTTACGCAGGGTGCCATGTAGAAAGCACGGAGGGATAAGGTTCACCGTCAACGGATTCCGTTACTTCAACCTGGTGCTGATTAGCAACGTGGCGGGTGCGGGGGATATCGTGCGCACTTACGTGAAGGGGTCCCGAACCGGGTGGATGCCAATGAGCCGAAACTGGGGTCAGAACTGGCAGTCAAACGCAGTCTTGGTGGGGCAGGCGCTGTCGTTTCGCGTCACGGGCAGCGACCGCCGCACCTCCACCTCGTGGAACATCGCTCCGCCCAATTGGCAGTTCGGTCAAACTTTCACGGGCAAAAATTTCCGAGTCTGAAACCCTAATAATGATCTAATGTCATCAACATCAATGACATACTTAAATATATATACTTTTTATGGTAATCTTTTTAACTGGACTGATGGTGACGTGTGGGTGAGTGAAATAGTGAGTGACAAGTTTTTTTTTTTATTTTTTTTAATTTGGTAATTATGAATTGGGGTGCGTGATGTTGTACGTTGAATTTGTATGGTAGACCAAATGGTGTAACACGAGAGAGTGAGTTTAGGGATTGCTGAAGTGGCTTAATCAAAATGGTAGCCCGCAGCTAATTTGTCATATATTCTTATTTCAATCTAATTTTTCCTCTGTCAATTTCATCTTGAAATCGAGTTGAAAAGGAAAAAGAAAACTAAGATAACCATAACAACAACTTCTAATAATAAATTTGTTGAGGTATGGGTGAGCATTGTGGATGTGAATTTGAATTAAAGAAGGCATGTGCTCCACTCCTCTCTGTCCATCTGGAATGATGATACACCATAACTTTAACCTCTTAAAGTTCACCATTTCCATAAATCATTCAGTTATTTCATAATTTGTTTAATACTTAATTGAATTTGAATATTTTTAATAGCAATTAACTTAATTTTATTGAAGGAGTGGAGTGAGTGGGTGAGATGATAGGTAGCATCTGTGGTTGAATAGAAGATGCACATGGTGGGGTTGATTCTTAAATGCCATCCAACACCCTCGTACGTGCTTCCAACCACTTTGGATACCTATTTACCTGTTCTCTAAAAAGTTACACCAACTTTAAGGTTTCACTCTCATCTCTCAAATTTTAAATTTTAAACTCTGATTATCTAAAACTTATCTATTAAAACTATTAATTAACGTCATTCCCTCTCTTGTCAGTCTCCTTCATTCACAGTATGTTCTTCTCTTTTTTTCTTGTATTTAGTGAAAATCTATTAGAATTCGGAAAAGAAATAATACCTATTACATCTCACATATAATTTCAATAATTAATTAAATTTGAACAATGTTCAAACAAAATTTAGTTAATCTGATTCTATTATTCTTTTGAAAAATGTTTCACAAAATTAGTTATAATAATTTCAAAACAGCTTTTTAATTTCAAAATTTTTAGATTCAGTAAATTATTTTTAAGGCTTAGTTACCTTTTATTTATACAACTTGATCTTTCTATATATCGATAAAAAAACTAATGAAATGTCTCAATTTTACAAAATACAACAATGCCATTTTAGGATTTAGTTGAGTTCAATATTTTTTAAGATTGCAAAAATGTGTCACTGTCTTCGTTAAATTTGACATCATTGTTTTATAAGTTGTCATAAATTATACTAGCCATAAATTAAAATAGTTGATATTTACTTGTTAATGATTTTACTCGTTAGATGGAGAGTGGTCATATTGTTAAGTTTTAAAATATAGAAGAACTTGGCTAAAATATTTTTTAGTAGTAGGATTAAACTGAATAAAATAAAAATATGTGTTATTTTGAGTGGAAAGGCGATAAAATAAAAAAGTTGATGTTTTTCTATATTTATTAAACAAAAAATAGGAACAAAAAAATAATGAAAAGCATTTTGGTAGGGAAGTGATTAATGTTAGGGCACTGTGGTGTGATGGTAGGTTTATTTATTAATTCACTTTATTTACTGTTACTGTTCCCCCCGTTGCTTTTGATTTCTTTTTTTGTTCTGCATACTTTTTGCAAATATATAACTTTTATCCTAATTATCTTAATAGTATATGTGATCCTTTAATTTTGTTTAAAATTAAGTAAGTTTAATTCGCTACATTTGATTATTAATAGAAACAGTTGAAGTATATAATAAAGTAATACGCATCAAAGATTCAATATTAAATCTTATTATTGATTTTTTATATAAATAATAAATTAATGTTATAATAATTTATAAATGTATAATATTTTTATTAGTAATTATATGACTATTAATAGTGAACTAAGATTATTTAATTTTAGACTATTATTAGAACAAATTTATAATTAAAATCTATAAAAATCAAAATTACATATTCACGAAGTTATAGGAACTAGAAGTTAATTTAAGTCTTTCTTTTTTTCTTTAAAGTGCTTCTTGTTAATGGCAGCGGAAAGAATTCAGAGTAGACTGAATTTAAATTCATAAGTTTTTAATCCAATCAATATTAATGGATTAATTATGATTAGATTACATATTAATAATATTATACTTGTATAACATTATTCATATCCACACTACTAATTTATTAAAATATATAATTTGATTGAAGTAATTCATGAACTTTAGACGGTGAAATATTAGTATTTTTAAACTGCGTGACTTTTTAATTTATTTTCCTTTAACGTAAATATGACTAATTTTATTGCAATCCATTAATATACGAATTACTTAACAATTTTTAAAAGAATCCAATTACTATTGAATTAAAATAATAGTTCATACAGACTAAACTCGAAAACTTAATAAATCTATAATCCAAATATATATTTTTATCTATGTGTCATCGGTATCATCCTTGTCTTATAAATATTAAGTTATAAAAGTTCTTTAAAATAATTTAATTATTAAAAGCTAGTAGATTTTTAAAAATTATTTAAGTCGATGATAAAGTTGAACTCAGTTAAATTATAATTGAATTGAATTAAAGTAAATTTTTAAATAATAAATAAATTCAACTAGTTAAATTTAATTGAACTAAGTCAAATTTTTTATTAAAGTAAACTTACCGAATTTTTTAGACAGTTAAATATGTATATAATAATAAAACTTATCATATATTAATATAAAATATACAATCTTTTTAAGAAAATAAAATTAATAATAATGGTTATATACAAAATTGAAAGATGCAAGTGATATGTAGAATGCTGTATTGGTGAAATTGTATTCATTTATTTGTAGTATTACGCTAGTTAATTTTTATTTTTTAAAATAAATTTAGAGTAAAATAAGAATGTCAAAAGTGTACACTAAATTGAGAAATTTTTTGTATATATTAGTATAGAAGTTATAGATTATTTTCAACCTTCTATTTTTTTTTTCAAAATATAATCAAGGGTTACATAAAAAGTAAAATATATAAACCAAATTGGAGAATTTATTTTATATATTGATATAGTTATTTATATTTTTTAAATTCAAAATAAAATAGGAATATAGATTTATTCATACATAATTGTAGATTATAGGTGTATATAATAATAAAATTGATCATATATGAGATATTATTTATTAGTTTTAAGTTGCTTTTTTTTTTATGAATCATTGATAGAACCTTACTTATTTAAATTGATTTGTTATATTTTTATAATTTTTAAAGTAAACTATTAACGTACAACAACAAAAAAGTAAACGAGTTATAACTATATGAAAATTAAAAGAAAGTATTTTAAATATGTTAATTTATGTTGATACATAAGAAATATATAGCAAAGAAGAAATCATTGATGAGGAGAACAACGAAAAAAATATCAATTAGAAAATTATGATTTTAAGACAATAATGAAAACAAAAAATTATTGTGCTTATGAATTTTATACCCTGAAGTTTTATTACTGTAGAAACGAATGCCTGTATGTAAAACAGCAATAAAATAAGTTTTAAAAAACACTTCTAAAAAAATTAAATATTATTATAGAATTTGACCTCTTATTCAACAAAAATATTTTATCGTAAAAAAAATTATATATTATTTTGTACATTACTAAATTTTAAAGATAATATTTTTACTACAAAGTTCTTTTAAGACCAATTGTATAGCTACTCTAAACATTATTCAAAATATAAAAAAATATAGTTTCGAAACATTTTCGTCACGTGACACGTTCTGCTCCCTACTTTGATTTTAATATTATTCATATAAATGGAGATAAAGATAATTAACCTGATTTTCTTATACGAGAACTTCTGAAGAATAGTAAGTCATCTATATAAACCAAAGTCAAATATTTTGAGGAAAAGTACCATGTTTACAGTGCATTCTCGAACGAATTTGCCTCCGAAGAAAAATATTTATGACAAAATAAAACCAATTTTGTGTCCATTATAATTTTCTTTAAGAAATAATTGAGTTATTTTATTAGTTTTTAGAAAGAATGTAATGAATTAGAGATGTGTGCGGATTACTATTTATTATTGTGGAAAAAGGCTTGGTTAAAATTGTGAAAATATCTTCTTCCCCCACTCTCATACAAAATATATACAAAATATATACAAAATACAAAATATATACAAAATATATGGAATGACAGTTATGTTTTTAATTTTAAAAGTGTAAAGACTAAATTAGTCTCTATCCCCCTTTCACTCTTATGTCCTGTTCTCACATTTGAAATCCTTACTTCTATCCATTTTCACCACCATCTAAAGCTTTTGTGATACTGCACTCACTGTTGTTTTCATCCACTTCACTCTTTCTGTATATTTGCATAGCTACTGCTGCAAAGAAAAGACATCTGGTTTACAGATTCAACATCCGTTTGTTTTCGTTCTTCCAAATCTTTGATTAATCCTTCAAACAAGTAATAGATAAGTAATTTTTGGTGATTATTAGCAATTAATAAGTGATATTGTTAATTAGAGTAGTTGCTTTGGGATTTGGAGCGCTATCGACAGGGAATGGAAGAATTTTCTGATTTGGGATATGAGAACTGAATGGGTTTCATCAAGTTCTCATTTTGATTTGGAAATGAAAACCGGATAACATCTCAATCCAGTTCACATTGCAAAAAAATTGACAACCGGATGAGCATGTCATCTGATTGTCATTTCAATATAAACCGGATAGATGTGCCATAAGAACAATTATGAAATTAAAATTTTATATTGAAGTGTTGGAAGAGGATATTAGAGTGCAGGGAGAACTTGTGATCAAACTATAATGAGTTTGAGAGCTTCTTGATGCACCTATATGATATCACCTTGCACCTCATACCATACATGAAAAGACAAATTTATTGCTGAAATTAAATTTAAAACTTAAAAGTACCTTTTACCTACCTTCATCTTTAATCACCGTTCTTCCTTCACAATTTTTAAGCATCCTTTCCTTTCCTTTAACTTTCGTTTCATCGTTCACGGCGACGAAAAGAAAAGTGTATTTTTTTTCACCGGTTTACATGCTTTCGAATTCTATAATATGAAGGTAAATAATATTTTGAATAAGTTCTAGATTGTAAAATATGAAAAAGATTTTGACTTCCGATTTGTCTTATGAATTTTACAATCCGAAAATCTGAAAAACAGCACATGACTTTCAAATTATAAAATCTGAAAATAATTTGAAATTGGTTTTGATTTCTAGATATCAAAAATTTAAAATTTATTTATTAAGACTTTCGAGAATGTAGAATCCAAAAGTTAAAACCAATTTCAAATGAATCCAAAAGTCTTAATCTTTACCATAGAAACATTTTATCTTTTTGCCAAGATTAAATTTAAAATTAACAAAAAGTATGGAGGTGGAAGAAGAAACTCTTAGTTCCGAATAGCAATTATATTTTGGGCCTTAAACAAGGCCCAGACAATGCAACCCTGAATATGCAACAGCAGATGAACAGGCTACACACATACACATACTCATATTATTTCTCAAACTCCTTAAAATTTCACACCTTACATGAAAATCTCGTAATAAACAGTAGGAGCTTCAACTATCTAAAAAAACTTAAAGAAAACTTAATTTCATATGGGAATCCTACAAATCTTATTATCCACTTTAAAAATATGTTGATAAAGAAATTCTTTAGAAAAAAGGTAAACTAAACAATCCAAAACTTTTATCTTTTAAAATACATAAAAACTATAACATTAAGAAATTTCAGAGGAAGAATTTATTGAAACATGAAACATTTGAGACAATTAGCAGATTTTTTTATATGAAAGAAGGAATCTTACTTAAGAAAAAACAACAGAACCTTGCATGCGTAGTTATCAATTATCATCACTTTGTCTCATTTGGAACGATGATGATTAAGCAGAACTACACTTAAAGTTTAAGCCATGTCCATAATTATATTGGCGTCACTGCTAATCACACACTTAATTACCTTCATTTTTTATATAATGACCTTCTGTTCCCTACATCATGAAACCAAACACAATATCATTAAATTTTACTTAATAAATGAAGTATTGAGTAGAAGAAGGTATGAGACTTTTATTTACTCCCTCCCATGGCGGCTTATATTTTTATATTTCTTTGAGACCATGGTAGTCTTGCACTTTTCTATTTTCCTTTGAAAAGTCAATACAGTAATTGTATTTCTATTTTTTGTTGGAAAAAAAAATTGTTTGATGGCGTATGCTTTATTTTCTTTACTTTTTTAAATAACTTTGTAAGTTGTTTTTTAAGGATAGAATATTGGAAATAGTAGAATTTTAGTCTTTGAAGAAATAATGATGCGATTTGAAGAGAAGACTGCGTCAAGAAAAAAAAGCAAAATAAGCGCAAAATTTCTCAGCACAGTTTGGTTTCAGCCACTCCATGAAATGGGCCCCACAATGGTGGCCGGTGAATGCGATGACGAATTCTGATCCGGCGGCTCCTGAGGACAGCAGCCACAACGATCAACGGTCACGAACAAGATTCAGACCCATGTGTTCCATTTTGCGGAAACAAGACTTCCAAAGGAGAAAATAAATAATATTTTTTTATAGGTCATATAAATCTTAAATGATTATAATAAAACAGCAATATATAATGATTTATGAGTAAATAAGTATCTAAAATTATTTTAGATTATTACAGTTTATTCAAAAACATCCCATGGTTGTTATAACTTTAATAAAGAGAAGATTTCCACGTATAGTTCCGATATATATTATTTAATATCACAATAATAACTTACACAATTAAATTAAAAATTATGAGCACATGTAATATAAATTCTCTTCGTTTTTAAATTTTGAATTACCTGTTAAAAAAGGAATAATTAAGACTTCTGTGTAAAACTAGAACCTTTAGTCTTAATTTTATAAATTCCTTGTTCTTGTCTATAATTTTATGAAGCATTATTGACCATTATTAAAATATGATTAATGAATTGAAATAATAAAGCTTTGCAAGATTAGGCACAGGTTAAAAATTATGAATTTAAATATTGAAAAACATGATTTACAATCTTATAATTTAAAATTGAATATATATTAAAGTAACGTTAAAGACTTGGATTCTTAGTCAATAAGGAATCAAAGAAAACAAATAAAACAAACAACACGTTCTCTTATAATATACTTTCCTTTCGTTATAATTTCATTTTCTTTCTCATTCTGCCACAACGTCTCCTCCACTATAGAAATAACTTAGTGTTATCGGTTACTTTTGCATATATAATTATTTGTATGTTTTTTTTTCAGTATACATTTACTATTATCTTATTTACCCCTCTTATAATCAGGTGAGAAGAAAATAGACTACGACTAACGTATAAAAAATGTCAATATCATAATTGGGTCCTATATATTTTATTCCATCACTCAAAAATGATAAAGTAATAAAACATAATCTGTTTACCAAAAAGGCATCGTTTTCTTTAAAAAAAGACATAATTACATAATTGTGTACAAAGTTTTTGTTATTTTTCAATATAAATATTTATTACTTTGAATAAACTAGCTTGACTTCACGGAAGAATTTGACTCTTTGAATAGTATGTATAATGTCATAAGTTCAATCTCCCAAAAGAAAACGTTTTTACTTTGTTAATTAATTACGTTACTTTGTAGAAATAGTCGTTTAATTTTTATTTTTGACCAAAATCAAGACCAACATTCAACTTTTTTATCTGTAAAACATTTTTAAATGTTTATCTATGACACATATTTCAGTTTTGTTGTTTCATATTATATATATATATATATATATATATATATATATATATATATATATATTATTAAAACTAATTTTCTCACTTCATACCAATTAAAATTAAGAGTATAATTGAAAAAAATAGATATCTATTTTGAAATTTAAAAACCACAAATAAAAATACAAACACAACATATCATTAAAAAGGAATTGTGAGAGTAATTTTGTACAAAATTTTATTTTCTTTCTTTAGTAGAGTATTTATTCTGAGATACATTATTTTCATTTATAAAACTTTAGATCTTTCAATAATCTAAATCCAACTGAACTATAACTACATTTCATTAGGTTAAAATATATTTAGGCATTTATCATTTCAAACTAATGGAAAGTTTCAATTTCCTCTTTTTAAAAGGCTTTTGTTACATTAATGGATTGGATATTTTGTCAGTTTTTTTAAACTAATACATTAATAATAATAATAAATATATTTAATGTGGCATTTGTTGCAGCTTTTTATATGATGCAACTGGAATAAGAAATTAAGTAAAATTTAATGATAGAAGTAATAAAACATTAAATCATAGAGAGGAAAAGAACATATTTAATTTTATCCCTATTAGTACTAATTATTATTATTATTCTTGGTTTTCTTCATCATTTGTGAGTGTGAAGACAATGAAACGTTGAAAGGGAGTGGGAAATTGGAATGTTTTTGGGTTTGTTCATTGGTTTCCGCAAATGAAGTGCTTCTACTTCTCCAACGCAGAGGACGAAGATGGCGTGGCAGCGGCACGGAGTTCGCGCGGTTCTGCTTCGCGCGTGTCGTGGGCGCGTTCGCTCAGTCTCATGGACACGCGCAGCCGCTCCAACTTCGACTCCGACTCCACGGAATTCTCCGACACGGTGGACTTCCACCACTACCTGGTCCAGCGCCGCGCCAACGACCTCCGCCTCTTCCCCTTCTCGGCGCTGAAGTGCGCCACGCGCGGGTTCAGCCGCGCCCTCCTGGTGGGCGAGGGGGGGTTCGGGTCCGTGTACCGCGGCGTGGTGGAGGAGAAGGAGGTGGCGATCAAGCAGCTGAACCGCAACGGGCAGCAGGGGCACAAGGAGTGGATCAACGAGGTGAATTTGTTGGGAGTGGTGAAGCATCCTAATCTGGTGCGGTTGGTGGGATACTGTGCTGAGGACGATGAAAGAGGGATTCAGAGGCTTCTGGTTTACGAGTTTATGCCGAATAAGAGCTTGGAGGAGCATCTCTTGGCGCGAGTCCCTTCCACGGTTCTGCCTTGGGGGACCAGGTTGAGAATTGCGCAAGATGCGGCTCGTGGGTTGGCTTATCTTCACGAAGAAATGGATTTTCAGGTACTCTACGTGTGATGGATTGTGACTTTGCTTTGTCGTGTCGTCATTTATGTGATTTTCTTTCAAAACTAACATGTGGGTCTTTGTGGTTAAATTGAAAAAATTACGTACTTGTTGTTGGACTGTGTTTATTGATTTTACTGAATTCATTCATTTTGGATAACATTGAAGTGGTATATGTGTGGTGGATGGATGGATATCTTTTAAGGAATATGATACTTGGTATATGTGAAGTGAATGCATGTTGCTTCATACCAATTGGTTTAGTTTTGGTGTGGAATCAAGTTTGAGAGATGAGGATTATTTGGAAGTAAAAGAGAATGTAGCATGAGGGGAATTATGATTATTAGGTGGGCAGATTTGCATATGGGTGTACCAGTGCAGTGCCAAATTCAGCAGGAAATCGTTGATCTGGATTCGTGCAATTAATGACTTTTTAAGTGCTGTTTTATATGAATTTTTTTTTAGTAAAGCAAATGTTGAGAATTGATTTGTTTTTTCTTATGTTTAGGATTTAGAGTGAAGTAGAAATATAGAAGAATTGTGAAGATTGAAGAATTTTGTGACTTGGGCATTCCTCTTTGGCTTTTTTAGCATTAATAGTGGTCTACAAGCCCCATCAGATTTTGGCACGACTTAATTATTTTTTATGTTTGTGGATGGTTTGTAGTCTGGATAGATATCTTTTACAGCATTTCACATCTGCTGAAAACCATAGAGAACATTTGTTAAAACACACTATTGATGATTGCCACTATTACTGCTGCAGCTAATATTTCGGGATTTTAAGACGTCCAACATCCTGCTGGATGAGAACTTCAATGCAAAGCTTTCTGATTTTGGACTGGCTAGGCAAGGACCTTCAGAAGGGTCTGGCTATGTTTCAACAGCAGTAAGAATTTGTCTGTACTCTGGGGAAAATTCATTATATTCTACAACTATACATAACATTGTTTGGAAATTAAAAGATTTGCATTATAAAATCATATCAATGTGTCTTTTGGCTGCTTATTTTGAGCAAATTAAACTATATTTTACCATTTTTCATTGTGAACAAGTCCAATTTATGAAAAGCCACAATGATGATCTGAAGTCTGAATATTTGTTTTTGATCCTGATATTTTGCTGCTATGCAAGATAAGTGACTTATTTCTTTGCAAAGGTTGTTGGAACCATAGGTTATGCTGCACCAGAGTATGTTCAGACTGGTAAGCTAACTGCTAAGAGTGATGTGTGGAGCTTTGGTGTAGTTCTTTACGAGCTTATCACTGGGAGGAGAGCTGTGGAGAGAAACCTACCTAAAACTGAACAAAAGCTTTTAGATTGGGTTAGACCTTATGTTTCTGATCCTAGGAAGTTCCATCATATTGTAGACCCTCGACTTAAGGGACAATACTGCCTCAAATCAGCTCATAAAATTGCAATCCTAGCAAACAAGTGCCTCATGAAACAGCCAAAGTCTCGCCCAAAAATGAGTGAGGTGGTCGAGTCTCTTGGAAGCATTATTATTGAGACAGATACTCGGGATGAATGCTTCCCCCAAGATGCTGTAGCCGCCCGAGAAGAAAAAGAAGATAGGGTATCTGTACAGGAAACTGAACCTGAACCAGTTAAACACGGGAACAATTACCTGAAGAAGGTTTTTGAATTCAAAGACATGGTCAGCTTAAGAAACAAGTCTATTGGAAGGTTGGATTGGAAAAGTTGGGCACCTGGGCTAGTAAGAAGTTGGTGACTATGCGACCTTACAGTCTGTCACCTGCTAATCTCAAATTCGCAATGTTTGTTGATCACATAGTTTTTCAGTCAGTGAAATCGACATTGTCAGGCACACCGTTAACATGCTGGTACATACCCAATTTTGTATCAATTAATAATGTTATGTACAGGTTAATTTTAAGGAAACCTATAATTTATTAATGATTTTGCCTTCTGATATAAACAACGAATTTAGTCATGCAAATCAATATTTGGGCAATAACTGGAATTAAATCTTTCATCTGAACTCCTTTGAGCCTTGCAAATTGCAATTATCATGTTATATATATATATATAAAAGCTATTTTATTAATAAAACAAGATGCCATCATTTACTGCAACAACCACTCAGCATACAGCGCACTAGTTTTACTTCTGTATGTTTCATTTAATGTAAATATATAATTAGGTTTCTTTTGGTCTTTTGTGTGAAAAATATTTGTTATTTATAAATGCTAGCATTTATATAATCAAGGTTCTTTATATATATATATATATATATATATATATATATATATATATATATATATATATATATATATATAATTCTATTCTGTCTTTAGCTGTTGTTAAATGTAATAGTATTCAAATTAAGGAAAATTATATCAATTTCCTCATTTATATTAAGGTTATTTGTAATATTTGAATATTTTTTTTCTCTTATTTATTTATTTATATATTTGATGTCGTATATATAACTTCTTTCTTTTTTTATGAGAGTATAATAATTAAGAAAATATATTCTTTGTTTTTTTTAGAACATGCAATCAGATCCACTTTAAATACTAGAAGTTTTAAAATAACAGATAAATGATTTTTGTTTTCCAATAATGACAGATACATTGTTTTCTTCAGAAGTGACAGGTTCAAAGAAAATATGGTTGTATACTTCTAACTACTAATAAGATTTATTTGGTAAATGACTTTTTTAGTTCCTTAAAAAAACCGAAGTTCCGTGGTTTGTTTGTTTTCAAAATTTCAAGATTGGAAGTTCACATCAAAATGGTTGAATGAAATAAATTTACAATTAAAGAAAACTTCAAAATAGAAGTTTACACGCACGAGTTAAGAGTGTCCTGTAATAAATTTACATTCAATTGATGGAGGAGTTAATTTATTAGGGTCTTTGTAAGGACTATCTTTAGGTCAACATTTGTCATATTTTGGTATTGGCAAAAAATTTGAGACAATTTTGACATTCAGAAGAACCTGAGAGAATGGGAAAAACATGTTTACATCAGTTTGAAGAAACCTATGTACTTACTCAACTTCATTTATCACAGATCTTTTCTTTATGGTAGTTCCGTGAAAATCATATAGTCGGATACAGACATAGTTGAATGAGTCTTCGAGAGCGTGTGTCCAAAACTCGTTTAATTGTTCGTGAATCTTGCATGAAGTCGCTCTTCAATGTGTCTCGGGACAAACGGTCCTAGTGACTTCGACTTGAATGCATAGAATTTTCCGCTATTCCCACTTGTGTTCTGATAGTTTCGATCAAGCACAACTCCACATATAGAAATCCTTGGCAACCCCGAAAAGGACACCGACAATTTGCAAATTCCAACTTAGTATATAATAGACGCTAAAGGATAATTGTTGTATAATAATCCAAAAATTGGAGTTAGATTATTCTGTTGAAATGTAAACAGGATTATACAGTTACATTAGTTTCATATAATAGTTATATTAGTGTTTTCTTTACATTATGTGACTGAGAAAGCTGGTAGGTATCAAGTTTTCTTCACATAAGTTTGAAGATGCTTCCACTCATGTACAAGGTCTAAATCTAACATTAAGTAGAAATGAAAAAAAGTTGAACAATATATATGATAAAAGACTCATAGATTCAATATTTTAAGGTTTTGGATTGAAAGTGGTCTTTCTGTAAAATCTCTCCGATATTTCTTTCATTATTTTCTCAACAAAAATTAGAGCTTGAGTAGAAAAGGGACGGGAATCTGGGAAAGTGAGTGAATACAATTGTTAGTTGAAGCATTGCGATTACTGTAAATGATTTAATTGTCATAAGTTCATTTCTAGTCATTAGTCTATGAACAGACACATGTGACTTTTCGCTCAATAATACATTCATGGTTTTCCATCTTGCAGTAATCTACCTTGTAGTTCCTATGAGATACTTTTATTTGATACTTCTTTTTTATTTATAGTGAGCTGTTCTTGACGTGAACCATGCAGTTTGGTATTATATTCATATTGCAAAACAAAATCTACCCTTCATCCTTTCTCCATTATGGAAAAAAATATCCTTCGAGGATATCAATTCATATCTCAAACTCTCCTTATTTCACTTTGTCCAAAATTATGCCCATATTTACAAGAAAGATATCACAGATAAGTTTCTCTACAAGTTCTATGTGGAACTGCACATTGCAATTAAGTATAACAACATAGAGAAGGAAGACTGCTTACCAATAATGAAAAACAACAAAATTGAGCTAACCAGAGCTACACAAGAAAGTATCTGCAGTTCCAGATATTTTGACTAATGTTACAAACAGAACCTAGAATATGTACATGCAATAATACTAAGATATGTAAAGCCTATTACATAAACATGTGTGATATGAACGTGCTCAAGGACGTGTATTTGCAATGTCATGTGAGAGAGGGGAAACTGAAGCTGTAACGCTTCTTCCATGAGTTAAATCATCAGCACTTTTTCTACGACCACGAGAGGTATTCACAGAACGATTGTTATGTACATGGGGAACCTGCAGCTGCTCCAACTCTGTGACAACCTCGTGCATGTTTGGTCTGAACTTGGATTCTGTTGCAAGGCATTGCAGAGAGAGGGTAGCTACCTTAAAAGCCTCATCTATATCATATTGGCCTTCAAGACGGTTATCTAACACACGCAAAAGCTTTCTCTTGTTTGCCATGTATGGCTTTGCCCATTCCACCAAATTGTGCTGTCCTGATGGTCTGTTCTTGTCCACAGCCCTCCTGCCAGATAACAGTTCTAGCAGCACAACTCCAAAACTGAACACATCACTCTTAGCACTCACATGACCTTCACCAACATATACTTTAGTCAATCACCAAAATCATATTCAAAATGAGTTCAGAAGTGCATGTGCTCAACCAAAATGAATGTAGAGACCAAAACATAAAGTTGTCAATATGGAAACAAAATCAATAATTGGTTTTAATTTTCTTCTCTACAATGACAGAATCAGATTTGAACTGAAGATCTAGTCTAAACCTGAATAAATGATATTAAGTAATAGTGCCAATTTTGAAGAGGATATAAATATTTATTTAACCGCACAATACCTGTGGCTAGATATTCTGGAGCTGCATATCCGTAGGTTCCCATTACTCTGGTGGAGACACAACTTTTGTCACGTGCAGGTGCATCCTTTGAGAGCCCCAAATCAGCAAGCTTTGCATTATAATTCTGAAACAAATCAGCAAGGGAATCTTCAGATATGATATCTAAATAATTTCCTCTATCTATGAAACCTAATAGCCATGTATCTGTAAAGGGCACGTACTGAATCCAGCAAGACATTTGAGGTCTTGAAATCTCGGTATATAACTTTTGTTTCAGCACTGTGAAGAAATGTAAGCCCTTTGGCAGCACCAAGAGCGACTTTCAAACGCAGGCCCCAAGAAAGAGGTTGGAAATATGAGCCTCCTGTTGCAACAATGTTGCTGATGTTAGGCACACTTCACAAGGCCAACGATTTGAAAAGATGGGACATGAAGAACTCACTCATGAACAAGTGATTCTCCAAGCTACCACGGGGCATAAATTCATAGACCAGAAGACGGTCTCTATCTTCAAAGCAATATCCAATTAATTTCACTAGATGAGGATGAGAAAGCTGTCCCAGATAGTTTACTTCATCCTAACACACAATAAATTTAAACACTGTAAAGCAAATCCATGTAAGGGTAGCACTTAATCCTCCTTGTTTTCCAAGTTTTCATAACATTATTGTTTGAGTGTGAGTATAAATGTGTTTATACTATCAGTATATCAGAAATCATTTTTAGTAGAAAATAATAAACTTGTCATGCATGAAAAATAGTTGTAATTGAATGTCAATACAAAAAACTTTTACACTGCATGAGTGCATATACTATATGATCATTATTTACACCCTCAATATGTTGTCATGTTAAAAACTTGAGTTTAGTTTAGAAGAGAAATATGGATAAGATAAGGCACCTCGAGACTTGCTTCATGAGTCCTACCATGCCTTGCCTATAAAGAAAAAATATTCTCAAACATGAGTTCATAGTTAAGCATTTAACAGAGGCATGGTTTGCTTCTTAATTAGCAGAAGTAGATCAAATCAAAGTGTTTAAAGTATGAAGAAATAGATTAAACTCACCAACCACTCCTCGTGACCTTGGAAGCTATCCTGGCTAAGTCTTTTCACAGCAACAACAATCCCCGTGCCAGGTTTGGTTGCAGAAAGTGAGTGATCGTCAATCCAGCCCTTAAAAACTGATCCTAAACCACCCTCTCCTAACACACTGTCCTTACGGAAATTTCTTGTGGCAGCTGAAAGTTCTGTCAAACTAAAGCTCTTCAGATTGGATGAATGCAAGATCTCACCCTCACTCTGAAGAGTCTGAGGCACCGAAACCTCTGAGACCTTACTAATTGTGCTACTGAGATCTTTTGTAATTTTACTACTTGGACTGCTGAGATCTTTGGCCTCGCCACTCACATGCTTTGAGTTTAACCCTGAGATGAAATCATGGATATAATCCAAGTTCAACTTTCATAAACTACATGGCATATATCAAACATATGGAACATTCATTCAGCTAAAAAAACAGGATGTTAGTTAGACAAAGTTATTCTTTATGAGTACATTTTGAAGGAAGCAGTCAAATTCCCAAGGTTAATCCCAGATGAAAGAATTGATTGAGTAGTTTCAATAATTTGAAACGAGATATTTGGCATCAAATAACAACTGAAAGAGTGTTGTTGACAAACCAAACCCATTAAACAAGGAAGCCAGGCTTAGTTAAAAACAACTTTGTCTGATTAAAATTCTCATGTAGTCTTCTATTCTAAAAACCACAGGGGATGAGAAGGAGCAAAAGTTGAGTGAGATAAAAGTGGAGAACACCAAAACCAATCAACACAGAGGCACATGGATCTAAACTCGTTTCAAAAAGGGTGCTAAAACAAAGGTAAAGAAAAAATTGGAATATATACCAGTTTTAGTTTTGGTGCTCAAACAAACTCCCATGATAGAAGGAATACTGATTCCTTGAGCCTTGTTTCCTGTAGATCACTACAAAGTAAGTTCATTCACATCAGGTCCAGCAGAAACCATGATCATGAATTGTAAAGAAGGAAAAAACGAAAAAGGAAAGGTGTGATAAGAAAAATGGAAAGAAGAAGAAAAGAAAAGGCCAAGAAAACCTGTTTGAAGTAAAGCTGAATCAGGGGTTACAGGAAGAAGGAGAATGGAAGAAAGTACAGCAAGCCTATGCAGGAAGCGAGAGACACGAGTTTGCTGACATGTTAGGGAAGCATTAATATTAGTGTTAAGTTGTGTGTGGCCCCTAGACAGAGAATAGAAAGACCATTCAAAAGTTAAAGAACAAGTTGACCAAAGTTTAAGATCATAGATTGGAAGGATTAGTAAAGACAAAGAGGTAGGGAGGTTGAAGTGACTAAGGAAGGTGGGTATGGCCATTCAAGTAGCACTGCATGGCTTGATGTAATGTAAGGGACTCCTTTTGGTACAGATTTTTTGAACTTACACTTAAATAAGTTAACCATATTTAGATTTTTTTACAGTTTAATGATTATCTAGATTTTTCAGTGCACAGAAAATTGTGATCGAATGACTAGATATAATAGTTTAACACTGTTAATGTATATATTTTAACTTCAATTCTAAGTTAAAAGCTGTTTAAACAGTTAAAGTTTATTAAAAGTTAAATGCTGGTTTAAGATAGAAACCATAGAAAAGGTTACTGTGAATGGGTTGGATTATTATTTTATTTGGTTGGATTTCATTTATGATATATGATAAGGTGATAGAATGTTTCCTGGTTTGGATTTTGTTTTGTTTGGAGTGTAGGGTCTTGCATCAAGTTGGAAGAAACCTTGGTTGTGTTGTAGCATTGCATGTTGAGCAGAAATGGACCCTTTCACCTTTTGCCACTTGCTGTTTTAATGTTGGCCACACTTCACGCAAGTGAAGCTCAACACGTTCACTTCTCCTCATCCATGTCCCATATCGAATATCCTAATTTTATAATACCCTCGTGCCATTTCCTAACTGTATATATTCTGTGTCCCAAACGTCAAAAATATAATTTAGATTATTTTCATTATTAACTATGCATAATTAATATTACTTTAATAAATTATAATTTTACTATTCCGTTTATAAATGGTGGAACAGTTTTATGTAAATAGGTCTCTTTTCGATTTTCAATAACAACTCTTAAAGTTCCAATAAGAAGATTTCTTTTTTTCCTTTCACATATTTAAAAGATGACGGCTCTCCCTTTCACAATTTGTATCTTTCTATTAAAAAAGTTACAATTTTAATTTCATTCTTAATTTCAACTATATTTTATTTTACTTTAATTTAATTTTAAATTTAATATATTCATTTAAAATAATTTAAAGAATAAATATAGATAGGCAAAATTGATAATTATATCAAAATTACATAATTTTCAAAATAATTAAAGAAAATGTATGTTGTTTTAGATTGAATAACCGGAACTTCGAATTGAAGAAAATGGATATAAAATTTATACTTAACTTTTGATTAGTTTTTGTTTGCAAAAGTTTGTTGAAATGTCATTTTAAGATAATTAATTTTTGTTTAGATATATAAAAAATTAGTTTTCATATAAGGAAAAAACAGAGATTTTGGTGTGATGCTCCCAAACTAAGATTCTTCTATATTTCTAATCTATGGAGGGACTCGAATTAGTCACAAAATTGACAACAATTATTCAAAATAAATTGTGGATACTATTTTTGGGACGGTTAAGATGAGGCATTAAATTTTGTTTTCTGGTCTGCTTTATAATTCTGATAGGTTTATATTATAAATTTTATGATATGTATAGATTATTAGCCATTTCATAGTCTTAACAATCTAACTAATTAATGAATGTTTAGTCCGATAAAGTCAACTATAATAAAGGTTTAATATTTGTCTACTAGTCTACAGTGCTCATAAACAGTAACAAAATATCAACAAGTTATTAGTAAAATATTTTCTTCTGAATACTGATTCAACTCTGATTTAACATATGAAGTCTTAACCTTTTAAGAGAAAAAATGCCAATCCAAATTTGAAAAATTTTAAAAAGACTGAAAAATAGATTTTTCTGGGATGAAAAAGCAAAGTCTATAGAACTCAGAAGACTATTTTAATCTTTTTAATTAACAAAAATTATTTTATCTGTTCTTTCCAACAAGAAAAATAAGCCTATTTTGTTATCTTTTCCATCCTTTCCTTTTGGGCTATCTTTATTCTAGTGATGTCCTTTCCACTTTGCCTCTGTCCAATGCCCTGGGCTAGTTAAAAGAACAAAGAAAAAGTGTTTAAATATTTAAACAAATAACATACAATTATCCACTTTTACATATTTAGAGTGTGAATGTGATATAATTATTTTTATAATTTCAATAATAAATCACAGTCATAATAAGTTTTATTTGAATAAATTAGCTGGAAAATAATTTTAATATAATTAATTTTATTTAAAAAAAAACTTTTATGTAGTAAATTATGAAAAAAAAAGATATGTAGTTATTTTAAAATAATCAGAGAGTTGGTTGGTGAGCAAATACAATAAAGGGGAATAATATTTAAAAATAAATGAGCTATTTTAAAATAATCACACATTTGGTGTAACAAAATAACTGAAAATTTGTAAGAAAAAAAAAAGTTTCTTTTCCTATTATAATGTATACTCTCCAAACTTGCTACTCTTTTCTTTAAACAACTTATAGTAAATTAAAGGAGAGCAACTGAAATATATAATTTCCAAACATGTTCTTAATGTGAATGTTGGAATTATAAACAGAAATTAAATTTTATACCAATTCTAGAGAATGGTAGCTCCAAAATTTCACTAAACAATTATGCTAAGGTTACCTCTTGAGCATTAGCAGGGGTGCAACCTTTCATGTCCCAAGGGCTCAAATTGACTTTTATGCCAAAACAACATTATCCAAATTTCTTAATTTAGTTTAGCTTCAAATAGAAGTATAGTTAGAAAGGACACTGATTGCTAATAAAATATAGAGACATGTACACACAAAGACAACACATAAACATATGATGTCTTAAAATTTGGACAAATGGTTACTGTTGAGAGCAACTTCACCCTTTAGGTTAAAAATTATTAGCACAAATGATTTTTTTCCTTTTAGAATGCTAATGCTAAGCGATCACGGAAACACGATCCATTTTTATTTACATGCTCAGATATCAACAAATTTCATTGCAAGAATGATGGTTTTTCCGTAGGCAAGTAGCATCAGCAAAAACATAAGAGATGAATTACTTCGTAAAAAATACAGTAGCAACTTAGTGCACCAATATTACGTAATTCAGTTAGTTCTGTACTTTTTGTGTGCGTGTGTGTGCCATGTGATTCTGTATTTGAACAAATGAAGTATAAAAGATAAGAGAGTGATGAAAATGTATATTTGGAGAAGCGGATAAGCATGTATTTATAAATCAAAAGAAACTTTACCTACGCAGTCACACGTTCCCACTAAATTACAGAAGTCAATGATGAAGTGTGCTTAAAAGGAGGATGCAACGTTTACATGAAATGTGTCACATGCAACGCCTAGTGGTGACATCTGGAGGCCAAGAAAATTAAATAAGCTTTTTAGGGTTTATATTAATCAAAGATAAAGAGAAAATAAATAAAACAAAGACACAATGCTTACCGTTTGAAGATATATAAAAAGTCTTAATATATAAATTTTCTCCTATTCTTAATTTTTCTGAAAGAAAGTAAGCTAGATAATGTAAGACTTTGTATATTTTGGACTACTATGTATCTTTTCAATTATAATTAGCTACAGTCCTATATAAAATAACAAATTAAAAATAAATAAATTTACAACTCTATTTAATCATTTTCACATTTCTAATTTATTTAATTTAATAGTGTATTTTAATTGTAATTTTTCCAAAAAAATGTATTACAATTATGCAGTTGCATTTTCCTTTCGTTTCACAACATAAGAAAGGTTTTTTTTGTTGCCTATTAGCAAATAATCTATGAAGAGATTGAATTGTGTCTGAGACTAGACATTGCAAATGATTCATTTAACAAATTTTAAGAATAAAACTGGATATTTTCTTTTATATACCATGACAAAGGGAGTAAATTAGAGAAAATGTAAATAAAATTCAAAATTAATTCTGCATGAACATGAAGCAAAAACGATTCTCTAGATGGAACCTTACTCCTAAAATTACAAGAACGTGTACTCTATTACAAAACTGAAACAACCCTTTTATTTACGTTAATCTCTTATTTCACCATACTATAAAACGAGTTGGGATATCATGACACCTTTTTAAATATCTAAAATTAGTTTGGGGCCCAAGAAAATACTATTTCCCTAGGCCCAATAAATATAAAAATAGTTAGGAGCCCAAATAAATATTATGAAACTTGATAGCACAACTCAGCGATTAGCATAAAGACGAGTTCTTCGTGCACTCTAATACATTCTTCTTACATTCCAATAAAAAATTTTAATGTTACAATTGTTCTTATAGAAATTAATAAGAATCGGATGACACCCATCGTCATTTGAAAAAAATTTGACAACTAGATGAACAGGCCAATCAAAATGACAACCGGATAAAACTCATCCAGTTCTCATAGACCAAATCGGAAAATTATTATGTTCACACCATCAAGAACGTCCCAAATCTCAAATCAACTACTCTAATTAACAATATCACTTACTAATTGTTAATAAATACCAAAAATTATTTATCTATTGCTTGTTTGAAAGATTAATTGAAGATTTGAAAAAATAAAAATAAATATGTGATCCGGATGAATGTGAACCGGATAAGTTTTGTTCACAGCAGCGGCGAAGATCCGTTAGTATAGAGTGCAGAGGGATGAAGAGAGCATAGAGTGCAGAGGGATGAAGAGAGACTTTGGCAGCACAAAAAATAGATGGAGCTAGGGTTTTGGAATGTGGGAACGTGACAACCGGATAAGAGTATTAAGGTGGAGACTAATTTGGACTTTTCACTTTTAAAATGTTGAGAGCATTAATGTAATTCTATATTTTTTTTTTTAATGAGGGTGCAGGAAGATCGTATTAGAGTGGCCGAAGAACTCGTCTAGCATAAATAGCATAAATGTCTTTTAACAAAAAAACCCAAAACAAAAAAAGAACGTTTCAATAAAATAATAAATCGTTGGAAAACAACCTCAATTTAGGCTACTCGATTTGCAAACCAAACCATTTACATATCAACCGGAAATGAATAGGGCATATTTTACCAAGTGTTAAATACTATTGAACCCACCTAATTCAAAGCAGTTAGTGGCAGAGGCTTTCTGCATAGTATTTACCAGTTACGCGTGAAATAGACCTTATGGAAGGGGAGAAGGTAAGTTTTCATAGTAATGATCTTCACAATGGATAAAAAAATAGTTAGGTAGCGAAAAAACCTAATCAAAGTATCAGGATTCCAAAGCACTGTGATTGTATCATCACAGATTTATTTAACAAGGATTCTTGCGTACTAATTGCAAATTACTATTCTCTACAGCATCTCATTTCTCAGGACCAAAAATGTAAGTAAGCGAATTGCATTCAAAATAAGAATAAACAGTTTTCCATTTAAAGAAGTTAACAGATATCAATCTTGTGTTGCAGCTCCTTGGTTGAGCTCGGCAAACCTCATGCCAACCCGCATTGAATGCTTCAGAAATTTCTCTGCACATCTTCGAACACAGGTTTCCTCTTGCTTTTGCAGGGATTTATGCTTAAATGTGTCAACACAATCAGTAAAGCATCTCTCAACCAGTGAATTATACATTCTCAGACTGCAATGAAACATAAATCTTAATCAGGAACCCAACCTTACACAAGCAAGAGAGCAACTAAACGAGCAATTGCTATGTCATGATTGACAATGTCATTCCAAAACAGAAAGTTGTTTGTGTATTCAAACATTTACCATTCACAGATAAAATAAACTGTCAAAATATCCCAAACTAAAAGATTCAGGCATAATTTAAAATGTAATAAACTATTAAATTCATTCTTTATAGAGTTAACATATCTCCTAAAGGGCCCCTAAAATAAACCTCTTCAAATAAAGAAACCATTCTCAGTAGTTCATCCAGTATTGAAAAACCCTCCATGATTAATCCATGGTAGTAAAATATATCAAACTTAAAGACATCACCTAATTAGTTTTATTACTTTAGAGATATTTAGGAAGGAAAGTGATACTTAGTATACCAAATTATTGCTCGATCTTTCAAAACACAGCCAGCCACCACAATTTAAGCAGCAATGCCAAGATCTTTAGAGTTACCACAGCAGGAAGTTCCCTCATTTACAAAATCAAGACTAATAAAGGTATTTGATTTGATTGAATGGAACTTATTTCAAACAATCTAGGCCACTTTAACAAATGTCGTTCCCAAAACGTCCAGAAGCAACATTCGCGTGTTGCGCTGGTTTTAAGGAGAACTTCACTCTGGGCTTCATGAAAAAGGCACACACAGATTCGTAAAAATAGTGGTGCCCGTCACTAACAAATTAGCATGAAGCCCCCAAATCTTAGAGGGAGTCATTCATCAACACACACAAGCTCATACAATATACAGTATACATAAATTCCAAGTCTTGAAAAACGGAAAACGAATAAATGTGGCAAAGTGAAGGTGATAAGAAGCAAAGGGAATTAAACCTGTCACGGATTTGGAGCTGCTCCATCATGGCAGACATTCTTTGCCTATCAGCCTCAGGGAGCGATTCCATATCCGCTAACATGTTCTTGTCCATACTTGATCCACCGATTTGTCACCGTCGAAGGTTTTGCGAGGAATTACGGAAGAAACTGCGAAGGTCGACACAAAACCCTAACACGGTAGATCGTTAAGAAGAAGAAGGTATATATAGGGCACACCACCAGTTTCCACTTAACCTAAAATGATTCAGGCTTTCAGCTTTTAACCAAAACGCATCGTTCCAATTATATCTCAGTGTTTAGTTTTTGCTGTTTATTTTTTCAAAGGCTACCTTTTTTTTTTTACTTAAAAAAACACAAATAGTTTTATTTTCAAAATTAAAATACTTTTCATTTGATGATAATAATAATCATATTTAAACATGCTTCCAATAAATTTCCTTTAATACGTTTATATATATATACACGCATACAAATACAAAATATGTAAGAAAATAGACTAGTTACTTAATTTAAGAATATTTTTTTAGTCTAAATTAATGGATAAATTAGACCGATACACTTGAATGAAATAATTTTTGGTAACATTCTTTTTTTATGAAAGGGTTTATAAGATTTTTATTCCTAAGAATATTTTTAGGAGTTTTTAAAATCTGACATATATTTTAATATCAACAATTAAAATTTAATCTGGTACTTAAAAAATTCTATCAATAATTAAAATAAAACTATATCACTTTATAATTCTTTTATCATAAATATAAGACATAATTTTTATGTTAAAAATGTTAATCATCGTACAATAATTATATATTCATAATTTTTTTTGTTATGAATTTTAACTGTATAAAATAAATATTTATTCTGCGCATTTACCAGTTATTTCTACACCTACTAATTCTCAAGTTTATAAATCTGCAAGTTATGTTATTCAGAAATTCAAATTTATAATTCTCAAGTTTTTAAAACGAAAAATTGTTTTGTTTTTTTAGCCTTTTTGAGATTCGAAAATAAATAAACAGGGGCAATAACATAAGACACCTCTGTTGAACCCGCGTATTCAAGTTCAAAATCTGTTTCTGGGCAATATTATTTTCAAAGCCCAAAATTTTGGACAAAAAGCCCGTTTAGGCCCGACACTATATACAAATCAATGAGTATATACAATCAGTTTCATTTGCTCTTAATTATTTTTAAAATAAAGCTAATTATACTTATACTAGTAATCAATCAGAATAAAACATTAGAAGTAGAAATCCAGCCGTGCAAGAAAACTATATCAGGGGACAATTGTCATATTCTCATTATTTATTTCCATATATTTTCATTTACAACACTATATTGTTTTACATTTTGCTATTCCTTTTATTTTTATAGACAATAAAATTAATTTATAATATTATTAAATCAACTCCTCTGCCTTTCACCATCCTCGTAGCACTGAATATACTGTTTTTTTTACATATCATGGTTAGAAAAATAGTTCTTGGTCAAAAAATTAAATTGTTTCATTTAGATTATTAATTAAATATATAATACGAGAAGAAAATTTTCGAATACTCTTTACATGTATAAAATTGCTTACAAGTCCCACATATCTCATCTTCTTTTCCACCTTTAGTTGATTAATTCAATATATAATCATTTTAAGGATTGCATTCCATAACATTAAAATTTAACAATATAAAAGAAAGGGACTTTTGTGCTAGTATATTTGGCAATTTCATAGAAAAAAAAAAAAGTGAGGTTATATTAACCCAATAATAATCCTACTTTTTTCAATCTACATCTAGAATGATCTCTATCATGCAACAAAAAAAGAACCAATGAGTCCTACCTTAGTAAATCCTAAACCCCATGAATCCCTTGAATCAAATCCATATTTTACTATTTGAGAGATGACAAAAATGATGGAAGAAACTTTGAAATGAAAAAAAAAAAAGGTGAGAGGAAAACACTCCATTGTCAAAGTTGTTGATGGCATGGATAGAATGAAACGAGAGAGAACAGAAAACGCGTAATGGTTTTTGTTATAGTTGATGGTTGGCCTGAGGGTAATGAGATTGAGATTGACAATGACGATGGTGGCTATCTATTGCCTAATATGGTCAAATCTCATGGATTGTGTATGCTCAATGGCTGGCATTCTAATAATAAAATATCTCTCTTTCTCACTTATACTTCTTCTTCTCCCTTCATCTTTTTCTCTCAACCTTCATGCCTACTAGTCTTTCCATTTCTACTCCACTCATTGCTTTTTGTTTTCTTTGGCACATCACACAGTTTTCTTGACTTTCAAATATTGGACTCCGACATTCCCTTTGCCCTTTCAACAACTTACATTTCATAATCAAATACAATTTCCAATGTGTCTTCACAAAATGAACTTTGGAAAAATTCCAACTTACTAATACTAAATAAAAATAGATTTTCTCACTAATCAATGCCCATGTTTATTTAGAGGACAATACAATTTAATTTGGATTCTGAACATTATTTGTGTTTCACTATGTAATATTTATGATAACATATGCTATTCCTAGTCATTCCAAAATAATGGGGTAAATAGACTTTTAAACAAATTTAAACCATTTAGTGATTTACTCTTAACCAGCTCTCTTGGTGGGATCAAAGTAGGGATTGTCTGGAGAAAGAAACAAAGTAAAAAAAACAATTAGAAAAGTAAAAGATATAAAATTATATTTTAAAGATAAAATAGTTGATTTAATATAGAATGCGAAAATTCAGATAACAACCAACTTCAGGTATTGGTGTTCAGATTTTTAGACTTTCAACTGTGGCATTTGATGTCTTGCCCTTCAAAATTGATAAACGTTTTTTTGAACCATAAAAAGGGTTAACTCTCTAAAAGTTCTTTCTGCTCAAGCGTAATTTTGAAATATAGATATAAAGAGATAATTATATGCAATATTTATATACGTTAAATAGAATCAAGTTTAATTTACATAGAAAATGTCAAAATTAATTTTTAACTAATTAAGACTTACCAAGGCGAGGTTGAATTATATTTTTAAGGTTTTTAAGATTTTTTTTTCAAGCGCGTAAATTATTTTATGTAGCTTGAAGTAGAACAAAAGTAGATATAAACTTAAAGTTTGATATATATTTAGATGATAAAAAGCATAGAAGATGTCAACTCATGTTTTATTTTCATAAACAAACATAAACACGATCTCAGATAAAATAATAATAAAATTAATAAGGTTTGAGAAAAAGAAACATAGTTTTTTATAATATTTCTCTTATAATAAGATTATGTAAAGTTCTTAGTTGAAATAGTTCATTACTTCTATATCTACATTTAATAAAAGGTTATTTAATTCTCACTCTTCATAATACGAATGTTTTTTTTTTATTTCTTTAAGTTAAGTATATGATTTTTTTTTTGTAAGATTTCTCAAAGCTTTTACACGAGACGAAAGTCATTATTGGTATAAACAAAAGGTACTTACAAATAAAAGAAAGCTATTCAACTTAATCTTAGGATAATTTCACAAATAATGAATATAAAGCTTGAATCACTAAATCTAGTATTCGCAAAATATAAAATTGAATAGAGGGCTTCTTAGAGATAAAGGAAAAAAAATGTAAATTTTTTGAGAATATTGCAACTTGTCTTTGTCTTTTATGAAGTGTTTTCTTAAATATCCGTATATATTTTTTGTTTTCCTTTGTACACAAAGAGACTTTAGCTAACCGTTTCGACTACTTCTCGTTATTCTTTGTTTCGATCTATTATATGAATGGTATGCATCACTTAAATATTTTGTATCTAACGTTTTATGTGAAACCCTAATGATCATTTAATATTTATGACTTGTCTCTTTTTCTGATTTGATTTCCCACTCTAGGAGTAACACTTTGCTCAATTTTTTTTAATGTTAGTCACTTCATTATTGGCACAGAGATATTTAAAATTACCATAACTCTGTCAAACCATGTAATAGATGATAATTCTAGTAAGATGTAAAATTTATTAAATATAACAAACAATATAAATTCTATATAAATGATTTAGTTATAAATATTATATTTATGTAGGAGACAATGATTTTCTGTAGACAATGCTTTGTAAATAATCTCTGTACATGTTGATGATGGTTTTGAAATCAAGAAAGATTCATATAAATGTAAATAGGTAGTAATCAACTTTATTTATATGAACTGAAAGTTTACATTTTTTTTTTCACATATCAAAGCAAAACATAACATGTGTTCATGACTTGATACTTACTTCAGAATTTACTGAAAAATGTTTTGGGATGTGAAAATTAGAACTAACTTTTTAGGAAAGGATGTGAAACAAACATAGTATATTATTAGTTTGAAATGAATAAGATTTAAAATGAAATGATAAAGTTTAAAGGTCCAACAATTAATTAAGTTGAAGGTTTGATGAAAATAAATGTTCTTTCAAAAGGGAAGGAACTTACTTAAGTAGAAAGTATTTGTTTCAAAGTCAATTTTTTTTTAAATGTTATTTTAAAAAATGTGCGATGAAATTAACATTCCTGAGTATTTAAATATTTTAAAAAAATATATTTGGTCAGCCATTAACATTTCTATATCTTTTTACGTTTCTATGATTAATAATTAAAACATATTTAATTTTTGTATTTAAGAATAGTGAGTTTACTTAACACAACAATTAATGCATGTAAGAATAGATTGTGGGTAGTGCATTAAGTATAGATTGTACTTTATATTGAAAACTTAATTTTCACGCAAAAACTAATGAGACATTTTTATGTATATTTTTATTCCTTAGTTATAAATTTTTTACATTGGTTTCAGTAATATGTTTCTTATTACATTTTATACAGAAAATATTAAAAGCATTTTTTTCACAGAAATAAAATTATATATAAACCTGAAAAATATATTTTTACTAGAAATAAATATAATTGTTTCTTGACTTTCCTGCAAGCATGATGATACAGATTTTCAGTCTTCCAGCTTCGTTTTCTGGGAATTAAAAGAAAATCTTTCGAATTATTTTCTCTGCAATATGATGCAGGTAGAAAATTTCCCTACAGTTCTATCACTTCTGCAAAATCTAATGATTACACGCGGTTTTGGATAAAATATCAAAGTCCCTCTATTAATCGATTTCAGACCCTTCACTTTTTCCTTCTCATCATCAATAACGATGATAATAATAATAATAATAATAATAATAATAATAATAATAATAATAATAATAGACGAGTTCAATAACTGTATCGAAATACATCCAGAGAGTACGATGCTAAATAAAAGGAGAAAAAGTAAGAAGTAATTTTTATAACTGATAAATTTTAGTCCAGTAAAAATTTGATTATTTTCAATAAAATATTATAAAATTATATTTAAAATATTTATGATGAGATCCTTAAAAAAATAAAAAGTTTTGTGTTGGACGTGAGAAAGCAAGAGTGGAATATGCCACATCCCAAAACCCGTTTCGTGAATAGTAACTTGAAAGGATAAATTACGTGACTTTGAAAGTAAGAAAATTCTTCAGAACCATGTTCTGGCAGATTACAAAAAGTCAAGTGCATTTTTTCTTCTATTACAAAATTTAATTACATTATGTACTAACAAAGTCCACTCTTATTTAAAAAAACTATGCTAATAATACTATCAAATATTAAAAATTGTCTTAAAATTATAATGCAACTTTACATAAACAAATAAAGTATGGGTTAAGACCCAAACATGATGAAACACATTCGAAATGTGAACATTGAATTGAATCTGTAATTACAAAAAAAGTCAATGGAGTAATGGGCTACATTTAAATGAACATTAGTCAAATTACCTAAATATTCAGGCTGTGCAGTGATGGCAGCATTACTAATATCGAACCACCCCACCAACACATTCAATTAAGATTACCCAACTTTTCCTTCTCTCTCCACAATAACCTTTTCTCATTTCAATTAAAACAAAAAGCCGAAATTCTTGACATTTTTTATTTCTGTTTTTTTTTTTCTTTCTTCCAAATAAATAAATATATTACGAGTTTTGTAAAGTTGACAAACTATAAGACAATAACAATCAAAGAGAGACACGTGGACACCCTCCGCTTGATCCAACGGCGCGCGTGGCACGCTTTACAATATCTTAAAAAAACCAGCTTTAAAACCATTTTTCCCGTGTTGACTTTTCGATTCTAAACCAGAATTTATGACCCTCATTTAAATTTCACCCTCCGTTTTTTCTCCCAAGACACAACAAACAAACACGACAACGCTCTCGCCATCAGAATCATTCATCTCTCCCATCCGTGACCTTCCCACGCGAATCTCGTCCACTTGCATCCGCGCGTGCACTCCACGCCCCATACAAAACGTACCCGAACATTGAACAACATATCAAAACCGGACATCAACCTTTGAGTTTTACTTTATCTTCAACATAGTCAACGCCCCACTCCAAAAAAATCCCACAATTTTTTTTAATAAAATCATCAAGCAAAAAAAGCAAGTGCATTTTCTTATTTAAAAAAAAACTTTATTCCAAAGTCAACGCCATCTCTCTCTAACTCTCTTCATCTCATCTCAACTTCAACTTCTCTTTCTTCTCACATCTTCTTCTTCTTCTTACTCTTCTCTCCAAGTTTTTCAATTTCTCCACCAATCCACCATGAACAGAGCCTTGTAGCGAGTGACCGCGAGAGAACGTTAAAGCTTGTCTTATTTTTTTTCTTTTTTGGTGGGTTTTGTGTTCCGATGGGAAACGGCATAGGGAAGTTAACGGTGTGCTTCACCGGAAATAACGGTGGGGGTCGTCGGAAGCAGGATATATCCATTTTAATAACAGAGCCTCTGGACGAGGGTTTGGGTCACTCGTTCTGCTACGTTAGACCCGACCCGACCCGGATATCGTCATCGAAGGTGCACTCGGAGGAAACGACGACGTTCAGAACAATCTCTGGCGCGTCGGTGAGCGCGAACACATCGACGCCGTTATCGACGGCTTTCGTGGACTTGTACTCCTACGGTTGCATAGACCGAGCGGCGGCGTTCGAGAGTTCAACGTCGTTCGCGTCGCTTCCTCTGCAACCGATTCCGCGGAACCTGGTGAACTCAGGGCCCTTCTCGGGGAACCTAGGGGGTGGTGGTTTTCCGGGCTCGGGCCCGCTGGAGAGGGGGTTCATGTCGGGCCCCATCGAGCGCGGGTTCATGTCGGGGCCCATCGATCGTGGGCTCTTTTCGGGGCCGATGGAGAGGGAGGGAAACGGATCGGATCATTTCCCGAGAAGCTTCTCGCACGGGGGGTTGGGTTTAGGTATGGGATTAGGTTTGAGAGTGAGAACGAAGAAGGGTCGGTGGATTCGTGTTTTGCAGAGGGCGATTTCGAAGACTCTCTCTCGGGGGCAGAACTCGATTGTGGCTCCGATCAAAGGGGTGGTGGTAAAGGAGCCGGAGTGGATGGTGGCGGCGGCGGCGGCGGCGGAGAAGCATAATGAGAATCTGAGCGTGAATCTGAGCAGTGAGGGGAGCTTGGAGGACGACGATTCTATGGAGAGTCAGAATCTTCAATGGGCTCAGGGGAAAGCAGGGGAAGATCGTGTCCATGTGGTTGTGTCTGAGGAACACGGTTGGGTTTTCGTGGGGATCTATGATGGTTTCAATGGACCCGATGCCCCTGATTACCTTCTCTCGAATCTCTACACGGCGGTGCACAAGGAGCTGAAAGGGTTGTTGTGGGATGACGGGTCTGCACCGGAAAATTCCCCGCCTAAAGAGGACGTGTTGCGAGATGTCACAGAAGTTGCAGATGTTACAGATGTAGATGCCTGTTCTCACTGTGTTGAACAAGAGAATAATAACTGTAATAAGAGTACTAATAAGAAAGGTAGGAGTTCGAGGAACAAGTACAAAGGTGCTGCGAATAAGTGGGAGGAGAATCAACGGAGGTGGAAGTGTGAGTGGGACAGGGAGAGGTTAGAGCTTGATCGGAGGTTGAAGGAGCAACTGAATTCAAGCCGATCTGGGTCTGGTGGAGCAGCAAGTTCTATTAATCATGCGGATGTTTTGGAAGCTCTTTCTCGGGCTCTGAGGAAGACTGAGGAGTCTTACCTTGATGTTGCGGATAAGATGGTGATGGAGAATCCTGAACTTGCCTTGATGGGTTCTTGTGTTCTTGTAATGTTGATGAAGGGGGAGGATGTTTACGTGATGAATGTGGGGGATAGTCGCGCTGTGCTGGCTCAGAAGGCCGAGCCTGATTATTGGCTCGGCAAGATCAGGCAGGACTTGGAGAGGATCAATGAAGAGACCATGAATGATCTTGAATCTTGGGATGTTGATAACTCCAACTTGGTTCCAAGTCTTAGTGCGATTCAGCTCACTAAAGATCACAGTACTAGTGTTGAAGAAGTAAGTTGTTTGCCGCTGTTTGATTACTTGTTTTGCGCAGGTTTTTGTTTTGTGCATGTCTTTATTTGGAGTATCTGGTTTCTATTTCAGGAAATCCAGAGAATTAGAAAGGAGCACCCGGATGATCCTTGTGCTGTTGTAAATGACCGTGTTAAGGGTTCTCTCAAGGTTACCCGAGCATTTGGTGCCGGATTTCTCAAACAGGTTGGTATCTATTGTTTACTGATTATCCAAATGCATTCAGTTATTCATCCTACTTTACAGTAATTATATCTCTTCAACATGAACGGTTTTCAGATTTTGCAATAACAAGATATACTCTCTTGAAGGTTCCTTCTTTTTGTTGCCACAGAAGGTTCCTTAGATCCAATAACTAGCCTGATCCTTGGAATATAAGGATTTAGAAAATTGTTGTTGCTGGTATTTCTTGTGCAAAATTAATCACATATTGGTAACTTAGTTCCTCTTATCAGAAATTGGAAAATTGAACCATGAATTATCAGCCTATCTTTGGAAATCTATGCAGCATTTTCTATGCTATAAATGGAAACTATTCTGCATTTTTTTCTTATTTCTTGTGCTAATCTTTTGCAGCCAAAGTGGAACAACGCACTTCTGGAGATGTTTAGAATAGACTACGTAGGAAACTCTCCTTACATCAGCTGCCTACCATATCTAAAACACCACAGATTAGGTCCAAAGGACAAATTTTTGATTCTATGCTCCGATGGGCTCTATCAGTACTTGTCAAACGAAGAGGCAGTGGCTGAAGTTGAGCATTTCATCACATTACAACCTGAGGGAGACCCTGCTCAGCATTTGGTTGAAGAAGTGTTATTTCGTGCTGCAAAGAAAGCCGGTACTGATAATACCAACCACCAACTTCACTCAAAAAATATCTCACAACTGCATTTTACAAACTGATTTTTGGCATGTTTATTTTCAGGGTTGGTCTTTCACGAATTGCTCGAAATTCCACAAGGTGATAGGCGCCGCTACCATGATGATGTTTCCATCATTGTCATTTCTTTGGAAGGAAGGATATGGAGATCATGTGTATAAATAAGTATACTGAAAACCATATATATTATGATATACCAAAAAAAGGAAAGGGAGCAAGATATGAGATATATATAGTGCCGAAGGGTGAGGCATCCTTTTTGCTGTTTTCCCCCTCCCTACTCAACTTTTTGTAAAACACCAATTGAGCTCTTGGAGAGTGCTTAGTTGTGCAATTAAGTGGGTGGTGAGGACTGTAAAGTTGTAAAAGCTGGATGATTTTGTTGATTATAAGTCACATAAAATTGTAATTTTTGCAATAAAAGTCATTGCTTAATAATGTTTTGGTCGTGCAGAAAGCACTAGCCACCTCCATCACTTTGTGCAACTCTGGTTGGCAAATGGAGGGGCTAGTCATCTGTGCATCAGCATCTTTTTCCATTAAAAAAATAATGCAACATATTCCAAAATGCCTACAACATGGCCCAAGCTTCATGCAGGTTATGTTTGCCTTTTCAATTTGATGTGGATGAAGCACTATTTGCAATGTGGCAGGCATTATTTTTTGTGTTGCGATATTCGTTCAGCCAAATGGTCTTTTTTTCTCCCCTCTTACGTGTGTCCAATTTAAACCAGATGATGCTTTGTTCTCTTGTTGCCAATTTCTAATAAAAAGAAAACATGTGGTGCGATTTCGTATTAGGCACGCTGTTTATCACAATCAACTTTGAATTTTAGATTTTGACCTTAATTCTTTTTCCACCGTTTAAGGGTTGACGACACTTACAAATTGCATACGAAAGGGTTCAATGAACAATGAATTGAAAGTAAACAATCCCCACCAATTTAAGCATCAGTCCATTTTATGCAGTTCCCACCATACGTAAGTTTATTCAAAATCAAACTTTGACCAAATAATTTATAAGGGCATAAATAAAAGGTTGAATGCTATGTTTCTAAGGCCGGTATTAAAGTTTTCACAGTATACCAAATTCATATACAAAATAAATGCATTTTTTTATTTAAATTAGGATGATAATCAGGTGGTATGAATATTTCTCTAGTTTATTTTCTACGTTATTTTATGAACATTACTTAAATTTCAAAAATATCAATGTAATACACAATATATATATATATATATATATATATATATATATATATATATATATATATATATATATATATATATATATAATCACCAATTCCAAAGTTAATTTATGACCTGGGACAAAAATTGAATTGCGGGTTGCAGGTTGTTCCTGCTCAAAAGGCAATTCACGTGATGATCAAACTTTTGTAATTGTGTCTTCTGGTTCAGGAATTTAAGGCTATGTCAATCGGAGAGGGTCAACGGGGTAAAATTTTTGTAATTTTTCAGTTAAATTACCATATAAATTATGGTTAAAATATAAAAAAAATACAATAATCATCATAGATTGTTTATTTAATTTCTTTTTTCTGATAGTACTAGTAAAATTTAACTGTCTTTCATTTTATTAAATATAAGTATTGTCTATTTGTGTTTTTAACTAAAAAAGTATGTAAATAAAAAAAATAAAAATGTAAAAATAGTTATGAATGACAATTGGTATCCTATAAAAGGTAAAAATCTCTAGCGAGCCATATATTAAATATCCTTATAGTGTTATTTTTTAATGATAGTAAGAATTTTAGTGTGATAATGTGTAATAAAAGTTAATATTAAAAACTAAAAGAGTATGCAGAAAGTTACATCATGTATCTTTTATGTCCGTTAGATCTAATCAGATCCTTTCGTGGGTATACAAATTACCATCTGTAGTTGCACTTAAATCATTAGTATTCTACAATAATTATATCTAATCTAATTTTACCGAATTTAAAAAGTATGAATAAACGACAAATAGCTTTTGGATACTTAACCATATGATAGAGAGTTACTTATTAACTTGGTTTTTACTTTCTTAAAAATATTAGTCTTCTAAATTAATGGAGACACTTTTGATCCTACATAAATAATGATAACTAATTGTTCAAAAATGCCTTTGATTAAAATAAAATAATACATCAAGCACTAAAAACACTTGTTTAAAAATTCAAAAGATAAGAATATTTAATAAGCATGGACGTATTTAATACTATTTTTATCTCAGATAATTTATTAAAAATACACGGTTGAGAACAATAATATAAGCCTGGTCAATTTGTACACTTTCCACGAAGAATATTTTAAAATAACTATTTTTCAAGGGTAAAATAATATTAATTAAATATGATATATATTTTCTCTCACCTCATTTCTTTAATAAATATAGAATTTATTTTTGCATTTAATTTAAAAAATAAAAATGAAATTTCCCTTTCATTTTTTTCGTACTCATTTATTGATTTTTGAAATAGTTGAAATTCACAATTAATATTTGTAATCCTTGGAAAGACACGTGTGTGTTATTTCCTCTACTATTAATACCACGGGAATAGGAAAATAATTAATTAAAAATTGCAGAAACTGGTAGCTACCATTTAAGAGAGAATTAAATGAATACTATCTGTCACCTTATAAGAGTCATTAAATTCCATGTCACAGTTTCATATGCATTCATTTTGGTGGAGAAGAAAGCCATCCATCTGCATTAAATCTAGTGTTTACACATTCTCTCTCCCTCACCATACTATGAATATTAATTCAATGAACAAACTCCTTTTTTCACTTTATTTCTTTTTTATCCAACGTAGTTAGTTCCATATTTAGATAAACAAAAAATATATAAAGTTTCACCAGATATTATTCTCCAGCCCAAGTTAAGTAGTTTGGGCTCATGTTTGAACCAATCAATTTTACCCTATGCCCAGCTTAATTTCTTCATCTCAATAAAGTTTCTTAATATATTTTAAAAAATATATTTTAGATTAATTTTAGTTTACAAAAGAAGCGTTACATAATTTTAAATTAACATATTTATAAAACATGACATGTGACTTTTCAACGTAACAGTGAGTTTTAAAAAAAATCTAAACAAGTGTAATATTTGATAAACGTGACGTGACATTAGTATAATTTAATCTTCTCTATATATTTTAATGAATATTGGTAAAAAAAAGTAAACTTATGTAATTATTATTTTTTAAAATACACGTCACGTTAAATTAAATAACAAAAACATAAGACGAAGGGAATATAATAACGCATTGAATGTAACGCAATTACATCAGGCTCCACCAATTGGTGCTTAGTGCAAAGTGCTGATTATGCATATCTCCCATTCCATCAATTATTTTTTGTTGTTTCACAAGAAATTTCTCTATTTTGTTCCAAAACTAACAATAATTTGGTAATGCTGGTCAATTCAACAACTGAAAAATCTGGTAGAAGACGGTCTTTGGGTTATAAAGTTAAGAGGAACGTGCCAACCCTAAGAAATCATTGTTCAATCAAATTGGGCGAAATTTCCAATGCCCTAATGGATCCTCACAATAAAGTATATTTCACTGACTGTGACCTCTCTTCACACTTCAATTGCCATGTCCAAAAAACTCAGAAAGTCTCATGAAACATGGTTTCTTTGGACATAACCTGGGTTCAACCTTTTACCATATAAAGTACGATACTGTGTTGCGTAACATATTAACTAAGATTACCAAAATGACATAAATAGCAAATAAGATGAAAATGGAGAAGGTATTGTGGTCCACAGCGTCAAGATTTTGACATAAACCTTCACCCTTCTGGAAGGAGGGAAAAACTTTAAACTTTGACTTGTTCCCAATAATCAAATTCAAAATTCAAATGCAACTACCCCAGATCCCCAAGATGTTGACTTTTTTCTCACATACGCGTTTGTAATTTCAAATACTGGAAAAGAAAATCAAAAACTATAGTAATTGCAACTTGACAAAGAGTAATGTGCAAAAATTAATCAAATTTCTCTATGCAAAGTCCAAGCACAAAAGTCACTCACACTTTGTTTTCATAAATCACTCTACGGTTTAAATTGATTATTTTTTCCTCGGAGTATCAATATTGCCGCAGTTTCACGTCATTTGATAATTAATATAGTTGAATTTGGTGTATTCTAGGATTAGTTGTAACTTGTAAGTCGCTTGTTTTACTTGTCCCAAATCAAACCAATCCCACTTTCTCTTCTTACTTTCTTGTTCACTCTGTTCCATCCCAATTGGAACAAGTTTAGATATGTTCATTGTTCAGTATCGTTGAACAAAATTAGCAGCAGCAAAATGAGCACGCCCTTGTTCCATGAATTCAAAAAGCAAGCTTCTTTCTTCCTCAAGGAGAAAATCAAAACTGCTAGATTAGCTCTAACAGATGTAACCCCTGCAGAACTGTAAGTCTACTTCTTTTATGACATCATCGATGAGATTTTGATTTGTTATTTTGATCAATGATCGCCCTTTGATTTGTTTCATAACCAAAACTAGTTCTAGGATTTCTAATAGATCCTTTTTTTTTTTTTTTTTCTTTTCCTTTGTGGATGTGTTTTACCATTTGCAGGATGACAGAAGAGGCAGCTAGTGGAAGTCCATGGGCTCCAGATTCCAGAACTCTCAGATCAATTTCAAGGGCTGCTTTTGAGTTAGATGATTATTGGAGGATTGTGGAGATTCTGCATAAAAGGTGCTTCTGGATCCCTTCCCTTTCGTTTGTCTTAGCATGTTTCCTACTTTTGAGTCAATTAATTAGCCCATCATGGATGAATGACTGTTACAAATCTAAAACAGGTTCCTGAAATTTGAAAAGAAGAATTGGAGGGTCTCTTACAATTCTCTGATCGTGCTTGAGCACCTGTTGACTCATGGACCAGAGAGTGTTGCTGAGGAATTCAAGAGTGACAAAAATGTTATCAGCCAGATGAAAAGTTTTCAGTATATTGATGAAACTGGGTAAGTGATTATGTTTTTATTTTTGCATCCCTTGCCTAAAAATATATGCTTGTTAATTTTCTTCCTCTTGACATGGATCCTGCAAGACAAAATGAGTGCATTTTGATGTTTGCAGGTTTAATTGGGGCCTAACTGTGAGAAAGAAATCAGAGAGGATAGTGAATCTGCTGGAAGAAGTAACTCTTCTAAAGGAAGAGAGAAAACAAGCTAGAAGGTTATCTAGAGGAATTGAAGGTTTTGGAAGTTTTCCCCATCGGTCAACTCCAGCACAAGGTATTCTTCGTGAGAAATCAATGCCAACCACACTCAGGAGATATGACTCGGACTTGGATAACCATGAAGATCAAGAAAACAAGTCCTCTTGTTCAAACAATGATGTGGATGTGGACACAGTAGCTGTGAAATCTCCTGGCCATCAAGTTAGAACTTTGGAGTCCTTGGCTAGTGTGGAAGCCAAGGAATACCAGGATGATCTAGGCAACAGTCAAATGCTTCAGAAATCTGAAGCAAATGCTAAAGAAAACAAGGACCCTAGCAAGGAGGAGTTCCATCTATGGAACATGAAAGGGGAGTCCAAACCCCTTTTGGATTGTGGCGAAGAAGATTCCAGGCTTGGAATCATCAGAACAGAAGATGATCACCCCTTTAATTCAACTGAATTGCATGGCACTGCCTCACTGCTTTCTGCTAGAGACGGAATACTACAAGGGTGTTGAAACAATTTTGAAGATTTAAATGAAGCCAACAAGTTCAAGTTGTCTGCAAATTGCATTTGCCATTCCTGAATATGGGTAACTATTGTGTTACTGCCAGAACTTACCCTCAATATCACGGTTTGTAACTGAACAGAGATGACAGTTTTTGCCATTTGTAATGTATTTCTCCATATTTTGAATCTATGTAGATAATTTTTCATACTAGTAGAAAAAAATATGATGAGTTAATGGCTTTAACCTTTAATGAAATTCTCTCGTTTCACTCCTCCAAAATTGGAATGATCAATTAATTTTAACTCAGAAAAGAAATTAAATTTATTATCCTTAAACACATCTTTATATATTCCTCAATTACAATCAACAACTAGAAGAGGCCAAAAATGTTAATCCATCCTGCTAGATTAATGACGAGATAGCAAGTTCAATGGTCCGAGATGCTGTCTCTTATCATAGGAAAGCACAAACAATAGAAACCAACTAACCTGCCTTATATGATTAAACCATTAAGGATGATTGATTTGAGTTAGAAAGCAATAAAGAAAGGCAATACAATATGTAGATATTTACAACAATGACAAATGAATCAATGGAACTTTAAGGTTTGCAAAGCCAGGCTTGAATAGCAAGTCGAAGTGCATGATTGGGAGTGAGATGCAGGTAACTCAATCTTAAATTAGTCATAGGAGAAGTTTCGTGCCCATTTTCCAGCCATTCACTTATAGCCTTCCTTTCATAAGTAAATCCGTCTGCTGCAACTTGAGGATCATGCATTATTTCCTGAAGAAAGCACCATATAAACATGAGCCACATAAATACAACAACTGTGAAGATCTAGTAAATTTTCTCTTCAACTCATGCTTAAATTCAAGAAACAATCAATGGTATGTTCATCAGCAATACTATGTATTTCATTTGAGTCACTGCATTACTAAATCTAGTTCTATAAATAAGAAAAAGGAACAGTTACCTGAAAGATTGGACACAAGAAAAAAGATGGCACTGGTCGCTCTTCTGAAACATACAACTGCTTCAACTCCCTCACTAGGGAAGGTGTTAACTCTGGTCTGTCTCTACTGTTCAGCTGGCAGCATTGCAATCCCAGTTCAGCTAGTCGTGTTGCCACTGTGGAATTCCATTCTCCAGCTGAAGAATCCAAAATTGAAGACAATTTTCCACATGAAACTGCTCTGCGTACTTCACCAGCTAATCCAACTGGAGTCCTACCAGTGAGGAGTTGCAGAATGATGAGTCCAAAAGAGTATACGTCAGACTTAGGTGTTAGTGCTCCAGTTCTCTGAAGCTCAGGATCTATATACGAAAAAGAACCCTTTGGCTCAGTGCTTAAGTGAAAACTAGGAAGAGAAAGTGATTCCTCTTTCACCAGCCTGCTGAACCCAAATTCACATATCTTGCAACTAAGTCCAGTGTCAAGAAGGACAGTTTCAAGCGTCAGACCACCGTGGATAATAGTTTCAGGTCTGGAAGAATGTAGAAAGCAGAGAGCTCTAGCAATTTCAGAAATCCATCGTACCCGGATACTCCATGTCAAAGGGAGAAGACTTCCTTTTCGAAATAGATAATCTTGAAGACTTCCATTCGGATAGTACTCATATACAAATGACCAGGCTTCAGGGCAAACACCAAGCAAGGTAACCAGATTAGGATGCTGGAGACTCCCAAGAACTCGAACCTGGTCACACAAGCATAAACATTTGGTTGGATCATACACGAATGCTATAAACCAGTTACGAAAATTACAAAAATGACATATTTTAACTCATTATAATGGTGACGGAGAAGGAGAATCCATTGATTTGTTTTCATTCATGTAACAATTCTAAATGGTGAAATAAAGAACAGTAATATGATGGTTTTGTTGGAGAGATTTGAAATTAATATATGACACTTTCTCAGCTAAAATGAAAGGAAAAGAAAAAGCCTAAGACATGCTCAGGGTCTTGTTCCCATTAGTTAATGGATTCTTGCAGTTTGAAAACGAAAAAGTACTTCGAGGAATTCCTCGATGCTTTGGAAGTGTTTAAAGTCATCTTATAATTTCTGTTAGTGGTTTGGAAAATCAATTGGTTTTACTTGGATGTCGACGGCCTAACACGTCCCTCCTCTACCTGGGCTTCCGATCGGCTATACTACTATACATGGAGTTCATCTTCACATCAGTTCAATATTACAAAATGATAGAAAAATTGATAAGGATGTCATGCACATGATATAAACAGTATGCTTAAAATGGAATCAGCAAGTACGTGCTAAGTTCAAAGGAAAATTTATCATAGTTCTATACGTTTAGCTATAATCTATGGTAGTGAATATTGGACTGTGTAAGGACAAGAGAAAAGAGGTGGGAGTATCATCAACGAGAATATTAAGATGGATATGTGGTCACACAAAAAGAGGACAAAATGATTGCTCACGGGAGATATGATTAAAAATTGGTTAAGGTGATTTGGACATGTGCAAAGAAGGCAATTGGAAGATCAACGAGGAGAGTATCTTGCTCGGTTTTTAGTCCTGAGGAAAGATGGATAGGTAAACCAAAAAAGACACTAGAGAAAGTTTTTAAGAGGGATCTCATTGTGAATGACATCTCCAAGAATTTGGTTTTTAACTGAGTTCAACGAAGTTGTGCCATCTATGTAGTCAACCTCACTTCACTTGTGGGATAAGACTTTTGTTGTTGCATGACCCAATCATTAGAAAAGATTCATCCTCTCCATAAAGGAATTTAACATTGTTGTAACAACAGAAAATTACAGCAAACAAAGTGTATATTAGATCTTGAAAAAAATGTTGAGATGAAAATATTTGATTGGCTAAATTATAGGTTTGTATAAAATATTGTATAATCAGATCTTTAATTTAGTCTTAACTTACAAACTTCCTTATTTAGCTTCTGATTTGTAGGAATAAAATACTATACGAACAGCGTACTGTATACAAATGATATGAATGAAAACCATATAGTGAATTCAGAGAAAGAGAAAATTAAAATTGGGAGAATTTTAGACAAGTCCTGACTTACAGACTTCCTTATTTAGCTCCTGATTTGTAGGAGTAAAATACTATAACAATACAAATGATATGAATGAAAATCATAGTGAATTCTTTTTCAATTGAAAAATTATTGTTATGTATATTTGTACATACACCCAATTAGATGGTATTTAAGTTACAAAAGCCAAGATCATCGAAAGTTATGCAAGGAATATTTCAAAGGATTGGTCTTGGATCTACTTAAGTGTTTATAAGACAAGCTAGCATGTACCTAATTAAATTACCTTTTTAAAGGATTATTTAGGAGATGAATCGTGGTTCTAGTTTTTAGAAGATAATGAGAAGTCTTCTAGTCTTCTTTATCCTCTACAATTTCATAAGAATTGAGAATAAATGTGTTCAGTTTGAGTGAAACTTGCCAATTTCTTAAGCATAACATTTATCCACAGATCCTCTCACGCTCTAAAGAATTTAAGATAAATATCTCAAAGCAAAAAAGTGTGTTATGGGAAAACTGACCTCTTGATGAAACTCTATTGATCCTTGCATGTTGTGTGAATGGAGCCTCCTTATAGCAACTGTTCTACCCAGCATTTCTCCCTTATAAATAGAACCATATCCACCCTCCATAGCTTTGAAACTCTCAGAAAAATTGCACGTAGCGTTTTGAAGATCTGATAATGAAAATTCTGCCAATTCCGGAAATTCTTCAGCAAACCCAATGATCCCATTGCAGTGATCTGCTCCAACATGTCCACAACTTTTCCACCGCTCAAGCCAGTGTAGGGCCTCCATTTTCTGTCGCCTGATTTCCTGCTTTTCATGCTGCAGATTTGATAAGGATTCTTGAATTAGTGATAGTTCATCTGCAGCTTCATCTCGCTTACTGTTTATTTCATGTGCACAATTTCCTAGAAGGGAAATACTTCTTGTGGTCCTTTCCAGTTCTCTAGCAATTTCTTCTTTCTCCTCCAAGAACATACGTTGCTCCTGTATTGTAGCTCTCACTGCATCCTCAACCTCTTTTCTGAGCTTTACTTCATGTGCATGGGCCGATTCAAAAAAGTTTACCTGATGAAAGATTAATAACTCGTGTTGGAACAGAAACCCTGAGAAATATCAGAAAAAAAACTATATACTAAATATAACCACTAGTCATTAATTTGGAGATATGCAGTGAAATTGCATAAAGTTGTGTCTATGAAATTTCTCAACAATTTTGGCACTTTAATGAATTTGGGAAAACCTGTTCTTGCTACAACTTCCTGGTCTGTTCTACAATTTTTACTAAACATCTATGTTTTAGAAAATTTATTTACAGAATCCTAGTATCTTTCTCTTGAATCTTCATGCCTTGATACTTTATCAGTGTTTCTTAGTTATGCAAGAAAGTATACTTGATCCCTCATGACAAGCAATAGTTTGCCTGGCAGCATTCCTAATAAGGAACAAGGTGCATAGGCTTCTTTACAATCAGAGTCCAAAACTTCTACACTAGGTCATGCTTACCTTACTAATGGCCTCAATGGCTTTGAATTCCAACCTTTTGCACTTCAACAGCTCCACAAGGGCCTTGTCTGTTGTAGCATTAGCTTCTGCTTTGGCTGTAATACGTTGACTATCTATTGTTTCTTCCTCAAACTCTGGATTAGTATCTACATAGCAACTAGCTAAATGTTGGGGAGAACAATGACTATTGCAACTGGATGATTTGGATGAAAAAGTGGCTTCTGCTTCAATGATTTCATTCGGAACTGTACTTCTTGTAGTCCTTGTAGAATTTGATTGAAGACATTCTGAACGGAATAATTCATTTGTACCATATTGAAAAGATCTACTACAACTCAAGCTCTCTGCCGTTGTAGTCTCAGATTGAGCATGGGAAGACACAAAACAAGGAGTTTCAGAAGCTTCTCTTGTCCAAATGTGTTTACCTTTATAGACAAACCATATTTCACAGAATGGAGGAACATTTTTCACAGCAAAGTTTGCTTTACTGGAATTCCTTTTGAGTTTCATGCAACTGCATTTTTCCATTATTTTTGTAAAAAGGAAAGGTTATTAATCCCTTTTATGACAGGAAAGGTAAGAAAATGACTGGAGTATATTTAATGGTTCAAGTTATAAGAGCAAGGAAGTCATAGATATGTCAGTCTCGGTCTACAGAAAAGATAAACATAGAGAGATAAGAGAATAACATCAACATTTCTGAACTAGAAGGGATTAAAGAAGTGAATAAGCTGTTTAATACATGCTAGACAATGATTCCCTCTGACAGAATTTGTTGGTGATCAATGCATTACTTACTTTTCTGGGGCTATTGCTCCAACAACAAGCTTCCTGATATTATGCACAGTAACCAAATCTACAATCCCTTTCTGAACTTGATCAGCTTCACCAATGATACTACTTACCTTAACCTGAAAACAAATTACTTTAGCAAAGACCATTAATAATTGCGGTCTTCCCACAACTTGCATTGCATATAGTACATAATGAGATAGTTTTAACAAAAGCAAATTTCAGTATAACTACTCATATTCTGAAGGGAGAAAACATGAAAACAGAATGATAACTTAGATCTTTACCAGTAAACATTTCCAAAGGCCATAAAATAAACTTAAACAATAAGCAACTTCTTCCATCATAAATGAAATCAGCAAAAACTTATCCATAGTGCAGATGAACAAGCTGAAATCAGCATTAAAATTATAACATATAATCTCCTATTTGCTGTGACTATAAATACGAAAAGAGATGCCTGCATACCTTAGCTGCACGGCAAAGGCTCAAGTACTTCTCCATAAGCCTATTGGTCTCTTCTCTTTCCTCTATTCTATAAGCAGACACGACTTCAGGACTAGCTTGGGATGCTGGCAACTTTCCTACTGCACAAGATTTCAACTTTACACGAATCAAATCATGGGATATGATGAAAATTTCTCAATAACCAATATACTATACCTCAATTATCAACCTTGAGCCTGCCAAAGTGCCAAAATAGAAAAGGAGCTAAATTGACAGCAAAATTTAAAGGGGAGAAATCCAAATACAAAAGAAGTGTACAAGCATGAATATCAAAGACCAAGACTTACACAGTGTGGGGATCATAGTAGAAGGTTGGTAAACATGAAGTAAGCATATATGTGCTTTGCTGAAATGGGTGAAACACCATTGAATCAAAGTGGTATCTTTCTTAAGGGACTTCCCAACCGCCACGTGGACCTTCTCATCATGTTCATACTCATCCATGGCCATGAGGTGGGGTGGTTGAGTTGAGAAGTGTAGAGCGTTAGAAGGCATGGAGAGAAAGATGTGAAGGTGGATGAAGGTCCATAGTTTAAGAAAAAGTTAGAGTGGCAATGGGAAAGGGAAAATTGTTTTATGGATATTTATGAATTTTTCAGTGATCATTTTCCCTTGAGACTCAGAAGGGAAAGGCTTGACTTTTGCACTGACTTGATGATGCCGCGTGCTATGTCACTTCTGTTTTTTGATGTGCCATGTGTGCGCTTTTGCTTGTGTTGTGTGGTCTCAAGAAAACAAAACTTAAGTAGCTTTTTGGTAGATCAATCTTTTTCAAGACTTGTGAAAAAGTAACCTTACAATAAAAGTTGGACTTCCTTTCTACAAAAGTCAATAAACTTGTTGTGTATGATAAATTCTGATTGGATGATAAATAAATAAATTATTTACTCAAGAAAGTTTTTTGGTATTAGACTGAAGAAAATAAAAAAAATGATTTTTTTTCAATGTCAATTTATAATGACGCCGAATAGAAAATTGTTTAGCTTTATGAGTAAGAACAAAATTTGTATAATATCTTATTATAAAGTTATAATTTCCTTATAAATGTTAATTAAAACTAATCAGTTCTAACAAAGTTGAATGGCAATGTATTTTACAAAAAGACTGAAAAGTTCTGAAGGGATAATCTGGATAACAACATTATGGAACAGAAAGTTATGAATTTTTAATTATCTACTAAAAAATTCAGGTTCATCGTTTTCTTACTTATTAGAGAATTGTTTATATTTAAGATTGATTTCTATCCAATAAAATCTACTTATCTATAAAATATAAGTGCGTATTCGTATTTATCTAAAACATATATTTTTATTTTCGATTATATTTGTTTTTATTTTATATCATATTTGTTTCTATTAAGTTTTATATTTAACAAAAACAATATGTTTCAGTCATTCTACCATTTGTCAATAGAATCTAAAAGAATCTGATTTTTCACATTTTTTGAAAATTGAGAATGTTATATATTTACTTAATATTTTATAAGCTAATATATTTTATCATACACAATAGCACCACCAATATTTTATACACAATGTCTCCTCTCTTCTTTTGACTTGAGTCTTTAGTACGAAACAGATGACTGAATCACTCATACCTTACCTGGCAGAAATGGACTTTAAACCTGAGTTTTTATACATAAATTTAACTTATAATAATAATAATAATAATAATAATAATAATAATAATAATAATAATAATAAAATAAAAATAAAAATTTAATTATTCAAATATATTTTAAAATATTTTTATTATAATATTAATTTTACAAAGTTATATAACTTATTTATAGTTTTAAGAAAAATTAACTATATGAACAAAATAAAAGTTGTATAATTTTTTAATATTAATTTATATGATAATATATACAATATGTTTTATTTAACTTATTATCTTACATGGATTTATATTTATAACTGTTGTGACACATAAATTTAAATTATATTGTTTATTAAAATATTAGTTTAAATAATAATTATTTAAATATTTTTAAGATATTAATTATAATTTAAAATCTTATATAACTTCTTTATAACATTAAAAATATTTAGATAAATAAATTATAAATTTCTATAATTTGGTTAAGTTTTATTTATTCATAATAATTTTCATAATTTATAAAAAAAAATTGAATTAAAAGTCAACTTTTAGAAAATTATATGAAATTTTAGTTAAAAAACTAGCATTTAAACATGATTTTATTGTGTATGAAATATTTGATATGATTTTATATTATCTTATTTTTATCATACCATATTCTCATTTTAGCATATCATATGTGTATATGTGTTTTTATCTTATGCGTCCAATGAAGGAGTCCTAATGATCTAAGTTTTTTTTTTTTTTTCAATTATAAGTGACTCAACTTTTAAATTAAACAATTTTAATTTTACAATTAATTTTGTTTTACTTGAAATTCTTTATTTTTAGTAAAAATATTTATATATTGAATTGAGTAAATTGTTTTAAATTCTTATTAAAAGTGTGCAAAACCAATACAATAAATTGTCTAAAAATAAACTAAAAAATATTTCATCATTGAATTTAATCATCGAATTAATGCGTTGGATAGATTTCAATGATAAAAACTGTATTAGAAGAAGGGTATGTAGTGGTGAAAATTGTCTTATATAAGTTTGAGCCATGGCCATATTTTTAGTTTTTAGTTTGTTAGCCCATATAATAATTAAGGGACCGCATTCCTTATTATGTAGATCAAAGTATAAGCTGAGAGGCGTTTAAAAAAAGATCAACCGTTCAACAACTGCCATTGATAAAAAAAAATATCAAATCAAAGAATTTACTCCGCCATCAACCCAGTAATTGATTTAACAACCCAAAAATTTTCCAATAATAAAAGGAGGACGCCGTATTTTGTTTCCCGACCCCACCGTGGAACATCTAGAAGCATTTCCTGTGTACAATTGAAGGACCAGCCTCATCATACTCAGCCTTTGCAATCCACATCTGCATTTCAAACATCATGTCCTTATATTAGTATCCCCACATTACGCAATTTCTAAAGTGTAAAGTGATAAAGTAAGGATACATCTACGTCTTTAAATAATTCTTTACCTGTTGGAAAGTGCTGAGAGAAGCCAAGATAGAGCCACCGATCCAGACACTGTACTTTCTCTCAGGTGGAGCAACCACCTTAATCTTCATGCTACTAGGGGCCAAAGCTGAGATTTCCTTGCTCATTCTGTCAGCGATACCAGGGAACATGGTAGAACCACCACTGAGAACGATGTTGCCATACAAGTCCTTCCTAATATCCACATCACACTTCATGATTGAATTGTAAGTGGTCTCGTGAATGCCAGCAGCTTCCATTCCGATCATGGATGGTTGGAAGAGAACTTCAGGGCATCGGAAACGCTCAGCCCCAATGGTGATGACCTGTCCATCAGGCAACTCATAGCTCTTCTCAACAGCAGAGCTAGTTTTTGATGTTTCAAGCTCTTGCTCATAGTCAAGGGCAATATAAGCCAGCTTTTCCTTTACATCCCTTACAATTTCACGCTCAGCCGTGGTAGTGAAGGAATAACCTCTTTCTGTAAGGATTTTCATCAAGGCATCAGTGAGATCGCGTCCTGCCAAGTCAAGACGGAGGATGGCATGAGGAAGAGCATAGCCCTCATAAATGGGGACCGTATGGCTGACACCATCTCCAGAGTCCAGAACGATACCTGCACAAATTTATTCAACAAGCATGAAGAGCAACCAAGTTAGAAAGAGTCTTCAACCACAACATAAGCTTGACATTGTCACAGGGAGAACAAAAAGGGCATTCCCAGAGCATTGAAGGTATAAAAATAACCAGCTTAACAATTTTAGAGAATAGCTAACATGGAACAGAATATTTTTCTTGAAGAAGAAATGACTAACCAGTTGTACGGCCACTGGCATACAAGGATAGAACAGCCTGGATGGCGACATACATGGCAGGGGTATTGAAGGTCTCAAACATAATTTGGGTCATTTTCTCACGGTTAGCTTTTGGGTTGAGAGGTGCCTCGGTGAGCAGAACTGGGTGCTCCTCGGGAGCAACACGGAGTTCATTGTAGAAGGTGTGATGCCAGATCTTCTCCATGTCATCCCAGTTACTCACAATACCGTGTTCAATGGGATATTTAAGAGTTAATATACCTCTCTTGGACTGAGCTTCATCCCCAACATATGCATCTTTTTGGCCCATGCCAACCATCACTCCAGTGTGACGGGGACGACCAACAATGCTGGGAAACACAGCCCTTGGAGCATCATCCCCAGCAAATCCAGCCTAAAACATTGGAATACAGTAGACTCACAGTTAATCGATAGAAGTGAAAGGTACCATTCTCATTTATGCAAAAAACAGCAAGCAAAAGTACTAGTAAATCCAATCACTTCAGGAAACAAAAAATATTGGAAATATAACCATCAAAGAATCTTACTTTGACCATTCCTGTCCCATTATCGCAGACGAGTGGCTGAATATCCTCACCATCTGCCATTTTTTATTTTAAGATCTGAGAAAATAAAAAAAAATAAAAAAACGCTCAGCACGTTGAGAACAAAGACATTTCACATAAACAATCTAAACAAATGTTGCACATACAATATCGGCTACGATGATCCTTAGCTCTTAGCTACAACAGAACGTTTGCAGAATTTATGATTTAACCTAAAGAGGCCTAAATTTTTATATTTAAATCTCTCAAGAATCCAGATATACCTTACATGATAGAACAGGAATTAGAACGCCTACAGTTGGTGATTGAATTGCATGAAGTGCAGTTCTAAATATGTCTGAGATTACTTTTTAAAAAGAAACCAATTCCAACTTTTTTTTCAGAAAATGTTTAATGAGAATTTTCCTTAAAAAAATAGATGTCATACTTTTAATAACTTTTTTTCATATTCAATTTAATTAGAGTTTAACTGTACAAAAAGTTGAGAATCATTACAATCGTCAATCTTGAATTGTTATATTTCCTTCTATGGTAAATAATACTCAACTTCTTCACACTAAAAATATACACATTAACTGCGTATCACAATTAAATTCTATACAAATACTATTAAATATTTTATTTAATTTTATTCGAAGAAGAGAACACAATACTCGAATCTTCATATTAGATTCAAGATTTCTAAAAACAACTAGCCAGTGCGCATTGCAATGCAGCAGCTGTATTTGTCTGCAATTTCCGGCGGATTACATGAAACCGCAACTTCAGCAGCTAACTTTTGAATCCGCTTTTAACGAAACTTGTCTAAACACAATCAGACACTGGCAGATTGCGATATTATCAAACAGGTTATGTTACACGGCATTACTCTAAACAACTCAACAAATCCTAATAATTCCATAATCGAAACAGATTGCATAGACTTGTGACAATAAGAGCATACGAATCAGAATTCCACAATAACTAGCATCAGAAAAAAGCGGTGAACAAGGCAAAAAAAAAGCACAATGTGAGATAACGGCAACGGTCAAACGGAAACGGCGAATGAAAGAGGAGAGAAGAGAAGAGAGAGTAACCTGAAGACGGAGATGGAGATGGCGTTTGGAAGAGAAGTTTCTCCGATCTCAGCAACCCGCTCTTTGGGTTCAAAACTGAATTATGAAGGGAAGTAACGTCCTCTGAGAATTTGCGTTTTTAAAGCCCCGATTTCACCCTCCCACACCACAAACCCGTAACGCATCACCACCGTCCCTTCCACTTCCGCAACTCAATTGCCACGCGACACGTGTCCCCTTCGATCTGTGGCTCCGCGCATAAAGCTTGTTTGTTTTATTGCCTCTTAGCCAAATCAAACGTGCGGTGACACTTCAAATTTGGCCCACTTCCCCTGCTTTTCTTCGCATGCCCCAAATTTGGCTTTAATTCCATTCTTCACAGTCACACACTTTTTTATGGGCATAAATTTTCGTTTTCGATTAAATGTTCAATGCTATTTTAGAACCGAAAAAATAGAAAAGGTAAATTGTGTTTAATATTCAACGTCACATCTTCTTTTTGTGTGGGTATTACACAATAATCATATTTGTGAAGAAGATGAAGAAAAAGAAAGATAGAAGGATAGACCTAACATTGGAACTATCGTTATGCTAAATAAATCCTACGACACCCTATCCACCTCATTTGCTTGATCTTTGAAGTTCTGACAAACAAAATAAGAAATGTAATCAACATTTTGGATTTTATAAAAAAAATATTAAATGTGATTTTCTAATACATTTTTTCACCTTTCTTAACACTTAAATCTTATATTTCTCTAAAAAAATTATTGGTTTGATTTTGTTTTCAGCCATCTATTTTTTTGCCAATGTTTTTTTTTTACTAATTTTGAGTTTTATTTACAGTATACTTTATGGTCTAATTAAATTTTAATTTTAATTTATTTATACTTTCTTTTTGTTTTCTCACTTCGCTATAAATAAGAAAATATCTAATAAATATTTAATATTTTACTGATATTTTTAATTGATAGTTAAAATAGACCAATTTTTTGATAAAACCTCAATTAAATTAAGAGACATGGAGTTCCTAATTTAATTTATAACTTTGCATTTTTTAGTTCATTACCTTTGCATATTTAATTAAAGTGCCTAATCTATTACTATTATTATTTTATTACATGATTAACGGAATCAGACCATGATTAACGAAATTGTGCAAGTAACATGAGGAAAGATGAATAATTTAGTTTTTTTTTTCTGTTCCAAAGATAATGTTCAACAGAAAAATTGATGGACAGACTTATCTTTAACTGCGAAATAAAAAAAATGAAAATTGTCGTGGTCACACTTTGTCCATTGAAAACAGAAATTGGGATAACAAAAAGTTATATCAGTTTCTTTTTATTAAAAAAAATGTGTATATTCTAAGGTTGATTTGAACCACAAAGATTGAACCGGGTAAAAGGATTAAGTCCTGATTCTTAATTATCGTTTTCAATCACTCCAAAAAAATCATTTCTTTCTTTGATCGTATTTAACTGTATATAAATTATATATAACTCACTTCTTGAATCTTGGTATAGATATAGCATGGGATTTTTTTACTAATTCGTAACTTGATATGGATACTTTTATAATATAAAAAGGTACTTTTCAGAAAAAGAATAAAATTATTTAATTAAATACAATTTTTTTCTCAACATTTATTAAGAAGCTTACTACCAAAAAAGAAATACCACTGTAATAACACCATCTCATAAAAGCCCAAATTTCTTTGGTCCAATGCCCATCATTTAGGTTTGGTCTTAGCAACCAAGCCCAGCCTTGTTTCTTTCGTTCTTTAATCATTAAACGGAGTCAAAGAAACAAAACAAAGAAAAGTAGTGAAGCCTATAAATTTAATATTTACATGACTTCTAATCTAATATTTATAATATTTTATTATAAAAAAAGATAAGGGATACAACAAAAAATGATTTATCAAAAGCACAAATTACCCTTAGATATTTAATGGAAATTAACATTTCAAATTTTAACCCCACCACATGGTACTTAACTGATAGAAAAATATCAAGAATTTGATACCAAATATAATTACATGGAACAATAGTGCCCGCAAAGTGTTACCAATCCTTTATCAAACAAGGGATAAAGGAGTGACATTTTCTCACTTATGAAACTTACTTAACAAATCCTCTGTTTCTTGGTACAGTTTCTTTCCCATACCAGTGAATATAAAATGAAAGTCACCCTTTTGACCGCTGTGATAATCAAACATTGGGTCCCCAGCAGAAATATAAGAGAAAATGACAATTCCTATGTTGGAATCTGACACTGAGGTGCCCTTCACACTCAAATATAATTTTGAAAAGCTATATGACAATAACAGAGCCAAACATGGATCCACAGGTACTCTTTTACCTGCCTTCACTTTTGGAATTTTCACCTCAAGTCATCACCCTATTATCACACATCCATGTTTTTTCCCCTCTCTAATTGTAGTGGTGGGTCTATTTTTTACTCACAATAATTCAAAAGCTTGTGGGTCTGCTCTGCATGAATCACTATATCATTGTTTCTTTCTTACCAATACAATTCATTTCATGTCTTGTCCTCTACAAGGTTGGACCTTTCTCAAACCCTTTTTCGTTTTCTTCGATCATCTATTCATTGATGTTATGGGTTGAAGGATTTTGAGCTCTGGGGTTAGAGCCACTGAATGTGAGGATTGGAAAGAAAATGTAACAGAGATTGTGGTCAACGTCATTCAACACGTTACTTTCAGGCTCCCCAACAACATCTTCCACTTGATTATTCATGAAACTAGACACACACAGGTCGGTGAAAAGGATCACTACTTTTTGATTTATTTTATTGTTTTGTTTTGAGGTTTTGGTATATACCTGCACCTGCGTCTGTGGCTTCAGAACAGCAGTACCAATGATCCTGTTTTCTGTCTCCGCACGCAGCGATTACTGAGAAACCTCATGTGATACACTGACATGACTAGAACAGAATATGCCTTCATTTTCGTCCTTTTAATTTGGCCATTAACAAAAAATTATGCTTCTGTGCTTCATTTAACGTATATGCATATGTTAATCAGGTTCTTAGGACATAAAATACCATATCCCTCGAGTTTCCAATTAATAATTCTGCGGAGGAATCTACTGTAACAAGGCTCTAGTGCATGTTTGATACTAATAATTATGTTTCAGGAGAAAAAAATATTCTTAAATAGCTTTTACCATTCAACATTCAATAATTCAAGTACTTGCTCTCTCTTCTCAACAAATACTATTAGAATAGTTCAAGTTCTTAAAATAGTGTATAAAAGTATTTAACATATCTGTACTAAAATAGTAGCAGTAGCATTCCTGATGCTGGAAACAATCCTCCATCCCTTGGTCAATTTGATGCACTAGAGAGAATAGCTTGTAATGGAAATAGAAAGAACAAAATCCCCCTTATGTGTGCACAGTTAATGAGCTTGCATTGATTAGCTCAAAGCATTAAGGAAGCACAGTGATTAGTTGTGAATGAGACTATTGCACCATCACAGTCCATCAGTTCCAGGCAGAGAATGCAAGGCATCAGGGTACGGCTACAGATGGTTTGACTCCTTTGCAAAATATATGTGTTTGTGTGGACAAGCTTCTAGTGGTTCACTGAGGCCATGTTTGGTTCTGAGTTCTGAGGTTTGGACTTTTAATGTTTGCTGTTCAATGTTCTGAGATCCTGCAGAATCTCAGCCAAAGACCCCCCTTTCGTCCACTCTTCTCAGACTAGTTTATGACAGATTTTTCTTATTTTTTATCAGTAGGAATTGGAGAGAAAAAGTCTCTTCAAAAATTAGTTTTATAGACATTTTAACTGATATAACCATGGCTTACTTTCCAGTATCTGATAAACAACAAATGTGTAACATTAATGTTATGCTTAAGTTAGTGTATTTTGAAGATACACTAGAGGGACAACACCAAAAACATAAAAAAAATTAACTTTTTAACGTTTTTAACTAACTCTGTTGGAAAATATGATTATCCTGTTAAAGGTTGAAAGACCAACATCTTTAAAACTGATTTTTCTTTAAATTTAACATGGTTTGACAGTCTTGTTTTATGTATTAAATATGACCTTTTGATATTTTTTCCTAGACTCTATTTAAATTGGTGATAAAATTGAGATGCAATGGAAGATTTATAATAGAACAAAATGGATTGGAAAAAAAATTAATTAAACTTGTCATTCTGTTGTTAGAATAATTTATACATAAATATTTTATTACTTGGTTTGAGGGAAAAAAAAACAGAGCGAAATACTATCAAGATAAAAAAGATTCTCTTATTAAAGTTAAAATATTTTATGTCATCCTTGATGTATAGAAACTTTGATAAATATTGAATTTAAAGGAGATTGAAGAAAAAAAAATCAAACTGTATATTATTTGACACATCGTTGTTTATTAAAGATGATTTTGTTCCTTGCATCACCTGACTTCTCCTTTTTTAAAACTTTGTATCGAATGTAATTGTTTATCTGTTTTTAATAAAAGAAATGTAATATTATGTTTGCAATACTATATTATGTTTTAATTTATAAATTTTGGTTTTGCTTTTATATATATAAAGAATAGTATATATAGACTATGTTTCGCAATATAATGGGTACAAAGTACCGAAAAGTTGTTAAAATAATTTATTAAGTCATAAAAATTTAGCAAAATTATTTGTTGAAGTTGCAGAAAATATAAATTTAAAAATATAAACATAAATTTTATTTTTATTTAAGGTTAAAGATACACTTTGAGAGTAAAATTCTCCTATATATCTCAAACTTAAACTTGTCATTATTAATTAAACTAAAATAATTTATCATTGACTAATATAGGTAGTGTAAGAGTTTATATTTATTTAAAACAAATTTTAAATAGATACAAATTTAAAAGGGTATAAATAAATATTATATGTCCATTCCTTGTTTCATTCTTAAACCCATTCTATTAAATTATTTTCTTATGGAGATGGAAATTTGCATACTCTTAAACAAGATCAATTGTAAATTTAGTTTAATAAATATATCATTAATTACTAAGGTTTCAATTATATGCAGTCTATGATTTTTTTTTCAGATAAACATAAACTTCGGTAAACTTTCAAACTTCCTGAAGAATATTAGAAATTTTATTGCTGTCATAAAAAGCTTAAAACCAAAAGAATATACAAGAAAGTTGCTTATATAAATCAAACAAAAATCATAGAGTGATAAATAGTTTGCTAATATAGATTTGTACGTACACATTTTTTGGAACATTTCTCTGTGACATAAGACGTCATTACTGGTACGATGACGTAGGGTTGAAGGTTGGGACCAATTCACCGAAAAGACAATAGGGTTCAAGGAAAGAAATAAACTGAAAAAACAGAAATATATAAAACAACAAATTTAACTGTTTTTTTAAATCTAAACAAAATATAGAAAAATATAAAAAAATAAGTTAAAAAACAAAACAAATCATACTGTTTTATAAAATTAAATTTTCTTTTTCTGCTCTAAATCTAACGAAAGAACAAGAGCAGGTATACTTGTCTCCAATAAGTGATCCCATAATAAATTTCCAAAACAGTGAAAAATTTCAATGGGTAGATTATTATGCTTTTCTGATGGCTGAACGTACTTTTTGGAAATTTGGATATTGATTGATCGAATTGATTGGTGTATACGATAAACGCATCGCACCTCCCCTTTTGAGAATTATTGGTTTTCATGTCATACCTGCCATGTTTCTACCACTCAGATTCATGTGAATATGCAACCCCTTCGATTTCGATCCAAATGGGAAGATTACGAGATTCTTAATTATTTATTTTTCTCATTGTAAGCAACCAAACAACACATGTGATCGTGACCCATTATTGTAGTTATTCGTGCAGGCACTGCAGAAACCAATGCTTTATGTCTAGATTAGAGTATACCAGTCTTATATAATTATTGTTTAAAACCACATCGTATATTGAGAACAAATTAATAACAGAGGTTAAGACATAAAAATATGCTTACATTACAACTTCCAAGTAAATTGATCGTACTTTATTCTTAAATATGTTTTTCTTATACATATGATGAAGTCGCATAACTATGAAATGATACTAAATTCAGCTTAGTTTCATATATTTGGCATATCAAGTTTGTTAATACTCAGTTATACTGATCAATTTAAACTCCAATCACATGTTGAAGAGATAAAAGTACCAATGTCATAGTCAGTTAGTAGATTTTTCAAGTTAATTTATGCAAAAAAAGGTTACTTTATTATGTAATTTTATCTGGGGTGGGATTGAGATGTTGATTATGATGAAGGGAATGCATGATAAGACTTTTCTTCCTACTTTTCTGCTAACTGCCATTAAGTGTCTATTTCAGTACAAAATTATTAGAACAAGAACACAGGTGTTGATGATAATCAGTACTCAGAGATATTGCACCAATGATGCTAATTCTGGCCCTCAACTTGTAATCTAAAGGCCAATGAGGTGCAAGTGATGCTGACACATGAACTTGTCCGGATTGTGTTATATTAATTGAAAGGTTCCTCTTGTGCAGTGAGTGCACAATAAAATTATTCAGCCTCCTCAGACACAATCACATGCCAACCAATTAACACCAAGCCCAGGCACTTCCCTTCTGTATTTTATTGCCCATTTCGGTATAAAGAAACAAATCAGAAGCAAATACACATTACATTTTCATATGATCTTAGACTCCTATTTTTGAGAAAAAGAATTTCTCATTTCAATCACGACGCCCAAAACCATCGATGCTGGCGATGCTTCTTCTTTCTCAAGTAACAACAATCGTAATATTACAATTTACAACATGACATGCACCTTTTCTTTCCCCAACCACCCTCAACTTCAATCATACTCACTTAGTTTTTTCCGAGAATAAAATGAACCTTTCTCCTTTACTATTTATACTTTTTATTTTGCCTTGCTGGTCAAGCAACTTGTTACCATATCTCCCCAATAATTGTTGTTTGATAAGCACAAACACCATACCAAGAGCAGCATCGTATCACTGTTGTTTATCATCATCTTCCCATTCATTTTCAGCAGCAATTTTTCCAGAGCTGCGGCCACCCATTTTTCCAAATGAGTTCACACTTGATAATCCCTTGATGCTGCTGCTGCCACCCTCGTTCATGGTTCGGGTTTTCCTTGACCTGCTAGGCTTGGAACAAGTAATGTCAACACCATCTTGATCAATGTCATGAGGGCTTTCTTTTTTCACAACCACCAATCTTGCTATGCTGCTTCTGCAGAATGGACAAACTGGTGGGACAACACGAGAAGTAGAAGGGTTAGGCTTGTTGTGACAACACAGGGCTAGTGTGCATTGTGCACACATCTGGTGACCACAGTCTTGCACCTCAATTGTGCACACTTGCTCAAAGCAGATGCAACATAACTCCGTCTCGCTAACCTGAATCATCAAAATTAATTTAGAATGCTGCTTTATACTACAAAACTAAAATCCAAATCCAATTCAATCCAATTACAAATGTAAAAAACAATAGCAAACTCAAAAAAGTTAGAGTGAATCCAAAGGGTGTCTAATTACCTCAGAAATGTTGTCATCTATCCCATCAGAGTGTGCTGGAGATGGAAGAGAGTAATCACACCCTTTCAATATGTTTTTCTCCCTTTCCCTGTTTGCGTCCATCAGGGCCTGCTCTAACAATTCTTTGGCGTCTGGATTAAGCTCACTGATCACCTTCAAAGATGATGGCCATACAAGAGGCTCAGCAGACGAAAGATTCAGCAATGCTGCACATGCGTTGTGTCTATGTTTAATAGCAACTACATAAGGTATACGCCTGCATAAACACAACATAGAGTGTCAAGGCAAATTAAGGCCAATAAATTTTTTATCAATAACTCATGTTGCTAGATGAGGTAAGTAGTTTAAACTGAAAAGTTCCCCAGGATCATAGGCATAACAAGAAGAACTCAATTAAAACACACAGTTAGTAAAGGGTTTTTCCACTACCAACCAGTCCAAGATGCCATATCATTAGGAATCGTTGACTTTCATGATAATTACTTTTGGTGGATGGTCATCAAAGGGAAACTCAAACAATAAATTGGATGAATACAAGACGAGGGCCCACCAAAACAAGTGTCAAATGAAGAGAAAGATGAATCAATTTGTTTGTATTGCAGTAATTAAAACTAGTAGTGTACCCAGAGGCATCACGTTGAAGGCGATCTGCACCCCATGCCAACAGTTCCCTGATGCAATCCAAGGACCCCCCTTTGGCTGCAAGATGAAGAGGAGTGCTCCCAGGACAGCTGCATATAGCAATTTATTATTCCACAAAACAAATGAATAATTATTACATCAAATTGAAGCCTGACACAATCCCCCCCACTTACCCATATCTTCCTGTTGAGGCAGAAACAAGAGCTCCACTGTACAATAGAATATGTACACATTCAGGCCGTCTTTGACGGGCTGCCAAGTGCAATGGCGTTGCACCCCTTCCATCTCTAATATTCACAAACCGAACAAACCCCCTGCAATCAATTCTTCCTTCTTTAAATTTGTAAAAATCAACATGAATCAATCAATCAGGGTGGTGCCAAAACAGAAAAAAGGACCAACCAAGAAGCAGCCACAGGACTAGATTGAGCAGCAGAGAGAATTGCCTTAAGGCAAGAAGAATGGCCATAGTAAGCTGCATAGTGCAAGCAGGTCCTTCCATAACACGCATCAAACATCAATACCTGAAATTTTTTTGATAAAATATATTCATTCCAGTGATAGAACAAGTACTTGGGATTTTACTGGGAAAAGCATCACAAGAAATTTTCAAATTTGAAACTTCCCATACATTAGCACCAGCTTCTAGGAGCTTTTCCACACAGGCGATCTTCCCGTGCATTGCAGCCAACATAAGGGGTGTCTGAATCATTCAAAACGCAATGAACATATTACTAAAGCAACATTCTCAAGTGGAACCAAGAATTTTCAAAAGAACCCCACATTGAACAGAAGGCAAGTTACCTGCTTTTGGCGATTCAACGCATCCGGGTTCACAGATCCATCCAAAAGCCAAGACAAAACCTGCAGCAATTGGCAGAAAAGCAGAAAAAAGAAAAGAAGATATTCTAGGTGAGGAGAGGGGAAGGAATGAAAGCGAATACCGAATTGGGAAATTGCGTGTGAAGAAATGGAAAAAAAGGGGAAAGGGGCACCTGGATCTGGCCATTAGCAGCGGCAATATGAAGAGGGGAGTGGTGATCATAGACAGTGGTGTGGTTCATGAGAGAAGGGTGTGTGTGTAACAAAGCTGCTACAGTGTCTAGGTCCCCATGCTGCACAGCACGGAATAGGCCATGCTCATGGCTCCCTCTGCAACTCAGCCCCTGACCCATCACTTTCTCTCTACCACCTCACCTCACCTCACTCACCTCGCCTCCCTTCCCTGACTGCGCCACCTTGATTGATTCCTCCACGTTTTCAATTCCACCTTTGTTCCCTCATTTATTGAGTTGGAGTTTGCAAAATGGCTACCTAGTGAAACAATGAAAGAGAAAGAGATAGAGAAGGGTAGCTAAGTGTGTCAGTGATGAGCAGTTACTGAGACTGACTTGGCTGTGCCATCAGACAGATTCCCGCAAAAGGGTAGGCTCCAGCATCTCCAAACTCTCAATCCAATATCCACCTTTTGTTCCTCCAATCCAACGCTTCACCTTCAAACTTCACACTACCAAACTCCCTAATAACTCATCTCTTTCACTCTAATTATCATTATTCACCGCTAAACACGTCAAAAACACCACCTTGAACTTCGAGTCTCCAATTCCACTGTGTTAATCACTCCCCATTTTTATTTTTACTGCAACTCCTATTCCATGCTTCGCTCCTAATGGCAAAATTCTTCATCTCATCATCCACTTTCAGTCAAAACAGTAACCTTCTTTCCTCCATCATTACTCATTACTCTCTCTGCGGTAAATCTTTCAATTTCATCTACACCCATATTTTATTTTACTTTCTCTCTCTGTAAATCATTCTACTTTCTTTTTCTACATTCATATATATACTCTGTGTGAAACCCTGGAGCGCATTGAATCTGTATTTATTGCCAAATCTGTTTCAATTAAATTGCTAAGAATAATTATAATAATTCATTTGAACTACGATCTCGCGTTACAACAAAGACATTGCTTGAAGTAACAGATACTCTTGAAACTAATTATCGTCAAGAATGAAACTTTGATTAGTCAATTATACACGCTCTCGTCACGGACGACAATTTTGAATAGATGAGATGAATAACGCAAATTTCACTTCATTCTTTAGAAGAAAAAAGAAACTTTACTATAACCTTCTTAGTTTATGGTGGCAAAATCAAATTTGAAAAAAAGGGGAGTTTTTTTTTTTTTTTTTTTTCCTTTTTGCACGAAAAAAGCAGCAACCTCTTTAACGAAATCACTTTTATTAATGTCTTGCGAGTGTTTAAGTATGGGCCTTATGCCTCCATAAAGAGCCCAATGCGCAAGCCCACGATAAAAAAACATGGGCAGTACCGAATCTGGCACAAATGTCTTCTCTCTCTCTTAAACAAAAAATGCTTATATGAATAATAGATAATTTTTTCTATTGAATACACTATTAATAAAGATTGAATCCTTAACCCAAAAGAGATTGGTGCATTGAAACCCTAATCCCTTGTATAAAGATAATGATAATCGAGGCCCAAATTGAATGGAAACATTTAAAAAATTCACGAACTTTAACTATATAGCCACCTGCTCGCTTTAATAACTTTATGGTATGTCAGGTTTGGAAAAGAAAATTAAAAAAAAAAAAAAAGAGTGAAATGATAATAAAAAATGAGATAGTTTTGTAAGTATATTTTTCTAAAATATGGTATTAATGCTGATTATTTAAAAAAAAATAATGAATAACATTGTCAAGGATCATGTAATCACACACAATATGAATGGTTTTCTCTCAGCATACTTTTTGTAAATTGTTTGATCATATAAAAAGTAATATATATATATATATATATATATGACATAAATAATTCATAAATAAAAAAATAAATACAATAAAACAATAATGTTTTACTTTTAATCCCTGCATATTGTTCTCTCTTGTTTAAAATAAAAAATAAAAACAATTGAGAGATTTTTTTTTCATTTTTTTTTTGTCCAATCATCTATATTAAATAATGTGCAATCATGTAAGTTTCTAAAATAATATTTATTTTTTTTTTCCTTACTCTCCTTTTTACCTTAACCAGCAATATATTATATTCAATATTATACCTTTTAATTCACCCAAAGCCTTAGGGTTGGATTAATAATAAAAAACAACATTTAGGTGCATGCCTATTAAACGAGGTGGTAGGAATAGTAGAGGTCATAGTTTGAATCCACTATTTGAGTTATGTTGGGTTAGTTAGGCTTAGAGATCAAATTAGTAATGAATTTTCGGTAATTAAGTTAGATATTAGAGTAGCCAATTTCATATCCAAGGAAATCTTATTATATTACAATGTAAAATATTTTACTTTTAATTATTCTTTTACCTTGAAGTTTCTGACTATTTTTTTTTTTTCAGTTCAATGATTTTTAGTCTTTTTTTTTTTTTTTAAATTTTGTTTTGCTATACTTTCATTTTTAAACATCAATCAAGATTCGATTCTAGTTTTAAATTTTTCAAATTTAATTCGATTATTTTTAATAATTAAATTTTTAAACTTTTTATATAATCAAAATAACCTCGGTGTTCAAAATGATGATTAAAACTTTAAACTTTTTATATAATTTTTCACAAATCAACAAGTACTTATCAAAATATTTAGTGAGTATATATAAGTATTCAAAATGATCATTAAATATTAAATATCACTATCATAATCAACCTGTTAAATTTATCCATAATAAGGATATTAATATTTAGAGATCCATAATAAGAGTATTAGTATTTAAGATGAAAAGGGATGAATTTAGTACAATGTTAGAAAGGTTTTTTAAATTTTTTTTTATATAAAATGTTGCTCTATTTATATAAATAGAAAATATATAGATTTAATATATACTTTTTCATCTTAAATACTAATACTCTTCTTTTCACGAAAAGGGATGAATTTAGTACAATGTTAGAAAGGTTTTTTAAATTTTTAATATGAAAAAAAGTCAAACCATTCTAATTAAGTTAAATTGAGTTTATATATAAAAGCTTTTTATCTACAACATATAAAAATAACTAAAATAAAGTTAAAAATAAGAATATAATAATTAAATAAAACTGAAATGGTCATACAAGATATTCCAACTCCTCGTGCCCTTCGCAGCACATGGACATTGCCCACCCAGGTGGGACCACACCAGAACATCATGGTCCTACAAATAACACCTTGTTTTCTTATTTTTTATTTTTTTTAAAGTATCTAGGTAATTGAAAATCATGACACTATTTTTTTTTATCAAAACAAATAAATTTTTATTTTTTTTATGTACTTTATTTACTTACACCTTTAATACACACATAATTTATTTACATTTTTTAATGTTTGGATAACCACTGCACACATCCTCAATTAGTTTCTCTTTAAAAATGCGTCATTAGGTTACATTTTGTTAAACATGAATAATATTCAAGTTTATGTTATTTTAAATCATTTAGATTTGAATCTTAAATTGAAAAATACGTGTTATGGTAATTTAGTGATGTTAAAAAATCTCAAAAACTTTAAAAACGAACACTAGGAATGAAAAAAAAAAACATGTTTGTGAATATCATGTATAAGATTTAAAAGAAAATTTAAATAAGTACTTCTAATAAATATCCCAATAATAATAAGAGTTTTTACTTACTCACTCGTTTGATATAGTGGATATAAATATTATGAAATAATACAAACGAATGAAGTCATAATATTATTTCCAAAAGAATCACTAACTTTTTCATAGTTTCAATAAATAATTAAAATCAAGAGTATGTTATTTTGTAAATCTCATTATAAAATGTACAAGTTTTATATAAAGTATTTCACTTATATTTAAAGTTTTTATATCATGTTACTTATAATTTTAAACTAAATAGAAAGAAGTGTGAAACTCGTGTACTAGAGCTTAAGACACGGGATAGTTATAGTGGCCAGATTTCAAGTTATTAGTCAAATTTTACTATTGTACTCTTAACAAGCCTATTCCTTTTCCAACTCTTCAAGATACAAATTGTTTTCTAACACAAAATATGGATAACTCTCCATCCAAACATGCTCTCTCCAATTCAGTAATGAAAATTATACTACAATTCACAAGTATATGCCTAATACAAGTTTGTTCCTTTTATTTTTAAACGTTTGGCTTAACTACTTAGATTATTTCAGTGGTAGATGTTAAATAAAGATTTATTATTTATAAAAATCTGCATTAAAAATATTAGATCTTAAATAAATTCTTCTACCCAAAAAATTCATAATAGAAAAAATATGTTTTAAACTTTCTCCTACTAAAAAAAGTTATTTAAAATCTTAAAGTGAGATTTATTATTAGAGTAAAATTTAGAAAAAATCTTATAATCTTATATTTTACATAGTATAGAAGAATTCATAATAAAATCTTACACTAAAGATGCTGTTTAACTAATAATAATATATATGGTTTCTCAAATTTCATTAATTTTTTTTGAGTTTATATACATTTTATTACCCGTTAAGTAAGTATTCATTTTACTTTTTTTTAAATAAATTTAAATAATTAGAACGAGCGTTAAAAAAGTGTTGAAAATTACATTTTAACGCTTTTTGTCGTTAAAGTTTAAAAATTATAATTTAAATGAAAATATTTTCCTATAATGTCAATAATAGTGGAAGAGTTTGTGTAATTGACATATTATGTATAGATACATATCAAAACTACACTTCAAATATTTTTTATTATTCTTTTTATCAAACCAACTATTAATGATGTGATATTAAGTTATGATGGCAATTGTGTTTATAAAGCTCAGCATCACCTTATTTCTTTAGAAGGACAGCTATTGTTTTATGTTATAAATATATATCAAATATAAAAAATAAAAATTGAACCGTGATATATTAATTAATTAATTCGAGTAAGTTTTTGGAAACTTGATTTACCTCATAAGAACTTCAACTTTAACTGATATAACATTGATAAAAATAAATTTTACATCAAAAAATCATTAAATCAACCACTTTCAAAGCTTGATACAGCAAGTTGTTGTTTGATTTGATCACGTCCTCTCTCCCTACAATTATTAAAAAAAATATATATTTATTTATTTGTTTAAAATTTTGAGAGACCCTTAAAAGTGTACTTGGAATTATTAGTATTGTACTTTAGTACTTCTCAATTTCATCCCTTCCTCTCAAGTCAAGTAGACCCCAGTTTATTTTTTGATTTTTTTTTGTTATTTTTTTATATTAACATACCTTCCCTTCAACACTTCACCAATCCAAACTTACGAAAAATACATAAATAAAAAAAAGTATCAAGCTAATATATTTACTAATTTTAATATAAAAAATTTATTCATTTTTTGTCTGAAATTTTGAATATTTATATATTTTAATTAGATATTGTGGTATGGTGAAGGGGTTAGAAATTTGAACGTGATTTTTGGTACCACATCGAATGAAAACGAATGACAAAATCGATTACCAAGTAGCCACCGCATCCACCACCATTTGCCACCGTTCATCCAACTAACTACTTTGACTTTTGCGTTCTACTGGGTCCCACAGTGTTTGGCCGCCCTACCAATTTTCCTTCCCCCATGTGCTCCCTTTTATTAATTATAACCAATTCTTATCTAAAATAGTTTTTATATAGAGAAGTGATTGCAAAGAAACACATTTTTTAATTAATAAATTAATTTTTCAAATCACGTTAAACACTCAAACCCATTCCTGAAATCAATAAAATGACATTTTAAACATCAATTTGAAGAAGTTTTTATAATTTAAAAAATTAAAATGATGGAATAAAAATATTCTGAAAAATATAGCATGTCTTGAAAGACTTTTCTCCTAGTTTAGTTCATCATTCTGTCTCTGTTCATTCACAAACCTGATAGTTAAAAACTATTACTAATGCCTTAGGATGTGTGTTTTTTTCTCGGACTTTTGTACGATTTGACAAAGTAACACGTTTACAAATTCTTTTATGTAATGTGTGAAATATGTTATTTTATTGTGTTTAATGTTATTATAGATAGACTCTTTCAAAGTAACAATCTCAACATTCTCTACTTTAAAATTGTTTTCCAAAATTTTTTATTATAAAAAACAACTTTGGGATGATCTACCATCTATATCTTCGTAAAAAAAGAAAGAGGGTTAAAAAAAGTGCTGAAAGAAAAACATAAAAAGTATAAAAAGAAAAAAAAAATGAAAGATGTAAGCAGCAGTTTTCTTAACAAAGAATAAATAATTGTAGAATGATAGATGTTAAAAATAAAGTTTATTATCTGTTAAATTTTATATATTTAAAATTTCTCTACTTTTGAATCAAAATTTGATTTGGAGTAAATTTATTTTTTCTTTCTAAAACTTTTTATCTTTATTTGCTTTTAACTTTCCTCATGAGGGATTGAAAATTCAATCAGTTAAAAAATTATTATCATTGATATTTAATTAGTTAGGTGAGATTTTGTGGGTTCTAAAGATTCTCCACGGTCTTGTTTTTTATTTTCATTTTAGAGTTATGTAAGAAGAGCTAAACCACATTATCTAATTTCGTTGAAATTGTTTTATAAAATCTTTAATTATTTATCTACGTTATAACTTATTAAAATTGAGATTGATTTTAGATTTTTAAAATTGAAAATTATTTAAAATGAGCAAAATGTTTACTTTGACTTGAGTTAGATGTTAACTGTGCATATATATAATAATGATTAGTTGATAAATTTGGTAATTTAATTATAAAAACAATTTGAACTTACACCGGATAGAAATTGTTGGATGGAAATTATTTATAAAAAGTAGTTTTTTTGTTTGTTTGTCTTACAATATTACTTTTAATTAAGTGTTGGGTTAATTCTTTAAGCAATATTCAAAGTAATATTTATTTTCAGTATAAACAATATTATTTATGATTCTATAAGATCATTTGAATAACAAAAATTCTTAATCAAAATATAGTTTGAAATTAGAGTTATAGAATTATCAAAATATTTGTTCTTACAATATTTTTATTATTTAAATAATAAAGAGTCAGCCATTTGGATGGTATAATTAATAAGATATATTTTGAACATGATAAATTTTAAACTAGCCAAATATTATAATAGAAATTGGTATGCGAGTTCAAATCTAATACTAATATTTAAAAAACAGTTAACCATTACATATATTGTTGATGAGATAAATATAAAGTTTGTGTGCTTTACCATGTTTAAAATATTTTGGTATGTTATATTAAAAGAATCAATGCAAAAATATAAAAAGGTTGTGATATTGTAAAAGTTATAAATGGTTGTAATTTAAAGTTTTGGATCACTATTAAATTATTTTAAATAGAAGTTATTATATTTTGGAGTGTTCTTTTCTATTTATAATGGTTTTTTAGTTATTATTATTATTTTGACTTTAGTTGTTAATTTTGTAGAAGATATAATTGTTGTATATTAGGCTACACATGTCATTATCTAATGGACTATTATTAATGGACTATTATTAGACTGATATTGTCTGAGTGTGTGTCATTATATTAAGTATTAGTTTATATCTGGTATATCTCATTATAGATGATATTTATATTCGCTATTCTCAATGTATTTAACTATTCTATAATCTCAAATGATATAGTCTCAGCTTCGAATCAAGTAGACGACGAGACTTTGATACAAAAATTTATAAAAACATAATCATTGTTGAGTGGAAACCCCTTTTCTCTTCTAAAATTAAACTCTATTATCACTTAAGAAATAACCTATTTTATTTTAAGATATAAAATTTAAAATCAATAACAACATAGTTTAAAAGATGATTCACAATATTTTATCTAAAAATAACATCTAATGACGATTTTGACTAAATTTACCTATTTTAGAAACTTAAATATTTTATATAAACTACGTATCTACATGTTATATTATGTTTTAAACTAAGTAACCCTTAAATCCGAAAGAATGTACCAAAATTGTAAAATTTATATTAAAGTTGAAAATTAGTGTAAGTTATCCGTTTAAAGATGTGTACATTTGTTAACAAATTACATGTAATTAAGCTCAGTGAATGACATTGATATTTGGTTGTTTAAGTGTCACAGCGTCATGCTGTGGTAAAGACCTTGGCTTGCTCCTCATTCAGAAGCGCCACATGAAACCACCAGACTAGCTGTTCCTACAGTTGCACTTCATGTTAAAACACACAAAATAATGAATTTATTACATTAAATTCAGGCAAAAATTAAATTGTGTTTGGTTAATAAATGTCAAAATTCTCAATATTATATGTGCATTTCCATTAAATACATGACCTAATTAACAATATAGTTCTTGTAAAGAGCTAACTTTTTTCATCTCTGTTATTTTTTCTATTTTTCTTTGTCTCTGGTAGACTCTTTTTCTTTTGATTACCATAGTTATTCTTTTGGTTATACTTAAGGGTGATGATGTTATTATCAGTGAACTAACTTGATTTTATACCGAAAGCTTTGTAAGTGTATTAAAAAAAGTTAACATCATAAATCAAAATATTTTTTTAACAACGATTAAATCCTTATAAAAAAACAAAAACCAAGACTCTCTAAATTTATTTTCAAACTTAAAAGTATAAGATTTTGATAGTATTTTAATAACAGATTTTAAATTAATAAAAATGTTAAAATGTATAAATATAAGTTAAATGTTTATTTTTAACTTATAATAAATTTTTTAGTTTTCAAAAAGTAAATTTTCTTTACATTTTCTACAATAAAAAGCGTTGAAAGCTTATCTAAATTGTTGGCAAGGATTATCAAGTTATTTTTTATTTAAAACTCACTTTAATTTAAATAAAGAGAACTAATAATCTAATGTTATTCTTACTAGCATCTTGTATTTTAATTAATAGCATATAATATGACTCTTTTAAACAAAATTTAATTTTTAATTATTTTTGAAAAATAAAAATATTTATCAATTTATTAATTCACACATATATATATATATATATATATATATATATTAATTATAATTGTTCATAATATTTCAAATAAATATGTTAGTCGAAAGTTCAATTAAATTAAAAGACTAAATTGGATACAAAATTATAAATCTTCTAAAATTCGAAAACTAAAATTATAAAAAATAGGGTAAACAAAGTTCTTTTTTTTTAAAAAGAATTATACATTAAAGTGAAATGAAAAAAAAATTATAATTTTACTATATTTACATTATTATTTAGTTTAAAAAACTACGTGTGTAATGAAATGGGAGTAAACAAATATTTACCATTCTCTCAAACATAGAATTGACACACAAAAACAGTCACCAACCACCGTCGCCATCAAAGACTCGGTTCTGGTGTCGTAGTTGAATAAATTCTGGTATTTTACAATCACTGTTCTACCGTAATTTGTTAAACTGAATTAACAGAACCTCACCTTTTGTCAGCGCCGCACTACCCTAAGCCGAGCCGAGCCACTACCATCCCAAACCTTCTCACTCAGCCAACTCAGCTGGAGCCGCGCCGCCAGAGATAATAGAAGAAGAGCGTCACAACGCGTTTTGTTTTTCTCTATCTCTTAAAACTGCAGTGTCTGCGAAATTCGTGTCGTTGACGAAGAACTATGAGCTGTGACTTCGATCTCCGGCAATCGGTGAGAGTTTTCCACTAGACGGCGGTGAAGAGCGGGATCTGTGAGGCTCCGAGACGCGCAGCCATGGAGGGCGAGAACGCGAGCAAGGTGATTGAGTTGGTGAACGAGGTAGCGAGTATCTCCGATTACAGGCCTCCGGTGAAGAAGCAGTACTGCAACTTGGCGCGGAGGTTGAAGCTGCTGATCCCGATGTTCGAGGAAATTAGGGACATGAAAGACCCGATCCCCGAGGACACTTCCAAAGCCGTCCTCGCCTTCAAGGAAGCTCTCGAATCCGCCAGGGAACTTCTCAGATTTGGAAGCGAAGGCAGCAAACTTTACTTGGTTTGTTTCTTGCTCTGTATTGTTCTATTATTCCTCTGTTTCTGCTTTCTGTTGAGTAGTATTGGCAGTAGCGATTTTCACGCCACACTGAGCTCATTTTCAGTTTGTGTGATTTTCTTAGAATTTATTTTTGGTTTTTAATCTTTTTTTTTTTTTTTTAATTGTTTTTCTTTTTTTTTTTTTTTTTTTAACTGTGTCTCTTTTATGTGTTTTTTTTATCGCGCTATTGTGCTGGTCCTGTGTGAATTGAGCTTTGAGGATGTTTGATTGTATGGTATGAGGAAATTAAGCGAAGAAAGCTCATAGCTGGTATACTGTTTCTTTTTTGTTTGCTGAAACTGCAAGCCTGTAACAAAGGTTTTAATTGATGGTAGCGGTTTGGATGCAATTCTTGATATTGCTGGAAATTGGGGATTAATGCGGCTAAAATCGCTGTGGGGGATGGATCTTGGCTACAATTGTTCAGGACCTTGGATAATTTGTAGTGCTGGTTTCCTGATTGGATAATTCGTAGTGCTGGTTTCCTGATAGGTTTGTCGATTTGTGGCTGCACCTTGATGTGGATGTCAACGAAAAGAATCCTTTTCCTTTCAGTTCCGATTGTTAAACAAGCTTTCAATATGAATTTGAATAAGTTTTTTATGCGTTTTCTTCTTATGGTTGAGATACTTTCCTAGCTTACATGGGAAATTTAAAGATATAGGATTGCACAAACTTTGGGCATTCCTCTTTTGAGCCGGCTGGACTTGTTTGATCTAGTGTGCACACATTTGAATGGTGATGTTTGATTTCTATGGCTGACAAGAAGCTAATATATACTGCGGATTATGTACAGCACTTATACTATAAAAACCTCTTTATTGAAATTACCATGGATTTCGAAGGAGGACTTTTACTTTAGTTTGTTTGCAGCATTTGGTAATGCTACTACATGATCCGAATATTAGGACCATTTTATTTGGATAACCTATATCTGTTGTGCGAAGCTTTGCAGGAAGAAGTGAAAAGGTAGTCGTAGGCAAAGGGTATTTTTTTTTATACTGTACAAAATTCTTAGATAAATTATCATAAAAACACTTTCCGTGCTTCCGATTTATTATACATTGTGTTTGTGAGACTTTGAAGTAGTCAAACTAATCTGGTTATATGCTACAGGAAAAAAATTAGCAATTTACAATATTAGTTCTATTTAAAAATCTAAAATTCTAAATAATAATGTTTACTTAGTATTGTATTAATTTTGTGTTTATATGATCATCGTAGTTTACTTACAGTTTCATAGGGAGGCATTTGTGTATTCTTGTTGCTACCTGTGGTTGCTCTAGCAACCCTGTTTCTCTTTAAATGGGACCTCCTACAATTTTGCGTTGAATGATATGTTTGGAGAAAGAAAGCATGATGGAAACATGCTTCCATTGAAATGACTTCCGCTCGTTTGATGTTTATTCAGTTGTCTTTACTCCTATTTTGCAGGTCCTTGAGTGGGATGAGATTATGAATAAATTCTACGAGGTGACAGCTCGGTTGGAACAATCATTGGGTGGTATTTCCTATGATAAACTTGATATATCAGATGAAGTTAAAGAGCAGGTATAAATATTTCAATTATACATATATATAATCTGTTGTATGTATGTGAAACAGTGATTGTTAGGAGTCCCACCTTGAGTAGGATAAGGTACTTGATGTAATACTTAAACTTTGAGATTCTTCAACTTAAGAACTAGTCTTTGGTTTTGACTATTCTCTTGTGCTAAAGTCTTATAAGTGATCTTACTCAACCATTATCATTTTTCAAGAAGATAAATTTGATCTATTGAACCTTCCTTCCTCTAGTTAGCTTTTGAGATTAGAATGTACACTGCACCACTGTGGAACTTCTTTTATGTATATTTCTTTTGCTATTTACACATTCTTGTTTAATTTTCCCAATAATTTCAGGTTGAGCTGGTTCTTGCCCAGTTCAGAAGAGCTAAAGGGAGGGTTGACGAACCAGATGTTAGGTTGTATGAGGATATGTTGTCCCTCTACGACAACAGCAGTGAAGCAGCTACAGATCCATCTGTTCTAAGTCGATTAGCTGAAAAATTGCAACTGATGGGAATATCTGATCTTACGCAAGAATCACTTGCTTTGCATGAGATGGTGGTATCTAGCGGTGGGGATCCTGGGGCACGCATCGAGAAAATAGCAATGCTACTGAAGAAGATAAAGGATTACGTGCAAACAGAAAATCTAGTTAAGGATGATAATTTAGGAGGAAAAGGCATTTTTGCAAAAGTCTATGGAGTCGGGACAAATGAAAAGAGTCATCAGGCTCCGGTTATCCCTGATGATTTTCGATGTCCAATTTCCCTGGAATTAATGAGGGATCCTGTCATTGTTTCAACCGGACAGGTATGTGCACCATATGATGTTCGGTGGAATCTAAATTGCAAAATATTCTGTAGTTGGCCATTACCATACTTGCTTGACTTGCAAACTGAAATATTGGATCATCCTTTTAGGTGTGCTTGAATGTAAAAATGCCACAAAAGTAACCGTGTTCTATGTAGTACAATTTTATTAAGATATCTATTTATTTTAGGATTAGGGTCGTCTAATTTTGTTCACTAAAATAGGGTCATGTCATGAGAAAGATAGAAGTAAAAGCAAAATTCATTGTCCCTACATTATTTTAAAATCCTGTGAGGCTATATCGATCTTCAGACAGATTGCAACATGTACAATTGTTTTACATGTTCGTGGATTTTTTTTTTTGAAAAATGCATCTTGATTGAAATTCGAAATTTGGTGTAGAAACTGAAAGCTTTTCTTGATTTCACACTTCTACTTGATCATGAAATACATTTGGCACACGCCGATTCCTGTTTACAGTATTGACATTTTACCCCTGCTATTGAGTTGTTTCACTTATACATTCTAGTTCTCATTTGCAGACTTATGAGCGTTCTTGTATTGAGAAATGGTTGCAAGCAGGGCATGGGACATGTCCCAAAACGCAGCAGACTCTCACTAGCACCGTTCTCACACCCAACTATGTCTTACGAAGTCTTATAGCACAATGGTGTGAAGCCAATGGCATAGAGCCACCAAAACGACCCAGCAGTTCACAACCTAGTAAATCAACATCAGCCTACTCACCTGCTGAGCGAGGTAAGATCGATGGTCTTCTCCAAAAGCTCACATCTGGCAGTCCTGAAGACCAGAGATCAGCTGCTGGTGAGATCCGCCTTCTTGCAAAGCGAAATGCAGATAACCGTGTTGCCATTGCTGAAGCTGGTGCAATACCTCTCCTTGTTGGTCTCTTGTCTGTGCCTGACTCCCGCACTCAAGAACATGCTGTGACAGCACTTCTGAATCTTTCCATATACGAAAATAACAAAGGAAGCATCGTGTCTTCAGGAGCTGTTCCAGGTATAGTTCATGTGCTGAAGAAGGGAAGCATGGAGGCGCGAGAAAATGCTGCAGCAACACTTTTCAGCCTTTCAGTTATAGATGAAAACAAGGTTACTATTGGATCTTCAGGAGCCATACCACCACTAGTAACACTGCTGAGTGAGGGTACTCAAAGGGGTAAGAAAGATGCTGCAACAGCACTTTTCAATTTGTGCATTTACCAGGGCAACAAGGGGAAGGCAGTGCGGGCTGGCGTTATTCCCACACTGATGCGACTGCTGACTGAACCTAGTGGGGGAATGGTAGATGAAGCATTAGCTATTTTGGCAATACTGGCTAGCCATCCTGAAGGGAAGGCTACCATTAGAGCTGCAGAGGCAGTGCCAGTTTTAGTAGAGTTTATTGGGAATGGTTCCCCAAGGAACAAAGAGAATGCAGCTGCTGTTTTAGTTCATCTCTGTTCTGGAGATCAACAATATATAGCACAGGCCCAAGAGCTGGGGGTGATGGGTCCATTGTTGGATTTGGCTCAAAATGGTACAGACAGAGGCAAAAGAAAGGCTGCATTATTATTAGAGCGTATGAGCAGGTTACTTGAGCAACAGCACGAAGTTCCAACACAAACTGAAACTCAAGCTCTGAACGAGGAAACCCAACTTCCTTTGATTACTAACCCAGATGATTCTTAAGATGCCTTGTTATACTCCGTTCATTTTGTCCCTTTGTTCTTTTTAAAGTGTTGAAAAAAGCATCTGCGTGGAGGAAAGGGTGGAAGATCACTTCGTACTCCATAAGTTATTTGTTTGTTTGTGTGATATTCAGAGATGTAATGCAAAAGGATTATGCAAGCGGCGTAAGAAGAAGAAATTGAAGCGAATGGGCAAGGTGCGCCTGACGTGGAAAGTGTATAATTGTAACATGTACTATAATCTAATCATCCTCAGATTTTAATGAAGAGATGTTTTTGTTTATTCGTACCGCATCAAATGATGTTACAAAATTATAAAAGTCATTCATGTATTTTTTTTTATCTAGCAATGTAAGCTTTTGAAAATGGTAGTTACTTTCACCAAGTGCTTTGAAATTGAATTATTGTCATTCCAACTCCTGTTAAATAAAAAGTTGAAATAAAAGATAGGCAAAGATTTCATGAGATATTTAAATGAGTACTTCCTCCTCACAAAATAGACTTATAAACTAAAAAAATTCTTTTTATTATTTTGTAAATTGATCTTATCTTTATATAAAATGGATAAGGATATTGGCCCTTTTCCCCTTCCATAGAAATGTTTCTTAATAGTTCCTATCTTATCAGAGGCGTCCTAGCTACTGACAGAGAAACATTTTAGATGCTCAGTTTAATGAACAGGAATTAGCAAGTTCCCTCGGACACGTGCATCTCTTGTGCATATGGTGAAGCCTGAAGGGTACAGGTTTCATTGTCATGTTTTTTTTTTTTTCAAAACCAGTGATGTCTGATTCAAGGATAACCTGAGTGAGGACTAAGACTTGAACAATGCCCCAAAGGTTCCAAGATTGCCAATTAGTGTTCTTTTGTTCGAGTTAGAATAATCACTAATAGTCAAGTAGTTTGAATTTTGGCACAGGCCTTAAACCTTTTAGTGCTTGGAAGAACAGATTGTGATAATAATATTTTACAAAGCACAACCAAGATAAAATTTAAGTTAACCGAAAAGAACAATTAGAAAGTATCAAATTCCTTGTTAAATATTATTGTAATGTTATCAGATTCCAAGCAAATAGTAAGGCTCTACAAAAAAAATCCAATTAGCCAAGAATAGTCCATAAGTCCATTCCAGATTGTCTATGTGGGCTGCTGCGATTTTCAATTTCATAACATCAGGTGACTGCTCTAACCATTAGAATTGCTAATATTTTAGATTTTTATTTTTCAAATATTTTTACATAATCTAGATTTACTGATGCCACTAGATTAGTATTCCTTCTCTCTTTCCTTATATCATTTGAAGGCATCTAATTAATTTTTCATAAGAATTTACTTTTCTTTAAATTAAACGCGATGTATGATTTAGACAGTTTAATATTCATACATAAATTTCACTATATAATAAGAATACATTAAAAAATTGAATCCGATAATATTTTTGATGAAAAATCGTACTTTTCAAAAAAAAAAAAAATCCTTAGTTAACAGGTCACAATGGAGAACTGATGTAGTAACAAATTAATAGTTATAATATTTTTTTAAAATTTTCTGTAATATGTTTTGTAAGATATTACTAGAAAATTTAATAAATCAAACTTGTTACTAAAAGTTATACAAGCATTTCAAAATTAGTTATGATTTAAATTGAGTTTTAAAACTAATATATAGTTTAAAATTAATTTTGAACCACAAACCAATTTTAAGAGCGGTTTTTAAAACTTATTTAAAAGATTAAATTATATTTTAAATATAAATTTGAATTTAAAATTCAATCCATTTCATCTGGATTTGAATTGGACTTCTAAAATCCAATCCATACTCACCCAAACAGATTCTCATATTTGATTAGTCATGGGCAAGACCACAATATTTTTTGAATCTGGATTCTTCAGCTAAGTTACCATACTGTTATATCTTGGAAAATCTCAGTCCATAAATGTTTGTCCTATAAGAAGAAAAGAGAATCCAATGTATGGTCCTGATTTTTAGCTACAGAGAACTTGTTACAGACATAGGAGAAGATTCATAGTTAAGAAAGTAGCAACCACTACCAACACATTTTAACTAATGTCTTGTGGTAGTAATATTTTTTATAGTATATTTTTTAATTTAAAAATTATAAAAGTAAATAATATATGAATTCATTGTGAGAGTTATGGACTCATGATATGTCATAAAGAGTGAGTAATAAATACAAAGTTTTCAATATCTAAAAGTAGTTTATTTCTTACAAAGCCAAATCAAACCATCTTTTCCATTAGTCAGAAGATTTTTTAACCATATCTAGTTTGCGGAAAGATTGAGTAACTGTGAGCTTTTTCAGTGTATGAAATGCATTCCATTTCCATCTAGCTAGCTCCGCAATTCAAGCACTTAGATTTACTTGGATTATTACAAGTGCTCCAATTGATTCTTCACCCTTTCTAAGCTAAATGTCACGCTTCATTTTGACCATTTGCAGCTAAGAATCTAGTTCTGAAAGCCACCAAGTTGAACCTTCTACTTTCCCAATTAATTCGGTGTCGTTTTCCTTTGGTTTGGTTCAGCTTTCGGTTTTTGAGGGATTCGTCTTCAGGATTACAATTTGATGCTGTCCGATTTTGTTTCTCTCAAAAGTGATGCTTCGTGCCTGCTTCTGCATCTCATTCACATTTCTCGGTTTTCCATGTTATATATTCAAAATATTTTCATTCTGCATCTGCAAAATATTTCTGAAGAAGATCAAACCCTTTAAATATATAGGTCTAAGTATTTTCAAATATTAGACCAAAAAAATTCCTTGCTTAAAAAAAGAAAGTATTCACAAGCAAATTTTACCTCTACAGAAGCACATCTTGAATTAACACGTGTTTCTAGCATATGTACTATATTCAGAAACTATCAGAAAATATTAATTTTTTCTAACATACTTACTTTCATTGTTCCCTCTTACACCGACATTTCAATAATGCATGCATCAAGATATTTAAGTATATATACCTACGTACTATATATGGTATTTAGGTGAATTTGCAAGATTGATGGAGGCATGGTATATAAACTTTGGCTTCAGTTTTGAATTCTTTCTTACTTAGAAGCTGATTATATACGTGTACACACACACGCACATATATATATATACATGCAGCATATATATTTATATATTGAGTAAAGTTAGTAACGGTCTCTGCATGGATAGGAGGAGAGGTCCCCACGCATGAGTAAAAAGAAAAAGGAAGGGAAGAAAACATAGAAACAGAAGAAGGAGAAGGGGAAAAGGAATAAGAAGATGCAAATGATAGAAGGTAATGAAGAGAGAGGGAAAGTAAAGTAAGACAAAGGAAAGGAAGCATGTGTTAGGGCACTTTTAATTGGAGGGTTGCCACACATATAGATAACGTATGTTTACGAAGGATCAAGGTTATGCTTGTAAACAGTGTTGAAAGACAAAGTCACAGAGGGGCATGTAGTTCACACAGCATTCCATGCATGAATTTCTGAGCCCCTCATTCGTACCGTAGCAGAGAAACTCTGCAGATTTAGCCCACACTGCTCTTACCTTCTTTCCCTTTAACTCTCGCAAAATGTTTCTTCTTTGAGACCAACAAGCACCGACATTTTTGGAATCTGGGTGACCATTTACTGCCTACGTCCAAAGACACGGAGAGAGCTTTTGTCTGTGTTAGTCTTTTGTTGCTTTTTTCGTTCTTGAAAGGTAGCATGCATTGGTCCTTACAAAAGTTATCATCACCACAATGATGCCACTTTTTTATTATTATTATTATTAGATAATTCATTTGATTCATGGTGGGATAAGAACAATAAAGTTTGTAATTATTAGTGGAGGGAGATCTTTGTTGGAATATTGGACTGTGTTTGTTTGTTCAACTTAATTCCAAAGAGTGATGTAGGATAATGAGAAGTGACCCCAACACGTAGAAAAAGGTCACACTTATTTTGACCGTAAGAATCTCTTTCCTTTTCCTTTCGTATTAACATGGCCCAAAAGAGTTTCATAATTAACACTCAATGTTTTGTATCTTGCATTATTCTGCCGAAGAAGTTCTAGAACAGTCACCCAGGCCAGTTTGGTCGAATATAGAATTGCATGATTTTGAGTGAGATTTTGGCGTCTTCTTTCAATGGTTACATTTGGCTTCCACTTTCAACCTCAAATCAAAACAAACATGCACGTCCCATCTTATCAATATAATCCGATTATTACAACATCTTATGTTTGACCCTTGACTAATGCATCTCTAGTGTACACAAAACTTCTTCACAAACTCTCTGAGAAATTTATTTTAAGAGTGTCGACTTTTAATACAATTTTTTTAATACCAAGATAGAAATGGACAGAAGTTGTATATGTGAAAAAAAAAGAACATTTAAACACTTCCACGTTAGTAATTAACAATATCACGATAAAGAAAGAAATACACAGAAATTAAATCAACCAAAACCTATTTAAATAATGCCTTAAAAGTTCTGTTGTAATGATCTTGTAGCTTTCTCTCTTGCGGCATGCATCATCACGTTAATTATTAGCACGAAAAGGATCTTAGTGAATTTTTTTGCTCAATTCTATTATGGTAAAAGTACGACAGAAAGAGCTTTGTCGGAAACAAAATTTACCACGATTGAGGAAAAGTAAGGGTAGCTCTGAGGACATTAAATAACTGTCGCACTCAAGTTTCCAAGAATTTCACACTGTGGAAAGAGTGAGGGTGAGTAGAACTTAACTCCAGCTTCTGGGCACTGGCAAAGGCTTGCTAACGTACTCACACTCTCAAAGACTAAAGAGAAGAGAAGAGGAAAAGAAACTGAGTAAGTAAGAAACAGTTACTTACGATAATTCATGTCATACAGTGTCAGACGCTTAGGTCGTTTACCTTCAATTATCCAACTTGTGTATGCTACTGCTATATGTCCATTCCAAGATGCATGACAAACATTCGTATTACAAACACTAGCATGCAGCATGGGATATGTATGCATGCTACTGCTTTGCATTAAGAATGTTTCACAAATTGAGAAAATAAAAAACTTGGATAAAGCCTGCAAGATAGGAAAATAAAGTGCTAGCTCTAGCATGAAATTTAAATAAATTCATCCCGAGATATACTACTTCGGCTAAAGTGGCACATTCTTTAGTACTATAAAATCACTTTTCTTCTTCTCTGATATCGTGTTAGCCGAATCTGATAACCTTATGTGGGTGAAAACTAGTGTGATGCTGCTGAGTTAACTAAAAAATAAGAAAGTGTTGAGCCAACTAGCGCGATGTGTAGCTGGCAGAAGGGGTGAAGTAAATAACTTTAAGAGAAAGTTTTGTACGCAAATGAGGTCACAACGTGTCAGATAGCAGAAAGAAACACAAAACATTACATGCACACACAGTTATACAATTAAAGCAAGCCCATGTATATAGTACACAAAATACTCGACTGGAGGAAAAATAAAACAAAAACTTAAACATAAATCAATGACCGGAATTGAAATTACAAAGAAGAGGATATCAATTCTACCATGTCTGCGTTAATTTCTGTCAACTGATGATAGTGGAACTTGGAATGAAGTCAAGGCAAGACCAAATCGTTTGAGAATTTCTCTGATCCATCAAGGACGGTGTGAGATCGTTTCGAAGTGGTTAACTATTCAAGCAAAGAAGTTCAATTGGGATGATGGGGTTATTGACCATATATATGTGAATATATATGCTCATATGGTCAAAGTTACAAGAGATGACTAGCAGAAGAAGAGGAAAGACCTGACATATCAGTCCATGAATAGTAGTGGTTATTTTCTGAGACGTTCAGTGGTGGTCTTGACAAATTCAAAGCTCCACTTTCTTCCATTTTAACTGATGGCATCTGAGAAACCCTAGAATTCGTTGCTAAATCTCCAACCAAACCAGAAGGTGTTTCGATACTTTCATTTTGAAAATGGTATGAACCAGCTGAAGCTGATTCAAAGCCATTCAAGAAAGGAATCTGCTGCAAGCGCCACTGATCCATTCCTCCACCAGCAGAGGAATTACCGCTGCCACCGATTTGAAACCCCATGTGATCGTTCTGTCCGTGAATCTCACGCAACCCGAGACCCATGTTTCCAACAGCATAACGGTTCAGGTTCTGGAGGGATGCCATGAAGGGAAGGTTCGGTGGTTGTGGCAACTGGCCTATAAGCTCGTGAGTGTTTCCACCGGAGGGGAGTGCACCAGAAGAACCAGAAAGTGTTTGTTTCTCAGATGAAGCAGGAGACTTAGAGCGACCCCTTTTGTTCTTCTTGTTCCTACGGCAGCCTCCACCCACAGGAACGTTCCTTAGAGCACCCCCTCTTGTCCAATAACGCCTACAAGTCTTGCAGAAGTGGCGTGGCTGAGAGAGGCTATAGTTGTTGAAATAGCAAAATTTAGTGTTGGTGGATTCACAACGTGGACACTTGAGAGCTGCTTCAGGAGGAGGTATCTTAGCTAGCCTAGCTCGATCAGCCATGGAACCTGGTCTGATTGATCCCAGGGAACCTCCCACATGAGTCTGCTGTGGTGGCAAAGGTGGAAGAAGCTGAGTGTTTTCACTGCCATTGGCTTGAGGATGGTCTTGTTGCTGCAAGAACAGATCAAACAAAAGGAATTAAAAAGGAGGAGAGGGGAAAATAGTATGATGAAAACAAAATCTGGTATATTCAGGGAGATATTACAGGGAATAGGAATAATTGTCTTTTGCAATTATTATTGTTTTTTTTTTACTTTCTTTTTAGGGTTGAGAAGCTGTGGCTGAAAATTGAGGAAAACCTTACCTGCTGCCAATTGGGAGGATCTACAAAGACTGGAATAGAGGAGAAAACCATGGTGTTCAAATGCTTTTATGTTTTTCTTTTATAAAGTTTGATGGCTCTTTAGGGAGATGGTGGAGAATCACACCAAGGGAATACCAGAGAGGAGAAAGAAAGGGAAAAAGAGCATTAAAGAGGAGGAGGGTGGAGGAAAGAAAGCAGGAAGAGGCTTTAATTTCTTTACTTTGCGCTTATTCCCTCATTCTCATCTCTTTTTGTTTTATTTATTTTTAGGGTTTTCAGTGGACGAAGTTTCTTAACCTATAAGCTTCTTTTTTTAATGGCTTGGTCTGTAAATTTGTTCATCAAAAGGTCATAGTGGCTCCCATGCATGGAAGGCAAATTTTAAAAAGAAAGTTTTCATTACACTGTACCTATGCGTGTGTGTGCCAACATTGCTAATCACTGTCTATTCCTGGCTCATGGTGGAATCCGCTTACATAATCAAATAAACACATTTTTAATCTTAACCATCGACCTCACAGATTCACATCTTCCAAAGCTTTATCAATTAAATTAATGCTCACATAATAACCAAAATTAAATTATAACCTTCCAGTAAATCTTATATCAGGCTTATGTACTTAAAAAGCCTAATTCATTCATAATCCTAAGCTTTCTATGATCATGTGCATGCTTCATAAAAAACTAAGTATTCAGAAATGAATAATAAAGTTAAGTTAAACCAACCCTTCCCCGTAAAGGGTACTTAAAACCAATCAGAAAAAGTGCATCTCTTCCCAACAATTATCGATGACTGGGAAGTACCAGATCAGAAAAAAATGGAAACAAGGCAAAAAGTAATTCGTTCACTCATTTAAGAGACTGACATGCAAAATGTTAATATAAATTTGCAGTTTTAAATGCATGCATTGGACAGTTTCTCTGAAGTTTAGCTTCCTGAAAATGAATTCTTTACTTAAACAATTGAAATAAAATCCAGATTACATAAAACTAGCAGCAATTAAAGTAATGTTTGTAAAGCAAAACCTTTACTTAGATAATTGAAGTGATAAGTTAGAACAAATTTAGTATGCATGTACTTATGATATTGATATTTTATCAAAGGTTAGTTAAAGAATAATTTTAGAAACAGCACTAGTCAAACAAAAATGCATTGCGTTTAGATATATATCAATTTTCACTCACATCATTTTGCGTCTGCTAATGAAACACACCCATTGAGTCACCCACTAACATGTCAGATTTTTTAGAATGCGAATTTGCAAAGGATGCGGCAAGTGGAGTAATTAAAGAAAAGATGAGACAAGTAATTCAGAAAGAAAGCACGAAAGGGAAAAGAAAGTTTGCAAAATTGTCATATATAATGCATTAGTTATATATAATTGGTGCTATTCTTTTATTGCTTTACTTTTTGATAAGCTAAGCACCATAGAGTAAATTGAAGGCTTAAAGTTGTGGTCAGATCCTTTTTGGGCACAGCACCAACATTATAAGTTGAATACATGAAAATGCTGTGTTTATCCAACTTTTTTATCATGAAAATCTTTTTAAGTCGCTAGACAAAACCTTCTAGTTGCCTCTTAGCTTTAATGCTTCAATAATTAATAGTTCAGATTTGAGGGGTGCTGATTAATTAATTAACGTGTTTCTTTTGTCTATTTTTCCCTTGCTTTATCTTTGACGAGGTCCTTTTTTTTTGGGTGCAGAGACCCCAAATTTGGTTAGAGTGAAAAACAACATATTCTTTTTGTAAGTGGGCCCGAGTCGCACTCAGATTGGGGTGAGTGAGTAGGGAATGAAATGCAACCATGACATGATGAGAAATGTTCATATCAATGTCGTTTCTTCATCGATAAGAAATTTTCTTCTGCTACAAAACCTTCATCATTCACTCATGCCCTTTTAAGATAACTTAGCATACACAGTTCCATCACTGTTCCTCTCCTTTTCTAAATTTTCCAATGACCAACATCTGTGCCCCTTTCTTCTACAATTTTCCATTGACTGCTGTGGAAAACTTCGACAAAATATTCTTTCCCACTGGATTTCCATCCACAAGAAAACTCTTCATAGATCGATTTTTTTTTTCTTAAAAATTTGTGAACTCTCAAGAATGTTCTTGTAATTTTTCACTACTAAATTTCCGCAAATATTCATGTTCTTAGAAAAAATTTGATAATTGCAAGATAAATAATTTTGTGTCGATGAAATCTCACAAAAATGAGATAAGTCAAATCCATATAGCATTAAACTATAAACGCACACAAAAGAATAACACTACCTTCAATCTAATAACTTAAAGACATTGATAGTGTGAATCTTATTTTTTATATGTTACTTAACTATTTTTTCTTATATTTCCAAAACTATTTCATAGGAAATTTTTTGCACGTTGTTCTTTGGTTAGTTTTAAATTTCCAAAGTATAAAAAATATTTTTTTAAGTCAACCACCTTTAATTTTTGTGGAAATTTTATAAAACGTGAATAATATTTAAAACGCAGTTTTTTCTTTCCAGATTTTCATATATATATATATATAATTAAAATAATCAAGTACTAAAATTATATGACATAATGTTTAAATTGAGTTAATAAAGATTTTGACTATAACATATCTATAAAACATAAAATTGAGTTAATAAAGATTTTGACTATAACATATCTATAAAACATGTAAAAAGTGTTAAAAATCATAGTACTTTTTTAGTATATTAATATCTCGTGTTAAATGTAATCATTTTTTTATCATTATTATTTTCATTAAGTGATGATGGCTATTATCATATTGCTTGTAAGATAGATCACTCACTTTTGCTGCATGTTTTTTTTATCAGCAACTTTTGGTGCAAGTATTCTTGCTGTGTATTTGGTGGTCATTTATTTGTTCTATGGGTGTGCTTGTTTTAAAAGAGTTAATAAAAAGACAATATGAAATTCTCACTCGACGTAGACAACTTATGAAATATAATTTTTGTTCTCAAGTTTGTTTGGATAGACTGCAAGAATCAAACATCATCTTATTGGAATAAATGTGAATGATTGTACAAAATTTCACACATGGTTGTAGCGTCAAAGTCATGGGAAGAAAAGAAGAAAAAAAATCTTGGTGATCTGGAAAAGGTAAAAATTTGAGATCATGGTGCATAAAAAAGAATAATAATAGATTGATTCATTTGTTAGCAAAGGAATGGAAGGAGAATCTAAAATTGTCAAACAAAAGACAAAACGAATA
>Ga0209489_100261_pt1 | contig 90375 bp, 42 predicted proteins | sample SiratrowhiteBW_FD_187527 | JGI IMG/M metagenome (GOLD analysis project Ga0209489, IMG submission 187527) | Root nodule microbial communities of legume samples collected from California, USA - Siratro white BW (SPAdes) (version 2) | ecosystem: Host-associated > Plants > Roots > Nodule | place...
TTTAAATAAAAAAAAAAAAAAACTAGATTGTTAAGTAATTATATTATAAAGTAAGAGAACATCATTCAAAAAGTAAAAATAAGAATTAAATTACTATTTTATTATGGAATAAATAATTTTCAAATTCATAATAAATAAATATTTTATATACTTACATTACATTTAAAATTTATATCAAATGATTTATATATTATAATATAATGTTATTTTTAAATAAAAAACAATGTTGAATTAAGAAAATTACCTAAAAGGCGGTTTTTTTTTTTTGTTAATTGTAGAGATGTGATTAACAATGTCAGGTTATTTAATACAAAATGATAAATTATGTACAAAAAAAAATACAATTAATTAAGGTGGGAAGTAATTAAATTGGGAACATGATCATCATACAATTTCAAATCCATCTGTGTAAAAAAAAATTACTTACATTCTATTTTATAGCTTAATATTTAAAATTTATTTTAACAGTTGAAAATATCATCAAGAACACAATTGAGTTTGTTCTCGATATTTAAAATGTAAATAGGTGCTTAACTTTCATAAACTTCTTTTCTTCAAAATTTTAATGGCTGTGTAACTCATAGAAATTATCTTAACTGAAATAATGTTAGTATTTTATAATTAACACCTAACATTGAGTAGTGAACCCCTCATGTTAACAAATAAATACTTCAAGTTCCAATAATAATTGGTATGTAATAGTTTACGCAAATCAAGAATACCAAAATATTAATAAATAGATATAGAAAACAGAACAGCATGTAGGAGGAAGCACAACAGTTTGAAGAATTTTGGAAGATTTGACAGCAAAATAAAATGGTTTCTAAATCCCATAGTTTTTACCTGTAATCCCATAATTTTTGAAATAACCATTTTATTATTTATAAAAGTTTTTTTTTTGGATTTTCTATTCTAGAATTATTTATTATTGGAATTTTTTTAAAACAAGTTTTCTAAAATTTATAGAATATAAATTCTAGAAAAATATTTTCAAAACGTAATTTCCAAATTTCTATAACATAATTTCCATAACAAGATTTTTATAACATAAGAAATGCATTTTAGAAAGAGTATTTTAAAATAGAATTTTCAGAACAATCTTTTCAAAATATGAGATATTTTTTTAACAAACTTTTTTATGTTAGTATCGAATGAAACAAAAACCAAAGTAAAATACTACTTAAGTTTCAACAGTTTGGGCTTTGTTAGAACCCAATGGGCTTGGAGAGTCCATATCTAAACGACAGCGTTTCGATGCAGTGAGTGTTGGGATTGATGAGAGGTCAACTGTGAGTGGGACATGAGAACAGCAGAAAAGCAAAAAGTCTTCGTATCCGTTTGTGTACTTTCTCTGTTCATCCACCTTTTTCTTTTCGCAAACATTTCAAATTTCAAAACACTTCTTCTACTTTTTCTTCTGCTTCGCGTTATAACTTAACTAAGCCAAGCAACAACACCAGCTTCAAACTCAAACTCACCTCAAAGTCCACTTGCTGGTACCACCTTGTCCTTTGCAAAAACTTGTTCTTTTCTCCAATGGGTGGTTCGGGAAGATGGCTTAAGTCCCTCATTTTTCTCAGAAAGCCCTCCCCAACTGATCAAGTTTGTAAATTTTTTGTTGGGATTTTTTTGGTCTTGCTATGTTTGGCTGTGGTGATGCTTACTTGGTATATTTCTGTATTTATCAGGAAAAGGGTGGTGACAAGAGTAAGAGAAAGTGGAAGTTATGGAGGGGCAGTTCAGAAGGGTTTGGGATTGGATCATCCATGCAGAAGGGGCAGGGTGGTGGTGGGTCCTTTGTGGTGGATGATGGGGCATTTGCTGCTGCTTTGGCTGCTGTTGTAAGAACTCCACTCAAAGACTTCATGGTCATCAAGCAGGAATGGGCTGCCATTCGAATCCAGGCAGTGTTTCGTGGTTTCTTGGTAAGTAGGACTCTTTCCTAATTACCTAATTTAGTTCAACCTTTTATATGATCATGATGCAGCTTGTTCTCTCTTCAATGATTTATTTAACTTTTTGGTTTTTTTAGTTATGAGTTTCTGGTTTTGAATTGTTTAAGAAACAGAAGCTATGCTCCATTGGTTTATCCTATGCTTGAACTATTTAAGACATGGAATTCTGGACAAAAGAATTAGTGCTAGGCAAGATTCCAAGTTAAATTAGTTTCATGACTTACTAATTATACTATCATGGTACAAATAGGTTGCGTGGTGTTTTTGTTTTGTTAATTTAACAATCGTGAAATGTTTCATAGTAAAGATAGATGGAAAAGTATTACTATAGATCTATCCATGAAGAAGAGTACAAGAGCCAAGGGGAAACTTACTTCTAAATAATGATTTCCAAATAACTAATTAACATAACATTGTAATAAAACGATCAAAATTGTGGTGACACTTCAAGCTGTGATGTGAGTATTAGTAAAGATAAGATTTTGCTGTGAGTTTTGAGGTTCACTGTTTTACTTGCAATTTCTTTAGTCTTCTGAAATTCTCTTGCATTGTGTAGATGGGGGTTAATTAATGAAGGATCTGCCACTCTATTGGTCATTCACTCTGTTTGGGGTTTCATTAATAGTATGCTGAAAGTATGTTCCATGTGTTAATGTATTTATGTCAAAGGCAAGACGAGCTTTGAGGGCCCTGAGGGCAGTGGTGAGGTTGCAAGCTATATTTCGTGGTTGGCAAGTGAGGAAGCAAGCAGCTGTTACTCTAAGATGCATGCAGGCTCTTGTGCGAGTTCAAGCACGTGTCAAAGCAAGGAATGTGGGGAAAGCTGTCAGTGAGCCCTGCAATGAAGCTGATTCTGTTAAGCAAGCTGAGGTATCACAAGTTTTTCACAATTTCCCTCAAGATTGTATAACATTCTGTAATGTTGATGCCATGTTAAATTGGTAAAGAGATGTTTAACTTGTAGCAAAATTTGCCATGTTATTGTCAGCAAGGATGGTGTGACATTCCAGGAACTGCTGAAGAAGCTAAGGCAAAACAAGAGATGAGGAAGGAAGGAGCCATTAAGAGGGATAGGACCAAGGCATACTCTCAGTCTAAGCAGGTAATGGAGTAGAAAAAAATCTGCTATATTTGTGGTATCAGAAGTGAGACAATTGCTAATATACATGAGCTTCAATGAATTCTGCTTGGTTTCAGAAATCAACAGTGTGTGCTAGTCCAAACTCAAAAGCTGCTAAGCAAGTGATTCCTCTCAAGCATCACAACCTAGATAGTAAGAGCTCAAAATGGGGCATGTTAGATCGCTGGATGGCTTCAAAACCATGGGAGAGCAGGTCAATGGTAGACATGCATTTGGACTCATCTGACATGACTCCAGTGACTAGTAAAAGTGATCATTTTGTTCTTCCCTTGAATTCTGATCAACAAAATGGCTCAGTCAAAGCAAGAAGGAATGGTGTGACAACCAGGATTTCATCTAAATCACTTACCACTAGTCAATCAACTCCATCATCTTCATCCATAAGCTCTGAATGCATGTATAATGATAGCCCTTTGTCCACTTCATGCACATCTGAATCACCACCTGTACCATCAACCAACAATGTTATGATGGAAGCAACCGAAGAAGGAAGTGTTTGTAAACCAAGCTACATGAATCTGACAGCATCAACCAAAGCTAAAGTGAAACCCTATAGGTATTTTTCTCAGAATTCTAAGAGAATCTTTATGGATGATTGTGTGTCACTTAGTGGAGTTACTAGAAGCAGTTCTGGTTCCCACCCTTCTGCTAATATGTGGAAGAATATCTATGCAACACCTTTAAGGACACGTTATCAAAAGCGATATACATTGGAAGATAAGTAGTCGCTTTGCCATGAGCCCTTCAATAAGCCCAACAGCTTGTTGTTCATTTTATTGTCATCAGATGAATGTGTGTCCGAGTTCACAGATAATTGCTAATTGATAGTGTAGATAACACAACCAGTGTTTTGGTGTGAAGATGAAAAAAACACTGTTTCAATTTGTAAGGTCGTTTTATGGCAATTTATAAACAGTATCTCTTTGTTTTGGGGTATATTCATGTTAATTTAGGAGGAGCATTTATAATTATCTCACTGAGTTTTACCGTCTTAAAAACTGTAGTACAAAAATATGAGCTTTAAGAAGAAATATGTTCTTGTTATATTAATGTAAAATTGCATTATGATATTAATGGTATATAAATACCAAAGACCATTTGCTTGTGTGTGATTGTGTTAATCAGAGCCTAGAACTGTTGAGTATAATTTTCTTAAAAAATATGAACTAGTGTATACGTTTGTGGAACTGTTGAATATCAGAAACTAAAGCTAGTAAATCTCTTCTGATTGACTCATTTTGTTCAAGTAATAAGCATTTGAAAGTGAATTGGTGGTAATGATATTAAGAATGAGCAAGTAGTAGCAGTCAAGGAAAATTAAGACTTGCTATAAGCAATATTAAGTCTGCTGTCAAGTTGGCTCTCTCCTAGTCTTTTTTTACACAACTAGTAATTTTGAATGTAAATTATATTAATTAGTAAATGTTAAAAAATTATATATTTAGATAAGTCGTACTTATAAAGACTTTAAAAAATGAAGTTGTGGTTTTAAACACTACTATGGGTTTAGATTATAATTTTTTTGTCTTATGAATAGATTTTTATTTTAGTTAAAGTCGGGCTATCAAGTATGTTTTAATTTTTTTTGTCATTTTTAAATGGTGTGATTTTATTTCCTTACTACTTTTCTTTATGTTTTTAATTTTTATAAATTTAGATAATATAATTATTTATTTATATGCTAATTGAATATATTTTGGATAATTTAAAATATTAATGTAGTCAAATATATTTAAATTATTTTTTCTAAAAAATAATTAAATATTTAGTTAACTTAATTAATTAATGAAATTACTTATGTAATTGAATGCAATTTAGAAAAATTTAAAGCAATACCACTAAAATATAGTTACCATTGAAATAAAAGGGAAATAAATATGTAAAGAATTATTTATCAATTTTTCATGATTACGATCTTCGTCCTTTCGATAATGAGAATCTTTTTTAGATTATTTTGACCTAATTGATTTATGTTGTTATGAATACAAGTAGTTGTTAATTTTTTATGATGCATGTAGTTGTTAGTCTTTTATAATGCGTGTAAAGGTTAAAAATGAAATTCGAACCTGATTATGTTGACCAATCATTTTAATTTGAAACTGGATGAAATTGAAAAATTTCTAATCTTTATAAGGTTGTGTTTGGTTGGACTGATTTAAGGGGATTTACTGTTCAAGAAGATAGATTTGAAGGGATGAAGGCTATTTGGTTAACCTGATTTGGGAGGATGGATGAGGAGAGATTTGCAGGATTGAATCTTCGCTCATCTGAAGAGATTTGCAGGGATTTGAAGGGATGAAGATCGAAATTACAAAATAGCCCTTGTAAATGAAGTGAAAATTACAAAATACCCTTGGCTTTGAAAATTACAAAACACTCTTTTAAGTGGGTTTAGGGTTTGTAACAATAAATATTATATATGAAAAATAAATTGATTTATACCTAATTTTTCAAATAATTGATTTCAATAATTATATATATATTTTTTTTCATTCATAATACTTTCCTTTTATTCAAAACAATTATAATATAATTAATCTCCCTTCAATCTACCCATACTCAATACAATCTATCTATTCATAATTATATTATTAACCTAAAATAATTAAATCACTAAAAATTATTTACTTTATAAAAGAAATAATAAAAGTATATTATAAATATTATATTGTTTTCTATTTATTTTTCTTTTTTATTTTTTATCGATGAAAATATGTTTACTTAATGTTTAATTGAAGTAAATCAGAAAAAAAAAATATTTTTGTCTCCTTATTTGATTCAATATATATGATGAAATTAAGGAGAGAAGATGTTATTTAAAATATTTTTTATTCATTTTAAAAACATTTTTATTTTCTTTTAAATATAAAATTATTAACACACAAAAATAAAGATGTTCACGGGTTGGATTAATTAAAATCATTACCAACCAACTAAAAAATATCAGTTAGTTAATTCAGTTTCTATATTTTTTATATTAAAATCAATTTAATCTAATTCATTTTAATTTTTTACCATCTTATGTCACAAGGGTTAATTAGTAATTTCAGAAATATATCAATTAAAAAAATAAAAACAAATCTATAACATCTATCAAATCAATCCCAAACTTTGATAATCAATCTCCTCAAATTCATTCAAATCTTACCATCCATCCATTAATCCAAACAACCCTCTCATCCACACACAATCCGCTCAAATCTCTTCAAATCCATCCTCTCAAATCCACTCCCCCAACCAAACAAAGCCTAAAAGTTACGAAGATTTTAAATTAGATAGACAAATATTAGCCATTGCAAATGACAAGTAGAATAAATAATAATTAATAAGATCAAGACCATCTAACTTTAATATAAATCAGAAACAAAAATTATACTATTTAAAAATAAAAATAAAAATATGTTTAATAGAACGACTTCAATTAGAAAAAATTCACAAGTCATGCATACATGCACAAGACTTCAAGTAAGACAAAAAAGAATTTACTATCCGAAACTAAAGTCATATTTGGAGACATGACTTGTTTATTTTAAACTTGATTTACATACACAACTTACTTAAATATTTAATTTTTAAAAAATTTATTTGTTCATGTAATTTACCTTCAAAATTATACCAGTTGTGTAGAAAAAAGCCCTCTTCGCTAGACATAAATATTAAACAACTAAGAGCTACAACAAAACATGTGTTAAACATAACTATGTAACCTAAAGTTCTCGAATTAATCTTTAAGTCTCTCAAGTTGTCGAATTAATCTTTATATGACAGGAAATAAACAAAATTAGGGGAAGGACTCAGTAAAATTTAGTTATATATAACGTTAAGATTATTTGGGACCGGATCACAGCGGTTTCAAAGTATATAATAATTTCTTCCTATAATATTTACAAATAGATAAGTTTTAATTCCTCCCAAACCTTTTTGCTATTCAAAATCCTTCTATCCAAATTTTGTAACTCATGATCATATATGACAAGTTTTACTTTAATATTATTTTAACACCCATTTTTTTAATAAAATATTATATAATAATAAAATAATAATTTATTTTATTGTGAACAGTATCAGAATATCAGTGTATGTATATATATATATATATATATATATATATATATATATATATATATATATATATATATATATATATAATATATAAAGCAGCTGCTGTAGCAGCAGCCAACATAAAGAGAAATTCAAGATTAGCATGAATTAGGTGTGTTAAAAGTGTGTTATTTCCTCTTAAGCAACAGTGAGCAATGAATTGGAAAAATCTTGTGGTCCATGCTGAAATGATACTATGTAATGATGGAACAGCTAGCATGGTCCATTTGGTCCAGTCATTGATGGTGTAGAAGGACCACCATTGAGCTTCACCAACACTTCAAAAGCTTGTGTGCGTCACTGAACAGTTGAAAGAAAATTGATGGATGCAAACAATACACAGATAAAATATTTTCGGTTTCAAATAACAGTTCATAGGTCAGTTTCAGAGCTATGGACAAAAACTGGTGAGTGAGACTTTATGATAGTATCTCCAATGCGTTAAAGTTTGACTTGTGTCTACTGCATGGCCTACGTGAGCATGCTATTCTGTTCACAGGATTCCCACGTGAGAATATGCGCTAACAGAGGCAAAAAATCAGGATGCAACCACAAGTTCTAAATTTTTTTTTAATGGATTCTCAAGTTTGGAGTAAGTATGCAAACTTCCTCTCTTGATGGTTGCCATGAATAGAAGAAAGATGAAGTGGGAATTTGTTTCATTGCCATTCCAAGAATATTTTATCTGTTTTCATTTTGCTTTACATTCTTATCATTTGCTTTACTGATATTGATAAGACCAATATGGCTTTTTAAGTTCGGAAAAATACAGTTTGAAAGTACTATTCATATTATACTATTTTATTTGATATTATATTTTGTTAATAAAATATTATATATAAATAAAATAATAATATATATTAATGTTAGAGGATGTCAAAGATAAATAATAATATCAAAATATCATCACGTTTAAATTTATTTGAAAGAACTTTTATATATACAGAAATTAAAATTGTATTCGTCTGAACCGGTCATCAATTATCTTTACAAAAATTATCAAATTTGATATTATTTATTGAAAAAATCGTGAAAAAAAAATACCGAAAAGATCTTTGTAAATCTTATGTTTTATTTAATTTAAATATAAATTTGGACTCATACTTCGATAACTAATATCTATTATATCTACTGAAAACATAATGTGTGGAGTAATTTGTGAATTCAACATTGGTTAGTTTCATTATTGTTCTGCTGTGTGGAGTATTCAAATGGATATCATGTAGCAAGGTATTATATGTGGCTTAAAGAAAAGTTAAGACAAGCAAGAACTACTTTCTGGTTTTGGCCATATTGTATCTCAAGGAGAAAACGTATGTTGATATTTGTTTCCTTGTAATAGGAAAAAATTGAACTCCTCCACTCTCTTGAGGGAAGAATAAGAAGAGAAGAGGAACTAAGTTTTTTGACTGAAAATGACGCATACCAAAACCAATCTGGACTAAGGACATGGCAAAGAAGTGCATAGCATTCTTGCATGTACTTGTTATGATTTCTCCATAAGCTGGGAAAAAACAAAACTCTGACAACAACAGTGTCCACTGATGGCTCAACAAATAAAGAAAAAGAGTGTGGTTGTATTAAATAGGCACGTGAAACAATTAATTGCGAATCTTGGTTTTGGACTACCCCTTTCTTCTAACACAAGCATTCTAAGCCTCCACTTTTTCTCTCCAAAGCAACATATTACAGGAACAACTCCTACATGCTCGTCACCCCTTTTTGCTGTTGTATAGAATATAGTTATGAATTTATAATGTAATGTATATTATTCATAATGTGCTTAAATTGCTAGAAAGAAACTGAATACCACTTTAGCACCATGATAAACTCTGCAATACTAGAAGCAAGTCTCGTATATACAATGAGATAATAGTCATCATCAAGTCGGTGCGATATTATTAAGTGTAGTTGTTGGGAGTATTTTAGGAAGTATTTAACCCAACATCTTAAGTTTATGGGTTTTTTTTCTTATATATTACTTAATTTTCTATTTTTATCTAATATAAAACTTAGACTCACACTTAATACCTAACAACACTGAGTTTTAGTAATACAACCAATATGAATTGTTATGTCATATCTTCTACTAATGTATACATGACAGTTTTTTATAGGTGATAATAGAAGGCTACAAAGTTAGCTTATGTCACTATCTTCTACTAATGTATACATGACAGTTTTTTATAGGTGATAATAGAAGGATACAAAGTTAGCTAGACCTGAAAATAGAAACATGATAACTAACTAGCGGAACATTAATGGATTGTTGTTGGCAACTAGAAGATCTACACGGATGCTCTACTACTACATGAAGAGGGAATCACCTAACAAACTCCACCTTGACTTGCAATCTCAATCATCATCAACACTAATTTCAACAATCAACATTGAGAAGACCAAGAAGTGCAGGAACTTGCTTTTTGGAATTGGCTTTCTTCTTGCCTACCTTTTTCACTTTAATCATTTGCTGCAAATGAATGAAACTATATGTAACATCAATTTGTTTGGTCTGCTAATGATATATAAACACAATCCTTGTGGTGAAGCAAATCACATTTAAACTATCACAAAAAAGATAATAGCCTTTTGTTGTGAAAACACAAGATCATTTAGCATACCTTTCAACCAAATATCTCTCTTATATATTCCACTTCAGTGATTGAAAAGGCTATTGTATGATGGGAATAGTTTTCTAACTAACCAAAAATGTGTCAATCATGAAAGTGAAACTAGTAACAAATTGCCTAGCATCCAAATTTATAGTAGGATGATGATATTTTGATATTGCTATTCATCTTTGACATTATTTAATTAACACTAATATATATTATTATTTTATTTATATATAATATTTTATTAACAAAATACAATGTCAAATAAAAGTATAATATAAACAATGATGTCAAACTAGTATTATTTTATCTTTTCTGAAAATACGTTTCATGACATACCAATGTTATATCTCAAGATTGTTGATCTATCTACTCACCAAACTAATTGTATGTGACAAGTCAAGTGTTGTGTACACAGTTATATACATCACGATGCATAATGCACTCACATAAAGAACAAAAGTTATGTACTTATTTTCCAAGTCAATGCGAGTATAATTGGGCTATGAAAAATGGTTGTTGTCCTTGCCATCTTTTGAGTGTGTATCTTTGTTACACCTTCTATAGTTCCACCTTTTAATTATCTTAATGGTATTACTATATTAAAAACGTTAGTCAAAATAATTAAAACGCATATCTTAGAGTTACAACTGTTCATTTTATCTTTTGATTTTTACTCAGCTTTGATTAAAACATCATGTCAATTTATATTAGAACGTCTCTTTAATTTAATATCATTTTTTTCACTGACAAGCTGAAGCTTCTTACAAAGTATGACAACAAAGGAAGTGAATGACAAATTTATTTATATTGTAGAGATTAATTTGATCATTAACCGAAATAAAAATATAATTATATCAAATTGATAAGTCCAAAGTTTAAGTGTTAAAAAAATGGGAAGGAAGGAGTTCTAACATAAATTGATTTTTTTAAGATTTGATTTCGCAAGTAATTCATCGAATCTAATTGATTAACTAAATAAACATTTTTTTATAATTCAACTCATTGTTTTATGAATCATTCTTGTGTATAGTTAATAATACAGTGTATAAATTTAAATTTATATGAAAATTTTTATATTGATCCTACTGTTATGTAAAATAATACATAACATTATATAACAAATATAGTTTTAAGTTTTATTATGTATAAAAGTAAGTCAATTATTTTATCAGCATTGTTCACTTGAGAAAAACTGAAAATGCATTTTTTTAAATATCTCATGTTTGAGTTCATGAATAAAAAAATTATGATTGAATTTAATGATCTTATAATAATTTGATAATCTAAAATCATAACTTATTAAATTTTGACTCTTATTTTGAAGTGACAAACAACTTGAATAAGTTGTAAAAAGATCATATCAAATTAAAATTGAGGTGCATTGAATCAATTCATTTTGGAAAAGAAAAACTGTGAAAACATTAAAAAAATGTGATGGATAAATTGAGAAACCAATATTGAAGTACAACCAATGTTTAAGAAAACAAAACTGATGACAATGACAAAAATCATATTTTTCTTCCTTTGCTTTCTGACTATCATAATGAGTTGCTCAACAATTTAAATCGATTCGTCAATTTCTTGTATTATTCAAATTAGCTAAGTCGACCTTAGTAATTATGTTAAGCAACAATGATAATGCTAGAACATTTTTAACTAACTATTAAATGGTAAAAAATATTGTACAATATTTTATCAAAAATTATAATTGTTATAGCTAGGTTGCAACCTCGAACAAGAGAAAAGTAATAAAGAAACGTGCTTATGAACATTAATATTTTAAGTTTGAGATGATACCGTAGTTTTTGAATCCATAATTGATTTTATAGCTCTAATAATTTTGATTATACCACCTAAACATAAGGGTAAATATATAACTTCTTGTGTTAATATGCATCAAGTGTTTGGAATCCCTGGTTTAATCCTTGAGTCTGGGTTCTGAGTAAGATTGTATTGTAGGAGATGATTTGAGGGGAGAGTCGACTCTTTACTAGTAAAGTAGATTAGGTGCTCCCTTGTTTGCAGGTATATTTATAGAGGATCGAGGATTAGGTTTTATGTTACACTGGCCTATCGGGACAAGACAGTTAGGAGGCTCTAGGGTATGAAATTGTAAAACTAATTTGATTGGAGAAGCGGACAAAGAATAATGTCATTATCTCATAAATTTCTAATTAAAGAGTTGGTACGAGAGAATATGAAAGCTTGGATTGTAGTAGCAGTGACAACAAATTGTTACTTTTCAGACAGGATGTTATAGAAATTGTTGACATTTATTCCTATTACTTCTTGTTTTATGATTGCATGTTTTAAATTAGTATTGTAACTGCTTGTATGCTTTTTCATTTATGATTGTTTGTTATTTAGAGTTAGGTGACTAATGGGGGAAAACAATTTTCTCTTTTCTCTTGATTGTAATAGAGTTGGTACACTCTTTTTTTCTATTTATTCTATTTTTTGTTGTTAAAAAAACTAATACTATATAATATATAACATATGCATATTTTATATATTTCATATATCAAATTTGAAAAAGTAAGATTACTCCTCTCTCGTAGTTAATATTTTATATTATTTTTCCTTTAAATATACTCATTCGAAAGTTCTGATAACATCATTAATATAAAAAATTAAATCAATTATATCAAAACTATTTTTTTAACTTTCATAAATAATATTATGATTTCATAAAGAAAGATAGTTTTTTTCACATCTATTCAGATAGAAAAATTTCATATCTCTAACTTTAGTAGTATTGAAATGTTTTTTATAAATATATTTCTCTCCATAAAAAACGAAAACTTGAAAACCGAAGACCGAAAATAGCAGTCATTTGAATTGAAGGTTAAATAGCAAGAAAGACCTTTTTTCTTTACCCATTGTTTTAAACAACAAGCAATAACAATAGGTTTAAACAATTCTAATTATTTAATGAGATATGTTTGATGCCTTTTAAGTTAAGTGTGATGTCACTGTAAAATTAAAATAAAAACTAAGAATGTTGTGAACCTATGGAACACATATTTTTATTCACTATCCATATATGCAATTATTTTGAGTTGAATTAAACTCCAACAAGGTTCAATGTTTTTTCTTTTTATCATTCAAGACGCTAATGATAAATACTAAACTATTCAATGTTTATTTTTCTTCGGAATATGATGATTATTATAAGACTTATTGCTTGTACACAAAGTTAATACATGTGATATTATATATAATTAATTTTATTTTCATTTATTATAATTATCGTGAAAACGTGTTTTAGGTAAGTATAGGTTTGAAGTTGCCATCACGTTGAGAAAGAATATTTTTGAAAAATATTTCTCAAAGCTCTCAAATGCTAATGTTGACCAAATTACACCGTCAAAATAATTATTGTTTATCTCTTGTAATTATAGCTATCAATAATACTGTTAGTGTTAGAAAAATAATATAAAAAAAGTTCAAATTTATTTTTAAATTTTTTAATTACAATTAATGTAAAAAATTTCTACTTTAATTTGTTTATAGTATCTCCTTATATATATACCAAACTATATATAATAAGTAAGTTTTTCTAATACCAATTAATTCTAGGAGTGAGTAAATACTAACAAGAAGAATTAATAAGTAAGATGCTTTTTTTTTATATGTACAACAAATTGATGTTTCAACCTATTTCTATGTAAAGATAAAAGTTGTAAACAGTTTAATCTAAAAATTGATAGTTTTCTTAATGTCAATAACGAATGAATTGTATCATAAGAAGGAATAAGTAGACACTAATAATAAGAGAAAACAAGTAAGGTATTTTTTTCACATGTGTAGCAAGATATTGTTTCTATCTATTCCTGTACAGGGATAAATAATAATTTTTGTAAGTAGCTTAATCTAAAAGTTTGTAATTTTCAATAATTAATTAATTGTATTGAGTAAATACTTAAAAACAAGAAGTAATAAGTAATATATCTTTTTCACATATATAACAAGTTGAGATTTCTATTTATTTTTAAAATAAATGGTATTATCTGTAAGCAATTTAATTTGAAAGTTAAGCAATTTAATCTAAAAGTTGGCCATTTTCCTGATACTAATAATTAATGATACTAATAATTAATTAATTGTATCACAAAAAAGAATAAGTATATATCCACAACAAGAACAAGAAGTAACAAGCTGAAGTTTCTATCTATTTCTATGCATCAATAAAGTTAATTATATTTGTCCATGTAGAATAATCTCAAAACACCTGCTAATGATATAATATAAATTTTCATGTTTATTGATTCTCAATCACTTAAACTCTAAAGCTAAACACATTTACCTAAATCAAGAAGTTAGAAACATTTATGATGAAGCTAAAATTAAACTATTAGGATACTCTTGAATTGAATTCCTTAATGAAAACAACCAAGGTATACACTTTATTATGTGCAGAGGCAGGATAGTTAAGCAGTGGTGAGTGCACAGTGCTTACTCTACACTTCTCTTTTACCAAAGAAAGACTTTGCACATGAAGTTACTGTGGAAAATGTACCCAAAAAAAGCACACTTTTGCAGTAATAAAGATAAAATAATTAGCAAATGGTGTTAGGCCTTGACCACTCTATATGCTTCCACTAAACTCTAACTTTAATCACCAATGACTTTCACGTGACACCTTTTCAAAATACGTATACATGCATGCAAAGTTTTCAATCAAAAGAGACATATTATTCTTCCTTTCTTCTAATCAGCACCTCCATCATATATATGCATATTTTTTTCTCCCTTTGTCTTTTTATCATACCTACCTTTAATTTGATTACTTAGAGTTAAATATTCAACCTCAAAGAAAGGATTCCTTAGAAAAAAAAAAAGATATCCATATATCAAATCATTTCCTTCTAAATCTCAATTACCCAATTAGGTTTGCAGCCAAAATTTATTCAACTCCTCAACATTGATTACTTGTAATGCAATAATTAGAGAGAAAGAATAGCCAATCCAAAATAATAAACAAAATATTTCCTCTATACAGTATATAAAAAATCTTTAATTAATATGATAAAGAATACATTTGTTGGAGATGATGTTGATCCCTTCAAATAATACAATCTTGTTCTTTAAAACTATCTACTTTTGTTTAACTATTACCATAGATATTCCAGATTAATATCTTGACAACCCATTAATAGACAATTATTTGATAATTAGTTATATTTTTTAACTTTTAACTTAAAGTGTTAATGTATATTATTCTATTATTAAAATGAAGTTGTTAAGGATGTTTTCTTCATACAAGTATCGAATTACAATTTTTCTATATATTGAAAGGAAAAAAATTGACCAGGTATGCAATCAGCAAATATATTTCACCGATATAGACAAATGTTAACTAATATACTGGTTAAAAAAACCATTAAAAATATTTATACAGGTCTGAATAAGAAGAAGGTATGCTGAATCTCGGAGGATTTGACCCCCTAAGTTTTCTAAATTTAAATTTTTTAGTATAGATAATATTTTAATATTAAGATGATTTTTTTTGTGTGAGCTTATTTTAATTTAGAAATAGCAGTCTTTGAGTTTTGCTTTTTTTTTTATAAAATGTTTATTTTAATTTTATATTTTTCTTTATAAAGGAAATAAAATTGTTAGATAAATATTATAATTGTAGTGATAATTTTTTTTCTTTTAAACATAAAATTTGAGTGTAATTTAATTTTATTACTAGTAATATTTCTTTCATAATTTGTCATTGTTATTTTAAACACTGTAAATAGTTTCATTTACATTCAACTAGTTTTACTGGTTGATTTAAGAATTAAAAAAGCTACTCATCTTGTCAGGGGAATTGTGGAAACACTAATACAAGAGATTTGAAAGCTTAATACAATGTTATATACTGTTATGAGTTGCTTTGTGAACAAAACATTGTTAGTCTTCTTATATGTATCCGATGTGGGACCTGGCAACACATAGGGTCCTACCACCTGCATGTGTTACACGTGTACATCCCATTTACACAGTGAGCAATGAAGAATCCTTTATAAGGCATACAAGTCTTGCAGGGTGACATAGCAGCTTTTAGCTATTCTGCAAAAATCCTTAACAGGGCAACCATCTTACACCTTCTTCATTAAAATCACCACCTCAGAGTACAGCCATTTCTGCTTCTGCTTCTGTGCTTCTGCATCATATACTCCATTTTCTCTGTTAACTCTACTCACATGCACCACTACTCTTTTCATTATAATTATAATTCAATGCAATCACTTTGTGAGTTTTGGCTAAAAGCTAGACTCTAGAGAGCTTCCTCTTTCCTAAATCTCATTCTTTCTTTTCAAAAACCAGACACAAAAACTGGTACTGCTGTTATTGGATGTATTAGTACTTTGAGGCTTCAATATAGGGAGAGAAAAATGGGGCACCACTCTTGCTGCAACAAGCAGAAGGTCAAAAGAGGGCTTTGGTCACCTGAAGAGGATGAAAAACTCATCAACTACATCACAACTTACGGACATGGTTGCTGGAGTTCTGTCCCAAAACTTGCAGGTCTATATGATATATTTAACAAGTCTACCACTATTGTTACTATTTTTTCAGCACCTTTCTTTTTCTCATTTTCTTCATTTTGAAATTTTGAGTTTGTTTGTTAATTATATTATGTTTGTTTCATGATGATTTAGGCCTTCAAAGGTGTGGAAAGAGTTGCAGATTAAGATGGATAAATTATCTGAGACCTGATTTGAAACGTGGAAGTTTCTCTCCTCAAGAAGCAGCCCTAATTATTGATCTCCACAGCATTTTAGGGAACAGGTATAGCCATTGCTAGTCACATACTGCTTTTTTTCTTCTTCTCTTTCCTCTACTTTTCTTTTTTGTTCTATTCATGTGCATCAACATTATTGTCAAAAGGTGCTTTATCTACTTTTTTTTTTCTCAACAAGAGTGCACTTTTTGGGTACAGGTGGGCTCAGATAGCCAAGCACCTACCTGGAAGAACAGATAATGAGGTGAAAAACTTTTGGAATTCAAGCATAAAGAAGAAACTTCTCTCTCATGATGGTATTCCCCCTTTAGCCACATTTTCTGATTTTCACAGCCCCAGCAATATTGGTTCCATGGAAAGTTTATTCCCTTTTACTGCAAACCCTAATCTGCTCTTAAACTTCCACCACTACACAGACCAGCTCTTCCTTCCCACTTCACAATCCACAGCCCTACAAGGTTTTGATCATAACAATGATATTAAGTTAGGCATCAACAATTACAATGCCAATTTCCTTCATATTCAGAATCCAGTTCCAGAAACAACACTACTATCATCTTATGAAGACACATGGCCATTGGGTTGTGTAGCTCTACATCTCAATCCAAATGAAGAAAACCAAATCACCAAAAGTGAGACCACCTCAGACTATGTTCTTGACAAGTTCATCAACCCAACTGCATTGCAGCAATATGAATATCACTTGGTAGAACCCCTTGTGCCAAAAGCCAGTGAGAACATTGATGATTATGTCTGCAGCATCCCATTCTCCTCCCCTCCTCAGGAACAACATGAGGCTGCAGCAAAACTTCAGTGTTATCCACAAGATCTAACAATGGCAGTGAATCAATTAGAGTACATTGATGCCTTCATGTCATTGTTGCCATCTTCAACAACTTCATCATCAGTATCAAGCACCCAAAAACTCCCAAACCCTATTATTCCTTCAGGATGGGAGCCCTGAAAGTTGGTACTATTTATAGATATAAATTTAATTTTATCTATTCATAGTACATTTAATTAAATAACGAGGGAATCTCTTTAATGATCGATGAACTCAATTATTTCCATGCATTAATTATTTCTTGAACTTTTGCTCAAAAGTGGATCTTCTCTTATTGGCAAACCTGAACCTTGCTAGTTCAGGGCACTTCCATTGAGCAATGCTTGCAGAAGTTCCATAAATGTTTCTAGGTTCTTTCTTTCACAAATTTGTCACAATACTGCTATATATGAATTACTGAAGCAGCCATGCTTTATTAAAAAATGAAAATGAAGAGCTACACATGCATGTTGGTTCACCAATAGTTGTGTACTTTAACTCATTAATTGTTCCATTGCTTCTCCTCACTCTATCTCTTTCTGCTTGTAACAACATAACATTAATTAATGGATGGTGTTTTGGAACAATGACAAAAGACGTACACATCATCATGGTCAACTTGGTCCAGGACAAAGCGTCCTATGTAGGGTTGCAGCATATACTATCACTCCTACTACATTTCACTTTATGGGGTGACCACAACCTTTTAAAGCACAATGTTAACAATCTTGTAAATCAATCAAACATAAGCTTTTGTTAATTAATTAAGATTCCTCGATGTTGATAGGTAAAACTACTCACTTATTAAAACTTTATCTTGGTATCTTCCTGTGTATATATATTTTCATATATTCTCCTAAAACCTGTATATCGCAGTCAAATATTTACATATTAGGGAATGTTGTGGTCCATTTTATTCTATGTTTGGGAAAAATGGATTTTTTCTCTTCATATAATGAGTTATCTGATCATCAATATTGATAAAGTAAGTTTGATTTTATTACACGGGATACATCTAAATTAAAATTATTTTTATGACATATCCAAACTAGACGTAGAAAAAGTACTACCATAATCCAAGTTCTTTGAGTACTATCATAATCCAAGTTCTTTGAATGATATAGATTGCATTAAAGTCAATCAAAAATTACTTTAAGTTTAATGTTTGCATTTTTTTATATTAATTATTAAAAGATATTTTTTTTAACTGAGATAGGATCTCCAACATATTTTTCTTACACTAAGATTTTTCAACTGAGACTTTTCAACTGGTGAGACTATATATATATATATATGGGTAGTCCGATAACGGATGACAGGTTCAACTATATTTCTAAAATAGACTATAATAACATATTGAACTTATATGATTTTAAGCGGCTGTAATTATCTATTTTATCTTAATTATTAGTTTAATTTTTTTATAATAGTTTTCAATGAAAATTTACTTATTTTTATGCGTTTGGTTAGTCTTTTATGTAGTTTTTGTTTTTTTTTTCCTTTTATGATAGGTTTCGTATGGTGATGAGATAAACTTGCTTTTCGGCAGGAATAAATAGAACTTCTAAGAAGGATTAATTTTGACAAATATTGAGCAACGCGAAATGGTCCTTCAGCTCAGCTCATGCTAATTGAAGAAAGCAAATGGATCAAAATTCGCGCAGGAAAAAGAAAAAAAAAAACTTTACTTAGGTTTTGTCCTTTGTCTAAATACACCAAACCCAATTTCATAAATTCCGAACTTAGATTGGCTTGCTGCCTACGATAAAGTTTTCTTTTATACTTTTTTTGGCATAGCTTTACTTGACGTGAAATATATAACCTAAAAGAGCTCCAAATTGTATGAAAAATATATAAATATTTTTATGTATAGGAGAATTTTAAGTGCTACATTGAGTGAAAGCTCTTTCACTTGAGCAATATCTAGGGAGGAAAGAACTATAAATATAATACTTTATAATTTTTAGTTATCCAAGTGTAAGTAAAAGTTTCACATTGGATAGGAATGAGTAAGTTGAGCAATATATAAGAAAAAAGACCCATAAACCTACTGCCTTAAGGTTTTAGGGTTGAAGGTGGTGTCATTCCCTTGTATATTGGGCCCATTTCTCATTATTATGAAATCTCCCTAGTTCTGTCCCCTCGGATTCGAGGTTGAAGGTAATGTCATCCCCTTATATGGTGGGCGGTGTCATCCCCTAGTTATAAGTCGAAGGAAGTGTAGAACAGAGATTGTGGGAGATTGTTGGATGAGTCTAAGTTCCACATTTTGAATTGAAGGTGGTATCATTCCCTTATATATTGGGTAATTATGAGATCTCCCCAATTCTCTCAACAAAGATTAAATATTTTATATAGATTAACTATGACTTAGCTAATCAAAATCTCTTCTAAATATAATAAGTTATTAAATATTATGACTATTTGTGTTTTTATTAATAAATAGTTAAACAGAATTTTAAAAATGATTATAATGAAGGTTACATTAGTAACTCAAAAAAATTAATTAAATCAATTATTTAATATGATCATTACTTGTTGACAAGAAATTGTGACCAAAATGGAAGGAGGGTGATGATGTTAATTGCCTTATTGTTTTAAGTTCTAAACTTATAATTAGAACACATTTTTTGTTGTGAAATGATGACAATTGATAATAACATTTATATGTTCATGGTTGCTGTGAGGAGATTTTCTGATTATAATTACATGATTTAAGACCTTAAATTAATAGTTAAACCATTGGATCATTAGTAAAATGTGTTACCCCTGTTATTATTTGTGTACAAATAATATACAATAAAGTATGTAAGTAAAAGAAATATATAATTACTAAATCTAGTTATATCAGCAAAACAAACTTAAGATAAGAACATTAGAGTTAGAGAAAGAGTATAAGTTATATATAGTATCTCTATTGCAAAAGTTTGAATAAATACTTTAAAAAATTAAGACTGTATCTTATGAAAAAAATCCTTATTAAAATATGATCTAACATGTTAATCATGTTCAAATTAAGAATCTGTTATAAAACTCTAGGTCTTCATAATAAAAAAACAACTTTTTTCAATGTTAATATGATTGTAAATTTTTATAAAGCCTCACTCTCATGGCAAGCTTGTAAGAATTGCTTAAAAACATAAAAGTGATTCTTATAAATTAAAATATGATTTCAATGAGAATTCCTTATAAGATTCTGATATTATAAATTTTTCAAGGTTAAGTCACTATTCAACCCTTTAATTTTAAGTGAGAATTATTCTATACCAATCTAGTCTAAAATTTCAAGTGTTTATTCTCTTAAATTACCTCAATTATAAAATAGAATTGTAACAAAATAATCTACTATAAAAATAAAGAATATTTTAAATATGATGAGTCAACTATTATCTATAAATTTGAAGTGAAAAAAACATTCTAATAAGAAATCACCTTTCTTGAATTCCTTTGTGTTATGTGAGTTAATAATTATCTTTCAATGATTGATGTGTGCAATGAAACAAAGCAGATAGAAATATGGGGAAAGTGGTGGTACTGACAGAGGCAGTAGTACCTTAAAGTGAGTGAGGATTTGTGGAGGGCACTCCAATCAGTTTCTAGAACAAGAAACTTTACCTTTCTTATGGGCCATTCATTTCATGTCTCCACCTTTTCTTCACATGCACGTCAATTGCAAACACACACACAAATATACTATCATAACAGAGAAACTTCCTATAAAAATAAATGAGAGTATAACACCAAGTTTATTTTATTCATCAACTTTCAATTTAAAGTTAAAAAAAATATTGTTCGTGCAAGATTTTATACATACAATGTTAACACATCAAACACTTAACAAGTCCCATTTTATTATTCAATTAGAAATAGGAAACGTGAATTCACACTAATGTTATGTTTGTTTGAAGTGATTTACTATTTAAAAAGATGAAATTGAGAGATGGAAGTATTTTTGTATTTATAGATTTAAGCGACAATGTAAGTGTAGAAAAGTCAGAGTGTTACTGTTAATCATCCTCCCTTACTTAAGTAGAAAGAAGAAGAAAGTAATATAAATACCGGTAATTACAAACCTGTCATTAATTTATTTTTGATTTTATTTATATTACAATAAAATAAATACAATAAATTACATAATATAATATAATAATTACTAAAATAATAATAAATGAAATAAAATTTTAAAATAATAATAATAATAATAATAAATAATAATATATTTATAAAATGATAATAAAAAAAGATAATTATAAAAATAAAATATTAATAATAGTAATGTTAAAAATTTAAAAAAAATAATAAAAGTAATAATAATAAAATTACAAATTATAATAATAATCAAAATAAATTTATAAAATACTAATAATATTAATCATAATAATTTATTTTTATAATTTTACTTTAAAATAATTAGTAATCTCATAATTTCATCAACTAAAAATAATAATAATTCATTAATTGTACCCAACAAATTAAACATATTTTATTTTAAACTTATTTTAGTTTAATTTGGTTTGAGTAAAATATTTTCCGTTACCTAGCTGACAATATTCTACCATAAATTTTTCATAAATAAAAATCAAATTATACACAAGCTCATTTGTAAAATCCTCATATCATTTTTCTAAATTTTTATCTTTAATATATGTTTTAAGTTAATTTAAATTTATAAAAACATTATTTCATTTTTTCCTTATCTTTTTTTTCTCCTAAAATTATTAAAAAAATTGTCAGCTAGGTAACGGAAAATATTTTACTCAAACCAAATTAAACTAAAATAAGTACATGCATTCCCACAAATTATTTTTCATGAATGAGGACTAAAGTAGGTTCATTTCCTCACTTTTTTCCATTCTTTATTAGAGAGATATTTATGTCATTATATACATATGCATTCTTCTTTTCTTTAACTATTAATACAATAAAATAAGACAAAAACAATTACACTTTTTTTTCATTTATCAAAAGTTACCTTTTACTATTACCTTTCTTCCCCTTTTCTTTTTCTTTCATTTTTTTCCTTGATCCAATCACACTCAGTTAAACTAAAACTTAATTAACCGATCTCCATAATATAATGTTTTGGATTTGGTTTATATTTTATTTTTATTATAGGGACTAAAATAAATAAAACATTTCATTTGTGGGAACTAAAATAAAAAATAATATATTTTTAAAACGAAAATTAAAAATAAAATATCTCTAGTTACTAAAATAAAAAATAACATTTTATAAAAACTCTGAACCAAAACAACATTTACAAATGAGTGAAACAGAAAGTAACACTTACATTCCACTAAACTGATTATAATTATTAGACATTTATGTTGACTTCGATAATTCATTTAAAAAATGATAAAATCAACTACTTTTAACATTAATATAACTTTTTTTTTTTCATTTTATTCAACTGTAACAACATTTGTTATTATTATTATTATTAGTATTATTATTATTATTATTATAAAAAATCACAACAATAAGTTAAATATAATGTCTTCTACTCTACTTTTTCTAAAATTATCAATTTTTATTAATATTAATTTTTAATTTACAAAAAATAATCACCAAAATAAATCAAAGACCTAGCCCAAAAAACTCGTAAACTCTTAACCAAGTCAACTTTAAAAAAATGCCTAAATTAAACTATATAACTTTTTGTATGAAGATAAGAAATCTTAAAATTATAAGAACTTTTTTTTCGTAAAAAAAAAAAATACAAAGTTTATATTACATGCAAATAATATTTTTCTGCCCTCAAACACTAGAGTTTCTTATTTGAAGACCCATAAAATCTCAAGTATGTTACTTTTGCAGCACTGTAAAAAAACAAATCACCTACCATTTATCTCCTCAAAGTAATCACAAACACTTCTGAAATAAAACAAAAATCATGATTTCCTTTAATCTTCTTAAATAGGACTTAATTAATGGCCATCTGAACCAAAAAATTTCCTTCTACAAACGGTGCCATGGAATCTGGGCGAAATGAAATTTGATGCAGAGCATATCAGGCACAATGCAAGCTTCTTTACACCAAATAAAGCTAGACTACTCTACAGTGCTCAACACATAAAACTAATACTGGAGATACAATTTATTGCAACTGCTGACCAGAATTTCAAATAGAAATAAACAGAACGTTTAGACATCCATGCACAATAGTTGCCTGAAAAATTGTTCATTGCAGACTGTACTTAATAAAACTCCAACCCCACACCCCAACCAAAAAAAGGAGCTCTTCTAGGTAACAATGTCAAGTTTACCCTGTATCACTAGGACTTACCATAAAGTGCACTAAGTTTCTGGATTCAAACTTTAACACTCCAATGTCAATGCAATGATACTAAGCTGTAATCCTAAACCGGCCCTTGGCTATTCTTCGAGCAATTACTCTTCTGCCACCCTTGGTCGCTTTCCTGATCATGTAATACAAAAGAATATGTCATCTACACGGCATACCTCTATTTTAGAGATTACAGAACCAAATTTGCATATAAGACATGCATAAATTTTGCCCAGTTCTATCCATTTAGCCAGACAACTTCATACTGGATCTGAAACAGGCTCTCGACAACTTAACTCCATGATTGGACCAGTTACACATTAATATATGGATAGATATAACATTATATGGGGTATATCTTAAAAAAAATATTATACCATCAAAAACTTCATATAGACTGATTTTATCAACCCAATGGTTGAATTATAATCATATATTCCTTTGATATTTGTGTCGAATTTTGTGAAAATCGAACTAAACTAAGAAATTTATCAAATGATTCATATTTATTTGTATATTCAGAAAGTACACATTACATAAATTTTAATGTGTGTAAATAAGGTATCAAATGATTTTATAATAATATAAACATTATGTAGATATGATCAATGTGAAAGAAACTTCTAATTTGATAGAGTTTTGATATAAAATTATTCAATTAGATGTTAATGAATGGTGAGACAGTTGCAGTCTGTTGCACCAATTTCACATCTATCTCTATCTACATGAATCAAGTTACTCCATAAGTAACTTTTGGTAAAGTTACTCCTTCGATTCAATGACATTTTCTATATATTAATTTTTAAAATTCAATATTCAAACTGCTGAATACTGCCTTTAACATAGCTGAATGTCATCACAGCATTCATATATCACTCCTCACCTAATGGTATATAAGGCTTTGTGATTGTGTTCTAACTGTTGAATATTTTGATATTATTTCAATGATCATAGACACTAAATTTAGATAAACCAAACATTTGTAGATAGTAATCAATTTGTCAACATTTATTTCTATTTTTAAGAAGTATATTAATAGCTGTTAAATTGAATTTATTCAAAAGTATTAATAGTTTTAAATTTTGTCAAAAATCAACAGACTTAATTTATTTAAAAACATTTAATTCACCTGCTGAATTATTGAATGGAATAGCACTAAGAGTCATTCCAAGTAAAGGACGCAATGGTCTTTGGGCCAAGAAAGAAGCATTTCATATGCCACTTTGCCTGGCCATAGTCTAAAACGTGACACACACCCATTTATCTACCAATAACAAAGCAACCACAATCTAGAGAGACAGGCAATCTGTTTATTGAATACGTTGTCACTCAATTGTATATTGCCACATTCAACAAAACAATCTGTTTAAACTTCAGGCATAGGTTCTGTTTTATTAATTAAAAAGGTCTATGAATAGCTTTTTCCATTTCCACTTTACCTATTATGCCAACAAGCCAAGTGAAAGTAATAGAAAGGATAATGCATGAGAACAATCAAAGGCCTAATTCATTCAAATCCTCGACACAAATTAGGCCATTGCATAGTTAGTATCTCGTTGACTAAGCTGAAGAATGGAGACACGACAAGAGTCTTAAAATTTACTAAGTTTGACATTCATGTAGAATTAAAGGAAGGGTTAATAACCACCAACAAGAGATATTTTCCACTTCTTTTCTCAAACGAAGGAACATACAACCAAAAAGATAAGTGATTTACCGGGCAAAGTATCCATGGTTCCTCTTTCGTCTAATGAGACTAGGTTGAAACGTCCTTTTGGGGAATAAAAGCATAGGGTCCTCTGATGAAGGAGCATCCCCTGCAACATAATCACAAATTCAGAATAAAAGGGACGAGTTCAAATGCTTCAAAAACTCATAAAACACCATCTTCTGTATATTTTGTAATACAGAAGTATAGAATAAGTCATAACATATCACAACACAGTGCATCTTAAACATTAACTTCACCTTCTAAGGGCAATTTTTTTTCTTCAATATCACATCTCATATTAGTGTAATTAATCACATTCAGAGAGAAGATCAATTGCGAGAAAATTGGTGGAAAGTAACTAAAATCCCTTCAAAAAACGAAGTACAATGAAGATTATAGTGAGAGTAAGTGTACCGTGAGGTAAGAAGAAGCGGAGAGAGGGGAGGCCACAGGGGTAGAGAAACCCTTGATGATGGGGAAATTCGGCGTCGTTTTGGGGGGAAATGGGAGCGGGGAGCTTAGAGAGAGAAGGGAAAAAGTGAGATTGAAATTGAGGGTTATTGGAACGAAGAGGAAGCGATTTGGAGAGGCGATTCAACAAGGAAGCCCCACTTCGGAGAACGCTATTCGACGCCATTGTTGGTTTCTTTCGCTCAGAGCTTTGCTTCAGAAACCCTAACCAAACCCAACCTAAGCAATGCTCCAACCTCCGTCTCGATGGATCGGAGCTTTGCCCCTTTTCAATTTGGGTTTTTTTACCCGACCCGAAACGTGCTTCTGGTTTGGTATCCATCTAAACAATCACTAAAACTAAGCTTGTAATAATATCAAATTATAAATAACTTTCATAACTTTTTATAAGTAATTTTATTTAGTGTAGGTGGTTAATTGAATATAAAAATAACTATAAAATACAAAGATTAAAATAATAAAATAATTTAAATTTATTACACTATAATATCTATAAAGAAGAATCTCTTTATTAATAATTATAAACTTTTTATTTTAATAACTGTATTTTTAATATGTAAAATTAAATAATAAAAACAGAATCTCAGAGTAGTGACTGGGGTGTTCTCTGTTTAACATCAAACCAAAATGTTTTTAATCGATAAAATAATTCAAAAACAAGTGACCAAACTGATAACCAAAATATCGTGTCTTTCTACGAAATGTTTGAATTTTGGATGCTATTATCAAATCTCAACTTAACCAAACCATAGTCCATAATATATTTATAATGATTTATTCACATCACATTTAAGATTTACATATATATAATGTTTTTTTAGTCCTTAAAATATATGTTTTTTTGGATTTTTTTTTCTTTGATTCCTGTAAAAGAAAGAATTGATTTTGTTCTTACTAATTTATTTTAATTCTAGTCAAGTGTTCATTTTGTATCCTTACAATTAAATTATTTATTTTTAGTCCCTATCAAATATTGTTTTAAAAGAACATAAATAAGTATTACAGAAGCTATAAAATGAACATTTTTTAGGAACTAAATCATTTAACAAGGATAAAAAAATCACTGGAACCAAAAATCCAATAAAATTAACCTTTAAACACCAAAGAAAAATACATTAATACACTCTATTGTCAAAATACATTTGTGACTGAGTTTAATAACAGCAATATTTAAAATTCATGCACGTTACACATTTTGGTCATACTAAATTATAAATTATGACATTAATAGTATATGACTAAATAACTATAAATATTTTTATCAGAAGTTTTAACATTAATAGTATATCACTCTACTTCAAATTGTGTGATAACTTTCTCAAGGACATATTATAACTAAATTAATTATTAAATACTTTCTTATCTTATTACTGGTCAAATTATAAACAGTTCTGAAAGCTGTATAAAAGTAAATAAAATATTGAGAGGTTGAAATCCAATCCACCATAGTCTAAAATACCATCAAACCAAGCTTACAACTATCTCCCAAACAACAACTCAGCTAAAAATTACAATGAGAACAGTAGCAGCGTTTTGCTAGTAGTTTTAAAAGTTACAAACAGAGGAAATGGCATTTTCAAAATATGCCTAGTAGATTACAGGAAGCAAATAAGAATTTGCTTCACATCAGAAATAACTAGCATGTAATGAAACAGTGAAGAGGGAATACAGAATATCTTACACAAAACGTACAGATTGATATCAATTATAGAATACATGTGACTGCTGCTTCTGCTCCACCTTTACAAAAGAAAGAACCATCATAAATCTGAAATCTCAAATGTACATAATCACGCTGAAGCTGAACTCTGTTTGAGGCTATTGTTCACCAGGAAGTACAGATGAAAGCCAATCAGAAGCTGCCATTTGAATATCTGTCTCAGTATGAGGAGACAGAGAGAGAGGAGTAACTGCAACCTGTCCATTAAAATGAGATCCAAGGTTCATTCAGAGGAGAAAAAATTGAACTTGGTGGCATATAGAGTAACAGATTAACAGCCCAATGAAGACTTTATTGTTTGCATGCAGTCCTTAAGAACATATAATATTATTAGCTGAAGAGGTTAAGGAGACATTTCACATTAGAAAACATGCCAAAGGATAATTTAGTTAACCAACTTACATATCCACTTTCAAGTGCTATGTAATCCAGATCATCATCTATATCTTCCTGCTGTTTATCCAAAAACTGCATATAGAAGTATAGTATAGCTAAGTTCACATCCAGGAACAATTTAAATAATTAATCTTCATTCAAATGTATCGTAGAAAGTACTGAATCATGCACAATAAATAATTTTAGTCATTTTTGAAAAAATAAAATCTCTGCACCAATGGCAAAATTGATCAACTTAAGCTATTAGAAGTATGGTTTCAAAAATAAAAGTATGGTTGTGAGCCTTCCCATTTCCAAATCCATTTTCTAAAAGTAGTCAACCTTCCCTAAACTTAGTATGGGACGGTTGACCCATATTGCCATCTCCCTCTCATTTACCTCAAGTCTGAAGAACTTCTTCACCCTGTTAGAATCAGGTTTTCCTGCAGCTCCAATTGATTCAACAATCTCCAAATTCTTTTTCTGAGTAGTTAATCTCCTAGCTGCACCCTGAAGTACACCAAGATGTGAAAGATTCTACTATCAGCATCAATACAGATTAAACAGAACTGAACGTGCAAAAGATGGCAAGTTTTAGGATACTCACAGCAGCTGAGGCATCACGGCCAATCTGTGCAAACTGAAGACCAAAGCCTTGTTTACTGGCCAAGAAATGACCTGGAGGATAGCGGCTAGTTGAAACTGCCTGCCAGTTCGGAGTGGATCTCCACATACTTTTCTTGGTCAACTTGAAGCCCTTCAACAAAACAATACCACAGTAGCCATATTATATCTATGGACCAAAAACAGTTCACCAAGCGGTAAAAAAGTTACATGAAATCAAGGAGTCTTCAGATTCCTCTCTACAAGACTTTCTCATTACTCTGTGAGCACATGTAACTCCCAACAAATGTATGTCATCTTTCATTATAAGAAAAGAAACATCCCCATAAAAAAGGCAACTAGAAGTAAAGCTTTGAAAGCAGAAGCTACAAAGCATTTATACCTAAAGACCTGAATGCAACATGATAGTTCTGAAGAAAAAGAAATTGATTATAACCTAAGAATCTCATTCATATTAGATTTTCTACAGTATATAGCCCAAACCTAAAACATTCTCACATTGCAGTAGATATTATTATCCAAACTATAATAAAATTTGTGTACCTTGCTGCTTAAAGGTGATGTAGGAATTTCTACATTCAGAAAGCAGCTTTTGGGGAAAGTTCCCTGTAAAGCATCCCTGATAGCTGCATTTATTAAAGGTAAACAGAGTTCAACTGCATCCTTGAAATCAGTCTCTTGACTTCCATCCTTCTTCCTGCAGCACGGCAGCAGGATATGGTAGTAGTTCATAATCTCCAGCAGGAAAATACAGTTAAGCTGGAAATCATAAATAACAATCAACATACCAATTTAATGATATCGACAAAGAAGGTACACCACATAATAAGGCCTCTCTTGCTCCGGCAACAACACCTGAGTAGAACCTAAAGCATGAAATGAACTTTTGTTCACACTCAGGGCGGATGGAGGTTTTAATACAAAACCACAACAGACTATTATAAAGGCGAAGTGGGGACAGTGTACTAGTATACATTTATAAGTTTAACTCTATGCATAAGGGAAGTGAATAACTTACATGAGATGACCACAGCTTGATCCCCGGTTAATTCCGCTAATAACCTAAAATTTATATAATTTTCATCCGTAAATCATTAGTACTTTGTTAGTGAGAAGAGAGCACAAATAGTTATTAATTATATGACAAATGCTAACCAGTATTGGCTTTGACCATGAAAACAAGGCCCCAGATAACGCTAGTGAAATACAATCAACAGGAGTTCCTGAATTATATAGTGGGAAAGAGTAAGGAATTTATGCAAGTATCATCGTCACAACTATGATAACAAACTCAAAAATTAAGCATTTCCCAACTCTGGATGCATTATATCAGTAATGTGACAGCCAAGACAGTATGAAACTCCTTGATTACAAACAATAAAAATAAAAACTCTATCCTAACAAGTGAGATCTGCTAGTTCAGCTAAAGATCACAACCTAAATGTCAGTAGCTACTATCCCATAATTCCACGCAAGATGATGATGAAGAGACCTTTTTTGACAAGAAACTAAGCGGCAAACCCATATCATCTATGAAAGAAGTTAACATGAACTCACAGAAGAACACCTTTTTCCATATTCACAACTAGAACCAAACCACGTCTACAATAACTTCCCACAGAACGGATCTAATAAAGTAAAGACAAACAGTGGCAAAGACTGAACAGTAAGCAAACCACTAAGCTAAACTTCTACAAAAAGATTCCAAACAATTAAGAATCCCATCATCCCAATGAGCAAAAAAAAGCAAAGAAGTTCAAAAGTTGAATCCAAACCTGAAACTTCAAAGGCGGTGGCACCGTCAATCAGAGCAGAAGAGGCTTCCACGGTTTCTCCGAGAGTGAGAGAGTGCCCCGAAACAGATTTGTCCCTGAAGTAACCATTTTCACGAACTAACAAATTACAAAGAGCGAGAAATCAAACGAAGCCAAAGCAAACATGCGATGAAACAATTAGAGAGAACGCATAGTGGGACCCACGATTGGGGAACGCAGACATGGACATCGTAGAGGCCGAGGCGCACGAGAGCTTCCACGAGGAATGTTAGACCCGGAGACTCGATGCCGTCGCTGCTGGTCACCAACACGACGGGTTTGGATGTGGAGCTTCCACCGGCGACGGCGTCGCCGGCGGGCGAAGAAGGCGAAATTGAGAGTTGGGCATTGTTGTTGGGTTCTTCTTCTTCTTCTTCTTGTTCGGTGCGTTTGCGGTTGAGAAGCACTTCTTGGAGGCCTGAGGGCATGGCGTTGTTGACGGAACCAGACGACGTCGTCATGGCAGAGACCAGAGAGAGAGAGAAGAGGGTTGGAAGGAACAGTGTTTAGTTTCGGTAGGATTATGAACTATGGAGTGAGCTTTTTTTCCCTCGTTTTAGATAAATTAAACGCCTTTGATTATCTTTTTGTTACTTTTTTCACACTGATTAAACATTTTAATAATGGTATTTAAAGTTTACATTTTTTTAAATTTCCACAGTAGAAAGACTATAGAACCCTTGGTTCTCCAACAGCGTGGGTGGCAACAACACTGAACAAAGTCAATCTCTGAAACAAGCCCAAATCTTTCTTATTCTCGTATTAGATTAGATTAGATACTACACGTGTTGAGTGTTTCACTCTGTTTCCTCGTCCTCGTCGAAAGTCGGTGACTCTCTCGCTCTCTCGTCCACTTGGACTGTGTTTCATGTACTAGAGCTCCATCCACCTTCCCTCAGGTTCTCTCCCACTCTTTCTTTTTCTGTATCACTAATGTGTTCGTCAAATTAAAGTTCTTTCCTGGTGGGGTTTTGAGTCTGCCATGATTTTTCATTGCTTGCTATGAATCCACTTTTGGGTGTCAACAAAAAGCTGTCTTGTGTTGGTGGGTGTTTGTCGTATGAAATTTGAAAGATGAGACATGTGTTGGAGCTTGAAATTTATGAGACTGTAATGGGCAATTGGCACTTTGTACTGAGCAACTTGTACCAATTTTCATCCTTTTGTGAGAGTATGGAGCGGGGAGGGTAGGCTGATTGTGTGAGAGCATTTCCTGGGGATCAGTGGCTTGCTAAGGAACAGGGTTCTGTAAAATTCTGCTTTGTGTAGCCCTTCCTCTCTCACTGTTGTCTCAATGGAAAAGACTGTGTGAGAAAAAACTGTGGTCTCCATTTAATGTTGGGGACTCTATCTTGTTATAACCATGGTGGAAATTACCTTACCAAGTTCTGTAAGGATTTTATCCCAAAAGATGGAATGGTCAAGAATGGCAATTATAAAAGTTGAATTGAGGACTTGGAGTTTTACATTTTACAGTTGTGTAAGAGTGTGAGAGTATAAGATGCAGGTTTTTCAAGCATAAGTTAGTAATCATATTTGATATGCTTTTGTCCCATGTTATTTTATCTTTTCTTAATGAAGAATGTGAATGAATTTAATATTGCTACTATCAGAAATTGGCTGATTCATAGTTATTTATTTCTTTTCGTGATTCTTGTGTTTCTGACAGTTCTCATTTCTTTCCTAAATGGAGCTCAAAGAGGATCCTGGACCAATTGATAATTATGTACTTTATGATCAAGATAATCATGTTTCTTCAGCAGTCTGGGATGGACATGTAAGTGGATATTCTTTTATTTATAATTTCAGTTAAATCATATGAAGATTTATCAATATTCACATTATTGGATATGGACGTATTGTTCAAATCTACAGGAACGTGGTGTACTTAGATGCCATGAACACACTTCAATGCTTGATCAGTGGAAGCTCACACCTAAACAGATTAAGTTGGTCGAGAAGGCTGGTTTCGGTTACCTACGATTACTTCCTGCTATGAGTCTTGACAATGCATTGATAGCAGCTTTGGTTGAACGGTGGAGGAGAGAAACAAATACATTTCACTTGACTGTTGGAGAATTGACAATAACCCTGGAAGATGTATCACTATTACTTGGATTGGCTATTGATGGAGAACCTGTGATAGGCCCAATAAGTGCACCAAGTTCAGTTTGTGAAAAGTTACTAGGGAGAGTGCCAGAGGACCTGAATGGTGGAATGGTGAAGCTGACTTGGCTGAAGGAGTTCTTCAGTGAGTGTCCTGAAGATTCACCACTCGAGAAAACTGAGCGCTGTACTCGTGCTTACCTTCTATATCTCGTAGGCAGCACAATATTTTCTACTACAACAGGGAACAAAGTCCCTGTTATGTACCTTTCTTTGTTTGAAGACTTTGATAAGGCTGGGAAATTTGCTTGGGGTGCAGGAGCATTGGCATTTTTATATAGAGCACTTGGCAATGCTTCCCTTAAATCTCAGAGCACCATTAGTGGCTGTCTAACTCTAGTACAGGTTATAATTCTTCCCTTTTCTCTCTTTGCTGATACTTTAGGGTTTAGGATTTAAGGTTTACTGACTGAATAATAAATTATTATTGTTTTTTTTAGTGCTGGACTTATTCTCGCCTCAATGTTGGACTGCCAAAATTTAATCAAGAACCTGATAATAACTGTTTTCCCTTTGTGCTTAAATGGAAAGGGAAAAGTGGTTGTAGGACGAAATGTAATGTAGTGTCCTACAGAAAGGCTTTGGACTCTCTCAATCCATGTGATGTAAGTGTTATGGTTTATTTGATGAAATGGGTAGATGAAAATGGTAGATCTGTGTTAATTATTGTATATACACACAGGTCCAATGGCTACCTTACAAGGATATGGATTGTTCAGCCATACCAGAAGATATAAAAGGTAGTCTGATTTTACGCGCATCTAGGACTATGCTATTGTGTTTTGACAAGGCAGAAAGACACCTTCCTGATCGATGCTTAAGGCAATTTGGCTTGCATCAAACTATCCCGAAAGACGTCGAACGATGGGAGAGGAAGAGTCGTATTGTGGATCATGGGGTAGACCTGATGGGAAAAATGGACTTGGCTCTCAAAGAGTGGTCAGAACGTTGGGTTCATATTGTTGATGGTGGTGACATTGCAGATGAGGGTGAGTACATGCAATGGTACCACAAGATTACCAGGAAATATATTGGGAGAGTCACATCATCCCTGGAGTCAGAGTATCAAAGAACAGTATGTCTTTGCTCATTGGTTATTTATCATTAGTTTCTTTAACTTGAGTGTATGTTTTATGAATACTTGACTGCTACTTGCTTTTGCAGGTTACTGCTATGAGGGAAATTGCCAGCGTTGCTGATATACTCTCAGCAGAAGGGTTGGATTCTAATAATAGAGAGTTACTCAATGAAGTGAAAAATATTGTGCACAAATGTTTAACAGAGCAGTTTGAAGAAATGCCAAATGATAAAGTGAAAAAGAAGGGTAATCGGAAACGTAGGCAAAAGGACCACCTGAGTATGGAATATGAATAGCACCATTTCGGAGCAGGCCAAGCTCATTCTGACCTTAGCCTACTGATATTTATAACTTCTGGTTGTTAAAAAGGACGAAGGTGTATAATCAAATGATCAGCACAAGAACTTATTCGACAGAAGAGGATGCCATATTTATTAACATTAAAAATATTATTGAGACATTGGAATGCAGATAGTTTGTAAGTATATACTATAAATCTCCATTTGTAATTTGATCATTTCTAGGCATTTATTGGATCATCTGTTGTCTATGTATGGCCTGGTTTTTAAATGTTTATTAATATATTAGTATGTGAAAATTTTGCCACCATGGTATTCTAGTAGTTGCTTCATGTTCTTGAGCCCACCATTTCATGCTCCTGTTCAAGTAGACCCTTCCATTTCTACCATTCCTTTTAGTTTCAATTTATTTGTGCTTTCTTCATGCTCCAAGCACTCAGTCTTGTAATCTTGACATCAGCAGTACCATTATTGAAAGCAAATACTTGTGCTTTATCATTGATCGCCAATGTGGGGTAAACTCTGGCCGTGATACAAGCCCTTCCCTCTCCTCCAAAACTCTCTACGACAGAATGATCAATCTGTGGAAGGGAAAAACTCAAGCATTTGAAAAATTATAGATCATTTGAGCAAAAGATAACACCAACTATGAAAAGTGACTTTTAATATACACTTCTTTTTGTCATTATTATCCCTACCAATACCATTAAATATATCTGTTTACAAATCATGTTTTTTGAAGATGAATGTTTGTATACAAGTATATAAAATTATGCTTATATGCACTTGCTAAAACTAAAGAGTTTCATTTGAATGCATCCTCTTTGAACATCTTGTGGCTTCATAGTTGGAACTTACCAAGGTTCTCAATGACAACTTCTCCTTAAGAGGATCCATGTCAACAAAAGTTCCATAAGTGGTCAAATCATTGTTCTTATTTAAGGAAGACCTGCCATGCATGCATTTGTATGATATTAGAAGAGTTTGAAGAGGTCTTGAGCTGATGGAAATAATAAGAGGGTACAAAAAAAATTAACCTGCTCTGGTCACTGCACAAGAGTACCAAATATTTGTGTTGGTATCGGAATATTCTGAAGAAAACTGATGTGAACTCTTGCAATCCCTCTGAAGCAAAAACTAGCAGACCAAACGGGCCCAGTTCACTTTTAATGGATGAACCCTTTTGACTACACAGAATTTGGGGGTCTGTCCAATTGTCCAATACTTCAGCCTCTGTCAATTTACTCACTTCAAATGAAATTTCAACATCAGCCTGCAAAGGACAAATTATCACTTCAATTTTAAAACAAACCTTAACTGCAAATTTGGTTCCCAAGCATTTTAATGGTGGGATTTTAGTCTTTTCATTTCAACTGTAACAATTGATTTTTGGATGTATGATTTCTCTTATTCTAATAGTGTAAGTCAGATTTTAGATTTTAGCCTCTTTGTCATTTAGAATCTATGATGTGACACTATTTATTACGTCTGAGAGACTAAAATTACATAATATGATTAGTACAATTAGATATTGAAATATTATGCAAGTTCCACTACTTTGAAAAAAGGACCTAGTAAATAAAGTTATATTACTATAAAACCACATTGCAACCCTTATTATGTTTATACTGTAGTAGGTGAAATCTACCTGTGTTGCTGTAACACCATTAATTTGAAGCAATTGGCCTCCTTTTAGCACTTGGGGGGCCAAGTTCACTGGGTTTGCACGCAGCTTTTCTATTTCCACCACAGGCCATTGTACCAACTGTTTACCAGAACTATGCACCCATATAGCCCTTGGAATTGCCTACAAATATCTTGGTCATGTTATTATAACCATACTCAATGGCTAAAAACCAAATCTGACTATGAGCCAAGATTCAAAATGTTTTGATTTGGTCAAGTCTTGTATTGATTTTAGAATACAATGAACAAACCAATGATGACAATATTGAAATGAACTTACATATATTCCAGACCATCCTTTCTTGATATCATCTGCCTCACTAGAGGATTCTCTGACCCACCCAAACAAAACCCTTCTCTTCTTTCCATCATCAAAGAAAGATTTTGAGGCATAGTAATTTCCATAATCATATCTTAAAACAAATTCATCAAACCCTTTATCCGGCACAAACACATCCTTGGCAGCATTGTAACTCCCAATCATGTAGTAATCATGTACTTTGCCACTCAAACTAGCCTTGAGCACGTGCCTAACATCATCACCATTCACAGATGTGTCAACACCCAATTGGCCATTCTTCAAAACTGGAAAAAAATCTGGGCACTCCCACATTCCACTGCCTTTGGTTGAATATAAAGGGTGTTTGGCTTGAACCCAATTGACAAAGTCTTTGCTCCTATACAAAAGTGCCATTCCCCTACTTCTTCTTGCGCTTCCAACAAGTACTCTCCAATGTCCATCTTGGCCTAGCCAAGCAGTGGTGGGGTCCCTAAATGATTGTGGATCGATATTGTTATCACTAGTTGGTGCCATTAGAGGGTTTTGGGGGAACTTAACCCACTCTATAAGAAAAGGGTCAGACAAATTTTTGGGTTTGGCCAAGTTTTGAACTTGGCGATTCATGGAGTCAATTCCTGTGTACAAAATGGTTGGTTTGTTCCCAGGAAGCAGTGTGGTTGATCCTGACCAACATCCTTTTATATCAGACTGCTGAGATGGGAAGATGGCAGGATCTAGTGTGGTCCAATTCACAAGATCCTTTGACACTGAATGTGCCCACACAATGTTTCCCCAAACTGCATCTTTTGGATTGTATTGATAGAACAGATGATAAAGTCCTCCATATCTCATTGGTCCTACCAAAAATCCAAAGACAAAATAAGAAGAGTTTGATTGCTTTTTTATTTTCAATACAGACAGTTTAATGTTGTTTTTTCTACTTTGACTTTTTTGCAATACTTTTTTACAACACAAACAAACATATCCAACAATATTACTAAAGAGGTGCAGTGAAGAGGGAAATTCATACTAAGAGAACTGAACTAACCATTGGGATCTGCAAGTCCAAATACACCAAAGTGTCCATTTGAGAATAACATGTCAAGTGACAAAGAAAAGAAGCAAAAAATGAAACTGCATATTAGAGACATAAAACATTTGCACAATAAAGAGATGAAATGAATAAAGGAAAATTTTTTAAGATGGGTTGAAGGAAAGATGTTATGTATACCATTTATCCAATTCTTGGGAGGTTGGAAGTGAAAAGCAGTCCTGTAAGGTTGATCAGTGGAATCAGAAGATAGAGTCTGAAGATTTCTGCTAAGATGAGGAGTGGCTACACTGCCATAAATGACAGAAAAGAGAGTTAACAGCCACATAGTAGGCATTGTCATGGTTGCTATGTGATAATGTTGTGTTGTGAAGGAAAACAAATTGCTCTGCTATCTATTTATGCATGCTGTGTTGGGGAAATTGTGAATGGTTCAAAGGACATAAATTAAGGAAAATGATAATCTTTCACTCCAAAATCTGCGATGCAAAGAGTAGGAAAATGAGAGGAAGATATGAAGAAAAATGTGAAGTCACTTTGGACCATTTTGTTAGAATTTTCAAGTCAATAGTCGTAAACTCTCCTCTTGGACCATTTCTTCATAGTACATTATGAGTAACGAAACCAGAACATAATTAAAAATCCAAGCGTTAGATAAGAAAGTTTTAAGTGAAATTTAGTGTTATAATCTCTAGTGTGAATTTACTTTTAACTAATTAATGTTATAAATATCCTCCATATCATCTCCTCTAATGATCCAACAAAAACTTGTTTATTATAAAAGAAATTACATTTTTAATATTTTTTTTGTAATTTTGGTACTTTTAGTTTAATTTCTCAAAATTAAATTAAACTATTTTTTAAAAATACTTTAAACACGGGTGAGTAATAATAGGGATGGATCTTATAAGAATTTTTTTTTCTTTAATGGCAATAGAGATGACCTAGTAGTACTGTCGAAATTAATTTTGCTACATAAAATTTCTACCTATTACTTGGTAAAAGATGTACAGCTGCCCATTCTTGGGAAAATAAATGATTTGAGAAAAATAAATTTGACAAAGTAGATAATGCATTTAATGTTGAAAACCTAACCAATGCTAAGAAGGGGTCTTATTAGCATTCCTCCTTGCAATAAATAAGAGGAGATGGAACCATTTTACATATGTTTGGATACCAAATTAAAATTATTTTTGAGACTTTAAATTAATATTTTGAACTACACCGTTCTTTTCACATCCTTTTCAACAAATTAGTTAAATTTGATATGAGGGATAAGATTTGAAAGATTCACAAAATAGTAAATCATGAAATAATAATACAGATAGTAAATTTTATTTTCTAAAAGTATCTAAAAAGTGAAAAATTAGGTTTGAAATTTTTTCTAATTAAAATCCAAACTCAATTCACTGATAAAGCAGATAATTGCTCAATAAGGTTGAAATTATAAGATTAATTTATTACATTAATTTTACTTTAATGGTACGAGAAACACATTAATCAAGATAATTGCATTAATTACAGTTCAGAGTAGATTTTATTTGAATTAAATTTATTTATCAACAAGGTGAATAATTAGTACAACAATTGTACTAAAAGATCTCTATTCACACTTTTTACGAGTTTATTCAATAATCTCACCAATTTAGTTATGTCACTATCATATATGAATTCTGAATCACAGATAATATATAAAATCTTATAATTTTATAATTAAATTCTCAATTTTAATTATATTCTTTCAAAGAAAGATATGGTAGAAAAGAATGGAGGTTTAGCTTATCGAACATTATTCTCAAAATTTTTGTTTAATTGTTGTTGATGTAGAAGATAATTTAGCCAGAGCATGTAATAAAGTTGAGAATAGATAACTGAGAAATATTTATCATGGAATTCTGAGAAATATTGTATTCATAAATGCATTTGAATCTACAAGAGATCAACCTTGTACAATTCATGGGTCATTCTCAAAGTGCAGTTACAGCTGTAAGAACAAATAGGTGACAAGCCTAGCAATGCCAGATTAATGGCATCGTTTTTCTTAAATGATATTTTTAATTTTTCAGCTTATCAAATATTAAATTTGAATAATGACATGCATATTATTGTTAGCCTAATGATGTTCAGAGGCATTAATGAAAGTAAAAAATATCATAATCAAATTTCATCTTCCACCCCTTCAACCTAATTTCAGTTTATCTGAGCTTTTTTCATGCTCCAAGCACTCAATCTTGTAATCTTGACATCTGCAGTACCATTGTTAAAGGCATATAATTGTGCTTTATCATTTATTGCTAATGTAGGATAAACTCTGGCAGTGATGCACCCTCTTCCTTCTCCTCCAAAACTCTCTACCACTGAATGATCAATCTGTGTGAGAGAAACTACTTCATTAAAAAGATCAAAATTAATTGTTCAGAGATATTATTTTAATCATCTCTCTCATTACTATTTAATTTATCTATTTATTTATTTCGGTACGCTAAATATAATTTATTATCATTTAGGAATTGAGGTGATTATCACTTTAAATATATATACCTTCTTCTTTTAATTCTTTGAGACGTTTTTTAAAGATAAAACTATGACGGAATTTCAAAATCTGAAACGAACAATATTTCAAATATAGTGATTGATCCTATCGATATCTATCTTATAGACTTTAAGTCAGAATAATATTCTTATTGATTTTTTCATAAATGTACATAAAATTATTTTTATTAACTTTTGTAGAAGGTTATATATGTATATATTTAATAAAATCATGCATTTGTTAAACCCTAAAAGTTTCATTTGAATGCATCCTCTTTGCACATGTTGTGGTTTCATAGTTGGAACTTACCAAGGTTCTCAATGACAGCTTCTCCTTAAGAGGATCCACATCAACAAAAGTTCCATAAGTGGTCAAATCACTGTTCTTATTTAAGGAAGATCTGCCATGCATGCATTTGTATGATATTAGAAGCATTTGTATGATATTAGAAGAGTTTGAAGAGAAGTTGAATTTATGGAAATGATAAGAGGGTAATAAACAAATTAACCTGCTCTGGTCACTGCACAAGAGTACCAAATATTTGTGTTGGTATCTGAATATTCTGAAGAAAACTGATGTGAACTCTTGCAATCCCTCTGAAGCAAAAACTAGCAAACCAAAAGGACCTAATCCACTTCTGGGGGATGAACCCTTTGTGCTACATAGAATTTGGGGATCAGTCCAATTCTTCAATATTTCAGCCTTTCTCAATTGATCACTCACTTCAAATGAAACTTCAACATCAGCCTGCAAATGGACAAATTATTAACTTTGATGTTAAAACAATTATGTCAGCTTTATTATCATCATTTATTAAGTTTTTTATTCATTGAAAAAATAGGCATTATCTATCAAGATCTGTTTTAAACAACTAAGTTTAAATTTTTTGATTGAGAATGAAATATTTATAGAATATAATTTTAGACAGAATTTAAATGTTGATATATAAGTGCTTCTGATAAGTTTTTCTATTCAAAATTAGATATCATCTTATGCATATTTTAATAAAATTTTCTATGAATACTTAAAGAAAAAAAAATGAATTATTTCATACTAAAAAAACTATGATTGTTTCATTATAAATTAATTGTAAGTTAATTTTAGTTTTTAGAAAATAAAATATGAAACAACAAATCTATCTAAAAGTAGCACCAAAGTACCTATGGAACTAAGCAAAATTGATAAAATGAAAAAGCTTTCAACTTTTTATTATGCGTAAAAAAATGTTAACTAATAAATCTTTTCTACTTTTCGTTATGGTTAATGTTAACAAAATATTCTTCCTGTTTTTGGTTATAGTTAGAAGTAATATTAAGGAAAAAAGATAACATAACAAATAATTTTGTGCTTCTAAACCGACCATTTAAAATAATATTAAAAATATAATATAAGAAGTAGTTTTTTATTACTGCACAACCAATGTTTGTTAAACTTGCAGTCAACTTCAAATTATTCCAAATACGAGGACTTTGCACATCACAGATATATAATATAAAAAGTGTACTATTATTTTTAAACCAAGATTCGTCTGATTTTGAAAACACTGTTGCATTATTAAAGGTTTTGTGGTCTTCAAAAACATTGTGACCCTAGATTTCCCCAATACTATATATATATATATATATATATATATATATATATAATTTAAAACCTTTTCTACATTAATACTATATATTTTTACTTGATTCAAACAAGTAAAACTTACCTGTGTTGCTGTGACACCATTAATTTGAAGCAACTTGCCTCCTTCTAAGTCTTGGGGTGGCAAATTCACTGGTTTTGCTCTTAGCTTTTCAATTTCCTCCACTGGCCATTGTACCAACTCTTTACCAGACTTATGCAGCCAAATAGCCCTTGGAATTGTCTGCAAAACACATGTGCATGTTCAAGGTCAACTTCATTTTCTATAGAAAAAAAACTGTGGAGCCATTCTATGAGTTGGCTCATGTTATTTAAAATCATATCATTGCATCTATACCATAAACCATGCACAAAAACAAATCTAATTATTTGAGCCTAGAGTCAACACTTATTGGTTTGATCAAGCCTTGTCTTGATTTCAGAACCTGGTGACCAAACCAATAATAACAATGTAAGAAAAATTGCAATGAACTTACATGGATTCCAGACCATCCTTTCTTGATATCATCAGCAACACTTGATGATTCGTTCACCCAACCAAGCAAAACCCTTCTCTTCTTTCCATCATCAAAGAAAGTTTTTGAGGCATAGTATTTTCCATAATCATATCTTAGAACAAACTCATCAAACCCTTTAACTGGGATAAACGCATCTTTGGCAGCATTGTAACTCCCTATCATGTAGTAATCATGTTTTTTGTCATCCAAACTAGCCTTGAGCACGTGCCTGACATAATCACCATTCACTGACGTGTCAACACCCAATTGGCCATTCTTCAAAACCGGGAAAAAATCAGGACACTCCCACATTCCACTGCCTAGGGTTGAATGCAAAGGGTGTTTGGCTTGGACCCAATTAACAAAATCTTTGCTTCTATACAAAAGTGCCATTCCCCTAGTTCTTCTCTTGCTTCCAACAAGTACTCTCCAATGTCCATCTTGGCCTAGCCAAGCAGTGGTGGGGTCCCTAAATGAACTTGAATTGATCTTATTAGCACTAGTTGGTGCCATTAGAGGGTTTCTGGGGGACTTAACCCATTCCCTAAGAAAAGGGTCAGACAAATTTTTGGGCTTGGCCAAGTTTTGGACTTGTTGATTCAGTTGGTTAATTCCAGTGTACAAAATGGCTGGTTTGTTACCAGGAAGAAGTGTGGCTGATCCTGACCAACAACCATTTATATCAGACGGCTGAGATGGGAAGATGGCAGGGTCTAGTGGGGTCCAGTTCACAAGATCCTTTGATACAGAATGTGCCCACACAATGTTTCCCCAAACAGCACCTTTAGGATTGTACTGATAGAACAGGTGATAAAGCCCTCCATATCTCAATGGTCCTAAAATACCACCAAGAAAAGACAATTTTTTATTTTCCATCCCAGAATAATAAGAGATAGTAAACTAGTGCACGTATCAACTTGTTCATTCTTTAAACTATTTTTGTTGGATTCAAATAATAAGTCTTTCTTACGCGTCTTTTCTTTGTCATTGTATTTGAAAAGAATCATGCCATGACACTTAGTCTCTGTTAACATGTCATGTTTTGAATTAGACAGAAACATAAAAGAATTCGTACGTTTGACTTCACCTTTAACTACATGCATCACGTTCATTATTATATAATAGAAAAAAAGCCGAACAAATGGAAGAAACTTCTTCATCAATTACGTGCTCATTTGTTTCTTTTTTCTCTGGCCCTACTCTATAGAGATTTAGCTCAATATATTTACGTTATAGTACTTTATTTCTACTGCTTTCTTTGTAAGTGCCGTTCAACACACTCTGGGAAACATTAGTTTTCACATTTTACATTTGAAGTTTCAAACCATCATGAATTTCCACAAATTCTTAAATAATATATATATAGGTTGATGATATTACAACAAGTATTGAAGGAAACTATATGCAAGAATATGAAAAATATGCAGATTCAAAAGAGAACTGAAAACTGAACTAACCATTGGGATCTGCAAGTCCAAACAAAGCCACATGTCCATTTCAGGATAGCATATGTCAAATGGCAAAAACAAGAAGAAACTGTATATTAGAGACATGAAATACTTGCACAACAAAGAAAATGAAAAGAATAGAAAGAAAGGAATAAAGGGTAGAAGAGAAAACTTTAAGATGAGTTGAAGGAAAGATGTTATGTATATACCATTTATCCAATTCTTGGGAGGTTGGAAGTGATAAGCAGTTCTGTAAGGTTGGTCATAAGAATGAGAAGATAGAGTGTGAAGAGTGGCAGATGCAGTGCCATAAAGGGCAGAAAAGAGAGTCAAAAGAGAAATAGTAGAGATGAACATAGTCATGGTTGTTATGTGATAATGTTGTGGAAGAAGCAGGTGAGCTCAACCATCTATTTATATACATGATAGTGGTGGCTGTGGTGGAATTTTGTGAATGAATAGAAAAATATAAATTACTGATAGATCTGTTTTACATATAAAAAATGGTTGAGTGAAACTGAAACATGACAGAGAAGCAATCAGAAAAGTAAGCAACTTAGTATTTTACACGCCAAATGTAAACATATTTAGTGTCAGAATGTGGAAGTCAACGTAACTATGGAAGATCCATTTCTTGAAACATGTATCTCTGGTACACAGAGAGTAATGTAAAATGTTTTTGTGTTATAATATAATCGCATTTTGTTAAGGAAATATTGCTTTAATATTGCGTTTTTATGATTATATTGATTGATATTGAAATGTATTTTGTTTTCTGTTATTTTCATTAAATCAAATAGAACAATTGGTTTTTCCAATAAATCGTCATGTTATATAGTTTTCAAATTTAAAAAAAAAATAATATCTAGAAAAATAATTACTTAAAAGGTTATCCACGAATTTACAATATAGTTTAATAATTGAAAACAAGAGTATAAAAGAGATCAATAGAAATGATAAATAAATAGATTGTAATAAAAAAAGTATGGAAAAAATATTGTAAGACATGTTTTTTAACAAAATTCAATTCTGTATATGACACAAAACAACGGCTTATTACAATCACATTTCAAATAGTGTTCGCCATAGTCATCATTATTTTAAGCTTTTTTTAATGTCATTTATGGTGTAAGTTATTTTCCTCAAATGAATCTGTATATACCATAATTTATTCTACCCACAATTAACAATATACAGTTGAATATCATTTATACCTAAATTATAAAATGTATAATCATCATCAGAAACATTCGTAAGTGTTACCTAATATTATAAAAGATATCAACAATGATTGTTAAATAAGTATTGCAAATATCAATATATTAAAGTACAAGAATTTACTCCATCCTACAAAATTCTTAAAGTGTTTATATATATTTTAAATTGATTTTATTTGTAGTTAACCTGAGATTTCCAACAATCAGTCATTACCAAACATAAAAACTTATATTGAAAAAATAAATAAAGTACTAAGAAGTCTAAAAATTAATATAATATGTCATTGAAATATTGTAAAAGTTAATAAAAGTATGCCGCCCATGTTCTTATGATGTGGTCAATTACTTAATAGGCAAACCATTGTATATCTATATGATATGGTAAGACATAATAATTTCAAATTAGTTCATAAACTATGAATCATTTTTTAATGAATTGATGAAAAATAATTACCTAGTTGCAATTATAAGTTCAATATAGGCTCACAAAGTGATCATTATCCAGTGCTACACAGTACTTAATAACACTCATATCCTTTTATTTTTTTTATTACAATGTAATGTTAACTTAATTAACACATTTAATTGACATATAAAAGCAAATAATTAATGTGATGAGCTAAACCCACTCAATTTTCATGATCTTGCACTTGATTTATCCTTTAAGAGTATTGGTTATAACTCAATTATATAAGCTTAATAAATGAAATATATATAAAAATAAATTGATTGATTTTATTATCAATGTATTATTTTTTAAAAATATGTGGATTTTTTTTGTGATTTAAAAAAAAAAAGTATTACAACAATGATCAATTAGAGATATAGCAAGTAGTTATTAATGATGACTACATTAAAAAATAACTATTACAACAAGTGCAAAACATGGGTTGATTAATAAAAATTTTCACCTACAAGTAATGACGTGTGATGATTTAATTACTGTAAGATCTAGTTTATTTAAATTTAAATAATGTAAATTAAATTAAATGGAGAATAAAAACTTAAAAACACTGATTAATTTATCTACACATTTCATTGCTAAGCTTGCACTTCAGAGTTTAATAGGAAGAGTGTTAGTTAATACATGTGAAGATATTAACAAATCTATCCATATAAAGTGTATCAACCCAATATGAAAAGAATAAGACTTTGTAACTCAAGAATTAAGCACAAGCATAAAAAACACTAAATAAAAAAATTATGATTATTTGTGGATAAAATTTAATAAATATCTTGAATAAATATTATAAGTGAGAGAAATATTAATTATTGAATAATTATTTTAATTTAATTTTATATATTAATATTTTTTATTTAGACTTATGAAATTAAAGTTGTTTTCAAAAAAATAATATTTATTAAAACTTATTTTCATGGTGCAACTTATTTAAATTTATTTTTAAATAAACTAAATTTGTTTATACTAATATTTTACATTGTAATTTTATTTAAATTATACGTTAAAATTAAATTTAATATTAATTATATTTTAAATAATTTTATTTAAAATTAAAAAAAAATGTGAATATTCATGAATACTAATAAGTACAAAAAGTTCATAAATATTCTTTTTCATAAGTAATGAACGTATATTCTTAGACAGAATGAGTAGAGGGTATATAATATCCATTAATTTATTTTCCCTGAACATATTAACACTAAGAAATTTTAAAGAAACAAAAATAGAAACAATAAAAATGGCTTAGGTAAAAAAAATGGTATGTTAACAAAATAAAATAAACTAAAGTGTATATAAGTTGATACTTCTTCAATCTAATAAATCTAGAATTTTTATTAAATCTAGAAATTTAATTACTGTGATCTTTCAAAAACTAAAAACACATTAATTTATCCACATATTCATATTAAGGTCGCATTCAAATATTAAAGGAAGAGTAATGATCACAACGTAGGACAGGCTAAACCGATTAAGTCTCTTAGCTCGTAAATTTTTATTAATATTCTATTGTTGTGTGTATTATATATTTTGTGTATGTTAATATTATTAAATATTTTTATCCATTAGTTCGTTCATATTATATATTTACAATTAAAAATTTAAATTTCATTTTATAATTTTAACATTTTGTCATAATATATTTTCTTATTTACTTATAATAAATAATGAAATATTACTTTTAATTTTTTAGTTATTAATATATAATTTTAGTAAAATTTATGTGGATCCACACTTATATAGATCACGGTACAGAAAAGTCAGATTTGATCTACGAATCTATTTAGAAGTTCCGTAAGACCAGTGGACTTGTTATATCATTGGAGTAAATAATTGTATTAGTAATTACATCTTTCTTTTATTATTATGTAGTATAAATATTATGTGTATACTTGTGTATAATGTAGTAAATTATTTATTAAAAATTTCATTTTATAGTAGAGTCTTTTGAACAATATAAAAATTTATCATCCAATAAGCCTGTAAATTCAACTTTTTATGTAGATCAACACGCTTCATACTAAGAAAAAATTAAATATATAATTTTAATACATTATATAATAAATTTAATATATTATGTGGAGTTAAATGTTAGAAAGCTGTAGATTTTTCAGACTTTTTCTTTTAAATTTGAAGAGAAATGTAAGTCGAGTTGATTTTTAGGTATTAGATGATTAAGTGAATAAAAATTTCTTAATAATTTAGATGAGTTAAAAAGATGTATTTAGATTTTTAAGAAATATAAAATATCATTAGAAAAATATTTTTAAAATTACTAAAAAACATGTTATAATTAATATTATAAAAGAGAAATAACATAGGAGTGAGTACATTTAATTTTTTTAATCCATTTTAATTATTTTTTAAATGCATATATATAGTGTTACTGACAAATTTGTCTAGTATATTGTTGTAACACTGCAAAAATAATTTTTAATTAAATGTATTTTTTTATTATTCTTTTCGAAAATTCACTACAATAAACATACCCATCGTAAAACTTACAACTACTAATTTCAGTAACTAGAGGTTTCGCTAAAATAAATATTTTGAAAACTTGGAACATATTTTTCCATAAACATTTAAAAAACAATTTCTTATAAACTAAATTTAAGTTATATAAAAATTACAAATATGACTATATAAAATTTACAAATTAACTTATATATAAATTAGTTTCAGTTTATAATTATTTTATTTTATTTTTTAAGTTCCTATGGAAAAAGTTTGTCACCTTAAGAAACATGTACTTTTATTATCTTCTGTCATATGCATTTTCTAACCTATTACATCATAGATAAATTTGTGTATAATCTTCATAAGGGTTCCTCGTGATTTCAGCTTCCAAAAGTTCAAAAAGTTTTAATTTCGTCACTTTATTACTCCAAGTTTGATCATTGTTCCTGGATTTTTATTTCATTAATTTATTTTGAAGTTTTTATATATGTTGCTATTTGAAAGCGTTTCAATATGTTTACCTCGAGAATTCGAGTTTTTTTTTTTTTTTTTTTTTCTTTTTGTGTTTTTTTTTTTTTTTTTTTTGCTTGGATCATGATTTTTTTTACTAGCGCTTAGATCATGAAGATATAAACACATATAGATAATCACATTTGAATGTCAATAATGTGGTACTCTTCATAGTAAGTTTAATGACATGAATTGGATGATGTTGTGTTGCAACCGAAGAGAGATGATGTTATTTGTTTATATGGGATTTATATGATAATTTGATGGATTTGATTAAGGCATATTATTGATTAATTAAAAATATTTGATTTATACAATTATATTTTGGTAGTTTCTAAAATTTATTTACTTTCAATTAGACTCTCTTGCAAAGGAATGAAATGTTTGTTATGTAATAAAGAAATAATTCTAAAGACGATATTTTCTTAATTAAATTTGTAGTTTTAATTTTGAAACTTGATTCTTACTATTATGACTTCAAAAGCAACTTTTTTTTTATGATGTAACTTGAACACTGACATTGAAATTCAAATATGGATATGAATATTATTATGAATTCAATTATTTTGTCTATCAATATTATGTAAAGTATTGTCTATGCTTAAAACTAGATTACCTTAGTTCAGTAACGTTGTGGTTTGAAGATATAAATAGTAATTATATTTTCATTATTTCCATTTTGAACTTTTGTATAATCTCTGCAAAATTAAAAAAGAATGTATTTTTACATAAAGTAACAGTTTAACCAATGGATTCTAAACTCAAAGTTTAATCAATGTATCTTAAACTCGAAAGCAACAGATATATAATGGTGATATAAACCATTTTGAGAATAAGAAAAATACAAAATTGTGAATTTTATCAATAATTTAAGTAACACATTTAAAATTGTCATCTTATTAGAAATCATTGCCTATTATGAATGACCACAACCACTTAAATCATATCAGAAAAACTATTATCTAAATTTTAGGCCACAATTCTATTCGTTACTTGAAATGACAATTGTTTTTTGTTCAATTACAAACTGTATGCCGGTATTTCAAGCTATTAATAATGAAAACATTTATCCTTGACTGACGGATAACGTGTATGGCATCAACTTGAACTTTAATTTCTCTTCCTGTACTTTTAGGGATGGAAAGTTTGTCTTAACAAGATTTTGACAATGACATTGATTTCTTTTATGTCATGTCTTCTTTCATTATAACTATAATTTCATTCATGGTTGGAATGTTATCCACTCTTTTAGATTTTCGTAATTTTATTTTGTTTTTGTGGATTGTGGTTTAATCCTCACTTTTGTAATATTTCCTTTTTATTATATACTGTGATGACCATCATAGTTTTCATAAAAAAAAAACTAAAGTGTCCTTTTATTAATAAAATAGATTAAAAATTATAGAAAATATTTTACGAATGTATTTGTTTCCAACATTTTAGATTTATTAGTAGTTCACTAAAGATCTAACATTTTATAAGTTAGCATAATAACCTTAAGACATGGAGTTTTTCTAATTTGAGAAATTCTACTTGAATTATTTTGCATTAAAATTTATTAAAATAATTACAATGTGATAAAATATTAAGAAATTATAATTTTTAAAATTATTTTTATATTAGATTATATTTCAGGTTGAAAATTTGAAAAGAAAAATAGACGGACTAAAGTCCAAAATTGGCTAGCTATATACAAGATAAACTACATATTTAAATCATGATAAAAGTAACTTAAGAAATTGTCTTCCAATTGTATCCGTCACATTCCATTAAAAAAAAAAATAAAAACAGTTCATTCTTCTATAAATAGAAGGAACTGGTGTGAGTAATGGAGAAAGAAAGCCAAAAATGAGAACTAATACTCCTTCTCTGCTGTGTCTTCTATCTCTTGCAATAGCTACCCTTTTGGGCCGTGGCACTGCAACTGTAACTCCAAGCAGCGTGAAGCCAAGCCACTATACTTCAACATTCAACAGGACCCTTTTTCCTTCCACTTTTCTCTTTGGATTAGGTTCTTCTGCTTACCAGGTAATTCTCACAGTCATTACCACATAACAGTTCAATTCATAAGAACTCACAAATGATTAATGTAAATTACGTTGTTTTCTTAATTACTCAGGCAGAAGGAGCAACAAATGTAGATGGCAGAGGACCTAGTATTTGGGACACTTTCACTCAACAGCATCCGGGTTAGGGTTACTATCTTTCTTTGAGTTTGTCTTCCTCTGCATGCATGCATGGTGTAACAGAAGAAAAAGATACGTAACTTTTGTGACCTAACGTGTCATGCCAAACTTTCGTGAGTTTCTTTGTTTTTGTTAGACAGTCCAACACGGTATAAATATCAGAGACTTCTTCGCGTGAAAAACAACAATACACATCTTCTTATGAGTTTACGTACGATTATTTAATAACTATTATCCTTTTTATCATATATATTTATTTTATATAATTTAAATATTTTATTCATTTAGAATTCTGTAAAATGTAAACATATTTTTTTTTCTGTATTGATAATAACAATATATAGAAATTGTACGTTTATGACAGTTTTAAAAAATTTGTTAGTTATAGAAAAATTTAATGTTAATTATAATGTTTATATGATGAAATTGTCATCAATATCAATTTTCTGTTTATCATCGTTATTGACGAAACTTTAAAATATATTTAACTTCAAAGAAATACCAATGTTTTAAAGACATATTAAAGTATGATTTTGGTTTGTTAGATTGGTTGGGTTATGTCTTACCTATTGTTATTAAATTAATTTTTTTTATAATAGATATCAACTTTCTATGTTTCTGTTTGTTTAGTTAGTTGGGAAGTGTTTGTCATCTTTTCTTGCCATAAGTTTAGTCTAGTCTTTCTATAATTTTGTATTTTTTTTTCTTTTTAATAATATATTTCATATCATAGTATATGATTGGTGATCTTTAAAATATCAGCCTAATTGAGATTTCAAAGTTCATGGTGATGCCTAACATAAATTTTATATATAAAAAAAATATATTGAAGTGTTTTGAATTTTGGCAGGAGAGGTATGATATATATTTAACCCTCTATAATACTAATTTGATTTTTTTTTTATCAGCAAAGGAAAGAATTAAATTATAAATTATAGTTTATAAATATGGATAATTAAAATAATAATATTTAATAAATAACTTTATAATCTTAGTTTTTAATATTCACCATATACACTAAATGTAAACATGAATGAACACATTTTATCTTTCTTTCTTTGTTTTTCTCCATCTCTATTTTTTTTTTTCATTACATTACTATATTTTATTAATATTATAATATTTATACTGTTTTTGTAATTTATAAATAAAAATAAGAAATATTCAATATTAAATAAAATTAATTAGTACAATTCTGATTCTCGTAAAATAAAACTGTCAACTCATATAAAAGTAATTCATCACATAAAACATTATTTCTATTGTAAATCAAATAAGCCTAATGGCGTAGTATATAAAGTATTAAATTCGCACAAAAATAGAATTAGACCGAGAAAATATATATATATATATAAAGGAATCAAAATTAAAAGAAATACTTCCATAAAAGTGTAGTGTGCAGATGATTAATGTTATCTTTGTGTTATTGTCATAATTTTATTTGTGTGTGGTGTGATCAGAAAAAATTTGGGATCATAGTACTGGAGATGTTGGAGCTGATTTTTATCATGGCTACAAGGTACATCTTCCCTTAAATTTTACCAATTTGAGTAGCGTGACCTGTGGACTGATGGAATTGGAATTTTCATTTTTCTTGGTTTTAATGCCACCATGTTAAATATAAAAAATAATATATAATTTTGTCCAGTTATAACTCGCTTATTCAATAATACCTTACTAATTAAGGTACATTGAATCAGAGAACAGTAATACCGATATTTGTAATAGAATTTATACTTCTTGTCATGTAGTAACCCATTTATTCCATGCTTACCATAAATGCCTACATAATTATTTTTTTTCCGAAATCCATATAGCTTGACAACTGTAGTTTTGAAATTCAATGCATCATACTAACTAATAGCTGATACTGATAAAAAAATAAAATAGTATAAATAAATATAAATTTGCAATTTATACAGTAAAATAGGCATTTTATAGGTTATTAACATATAGAGTACCATGACCAAATCAAATACGTCTTAATATATTGTTCATGTTTTAAAAAATATATAACAGTACCTCTTAAGTTTAAGATTTATCTAGTAATATATACATGCAAATCCCCATTTCTTTCATGTAAAATAGTTTAATATCATACGTTATTATATGTGTTAAAAATCCGATTCGAGAGAGAGTATATATATATATATATATTGGAATGCAACTCAGGAAAATTTTACTTTGCTTGACACTTTTCTTTGAGACGGAGGAAGAAAACAAAGCCAATTAGAGGGAGAAAATTCATGGACGGAGAAATAACACTACCTTCAGTAAAAACATTTTAAAACAAGAAATTTATTTGTCCTATATTATTTTTCATATCTATTTCTGTTATATATTTATATAATCTTTTTTGGTCAGCAATAGAACCTATTTATTAACAAAACATATGATTCATTCATTTATATTAATTTATTAATTTTATATTGTTTTCTTATAATTTCAAATTATATTATTTTGTTGGTTTCCTTTTTATTCCAGATGTAAACTTAAAGGCTACTGTTATATTTTGTTAAAACATGAACAAAATATTAAGAATTTTGATTTGATCTCTGTACTTTATATGTTAATAACCTATAAAATGCCTATTTTTACTGTATAATTTGCAAATTTATATTTATTTATATTTTTATCAGTATCAGTTATTAGTTAGTATATGATGCATTGAATTTTAAAATTACAGTTGTCAAGCTATATCGATTTTGGAAAAAAGAAATTATGTAGGCATTGATTGGTAAGCATTGAATAAATGGGTTACTATCTTAGACTAAAAGCAAAAAAATTATGAGTTATTTTATACAAAGTTTTCGAATGACATGACTTACGTTGTACCATTTTCCATCATTAACTGTCAGTGAAATATGTTGCAGAGTGACATAAAATTGGTGAAAGAAATTGGGATAGACTCCTTCAGATTCTCCATCTCTTGGACAAGAATTTTCCCCAGTAAGAGATATAATCCTGAGTCAAAACTGTTCTTGACGCTCTTTTTCATGTGAAATTATATATCATGGTTGTTAGAGAAAAAAATAATAATAATAATAATTGCAATTGAATTTCTTCCTGCAGAAGGCAAAGGAGCCGTTAATCACTTGGGTGTTAAGTTCTACAATAGTCTCATCAATGAGATTATATCAAATGGTATAACTTTTTTTTTTTTTTTTTTTTTTTTTTTTTTTTTTGTATTTATAACTATTGTATTGACATTAGAACTTGTGATATCATGTATATTTTCTAAACCTTTTTTCACCCTTTTCATTTCCTTCTTGAATTTCCTCAAATTTGGCTTTGTTAACATTTTGTCTTCTCTCTTACCAGGCTTAATACCTTTTGTCACTCTTTTCCATTGGGATTTCCCACAAACTCTTGAAGATGAGTATGGGGGATTTCGTAGTCATAAAGTAGTGTGAGTAACGATCTATAATATACTTTCTAATAAAAATTATTATTGATTAAAAATTATAAAACTATTGTGATTCTTGAAATAAAAATAACACTAATGGTACCTTTCAGATCTCAACAAATTTTAATGAACAATAAAATGTTATTTGAAAAAGGTTGTTAAATAATGTTATAATTCCAGAGGAATATTGACTTAATGATATGGGAGTTAGACCACATAATAAGGATTATCTTAATGCGCAATTATATAAAAAATAATGTTATTAACATTTTATAAATTAAAATAACTTATGTGTAAACTTTTTTATGTATGTTTAAAAACTGTATTTTTAATTAGTACATAACTTTTGCTTATTAAGAAAATTATTTTATTTTATTTTTTCTAAAAAGTTCTTTTGAATACTTGTACAGAAAACCTAATTAACCACGAATTTCCAATTAACTTTGCTTGTGATGGATAATTAGGGAGGATTTTCATAGATATGCTGACTTTTGCTTCAAGACCTTTGGAGATCGAGTGAAACATTGGGTGACTCTGAATGAACCCTTATCATATTGTATCAATGGTTACAATGGTGGCACCTTTGCACCAGGTAGATGTTCGAAGTACATTGGCAATTGCAGTGCTGGTGACTCAGCCACCGAACCATACATCGTTGGACACAACCTGTTACTTGCTCATGAGACTGCTGCCATATTGTACAAGACAAAATACCAGGTTAACTTCAAAAACATTTTCCAGAAAATCAAAACGAGAAATTATAGTATTATACTTTGGAGAAAAGTAATAATTTCTATTTTGTTTGTTTGTTTTGTTATTATAATTTAAAATAAAAAATATCTAGAATATCTCTTGAGTTTCTCTCAATAAGATCTAGAAAGTCTCTAAATAGAGAAAAGTGTAAAAGAATTCTATAGTACAGTTTTAATTAGAGAATTCTAGAAGAGAGTTTAGATCTCTCCATTAAACACACATATAAATACCTTATTGTATTTGACATTTTTAAGATAAGGAGATCGGAGTATTCTCTTTTAGTCTTACCTCTTTCACTAACAAAGTAGTATAAGAAACTTGGTTTGATTTAGAGAGTTGAAAGAGAAAAAAAAAGTTTTCCAATTTTCTGGAAATGGTGTCTTCACATGAAAGTGTTGCTAGGCTTTTAAGGTGCTTGGGAGACCGGAGAAAAAGGCCATGAGAGTCACAAGATGAAGAAAAATTATCGCAAGATGAGATGGAGACTTTGTTAAAAACAAAGAAAAAGGATCAACAAGCCCTTCCTCTAATCCATTAATTTTTGTATCACATCATGTTCGTGAAGATTGTGTATGCTACTACATCTAAGGAAACTACATCTAAGGAAGCTTAGAATATCTTGGAAAAACCCTCCAAGGTGTCAACAAAGTGAAAAAGATAAGGCTTCAATCATTAAGGAGTGACTTTGCTTCTTTAAAGATGAAGGAAACCGAATCAATTTTAGATTATTTTTCAAGAATAAAGGTAGTTGTTAATGAATTTAAGAAATATGAAGATAAAATAGAAATTTTTTGTCTGGTAGAGAAGATCCTCTGTTCCTTGACTCAAACCGTGATTATTGAAGAGGACATGCACATTGAGGAAAAGGAAATGGTAACAATGATTCAAATAATGAAGAAAGGAGTTATTATCATCAATAGTCAGTGGAAGAGTATGGTTTAAACCTTTAAACGTTGGAAGTATCTTAATCAACTCAAAAGGAGATGAAGAATAAAGGAGAAGTGTTTAGCACATGTATGGAAGACATGAAGGAAATATAATTCAACAATGGCGAAAAACATGAAAGAAAACAAGAATTGAAAACAAAAATGGATTGAAGGTATTGATACGGAATAACATACCACCTTGAGAGAAAAACCTTCAAGGATAAGTGTAAGAGGATTCACTACTTAAAAAAGTTTCTCAAGATAAAGATCCAAAACAAGAGAAGAGACAACACTAATTCTCTCAAAATCACACAAAAGAGCTTTCATTCAACTCAGTATGTGTTTTACAAAAAGAGAACAATCCTTTATATAGGGAGGAGGTTCAACCAAGGTAGAAGAAGGGACAAATCAAAGAGAGTTAACTTTGCTAATCAAGAGTTTGCAATAGTGATTATGTAAGAGATATTGATGATAGAAAATCAGTTTCTTTATATTTTTCATTGGAGGATGTGTTTTTTAAAGAAGTTCAAATAAATAATCTATTGTCACTTCAACATGTAAGTCAAAATATGTAGCTAGTAGCAACTACATTTGCCATAAATAAAGGCTAAAGAATTTTCTATAACAAGTTTGCACAAGCATTAGCAAAAAATATGATATTTCATGATCGAAACAAATATATAAACACAAGGTATCATTTTATAAGAAAATTCATTACTAGAAAGGAACTGGAAGTATGTCAAGACTTAAGATCAAGATACAAATATCTTCACAAAAGTCACTAAATTTTGAATAGTTTCAAATTTTAAAGTAAAGTTTAATGTGAAAATATCTAGAATAGTTGTTCAGTTTCTCTTACTAAAATCTATAAAGTTTATGAGAAGGATATAGAAAATTTTATAATAGAGTTTTAATTCTAGAAACTAATCTAGATCTCTCTATTAAACACCTACAAATACCCCATTCCATTGTGTTTGACACTTTTAAGATAAAGAAGAGTTTTCTCTTTTATTCTCACCTCTTGCTCTTACACATATACTATCTTATCCGTTGTTACTTTACATTCAATATATCTTTCCAATTTTAGTAAAAATAATTTTGTTGAACTATTTATTGAATTTTCTTTAAATAATATGTAAAAATTATGTATGTGCAAGTCATAGAATATGAACTGGATCCTCTACCGTTCAACTTTGAATTGCACAAGATGCAGGTGTGATTCTAACAAACAGTGAAAAATGTTCTAAAGTGAATTGTCTCATTTATTTTAGCACAAAATAAAACATTTCAAATTGAAAGAATCAAGACTATAGAACACAGGTTGCACAACTGATGAATCATATGGTGGTTTCTTAGGCTCGTCAAAAGGGACAAATTGGTATCACCATACCGACTCACTACTTTTTGCCGAAATCTAACAGTGCTGCTGATGAGGGGGCTGCAAACAGAGCTCTAGACTTTTTCTTTGGATGGTATGTATTTCTCATAATAAAATAAAAGTGACAAAATCTATGGAAATTGAACTTTGATACTTTATATAAATATTATTTCGAGACATATTAAATTTCTCAGGTATGCTCATCCGATTATCTATGGTGACTATCCGGAGAGTATGAAATCTTCAGTGGGTGCAAGGCTTCCCAAATTCACAAAAGCTGAATCTGAAGGCCTAAGAAAATCCATTGATTTTCTTGGTGTGAATTACTACACCACATATTATGCAGAAAATGCTGGACCTGTCACCACCAATAGGACCTTCTACACAGATATGCTAGCCGCTCTAACTAGTAAGTACATATTGCAAAACTATGCATATTATATTTTTTTAACATGGAACTGACAAACACAAGCAACAATTTTCTCTTGATCATAGCGGAAAAGAATGGTGAAGCTATTGGAACCCCGGTACGTAGAGTAAATTTTGCTTTGCAACTAATTAAACTAACTAATGGTATTCAATTTTAGTTATAATTGATAATGCACCATGCAAATAGTAATTCCGTTGATGAAAGTGATTCTAACATGTGTGAACCCTAACATATACTTAGCGAGAAAACATCATGCAGTAGCAGTGAACATGAATTTGTACGACTGATTTAACAAAAATTTATTTTTGTGCAGACGGATTTGGATTGGCTCTTTATCTATCCGAAGGGAATTTACTATCTTATGGTGTACATAAGGGATAAATACAAGAATCCAAATATTTACATCACTGAAAATGGTAAATACTACCCAATTAATTTTCCGTTTTGGTTATTAGACAGACGCAGTAAGCTTAAAATGATCCCATCATAAAATTTTCAATCACCCTATTGATTCCTTATTTAAGAACCTAATTCTTTTATGTACTGTTTACATATTTAAGCTTTAAAAGAAAATTGGGTTTTTCTTTGTTTATGATAGTATACGAGAATTGTTTTATGAAACTTAAGAGAAAGTAATCAATTGATAGGTTAATTAGAAATTAATAATATTATTTGGTTCTTAATTTTTTAGGCGTTGCTAAAGCAAGGAATGATTCAATATCAGTCGATGAAGCCCGCAAGGATGGTATCAGGATTAGATACCTTATTGCCCATCTTCATTTCCTTCTTCAATCGATGAAGTGCGAATTTAACTAGAAGTTGAGAATATTTATTCATATTGAATTGTGAGAACTGATTTTAGTTTTGGTGCAGGGAAGGTGTTAATGTGAAGGGCTACTATGCATGGTCCTTTTCGGACAGCTTTGAATGGGACGCTGGTTACACAGTTCGTTTTGGACAGATCTATGTGGATTACAAGAACAATTTGAAAAAATACCTAAAGTTCTCTTCTCTTTGGATGAAAAAGTTCCTTCTCAACTGATCTAAATTTGACGTTCCTTTACATGCCTGGCGTTTTTCGTGTTTATTCCCTACTTATCATCATATACATCCTTATTTCCTAGTTTATTTTCATAAAAAGGTGAAAGCGCGGTCTATCTTACTCGATATATATATTAGAAAAGGAATCATTGTATATCTTTTATCTTGTATATCTTATATACTTGTAATAAAGAATTTCTTTTTGTTAGTCTACTTGTTTTTATGTCTAAACATGCTTTGAGGCTTTAAGATTATTTATTAATGTTGACTTAATATTTGGTAACACTTGTAGAACATGACAAAACATTGCAAGATCTTTTTTATAGAATGAAATTTATAATTCCTATAAGAATGAAATAACTATTTGTTAAAGTTTGACATGGAATATAAAGTGTCTAGGACTTTATTAGAAGTCCTGAATATGAAATGACTTGGTTCTTAGTTTTATTTTTTATTACAAAGATGTTTTACGATGAAATTAGATGATTATATATATATATATATATATATAAACTTAGATAAGAATTGATTTTGAATATTGTGAATTGTGAGTTGTAGAATAGATATGGTAGTGCATGATGAAATTGAAATAATATATGTCGTGACTGAATTATAGATATATATGCAACCATTTTGGTTGAATTGAAATCAGAGTACTGAGACTGAAAAGAAATCAAGGTATCATCGTTAATCTATATGTTTCAGTATAGTTAAAATGATATGATATGTGTTATGAGTGAATGATGAGTTCATATGCAATTATTTTTATTGAAATGAAATCAGATTACTTGAATCGAAAGAAAATTAAGGTACCGTGATTGAAAAAGAATTTATGTGAAATCAATATGCTTGGAATTGAGTACAATCCTTGGATTGTAATTGGATGATAGACCTAGTTGTACTCTGACGATGATATTTAAACTCTTAAATTTATAACCAAACATGAATCGTAAATCTATTCATTTTATTTTATTTTACTTTCACGAGTTGAAATATTATTTCACTAACTTACCATTGTTTATCTTATTGTATTGTGAAATGTGATGACTATAGTATGTACATGAGCATATGCAAATATAGGTTCAAAAGCATCTTAAGGCATATAGGCTCTTAGTTTCATTTTTCTTTTCTTATGTATCTAGTTGTACATAGGTTTGATTTATATGGAGACTTTTTTGAAGAACTTTAAACCTTGAATAGAAATTGATACTTGTCTCTAGATAAAAGTTTAAATGATATACGATGGTATTACATAGGTTTGTGTAATCCTATCCATCTTAATGTGTCAAGATGATCTGGTCATGTCGGTTGCCCTGGGCACAACTTTCTTGTTTTGTTTTGGGATTCAGTGTGGACTAAGTGTTTATGTCAAACGTCAATTTTTTTCCTTTAGAATCCTCACACTGGATGCTAGTACATTTTAAAAAAAAATATAGAAAATTATTTCTTTTAAATGTCTATTCTATTTCTCGAATCCGATACTTTTTATTCTTTAACTGTAGAGAAATGATTTATTTTCTGAGATGATATATCTTAAGTGCTTAAAATAATTTTTTTAAAATATAAAAAATATAAAGCTTAAAATAAGTCCAATAAATTACCGAGATTACATTTCTTATATCCGATATTTCTTTTCTTTTTACTTTTTTTATTCTAAAATTTTTCTAAAAATTTACATAAATAGTTTTATTTCATTATTTTAAGTTATATCTAAACCGTTTTTAATAGAAAAACAAAATAAAAAATATTAGATATGAAAATTTGAAAAAAATTATAAGGAATAAAACTAAATTTGGGTAATTAATCAGAGATAAAAAAAATATTCAAGTCAAACTAAAATTTAGAAGTAATTTTCATATCAAGAAGAATGATATAAAAATTTAAGATTTATATATAATTTTAATTTCCGTAAAAATTTATTTTATATATATATAATTTTAAATATCTTTCTATTCCTATTTCAAAATGTGTTTCTATATTACACAAAATATATTTCAAACAAATTTCACCCGTCAATAACTTTTCTGTTAAAATACAATTTTATCCATAACTTGAAATATTTTTGATAACCTTCTATTCACCAGTATTAGAGACAAATAAAAGGTAAATTTAAGAAGTTTTGCTGCTATTATTTTCTTTCTCAGTTAAAATACAAATTATACCAATTTTCTGTTTTTTTAAACCACCTAATTGTTAAAAAGATAAAAGCATAAAATTTATAATAATTCTTGTTGTTAATATTATATTATTGTTATTATTATTATATATCTCTTATTATATTATATTTACTAACTTTTTTAATAATTTTAAATCACAATGTATTTTAAATTAAGTTGGAAATATCATTCTATATTACTTATCATTTCTAAAATTATCTAAGATATAATCAATTTCTTTATTTACAATTGATGATCTTTTTATTTTCCTTTACTCAATCACGATATTTGACAACTAATTTTAAATTCTATTTATTTCATATATATATATATATATATATATATATATATATATATAAAAATATAAATATATTATATATTTATATATTTTTTAATATATTTAATTACTAAAAAAACATAGTAAATCTAAATTAATATATTCATTAAATTTGAAAAATATCTTATTATACTAATTTTAAAACTAAGATAAGATAATAAAATCAAAATATCTTATCCATTTATTTATCTTTTCATCTATTTATCTCTACTTATAAACTATAAATAAACATAGGCCACCAATGCAAACCTACAAACTTTTGATTCAGAAAATATAATCCAATACACTCAATTGATTTTTGAAGTATTTCCTATTCAAGTTTAATTCTTTTAGTGCCGGGATCAAGTGAGTATTTTCACCTTCTCTCATTCTTAATCTATTCAAGTTTTCATAGTTTAATCTATTCAATTAAAATTTTCTTAGTCTAATGTGTGATTGGATCATTTAATTTTTTTATGTGTATTAATAAAGATATAATATATTTGAAAAAGAATAATTTGTATATAACATTTTTCAATTTTAAATTTTAAAGAAGCCAAAATTGAAATAATTATTATTTTAAATATTTTTTGTAATCAAAATCCTAAGAATATGACAACCTAAAGTCATGTTATTTTACTATTTTATATCCAAAGTTTCTAAAATCTAAAAATATATTTCTATCTGTATAATTCATCCATCAATAGATCTATTTGTCTATTTATCAATCTATTTATCTCTCATTTAATTAAGAAAATATATCGAATAAAATTAGTTTATTTTGAAGATTTTTTTACATATTTCAAATTTAGGTCTTCTTTTTATAATTTTTATAATTTATGAGTACCAATATGAGAAAACTCTTTATCTTCTTTCATTCAACTGAAATTTACAATATGTAATGTGTAGTTTCATATTATTTTCTATAGTTAATATAATTGTTATGTGAAAACTATATCGTAAAAGTTTAAGGATGTAAATTGATACAATTTTTTATTTATAAAAATACATAAAATTTATAGTAGTGAAATAAATAAAATTATTTGGGATGTGTGATATCAATATTTGTTGTTGTAGAGTATAATGGATGTAAAGTTTGCTAGAATGAATGAAAAATTTGAGGGAACAACATGTGTCTACTGGCGCGCTGGAAAATGCAACAGAAATCCTTGTAGGTTTATTCATAAGGAAATACCCTTACCACATATATCCTATAAAAGTGTCAATGCGACATATAGATATAATGGAAAACGGTCTCATCCATCCTCAAAAAATATATCAAAGTATAACTCCGAGACTACTTTGGTTAAAAATAGTGCGGATAGTGGAGATGAGACAAATGTTGTGAAGGTGTCCAAGAAATCACCAAGAATATGTAAATATTGGACCAATGACAATTGTGTGTACGGAGAACAATGCTTGAATTTACATTCATGGTTTCATGGTGATGGGTTTTCCACATTAACGAAACTTCACCAACACAAAAAGGTACTCTCTTTAAAACCACTATTTAGTGTACAAAATATATTTTGATAATGTATATTTAGAATAATAGTTAAATCAAAATAGGTTTGATTAACTTTTTTACATTAGGCTATCACCGGAATTACACTTCTCGCTGGATCCAATAAACTTTATTCTGGAAGCATGGATGGGACCGTTCGAATATGGGATTGTCATACAGGTCAATGTGTTAAAGTCATAAACTTTGGCACCGAAGTTAACTCTTTGATAAGTGAGGGGCCATGGATTTTTGTTGGGTTGAAGAATGCTATCAAGGTAAACACTTTTTTGTCCTTATTTTATTTTAATGTATGACAATGTTCTAATTATAGGAGTAGTACAAGCAAATTAATTATATGAATGTGCTTTTGTGGTAAAGGCTTGGAATACTGAGACTAATTCAGAGTTTACTCTTAATGGACCCAAAGGAAGAATCCTTTACATGACTGTTGGCAATGATGTCCTTTTTGCTGGGGCAGAGGTAATTGTCTATACAAAAGTTGGATACTATTTATCTCCGATTTATCAAACATTTTTTTAGTTGAACAAAAAAAGTTTTGTGCTTTCTTTATATCAACAATTCTTTAACTTTTTAAACGTTTTCTACCTTTTCACCCTATCTCGTTATACTAATTACCTATACTAGTAATTTTCTTCTTTGATCATTTTTAGAATTCTCTCCTTTTAAACATCTTTTTTCTCGTGTCCATTAATTTATTCATAATCTAATTATTAAATAATTTAGGATGGTGTCATTACTGCCTGGAAAGGAAGTTCTGAAGCTGAGTGTCCTTTTCAATTAGTTGGCTCACTAACTGGCCACACTAAATCTGTGGTTTGCCTAACCGTTGGACGCAAGATGTTGTACTCGGGATCCTTGGACAAAAGCATAAAGGTATTTTTTTTTAGTTAATATAAAGATATTGTTTTCCTTTTGTATCATGTTAAGTTTTCTTGAACTACAAATTGAAATATTCAATGATCTTCTATCATCAAAATCTTGTTACCTTTTTTCTCCAGGTTTGGGACATGGACACATTACAATGTACGATGACACTCCATGAACATACTGATGTAGTTACATCCCTTGTTTGTTGGGATGAATTTTTATTGTCAAGCTCATCTGATGGCACGATTAAGATTTGGGCATGCATGGAAGTTGGAACTTTGAGTGTGGTATATACACATAACGAGCAAATAGTAAGATACCTAATCATTTTATTGTATTTTCTTTGAAGAAAGCAGATTGATAATGGGCATGAAGAAGTTGGTCAATTCGCTAAATTCATATATTATTATACAGGGTATTGTCTCGCTTTTTGGGATGCTTGATGCAGAAGGCAAACCAGTATTGTTTTCCTCTTGTAAAGACAATTCCGTTCGCATGTACGAACTCTCATCGTAAGTAAACTTGAATTCTATTACCTTCTATAATATTACATATTAATTTGTTGAGTATTATTGCATCTCCTAATCATATCATTTTTCTTATATAGATTTTCAAAGAGGGGTTGTCTATTTGCTAAGAAAGACATTATATCATTTGAGTTAGGCCCTAGTGGACTTTTCTTCACTGGAGATGGGACTGGTTTGCTGAGAGTGTGGAAATGGAATGAGTTACCCAAGGTGGCATTCCCTTGAGATGTTTCCTCTCTTCTTTAAACATGAATTTATTTTTTTTCTTAGTATCGAACAATATACATTGTATGTAAAATTGTATACCAAATGGGAATGTACAATTGCATTTCTCTCTTTGAAAATTTTAAAAAGTTTTACCAAAGGAAGCAAAATAGATTTTTTTTTTAATATTAAAAAATATACATTGTAAATAAAATTATATATCAAATGGTAATTTACAATTCCATTTCTCTCTTTATCCTTTTCAAATTTCACTAAATAACGTAATTGATATTTGAATTCATCTCGTCATTATCAAAGTTTTATCCAAGAGAAAAAAAATTTCATGATGAATTTAGTAAGCAAAATCGTGCAGTGCAATATCAAGAGCATGTAAATTGGTGTTATTAATTTTTTTTGGTCTATATACAAACTTGAAAAAGAAAATTCTTGAAACATGTTATTCAAGAAATAAGGTTTTTCCAAAAAGAAAGAAACATAATATATTCAAATGTAAAGGAGAAAGAGAGAGAGAGAGATTGCAAAATGAGATTTTTAGACTGGTTTGAATCAACCAATTTTACTTCTAATATCAATCAATTAACTTTAAAGTGACATCACCATCTTATTAAAATTCCTATTTACAATCACATTACAAAGAGAGGCATACAATTTTTTAAACAACTCTCAAGAGAATTGCTAAAAAATGGATACACCTAGCAAACAATACACCAACAAATTATATTACAAAAGTCATAATGAAAAGGAATGATATCACCTAATTGGGATTAATCCTAAAGATTTGATTTGAAAAGTAAGAAAATTTTTCATTAAAACAACCTTGATTTAGAGCTTTTATCAAAAATCATGATTTCAAAGAGCTTATATCTTCTTAGAGTCTTTCTTATTATGTGTATTTAAATTATTGGTGTTAATTGATATTTCAAAATATGGATGAAAGTAAAATAAATTACATCTCAAATATATTAAATGTAATTTAGCATGAATGAAAAGCATCTTACGATTAGCTTTTTTTAATTTATTTTCTAATTTCAGCATTACCATTAGTTTATTTGTACTCCTTTGGAACCTTTATATTAAAGGTTTATTCAAGACTTTAATCCTGACTTTGATTAACAAAAACAAAAGGAAAGAACTAAAGGAGATACAGTTGCATACATATTTTTGCATTATTTGAATAAGTTGAAATAAAGTAACCAAAAATTTCGTGTCACTAAAGTCAGAGATGAACTGATTATCCTATGTAAGCCCAATCCATAAAGGCAATATCTTTTCTCTCTCACTCTCTCTCTCTCTCTATATATATATATCTCTTTATATATTTTTCTCTCAATATCAGTTTGTGGTTGATAGATTAGATGAAATATTTTACGTTCGACATGATAGGATAAAAATATAATATTATGTTTTATATTTAGTTGTTTATGAAAAAAAAAATACCAAATACAAGATCAATTGAACTTGGATCTAACAATCACTTTGTTTGAGTCCAATCAATGTAAAGAATGTGATAACGAATAATTTTGTTTTAATAATAAAAAATAAATTAAATAAGATGGAACATTTTAGGGATGTTCCAACCCTTTACATATCTATTTCAATTGACTACAATACAATCACCAACTGCATTCATGTGCAATCCCTATCTTGAACCCACCCAATAAATTACATCTAACCCGGCCAACCATATCAGGGGTCCCTAACAAAGTACCATACCATCAAAGTCATTAACACAAGAATTTCTCTGAAAACCTGTTTGTGAGTGTTAGGAATACAAGCAACATTGAGTATGTTTGATCACGTCCACAAACAATAACATTTTATAGGCTACTCCTTCTCCAATGTATAATCCAGTTCCAAATGCGAGGGATGTCCCCTTTCGAAACCGAACACATCTCTGTCTCTATTCTAACCCACCTATCACATGCATCCCACACTCTTTTTTGTGCCACCTTACAAGTTATAAATAAACGTTGTACTGTTTCCTCACCGTCTAGACACAACGGACACATCAAGTTACCCACATCCATGCCTCTTCTGGATAAATTAAACTTTGTAGGTAACCAGTCCTGCATTTCCCTTCAAATGCATACTAATGCATATGGTGATGCCTTAATATTCTAAATCAGTTTTAAGCTACCTACACTTTCATCAAGATCTTCTTGGTTTAATATTTTATCTCGATCTTACTGTATATTCATTGTGATCATCTGCAATCCACAACCAACTATCCTAGGTACCCCTTTTCCACTATATGTTTGAAATGTGGTTGATAAGTTGTAATTCAAACTCTGTTTGCCACTCGAACATCTCTCTATGCCAATTTAGGTTCCTCCTAACTCTCTCTAAGTTATTTTTGTATTCCCATGTTCCAACCTCTGCCACTTCTGCTTCCTTACACAATGATAAAGAGAATAGCCTTTGAAACTTATCTTTCAATGGTTCGTCATCAACCCACTTATCCAGTTATTATATGATTCGTCACTACAAACTTTACAAAGATCCTACCACCAAATAGAATGTTTTTTTTTCATAGAATTCCCATCCATATTCCTCCACTGACCATACCTTCACTCTAGCATATCCCTTCATAATCCCTCCCTCCTCTGTTCCTAACCTTCATTTCCACTTAGCAAGTAATGTGAATTGAATCTACCTATGTCTTTAATACCTATTCCACCTCTTACCATAGGTCTGAATATTTTTTCCCAACTAACCCAAACAATTTTTCAGCCTTCATGACCCCACCCCCATGAAAATCTAGCTTGTAACTTCCTAATCATTTATGCACACTTTAACTTTGCTCCACTACTTTAATTCTCTTTTTAACCCTTTCAGTTTTTCCTTTAGAGCTTCCAACTTATTCCCACTGCCAATATTTTCTCCTCAATACTTATAGAGTACTTCCTTAAATTCATCATCCTGCTGTCATGCATAAAAGAATTTGAAGGGTTTTCAACCCTAATCTATGTCCTTATTTTTGACAACCAACACACAATGATCTGATACCTCCTTACCCTGATTGTATTGTTTAGTACATGACCAATGCTTCAACCAATCCTCATGACCAATGCTCTGTCTAAATGGCTCATAGCTTTCCCATTTGGCTTAAACCTTGTATACTTCCTCCCAACCATTGAAATATCATGCATCTCACAATTCTCCCAACCATTGATAAATGAAAACGCTCTAGACGTCGTCTTTGTATCCTCCTTCGTATGCATCATCAACTCCACCACTTCCATAACATTTTTTTCCACATCGCATAATCCTTCACTATCGTTGGCCTCTTCTATGAGTTCTCCCTTTTTCTCTTGTTACCCTCACTGTTAGAGACCTCACTTAGGCTTTCACTAATAAATAATTGCTATATATTTATTTTGAAACTGCACATTGATTTATTTCAGTTTCTAAATACGTCTTTAATTAGAATAATTGTTCCTAATTGTTTCCTAAACGTTAGATTTCAATTTTTATAACTGCTCCTAAACTTTAAAGGGAGTAATTTCAGTCAGATATCTTTCCTTTTCTACAAGCATTATAAATGTAAGTTGTTCATGGCTCAGATAAATAAGAAGAAATAACAATATATTTTTTTCTTCATACATATTCGTTCATTTTTGTTCATTTTTATTATTTTATATCCTTCTATTATGTAAAACCAACCATTGGTATCTGAGCAAAAAAATAAACCTTTGTGTGTGAGACTACGAGAAAAAAAATAACAGAGGGAAACTAGTGAGGAACCTTTTGATAAAAACAAAAACTTCACCCATAGCCAGAAACTTCATGGCAGCACCTCCGGTTTTTTTCGGAGAAAACTATCAAATGTGGTCTGTCAAAATGAAGTCTTATCTAAAAGCGAGTGGTTTTAGGATGTTGTGATGTCTAAAATTGAGTCGTTACAAGAAGATCCAAATGTAGCTCAAATCAGAAATTCCAATGATGAAGCAATAAGAAGATCAAAGGCCAAGACCTATACTCACTCTGCTGTTTCTGATGTTGTATTCACTAGAATTATGTGAAACAGCTAAAGAAGCATGAAACACTTTCCAAGAGGCGTTTCAAGGATATGAAAGAACTCAGCAGATGCAAGTTCTCAATCTCATAAGAGAATTTGAGATGTTGAGAATGAAAGAGGCTGAGACCATCAAAGAATATTTTGATAGGCTCTTGGCAGCAGTCAATAAGATCCGACTATTACTTGAAGATTTACCTGATAGAAGGATCGTAGAAAAAGTGTTGGTGAGTCTCCCAGAGAGGTTTGAATCAAAGATCTCATCACTTGAAGACTAAAAAATTTTCGCAATGATTTCACTAACCAAGTTGATAAAATCTCTGCAAACCCAAGAGCAGAGAAGAATGTTGAGAGAAGAGCCAAGTATTGAAGGAATGTGATGAGGATGACAATGACGAGAAGGGGAAGTACTCAGCATGTGAACACTGCAAAAAACTTCTCATCCACATTGGAGATGTTGGTGGAGACCCAATGTGGTGTGTAGGTCCCTCAACCAAAGGGTCATGTGGAGAAGGTACGCAAAAGAAAGCAACAAAAGGTTGCTCAAGAGACCAATGACAAGAAGGAGTCTTTTTGTGGCGACTTGCTTTGCTAGTGATATCACTAGTGAAACATGGTTGATTGATAGTGGATACACTCATCACATGACACATGATAAAGACATGTTTGTAAAGTTGGACAAAACCCACTCTTTGAAAGTCAGAATTGGGAATGGAGACTATATTGAGGTCAAAGGCATAGGTGATATTGCCATTGATGCTGGCTCAGGTACAAAAATAATCTCTGATGTTCTATATGTCCCTGAAATTGATCAAAATCGGCTAAGTGTTGGGCAGCTTTTAGAGAAAGGCTATGTCGTTGTGTTCAAAGATAAAGATGAAGTCTTTGATACAACTAGCATTAAATTGATGTCAATAAAGATGAAGGGCAAAAGTTTCTCGATAAACTTGCAAACAGACCTCGCTTACTCTTCTGTAGTTAATTCGGGATAGATTTGGCATAAAAGGAAGCAATCTAGGAAGCCTACAGTAGAAAATCATGGGAAACCAGTAGTGGAAAATCATGGGTTGGATTCTCGTGACGGTGTTGAAGTTTCTAAAGAATTGATTGAGAAGGAGATTAAAGGCCTTGTTGTTCCAGAAATAACTGAGCAGGAAGGTTCTGATGAAAATGTGGATGATCATCCTATAAGAGGTACTAGATCCTTATCTGACAGATAACAAAGATGTAATGTTACAATATGTGAACCTGTTGATCATGAGGAAGCTCTCCATGACCTAAAGTGGTAAAAAGAAATGGAGAAGGAGTTGTATATGATTGAGAAGAACAACACTTGGGAGCTTGTTGACATCCTCAAGATAGAAAGGTAATTGTTGTATATGATAGTTCAATTAACAAACATAAAGCAAAGTTTGTTGGGTATTCTGATATTGATTGGGGTGGTTTCTTGGAAGATATGAAGAGTACTTTATTTTAGTCTTGGTTTAGGAATTTTTTCATGGTGCTCTAAGAAACAAGAAATTGTTGCAAAGTCTACAACAAAAGTTAAATTTATTGTTGCTACAGTTCTTGTTAACCAAGTCTTATGGTTGAAAAAAATTTTGATTGATCTTAACATGGAGCAGAAGGAAAGTACGAAAATCTTTGTTGACAATCAAACTACAATAGCTACTTCCCATAATCATGTTTTTCAGGAAAAACAAAGCATTTTAACATTAAGTTGTTTTTCTTAAAGGAGGTACAGAAAGATGGAATTGTTGATCTTGTTTATTGTAAAACTGGAAACCAGTCTTAACAGTAATTGGTTTCTCTGTTATATTTTTTGTTTCGCTGAGTTGTATATTTTTCATTTGTTACACTCTATTAACATTGTATATATATGTCATTTGTTGTAATAATAAAACAAGCCTCTGTTGATCATTTTTATGAGTTTTCAATACTTTTTCTCCCGATTGCATATCCTTGTTATGGTATCAGAGCTCTTCTTCTGAAGAGCTTTGCTGCACCTTTCTCTCTCTGTCATCATGAATAATGAAGATCAAACACCTGGCGTTCATAGTCACCTGTATCTACATCGAGTGAGAATCTTGCTATTCCTCTTGTGTCTCCTTTACTTGATGAGAATAATTACCATTCTTGGAGTCGCTCAATGTTAACTGTTCTCAGTGCTAAGAACAAAGTAGAATTTGTTGATGGAACTGCACCAGAACTTTCTCCTTCTGATCCTTTGTTCAATTCTTGGCGGCGCTGCAACAATATGGTGGTTTCTTGGCTCGTTCATTCAGTTTCTATTCCTATTCGTCATAGTATTTTATGGATGGATTGTGTTGATGAAATTTGGAATGATTTAAAGTCACGATACTCGCAAGGCGATCTTCTTCGTGTTTCTGATCTTCAGTTTGAAGTTTCTTCAATGCAACAAGGTGAACTCTGTTACTGAATTTTTCACCAAACTAAGGGTTGTTTAGGATGAACTTGAGAATTTCCATCCAGATCCAAATTGCACCTGCTTTATCAAGTGCTCATGTAAGGTTTCTTCTATTTTTGCTCAACGAAAATTGGAAGACCGATCTATGCAATTTTTACGTGGTTTAAATGATCAATTTAGCAACGTTCAGTCACATGTTATGCTTATGGATCCTTTGCCTCCTATTTCTAAAATTTTTTCATATGTAGTTCAGCAAGAACGTCAATTACTTGGAAATGTTAATTCTGATACAAAAGAGACATTGATTAATGCTGTAAACACTAGTTCTTGTACTCATTGTGGATGTCCAGGTCACACTAAAGCTAGTTGTTATAGAATACATGGATTTCCTTCCAGTATTGATAATAAAGTTTCAAAATCAAATCACTAATCGGGGTGGAAAAGTTTGTACACATTGTGGTAGGATTGGCCATATTGTTGAAGTTTGCTATAGAAAGCATAGATTTCCACCTGGACACAAATTCTCCAATAACAAAAACAATGTTGTTAATAGCACAGTGACAGATAATGGTAGAGTCACAGAAAATGATTAACAACAGGCACCTGAAAATCAAGATCTTCGTTTCTCTACCCAGCAATTTCAAGCCTTGTTGGCCTTAATACAACAACCAAACAATAGCACTTCAGCACCTTCTACTTCTTGTGTTAATCAAATTGGTTCAATGTCCTCTTCTTCTACTACAGGTATATGTGGTAATTCTTTGATTTGTTATGTCAAAAACTCTCAAGTTCCTTGGATATTAGATTCGGGAGCTACAGATCATGTTTCGTCTTTATTACATAATTTTTCTTCTTATATTTCAATAAGTCCTATGGTTGTCAAACTTCCAAATGGTCAACACGTTACAGCCACTCATTCTGGTATTGTAAGATTCTGAGTCTCTTTTCCTTGTTGATGTTCTTGACATTCCTAATTTCAATTTCAATCTTATTTTTGTTTCCAAATTAGTTTCCTCTCTTAAATGTGAATTAATTTTCTCACATTCTTCATGTATTATTCAGGACTCGAAAACCAAGAGGAAGATTGGTACAGTTGATGTTCATGCTGGTCTTTACACACTTGTCCTTCAACCCATTGTTAGCCATTTTATAGAGTCTGTTATAGCCCATCCTCCATGTAATAAGTTGCCAATTGATTTACGGCATTTCCGTTTAGGTCATCCTTCTCATCAACGTATGCTTATCATGAAGCAATGTTATTCATATTTGTCCAGTGATAGTATTTTTATATGTAACACATGTCATTTAGCTAAACAACTAAAACCTCCATTTTCATTAAGTCATTCTCATGCTTCTAAACCTTTTGAACTTTTACATATGGATATTTGGGGACCATGTTCTACAACTTCTATGAATGGACATAAATATTTTTTAACCATTGTAGATGACAACACACGATATACTTGGGTTTTTCTCATGGTTTCTAAGGCTGAAACTCATTCTAATATAACTAATTTCATTGCTGAAATTGAAAATCAGTTTTCTACATCTGTTAAAACAATACGAACTGATAATGAAGTTGAATTCTTAATGTCTCAATATTTTTATCAAACCACTTGCATTGAAACTCCTCAACAAAATGGTATCGTTGAAAGAAAGCATCAACATCTTCTCAATGTTACTCGTGCATTGCTGTTTCAATCATCTTTGCCTTTAAGCTTTTAGTCTTTTGCTCTTTTACATGCTACTCTTCTTATAAATTGCATCCCCAAATCTTTTCTGCATAATAAATCTCTATATGAAATGCTGTATTCTCATCCTTATGATATTAATCTTCTTCGTGTGTTTGGCTGTTTGTGTTATATTAGTACTATCACTATACATCGCTCTAAACTTGCTTCACGGGCTCATCCATCTGTTTTTCTTGGTTTTAAAAATCATACTAAAGGTTACTTAGTTTTTATTGCACAACCATGAACTAACAGTATCTCGTAATGTTGTCTTTTATGAAGACCAATTTCCTTACTTACCTAATCCTCACCCAACAGTGCCTCAGATCCATCATTGCCTATTTTTACTTCTTTTTCACCCACGAACCCTGCTTCTTTTGATCCTGTTGTTACCAACTCTCCTCCTCTCATTGTTCCAGTTGTTCCCTCTCTTACTTCTACACCTATTTCCAACCTATCCATTCCTAGTCGTCCTATTCGCACACGTCATCCTCCTACATATCTCAAAGATTTTCATACTGCATTTATGTCAACTCGTACCACTTCCTCTAACAGTATTCGGTATCCTCTTCATCATTTTTTGTCTTATAATCACCTTTCTTCTTCTTTTTAAAATTTCATATTTCCTATTTCATCTTCTTCTAAACCTAAGTCTTATGTTAAAGCGTCTAAGTGTGATTGTTGGATTAAGGCTATGTAAGATGAGATTACTGCACTTGAAATGAATAATACATGGTTTCTTACGGATCTTCCTTCTGATAAAATTGCAATCGGTTGCCACTGGGTTTACAAAATTAAATATAATGTTGATGGTTCTATTGAGCGTTATAATTGCGAAGGGGTATACGGGTGTTGATTTTCTTGATACATTTTCTCCCGTTGCCAAGTTAACTACTGTTCGGTTGATTCTTGCTCTTGCTGCAATTAATAAATGACACCTTAAGCAATTGGATGTCAACAACGCATTCTTGCATGGTAAACTTCTTGAAGAAGTTTATATGCAGCCACCACCTGGTTTGCATGTTTCCAAACCCGGCCAAGTTTGTCGTTTACAGCGTTATCTTTATGGCCTTAAGAAAACTAGCCGTCAATGGTATGATAAGCTTTCTTCTTTCCTTATATCTCATGGGTATACACAATCAGCTTTTCAACACTCTCTTTTTCTCAAGTTTTCAACAAATACAATCATTGCTCTTCTTCTATACGTTGATGATGTTGTTCTTGCCGGTAATGATATTCATGAGATCTCTCGTATAACAGCTCTTCTAGATGATACTTTTAAGATCAAGAATTTGGGTGATCTGAAATTTTTTCTTGGGCTTGAGGTGACTCGCTCTACATCTGGCATTCATTTATGCCAACATAAATATGTTCTTGATCTTCTTTCTGACAATGGCATGCTTGCCTCACGTCCAGCTTCTACCCCGATGGATTATCATACTCATCTTCATTCAACCTCTAGGACTCCTCTTACTGATCCTTCGGTTTATCGAAGATTAATTGGCCGCCTTATCTACTTGACCACCACACGTTCTGATATTGCCTTTCTAGTTCAACATTTGAGTCAATTTGTTTCAGTCCCTACCACAGCTCATCATCAAGCTGCTTTTCGTGTTCTTCGATATTTGAAAGGCACCTTAGGTTTGGGTATTTTCCTGTCAGCTAATAGTTCTTTACAACTCAAGGCTTTTAGTGACTCAGATTGGGCTGGGTGCATTGATTCTCGTCGATCTGTTATTGGTTTTTCAGTCTATCTTGGCTCATCATTAATTTCTTGGCGTTCCAAGAAACAAGCTACAGTTTCTAAGAGTTCTTCCGAAGTCGAATATAGAGATCTAGCATCTACGACTTGTGAACTTCAATGGATTACTTATCTTTTGGAAGATTTGTGCGTTCCTTTCATACATCCTGCCCTTTTATACTGTGATAATCAGTCTGCTTTGCAAATTGCATCCAACCAAGTTTTTCACGAACGTACTAAACACATTGAAATAGATTGTCACATTGTTCGTGACAAGGTGAAAGATGGTTTTCTTAAGCTATTACCTATTGATTCTTCTCTCCAGCTTGCAAATATTTACACAAAGGTCATGACTCCTGTTATTTTTCATGGATTTTGTTCCAAGCTGAGACTGCTTAATATTCATTCCCAGCTTGAGGGGGGCTCTTAACAGTAATTGGTTTCTCTGTTATATTTTCTGTTTTGTTGAGCTGTATATTTTTCATTCTGTTACACTATTAATATTGTATATATATACGTCATTTGTTGTAATAATAAAACAAGCCTTTGTTGATCATTTTTATGAGTTTTCAATACGTTTTCTCCCGATTGCATATCCTTGTTAACCATATTGCAAATTTGTTTACCAATCCACTACCAACCAACAAGTTTGAAGACTTAAGACAGAAGATTGGAGTTTGCAGTTCCAAAATCAAGGAGGAGTGAAACTGCACATTGATTTGTTTCAATTTCTGAATACGTTTTTAATTAGAATAATTGTTGTTCCTAATTGCAATAGACGTTAGGATTTCAATTTTTTATAACTACTCCTAAACTTTAAGGAGAAGGAATAATTTCAATCAGATATTTTTTTTTTCTGCAAACATTATAAATGTAAGTTATTCATAACTCAGAAAAATAAGAAAAAATAACAATATATTTTTTCTTCATACATCTTTGTTCTTTTTTGTTCATTTTTATTATTTTATATCCTTCTATTATGAAAACCAACAACAATTCTCCCAAATCTCGTCTAAATTTATTCGGTGTGCTATCATAAAATAAGTTATTTAGATAAGATATTGTGCATAGAGTAGTAATAGCAATGAGATGTAATAAACTCCAAGACATGTAGCACTCTAACATGAACTCTATCTAAACAAGAATACACTAAGGGAGAAAACAAAATGTGACTTACTCTAAGTATTACACGAAATATTTGAGATATAATTATTAAATTAATGACTTAAATAATAAAAATATTAACTTTTGGAATTGTGAAACTAACTATCGAACTACTATAGTATAAGAAATTAGGTGCTTTCTATTAATCCGAAAAATATTTTTCGCAGTCATGAATAGGCCTCTAAAATTTTTTAAATTGAAAACTGTATTAATTACAAATTATTTCGTAAATAAATTTTAGTACTTCAACTTAGTTATTGAATAATTTTAATAATTTCATTACAGTCTTTAGTCAATTTTTAATAATTGCAATTAGGTCAATCAATTAATTAAGTTAATCTTTGTAAAATCCTAAAACTGCAGTGTAAATTAATTATTGTATTTATAAGTTTTAAATGTGTAATTATATTTGATTAACTGTATAAATTTAATTAACAAATCAACGTTAACTGACAAATTATCACTATTTTAATATTTTGTCACTAATTTTGTTGTTAAATTCATATCTAATAGGATTATAGAAATTTTTATTCTAAAATTTTAAAAAATTAAGAATCAAGACAACACACCAATAATCCATATAAATAGTTGTTATAATAAATGTAAAATGATTTTTAAAAATTTATTGGATTGAAATACATGATTTTAAACTTAATATGGGTGAAATTAGTAAAATGTGTATCATAATCCAATGAACTCAAAGTCCACTATTTGATTCCAATCGTAAAAAATGAAAACAACGGGTCAAGCATTTACACCACCAACTTCTTTCACCCTCACCAAGTTATTATTATTCATTGATTAGACTGGTTTAATGTATTGGACAAACTCAATTGGATATTTTTTCTTCTCTCCCTTGTTACAACTATTCGAGTATAATTAAAGGTTAACTGGTTACTTTTTTACAAATGAAACTGTGTCCTTTTGTGCCACCCAAACTCTAAAAATAGCCAAATTTCCTCCTTAATCTTTGCTCTTTGTTTACTGTGCAGAGGAGGAGAACAGAAGGTAAGTCCCCTTCTCGTTCTTCTTTTTCCATTCTTTGGTTAGGTTTTCCATTTCTAGAGTTAAGATTTTATAGGTCAAATTTTTCTTTGTTTGTTATGGTTTCCTATTCCTACTACTTCTCTTTAGTAACCCAAATTCACTATCTTTTTAAGAAAACTACTTTCAGCTTTCTAATACTTTCGTGCGTTGCCAAAATCCTCATTGAAGTAAGAAAGTCATCTCTCATCATCTAAACCCTAACTAGGTTAGTTTTCTAAAATTCGTATTGTTAAACTGTTTCACTTTTGTATTTATCCATGCATCTCCATCAAACCTTTATTATTAGATATTTCAGCACTAAGAGTTCGTCATGCAGGATAGTACAAAAATAAAAGCTGGTATGAAATCAAATTTTAAAAAAATGAAACAAAATATAATTCAATGATAAAGCCCATTCCAAGTAACGATGAAACATTAAAAGGAGAGTGACCGAGCAACTAAAATAAATAAGATGAAATAGGAGACCGTGACCCAAAAAAGATTATAATTATATTAACATATTTTTAGAGAAATGTAAATAAGTCAAATAAATTATACTGTCTGTATTTTGGCTATTTTATTCAGATAAAAAATTATTATTATTATTATTATTATATAAATTGTTGTGTATATGAGTTGAAACATTCTATATATGTATTTTATTATTTAATTTCATTCATTATTATTGATAAATAAATAATAAATTATATCGTAAACTATTTTAGACAATATTTATTGAGTTGAAATAATCGTTTTGAAATGGAGTTCTTGCTAGTTAGCTTCTCATGAGTATTAGCTAAAGAATTAAAAATAACTAAGTTTGTTTTAAAATATTAAGAGAATATTAAAATTGAAATAAAAAATAAAGATGAGAATAATAACTTGAGAAATTTAAAATAGCAATGTTCCTTTAAATTTTTAATAACTTTTTTTATGTATGTACAACTTTAAGATTTTAAATTATTATTTAATTAGAAGTTACTGCTAGTATGATTTATGAATTATTTATTATGCATAAAACTGTGTGAATAGATAAAAATAAAATAAAGAAAATTTACTTCCTTAATTTACATTTCAAAATTAGCCCAGAATCGGACCTGTAATTTTCCATCCATAATTAAAAAAAAAAAATTCAGTAAATCTGTCATATCTCTTCCAAAACAAAAATCACCTGTTCATCTTTAAATAGAAAGCAATGGCAAAGTTTTAGACACCATAGCAGAAATGAGAACTAGTACTCCTTCTCTCCTCTCGCTTCTTTCTCTTGCTACCCTTTTGGGTATCAGTGGCGCTGCAACTGTAGCTCCAAGTGCAGTGCCTAACCATGATGTTTCATCCTTCAACAGAACCCTTTTTCCTCCAACTTTTGTCTTTGGAATAGGTTCTTCAGCCTACCAGGTTCTGATAGCCTCTTAACAATCACTTTCTGATTCCACTACTCTTTTCTTGTCTGGTTACTGCATAACCAAGCTTTCACTTCTTGGTTAAATTTCTGCAAACTATTTTTCTCTGTGGTCTTTGAAGTTGTTTATTATGTATAATAATGTTGATTAGTTTTTTTGTTAATTAATCAGGCAGAAGGTGCAGCAAATGTGGATGGCAGAGGACCAAGTATATGGGACACCTACACCAGACAATATAAAGGTTATTCTCTAAATACACCAACTTGGTTATTGTAATCTAATGTTTTTTAGCATTGCACCAAAATAAACAAATTTTAAAAGTTGTTAAAATAGATAAATCTTACTTTAAAGTATGTATGGATTCTTTGTTATGAAGTTGGAACATAATTTTACTTTTATCCAAGAAGAAATCATACTTTTGTAGTATAATTAGTATTTCAGAGTATGATTTTTATTTTATCTTTTAATATTTAAGTAGAAGTTGTGTTTAGAAATATAACTTGAGTATTTTTTTTTTTTAAATTACAGTTTAAATTTCTAAATAGATATCGTGTTTACAATCACAACTTGACTATTTTTTTCTCATTATAATTCAAATAGGTCTATGTTAAATACAATTTTAGCGTTTCAGTTTTTTATTTAATTTTTCATAATTTAAATTATGTACATATTTTTTTAAAATTAGAGCAAGTGCAACAAAAGTTAATTTATCTCATATAAATAAAAATAATTTAAACATGTGCTTAGATTAACTTAAAAGTAAATGTGCATTAAATATTATAATGTATTTTTTTATCAGCAAAAGTAGGTGTACAATAAAAGGAAGTTAAAAAAAGTTATGGTACAAATTAAAATTAATGAAAATAAATACATAGATAATCCATTACCGTTAAACATTTGTTCAAACATGGCATAATTGTTTTCTATACGTTTGGATTGCTAAAGTCCTTTCATAAGTTTTTTCTTTGTGTTGTGTGAACAGAAAAAATTTCTGATCATAGCACTGGTGACATGGGAGCTGATTTTTATCATCGCTACAAGGTACATTCCCCCCCTAAATTCACTCGTTTTATTCATCACAGTGATAAAGTAATTTTTCAAAGCTGACTTCGAATAATAAGTCAGAATCTAAAATGATAAGTTAGCTTCTAAATAAAAGTATTAGCCTAAAGTCAATATTATTACAATGAACTCTAAAACAATAAAGATAATTTAAATTTATTTTCGCTAAGTTAAAACATAAAATTATTATAAAAATTATATTTTAATTATGTAAAAATTTTGCATCGGCTTAATTAAAATTATGTTTTAAAAATATTAGAATTCGTTCAATCAATTCTAACTTAAGTATGTTGAAATTAGTTTGAATTTAACCAATTTTAATTTTATTTTTTATATTTATTTAAATTTGTATTGATTTAGTCAATATTAACACATTTTTTTAATATTTATTTAGGTTAGTTGATATAATGAAACTATTTTTAATATTTATTTAAGTCAACTGATATTAATTGAATATATTTTTAAATAATTATTTAAATTAGTTGGTTAAGTCGATATTAATGGAATTTATTTTTTGGATTTATTTAAATTAGTCAATGTTAGTAAAATATTTTTAATATTTATTTAATTTAATTTCTATTTTTAATATTTATTTTAACTTGTATCTTATATTAACCTTATAATTTGTATGTCATGTAAATTAAAATATGGACCATAAAAGTAAAAAAAAAAACATTAATTTTAACCTTAATGTTTCTAATTTGAGTTTCTTTCCTTCAGGTATATATATTATAATCATCAAAAAAATGATAAAAGTAAATGTCAATTAGAAATTCATCAATGTGTTTTAATTGTTCTTGTCTAAATTTTTGGTTTTCATATGAGATTTCTACCTTCAGTTTCTGGAGTTGATTTTATATTTTCATCAACGAGTTAGGAATGTTTTAGATTCCAAGTTGTGTTGACTCTTTTGTTCTTTTGTCTTCTAGTTTCCAGTGACAGTAGTAGTGGTGGAGAAACTATCATCATTATTTCATGCTTTGGACATAAGACACTTTCTTAGATTTCAATTTTATTTTTTATAGACAAACCAATATATATATTGTTATATGATATATCTTATTTTGCTTTGAAAATTTTGATGACACAATTAGGTAATGTCAACTTTTTGGCTTTTATTCCATTCTGGTATATTTTTTTACATTAATATTTAAAGTGGGAAAAGAAAATTATTTACTAAATTAGGCAAATTCTGTGGCTATATAGGATTTCAAATTAATGAACGAGACATGATTTCAGGTTGGTCAAATATAAATGACATGTTGGCGAACCATTAACAAAACATTAATAATAATAATTAACAAAACAAAAAATTAACACATACAAATTTATTTTAAATTAAAACAAAATAATATAATGATAATAATAAGAATAAGAATAATTTTAATTAAATTCATATGAATTTAATTTAAATAATAATAATAATTTTAATTAAATTCATACTAATTTAATTTAAAAGATAATAATAATTATTGAAACAATAATTATAATTAAATTCATACAAATTAAATTAAAATAATAATAGTAATATTTAGGGATAATAATGATAATAATAATAATATAATAATTATTTTCTAAGAAATAATAATAGTAATAGTAATATTTTAAAATAATAACAATAATAACAATTATTATAACAATAATAATATAATAAATTTTATAAATAAAGAAAATAATATTTAATAATATAATATTAACTATTAAGTGATAATAAGTGGATCAAGTTACACAGCAGTTGCTTCCTACAGGAAACAAAATGTTTCCCGCACTTAATTAATTCTTAATATGTCAATAATGTCCTTATTACTTTTATTTTTAAATTTATTTATCAAATAATTTTTTTTCTCTCTCATAATGAGTTACGTAACAAATAAGTATAATTAAGTAAAAAGATGTTAGCTTCTTTTGATAAATATTAACAAACTTTCTTCATAAATAATAAAAAAAATTCTAATAAATATTAAGAAATATCTATATTTGTTTTCAAGCAATACAAAACTAAATATTTAAAAGTAATGTGTTAAACTGAATTTTTAAATTAATCATATTAAATTATAAATATTCAACATCATTTTTATTTTTATTAAAAGAAAATATGAGAGAGATATTTTTGCAATTGTGAGAAAAGAAAAATTATTTAATACATAAATTTTAAAATAAAAATAATAAGGACATCATTGACATTTTGAGACTTTGTTAAGTGCAGGAAGCATTTAGTATAATGCAGGAAGCATTTTGTATGGTGCTGAAAGCAATTACGAGTTACAAAGGTCACTACCATTAAGGTTTTCAGCTATTAGGAAGACAAAATGAGCATACACTTTAACCATTACAATATTATTAAAATATTACTATTTTCATTATTATTATTATTATTATTATTATTATTTCTTAGAAAATAATTATTTTATTATTATTATCATTATTATCCGTACATATTATTATTATTATTTTAATTTAATTTGTATAAATTTAATTATAATTATTGTTTCAATAATTATATTATCATTCAAATTAAATTTGTATGAATTTAATTAAAATTATTATTATTATTTAAATTAAATTCATATGAATTTAACTAAAATTATTCTTATTATTATTATTATTATCATTATATTATTTTATTTTAATTTAAAATAAATTTGTATGTTTTAATTTTTTTGTTACAGTTTTGTTAATTATTATTATTATTATATAATTATTATTATTAATTTTTTGTTAATTGTTAACAAACATAGTGTCAAATAATTGAAAAATTATTACAGATAGAGAAAACATTTTTAATTAATATCTTTAATTGAATTAGCTAACATGTTAGTTATAATTGACGAAATCATGTTTAGGTAGAGGAGTTCATTAATTTGAAATCTTATCTAGCGGCCAAAATTTATCCATTTTAATAAATAATTTTTTTTGTCCATTTTAAGTATTAATATAAAAAGTACACCAAAGGAGAAAAAAGCCCAATTTAATCCATATATGGAGTCGACCTTCAAAATTTAATGTTAAAAAATTAATATCCATGTCTTTAGAATCAACCGTGTGTGCTATGTAAATCTAATATTATTTTCTAATTATGTTTATTAATGTCACTAAAAAGCCTTAAGCTAAATATGATTTTATTATGATAAATTTTAAATTAGATAGCTACCAAAATATAATATATAATTTATAAGAAACAAATCTATAAAATTCATCATTTTAAATTTTACGACTAAAAGGGATATTGTTTTCTTTTACATAGTTCGGTCATGATTTAAGTGACCATTTGTCATCTGTCTCCTTTTAAAAAATTTCATCATTTATTGATGGATGGTAATATTTTTATACCCACGTAATTATCTAACTGTGAAATGTTGCAGGAAGACCTAAAAATGGTGAAAGAAATTGGGTTGGATTCCTTCAGATTCTCCATCTCTTGGACAAGAATATTCCCCAGTATAACACAGTCCTAACTCCATTCTATTCTTCAAATCTTTTTCATATTAAATTCTACATAACTGTATTAGAAAAATTTAAGAAAAACAGTAGTACACAATTTTTTTTAATAATATATATATATATATATATATATATATATATAATAAAAAATAATAAAATTAGTTTATCTAAAAATTCAAATTAACTTGTATAATTTTTTGGAAAAATAATACATGAAAACTTGTATAAATTAGTTTAGTTATTTAAAAAGACTTATTGAAATTGAAAAGTGATGAAAAATATTGAATTACTTCCTGCAGAGGGCAAGGGTACTGTTAATCCCTTGGGGGTTAATTTCTACAACAGGGTCATCAATGAGACTTTAGCAAATGGTAAACCTCTCTTAATACTTATTTTTTTCACTCTTCAACAATGAACTCATTTTGGCTAATTTGGAACAGGCTTAACTCCTTTTGTCACTCTTTTTCATTGGGACTTTCCACAAGCTCTTGAAGATGAGTATGAGGGATTTCGAAGTCCTAAAGTAGTGTATGTTACAAGCTTGAACACAGTTAACAATGTAGTTTTTTTTATTTTAACAGAAAAATTACTTAGAAGTACATAAAGTAGATATAAGTGACATGTAAGGATAATCCAAACCTGAAGAGGTTATAAAAAGAAATGAATTATTCGAACAAAGATGACCTAATTTTCTCTTCCAATACTCAATTATCTAACCATAATTAACTGTGAATTTCCAATTAACTTTATCTTCTTGTTGTGAATAATCAGGGTGGATTTTCGTAATTATGCTGACTTTTGCTTCAAGGCCTTCGGAGACAGAGTGAAATATTGGGTGACTGTGAATGAACCCATATCATATAGTCTCAATGGCTACCATGATGGAGCCTTTGCACCAGGTAGATGTTCTAAGTACGCTGGCAATTGCAATGCTGGTGACTCAGCCACTGAACCATACATCGCTGCACACAACCTTTTACTTGCTCATGAGACTGCTGCCACATTGTACAAGACAAAATACCAGGTTAAACTTTAAAACATTTTCCACAAAATCAAAATGAGAAATTATAGTATCATATACTTTGGAGAAAAATAATCATTTCTATTTTTGTTTTGCATACCATATATCTTATCCGTTGTTACTTTAAATTCAATACATTTTTCAATTGTAGTAAAAATAATTTTGTTGAACAACTTTTAAATCATTTGTAAAACCTGTAGAATATGAACTCTACTTATTTTAGTGCTACACTGAACTGCACAAGATGCAGGTTTTGTAGACTCTTTTTTTATTCATCAGAAATAATCAGTCACAAATCATCTAGATGTATCAGACCTTTAATTATAACTTATGTTATTTCTTTGAGTTAATTATTAGTGAAATTTTTTTTAAATTTAATTGTCTCCTTTATTTTATCACAAAATAAAACATTTCAAATTTAAAAAGTTAACTGTTAGAGATCAAGAATCAAAGGTTGCACAACTGATAATCATGTGTTGGTTCTTAGGCTCGTCAAAAGGGACAAATTGGGATCAGCTTAGTGACTAACTACTTTTTGCCGAAATCTAACAGTGCTGCTGACGAGGGGGCTGCAAATAGAGCTCTTGACTTTTACTTCGGTTGGTATGTATTTATCATAAAAATATAAGTGACAAAATCTATGCAAATTGAACTTTGAACGTTTATATAAATATTATTCAGAAACATATTGTAAATGTGAAAATTAAATTTCTCAGGTATGCTCATCCAGTAATCTATGGTGACTATCCGGAGAGTATGAAATCTTTAGTGGGTGCAAGACTTCCCAAATTCACAAAAGCTGAATCAGAAGGCCTAAGAAAATCGATTGATTTTCTTGGTGTGAATTACTACACCACAAATTATGCAGAAAATGCTTCACCTGTCACCACCAACAGGACCTTCTACACAGATATGCTAGTCACTGTAACTAGTACGTACATATTGCAAAACTATGTATATTGATATTTTTATTATATTTCTTAACGTGAAACTGACAAACACAAGCAACAATTTTCTCTTGATCATAGCGGAGAAGAATGGTGTAGCCATTGGAACCCCGGTACGTAGATTAAATTTGCTGTGGAACTAATTAAACTAACTAATGGTGTTTAATTTCGGTTATATAGTAGTTGATAATGCACCATGCAATTATAGTAATTCCTTTCTGAAAGTGATTCTAACATGTGTGAATCCTAACATATACTAAGCGAAAAACCATCATGCAGTAGCAGTGAACATATTTGTACTACTGATGAAACCAAATTTTATTTTTGTGCAGACGGATTTGGATTGGATCTTCATATATCCGAAGGGAATTTACTATCTTATGGTATACATAAGGGATAAATACAAGAATCCAAACATTTACATCACTGAAAATGGTAAATACTACCCAATTAATTTCCTTTTTGGTTATTAGATAGACGCAGTAAGTTTACAATGATCCCATCATAAAATTTCTAATCACCCTAGTAGTTCCTTATTTAAGAACCTAATTCTTTTCTGTACTGATTACATACTTAGGCTTTAGGAGCAAAACAAACTAGTTTCCTCTTCGCCTATGATAATTAATGCAATAAGTCTGTGAAACTTGTGTTATGAAACTTAACAGAAAGTAATTAATTGATAGGTAAATTAGAAATTAATATTATTTGGTTCTTAATTCTTTTAGGCGTTGCTATAGCAAGGAATGATTCAATACCAGTCGATGAAGCCCTCAAGGATGGTATCAGGATTAGATACCTTATTGGCCATTTTCATTTCCTTCTTCAATCGATCAAGTGAGAATTTAAGTAGCAGTTAAGCATATTTGTTCATATTGAATTGTTAGAACTAATTTTAGTTTTGGTGCAGGGAAGGTGTTAATGTGAAGGGCTACTATGAATGGTCCCTTTCGGACAGTTTTGAATGGGCGGATGGCTACACAGTTCGATTTGGAGAGATATATGTGGATTATAAGAACAATTTGAAAAGATACTTCAAGTTCTCTTCTTTTTGGCTTAAAAAGTTCCTTCTTAACTGACATAAATTTGTGATTCCTTTGGCATGCCTCGTGTTTTTCCTGTTTATTCCCTACTTATCACCATACATCGCGTTCATCAGATGTAATGAATAAATCGTTCTTATCAAATATAAATAATGCTTAATGCCATGCCAAAGTAAGATACCACGTGTTCACTTTTTTTATAAGCAATAAAAATAAAATAAATTAAAGTATTGAAGGACTACTTCAACCTTAATACATTAATAAGAAATAAGATTGCAGTGCTCGAAATATACACCAAATATATAATGATGCTGTACCCTATAATGTTACAATCTTTCTGGCACTAACTGCAATATTATATACAACTATATAACTTTATTCAAAAAAATCATCCTACTCCATTTGAAAACCTTCCACCTTACAATTGGATATATTACACAGTATAAACTCCAATCTTGCTTCCTTTACCATCTTCCTACTTAACTAAAGTATCAGTACACAAGCAGGCAACAATATTTGGTGTTGAAAAGGATATTATATAGTGTCGTTGGTAATTTCTTTATGAAATGCGTTTAAACATTAATGTAGGTGAAAAGTTCAAATGTGTTATAAAGGATGAAAAGCCTTACCAAGTTTTTTTTTATCATCAAAGAACAAATTTAATAAATTAGAACATCTAAGAAATATTCCAATCCTTATAAAAAAATTCAACCTTTGATGTTTACGTAGCTTTGCTACTACATGCACAACAGAAACTTTGAATCCATTAGATAACTTCAAACAAAACCATGTGCCTTACAAATCTATTGGCCTTATGTAATACCCTAGAAAATAACTATAGAATAAAAAACTAATCTAGAATTTAGTTTTAGAGATAAATAAGATAATACCTATTTTTTTAACAGAACAATTGTTTAAGTAAATAAAAGTTAGTTATATACATTTTATTTTTATAACAACCACCAACTCTCACTAAAAAGATATTCTATCTCTAAAAAGATATTCTATTTTATTTTTATAAAAACTATCAACTCTCTCTAAGAAGATAGTTTGTTTTATTCTAATAAAAACCACCAATTATCTCTAAGAAGATATTTTGTTTATAAAAACTACCAAATCTCACTCTTTCTTTAAGAAGATATAGTTTCATTTTTATGAAAACTACCCTCTCTCAAACAATTTCTCTTTAAAGTTTTCTACCTTCTCTCTAGATTTGTGATCTCATAGGTTATCAGATTGACAATTAGAGGAGATCCCTAAATTCCTAGCGTTGAGTAGATTAAGAGTGTTCGATTAGATTCTTGGACAGAGTTAGATTGCCCGTGATTTTAGGTTTTTTGAGTATCTCTACTCTATAGAGGTAAGGGAAGCAAGTTTGATTGTTTTTGATATATATTGTAATTATTTATTTTATTAAATATGAATTAGATGAATATGAATTGAATGGAATAAATTTTTATGAATGGTACAATGTAGTATCAATGTTTGTGAATGATGTGGTGTGTGATCGAGACATAGTATCTTCAGGAAAGGAGATACCCGTGTTGAGATTATTAGGATGTGCATTGTTTGGGGATTCGATCTATCTAAGGAGGTATCCTGACTCTACTGGTACATTGGATTCATATAGATGAAGTTTACCAGTTGGTGAAGAGTCGAAGGAGGTTCATATGGCCATGTCCGAGGTTTGAAATATGAGCTGATCAGAATAGGAACCTTGTGCATATGGGAATTGTACCCGAGGTTTGAAATAGGAACTGATCGGGACAGACTGTATCCGAGGTTTAAAATATGAGATGATCGGAACAGATGGATGTTATATGACAGGTGCACACCTCTGAGTCTAACTCAATGCACAAGTGTCTTCCAGAAATAGAGAGTCTAGTGTCTTTGTTTGAGTCAGTGTATGTATGATGTGAGATGAATTATGAAAGATTGAATTGTTGTTGTTTTGTTGAGATAGAAATCCAATTTATGAAAATATATATTTTTGAAAACTCTCTAGCTTACCCTTCTTTATGTGTGTTGTTTGTTTTGTTTTTAAAACTACGATGATTGTGTATATTACACAGGAGCAGAGAATTTGACAGGTGGTGTGAGTCCTAATGAATTATGATGGAGAAGCTCCATTTTATTTTATTTGTAATTTTACAAAGATATTTTATTAAATCTTATTTAGAGAATTATAATTTGAAATACATGATGAATGTACGGATTTTTATATTCAAATTTATTATATAAATTTTTATGCAATAAAGTTTCTATTATATGAAAAATATGGGATGTTACACCTTACACCATGAATTTGTTATGTATGTGAAAATTTAGACCACATCAACAATCATATATGAAGAAATTAAGAGTGGATTTGCTAAAGGAGAAAAGAAACATTCTCTCTTAATTTTATTAATGCAGCAACAACATTATATATAATTACATAGGACCATAGAGAATCGTCCATCTATAGTGAGGTGGCAAACTATATGCATAAAAGAAAAGCTAACAAACTTTTATTGTTGTTAAAAGAGAAAAGGACAAAATGAAACAGCCTTGTAACAGAAACGTGTAGAAAGGGTAGTGCATGTGCAGTGCCACAATTAAGTGTATTACCCCCCACAAGCTGGAGAGTGATGTATATCAATCACCCCAAGCTTGGACAGGAATATAGAAAGAGAGTCTCTCGAGAGAGCTTTAGTGAACATATTCGCAAGCTGAAGAGTAGAAGCAATGGGAAAAAGCTTCATAGTGCCGTTGAGAAATTTCTCACGAACAATGTGACATTCGATATCCAAGTGCTTAGTGCGCTCATGATGAACCAAATTGGCAGCTAAACATAAAGCACTTCTATTATCACAATATCATGTAGGGGTTCGGTCAGTGGTAACATAAAGATCGCAGAGAAGATAGCGAAGCCATTGTAGTTCACGAGTGGTAGCAGCGAGGGTACAGTACTCAACTTCAGAGGAAGAGTGAGAGACCGTAGTTTGCTTCTTGGTATGCCAACAAATGAGGGAAGATCCCCAAAAGAAACAATAGCCAGTTATAGAGCTATGTGTATCTAGACAAGTAGCCCAATCAGCATCGTTGAAGCCACTAAGATGCATATCAGAAATGTGGGGATAAAGGAGGCCACGACCGGGACACCCCTTTAAATAACGAAGTAAGCGGATTGTTGTTTGATGGTGAAAGACGATGAAGGTAGCCATAAATTGACTAAGTTGTTATGTGGCAAAACAAATGTCTGGACGAGTCATGGTGAGATACAGCAAGCGACCAACAAGGCGATGATAACCTGGTGGATCCTCATAAGGATCAGAGGAATCAAGGTGAAGATGAGTCTTGGAAGCAAAAGGAGTGGAAGCAGGTTTGCATCCTAAGAGTCTAGCATCATCCAGAAGGTGAATGCAATAACTTTGTTGGGAAAGAAAAATGCCATCATGAGAGTGGGCAATTTCAATACCAAGAAAATATTTAAGAGTGCCCAAATTTTAAATTTTGAATTAAAGATGAAGTTGGGTCTTGATAAACTCAAATTCTTCTATGTGATTACCAGCGAGAAATATGTCATCAACGTATATGAGTAAGGCAGTGAAATGAGAACCCACAAATTTGATGAATAACGAATGATCACTTGGAGTATGAGAATAACCACAAGAAACCAATAAGGAGGAAAGTTTCCCATACCATTGTCGTGACGCCTGTTTAAGACCATATAAATATTTGAGAAGACGGGAGACTTGGCTCGGTTTGGAAGGAACGAAACCCATGGGCACTTCCATATACACAGTTTCATCTAAATCACCATGCAAAAAGGCGTTGTTAACGTCAAGTTGGTGTAAGAACCAGTTGTTCATGAAAGCTAAAACGAGAGGAGACGCAAAGTGGTCATTTTGGCTATTGGCGAAAATATATCAAAATAATCTAAGCCTTCTGTTTGGGTGAAACCTTTCGCCACAAGTTGAGCTTTGTAAAGCTCAACCGACCCATCAGCGTGGCGTTTAATCTTGAAAACCCATTTATTGCCGATTGGTTTGACATTAGGTGGTAAATCCACCAGAGTCCATGTTTTGGTTTCCTCAAGAGTAGCAAGTTCATTACTCATAGCATTGTGCCAACACTCAAACCGAGAGGCTTGGGCATAGGTGGAGGGTTGTGTTTTTGTTGACAAAGCTAGAGCAAGAGTGCGATGGGGAGCAGAGAGAGAGGAGTAAGAAATTTACCATGACAGAGGATACGGGGTGGAAGAGAGGAAAGGTGAGTTCGACGAAATAGTGGCATTATAACAAAGGAAGTCACGAAGGTGAGAAGGAGCGGTTTTCAAACGAGAAGAGCGACGAGGTAGGGGAAAGCGGTTAGTGGTGTCAGAGGAGGAGGAGGGAGCAGGGAACAAATTTGGGTCACATGGTTCTGTGAAAGGAAAAGAAGAATTGGGATTAAAGGAGAGTGAATTGGGTCGTCAGGTGAAAGGTCGAGGAGAAGGTTCTAGTGAAACAGAAGGGAAAGAAGGGAAAAGTAGTGGATCTTCATGGATTGGGCCTAATGGACTAACAGATGGGTTAATTTGGGGCTGGGATGGGTAAGGGAATGTCAGTTCAGAAAAAATGGCATTACGCGTGACATTTATTTCCCTAGTTGTAAGGTCATAAAAAATATATCCTTTCATACCAATTTTAAAACCCAAAAACACACTAACATGAGCTCTTGCATCAAATTTATGTCGTTGATGAGTAAAAGTAGAGACATAACGAAGGCAACCAAAAGGTTTTAAAAAGTGATAATATGTAGCCTTGTTATGCAATTTTTCAAATGGGGACAGTCCACAAAGGAGGAGAGTGGGAATTCTATTAATGAGAAAAATAACATGAGTAATGGCATAGGACCAAAAAAATTTTGGAAGATTGGATTAAAAAGGCAAAGCATGGGCAACATTTCAAATGTGTTAGTGTTTTCGTTCAACGTGGCCATTTTGTTGGGGGAGTTTCTGATAGCAGTTAGTTATAAGGAATATTTTTAGGATTTTGTTAATGATTCTGTTTTAATTTAATATTTTATTTAATATAATTTGTTTTAATTTAAGATTTTTTCAGTTATTTCGCATTTGATTAGTTTTGTTTTGCAAAGAGCGGATTTTGTGGAGAATTAGTTCAAAACTGACTAAAGAAAGAGAATGACGCAGAATTGAAGGAAAAGAGGCTAAGTGACTTTTCGCTTGAGCTAGGAAGATAGCTTGGGCTAAAATCCACTTAAATTCTGTTACAAGGAAGCCTAATTCTGAGTGCAACTGTTGGGGAGCGAATCATAAAATAACAGCCCAAAGTAACTGATTGCTACGGAAAAGGTTATTAAAAGGACCACCAGGCTAAGGAAGGAGGGTCATCACTTACGATCCATCTTTTGGAAACACTTTTGCGATCAAGATCTTTTCTTTTCATTTTGTTTTGTGATTTCATGGCTACCATGCGTAGCTAAGTTCTATCTTCTTGGGATTGAATGAAATTCTCTACTTTAATTGTACTCTTGATTAATATTTGATATTGCTTTGTTCAATTTATTTTTGTTTAACGTTTTATATTAAATTGTCATACTTTAGATTTCTCATTGTGACTGAAAAACATCTTTTGGAATTAGAACCAAACGTTAATGCATTATGTTTATAAGTTCATAAATGAATTATAGAGTAATGACTGCATATAGTAACTTATCTTAAAGCTGATTAAATTATCTTAATAACTAGACATAGAAGTTAGGAACTTTGGTTTATGAAATTCAATGCTAGAGAAATCAGGTTGAATAGGCTTTTATTTGCGCAGATTGATAATTGGAAAAGACAATATTAAATTAAATTAAGGGTACATGCGAAGGAGAATATTATTATTCAATCCCAAGGTTTTAAATATCTTTGTTAAATTTAAATCACATTTTA
>Ga0209489_100262_pt1 | contig 90305 bp, 37 predicted proteins | sample SiratrowhiteBW_FD_187527 | JGI IMG/M metagenome (GOLD analysis project Ga0209489, IMG submission 187527) | Root nodule microbial communities of legume samples collected from California, USA - Siratro white BW (SPAdes) (version 2) | ecosystem: Host-associated > Plants > Roots > Nodule | place...
AATGTTTTTATGTTTCTATATCTTAAATGTGTATGTTTCGAGTAGCTATGTTTTTTGGTAGTGTAGATATGTTCAATTTTCATAGAAACTTGGATCACTTTATTTAATATATATATATATATATATTATCTAGATACGTATTGAAAATGAAAACCAAATTACGAATGTATTATACACAACCAAATTAAAAATATATAAATGATTGATATTATAACAATTACAAATCTAATATCTTAATATTTTATATTAAAAGAATATAGTCTCAGATTTATTTATGAGTTTGCATGTTATCCATTAATAAATATGGAGATATTTTAAGCATTTTATTTTCTTGAATTCTCAAACATTATAACATTTAATAAAACTTACATTATTTATATAGTATTTCTTATAACATTTTTTATTTTTCTTTTTTCATTACAATTTCATTGGGTAAATTTTTTTTCTATAATAAGTAGCATATAAGAATTTAATTACTTGTACAGGAGAAGAGATATAACTATTAAATTTTGCAAATTATTTTATAAGTTAATTAATAAGTATTACTATAATCAAATGTGTTATAATACCAAAGATTTTTTAGGGATTGTTCGGAATAAGTTCTCTCAACTCTAAATTTATTGACATCTTTAGTGTTTTTTGTAAATTACAATAAAAATTATTTTTGTAAATTATTTTAAATCTCAGTTCTAAATAAGTAAAAGAATAAGCTTATCAACTATTTTATAAATCAAATAATTATTTTAAAATGCTTAATTAAATTTTGAGTATCTTACTTTTTATTTTTATATAAGTACTTTTTAAATTAAGTTTGTTATAAATGAGATGACCTAGTCATTGTTTTCGTCTTTCTATCTCCCAGTGGTTGATCAATTTGTATTTTTCCTCTCTAATAATCTCCTCCAACTTACTCATCAATTCACTCTTATAAAGAAAAACAAAAAGAGTAAGTTAACCAACAAGTTACAGATGATTGAAAAGGAAATCAACAAATTTATAGGTAAATTGAAGACAGAAATTAAAATAACTTATCTTATTGATGACAAAAATCAAATAACGAGATACTTAAATGAAAATAAAAAAATATTGTGTATACTCAATATAATCTTTTTAATAAATCAATTGAAAAATACTTGAATTTTTGAAGTAATTAAAGTTTAATTAAATCTTTTAAAAATTATAATTTTTAATAAAATAACAATATATTTTATGTGGGTCTTAAAACTTTGACAGGAAATGTATATTTTATTTGAGATTATAAAATTAAATAAAAACATATATCTACATATATTTAATTTGAAAAACGTAACAACTTATTAATACTATACTGTAAAAGTATTAACATAAAAAAAATATCACATATTAATATATTAGTATTAATTTAAAGAATCGACTATTCATATAAACCAACATTGAGTGAGCATAATAATGTATAGTATATATATTAACAAATAATTTTTTGACATAAAAAATTGATATACACTACCAATGCATCAACTTTCTAGTATAATATATATGTATTATTCATAATAAGTTATAATCTCCATACTAATAGTTTAACTTTTCACGAACAAGAGCAATATTACCTAACTTTTCTTCTTCATTAATACGTGGCCTCTTTTAGTGAATAAAAAAAACTAATACACAAATTAACAAAATCTAATGTCCTACTAATTGCATTTACAAACTTTACAACAATCGGTATATACTTATGAAAAAAATTGTTTTTAATTAAAATGAAAAACGCCAAACGAGCTTGAAAAAAGGAAAAAGTAGCGGTATTTCCATTATTTCCTATTGCTTAAGAATACAGAATAATATTAATAAAAAATACAGAATAATCGTTATGTAATAAGTGAGAAATAATAATTAATTTACATTGAGCCATTATTATATGTAATCATGTAACTAACTAGCCTATTAATTAGTGCAGCTGTATTTAACATTTTCATCTCTTCTATCTAACACGAAATTGCTTATATTATGAAATCCCTAAGAAAAAAAAAATAGAAATACAAGTTGGCTGGATGATAGGCTGGAACTGCCACAGTAACGGACATGGCCCATGTGTTCTCTCATCACTATAACATCATTATTATTTTCTTACAAAATATTATTTAAGGTTTTCTAAACACTGTATTGGTTTTTAATGTAGCAAAATATAAAAATATATATGTGAAAAATAAATATATAAGGTTTGAAATATTGGATAAATAGTAGAAGTGTTTAAGCTTAATTAAAAATAATTTTTTTATAAGTATTGGATAAAGATATGGGAAGAAAAGAGAAGAGAATAACTAAAGAGAATCAGATGATGGAGCAGAACATGCATTATGGACTATTGTGCATGTTATTTCTCGATCGTAGGAGAATGAGAATGTGCATAATCACTAGACTAAAGTAGATAAAAGGATAGTAATTTGAAAAAGAGGAGACACACATACACAATAGTAGAACACTAATAAAGTATTGTAGTGGGTTTCATTTTCAGACGGAGGATCAAACTTCCATTATTTTTATGCCATGGACCACACAACCCATCAACTGCTTTGCTTTGCTTCTTGTATCTTCAATCATATATTAGTAAATGAAGATCATAATAAAATAATCGATGCTTTAAAAAATTCAAATAATAAATATCTTAAGACGAATTTAAACACATAAAAACATGAGCTACGGAAAAATTTCCTTCTTGCAGATAATAGCTAATCTTGTGAAATTTCTTTCGTATTAACATTTCAAGAAGTAAGATAAAATAACTACTTAGTTTTTGTGAATTTCGTATTGACTTTTTAAGAAGCTGATTTTTAATTTATATGCGAGATAATTTTAGTTCATAAAAAGACTTGTAATTTTTTCTTCTTTTATAGGTGTTTATAGAGAAATTTATCAACAAATTTTAAATGTTTAAGAATTTATGAAAATATCTTATCAGTTTTGCGGAACTTATGAGTGACTTGTGATATATGCTTGAGTTGATCTTTGCTTGATCAGGTTCGAATCAACTTATGTTACATCAAGTTCATAAGATATTTTAGTTTTTTTTTTTTTTTTCTCCATAAGCTTTTTAAGATGCCTTATAATATATGTCAATGCAAAATTTACAAAAGACTCACCTTAAAATTATACCCGGACAAAAAAAAACATATAAATCGTGCGCATTTGTTTTCTTTTCTTGAATAATTTTTTTTCTTCATCCAAATTAATATAAATATCCACGTCTACAGGAATCATATAAAAGATAAGGAAACATATAAAAACATTTTTTAGAAATAAATAATTAATATTTATGGATGGATATGAATATATATTGTTGATATAATATTTATATTATTTTTTCTTTTTATTCAATTGAATATTTTGAGAGTTTTAATCACCACCTTTCATTATCTTGCCATGTTTTCTTCCAAAGAATAACTATTTGGTCCTTCTAATCATTGTGTGTAGTAAAATACTTGTCTTACCCAAGTTCTAAAAAAATACGAGTTATTACTTTGACTATTTGAGTGATCTGGCCTACTTATCAATGAGCCAAGCCCACAACTAATAATGTCGAACCAATTTAAAGGGTGAACGTATTTGAATAATTTGGTCATTTTTATTATTATTTGTTAAGAATTATGAAATTATGGTTTGAATTTGAATATTTTTGGGATAAATCCTCGAAAGGCTTACTTAGACTAGGCTGTATCCAACGTTGTCTCAAAAGAGATTGACTATGGACAGAAAAATGTTGGCCGAGAGAGGTAACCAAAGTTGACGAAGCTTTAGAAACTGAGGAATATGCAATAAGGGCAACAAGGAAACATGGACATGTTGCTGGCAAAGCCAAAGCAGTGATAGGGTTGGTGGTCCATGTTAAGGGCTTACTTAATCCTCATAGGTTTAAAAGGATTAGGATAAATCAGAAAAGTTAGTAGAAATAAGTTATAAAGTATAATAAATTTAGTAGTGATGAATATTTTCACATTTTCATTTCAATTTCTTTAACAAGTCAAAACATTGGTACTTCAACAATAAAAGGATATGTTGTGAGACTTACGGATATGTTAAAACAAAAATTAACACAATATTTCTAACATTACAAAATATCGTTCTCATTAGCCTTTTAGCCCTTTTCTCATAATTTGTAATCTTTAGTAACCCAAGTAATGAGATTTTTTTGGTCATGAATTTGATACAAAGTATTCCTTAGCTTTATTAATACATCTACCAGAAAATGGACGCTCCCTCCCAAGTAGTGAGATTAATGGTATTTTAATATATTTCTTTGCAAAGATTTTGGCAGTTCAATTTTTATCCCAAATTTCCACATTTACTATCGAATACAATGCAAAAGCAAAAACAATGTTCTAGATTTAATACACGTTAATTTCCAGTTGTAGAGTCGTTTTGAACAAGAATTTCATTACACTAGTGAAGGATGGTTCCTGAGTTTGGGGGCATTCTTGAGGATTGCTAGAATTTGCCCTCTAATTCCAAACTCCAGAATCAAGCTTATTATTATTATTATTACTCTGTTCCAATTTTTATTGCTTCTGCTACTGCTATGAGAATGATACAAGCCTGTTTCTGCCAAAAAATAAAGATTAAAAGTGAACATACATAATGAAAGATAAATAAAATGTGCATTTTCCTACAGTGAATCCACTTTCCCAGTTCACCATTTACAGAATGAAAAGCAATAGAACAAATGTTTTAGAATATTCTATAGCAAAAGAGGACTTGATATAACTATAACCTGTAATAAGATCCAACGCATTAGAACAAGTCAAATCACGACCTTTGAGAGACTCTAGTTCAGCTACACAGTTACACAGATGGGAAGTATTTGTTTAGGTTGAAAGGCAGTGAATAAAACTCCTCACTTCTTGTGTCAGTCTTGAAGGAGCGGTACTTGTCCCACCAATGTTTTCCTCTGTCTTTCCGAATAGCACCATCCTTCTTATGTATTGTGTTATCAAGGAAATACGCCATGCAACCCGCAACAAATGCTTTTGATTGGAACGGCACATTGATTATATCATTGAACTGCAAGGTACATAAAATTGTCAGTCAGTGAATTCATGGCAAAAGCTAAGAACAAATCCAAGGTTTTACACATCCCATCCATAGATTAGTTCTGTACCCATCTTGCTTTGGTGTGAACTGGACCATAACCATTAATTGCTGTGTACTCATTGAAGTACTGTGACACAGAGAGACCAATGAAGATGGAGAAGCCCATTATAAACTTTGTTCTAAAACTATTGAGGTTGCAGAATTGAAGAAAACTTAGACCTCCCGCTCCTACAAATAATGAATGAAAGTGGAACATTACATGCTGTTTACTGTAAGTATACAAGTAAACCAAAGTTTGAATGTCATATGAGTACATATTGAATGAGGCATACCAACATAAGCGAAGAACAAGCAGTACAGTGCAGCAACAATAGGAGGTGGAATGGATGCAAAAACAGCTCCAAATTTACCTACCAGGTAAAGAAAAATTAGCAAGAGTTTATGGGAATAAAGGCACGAGGTTTAGTCTGTTAAGGCAAGCCACATATTCAAATTACAAGCACTGCACTGAGCTTCATCTTCAACTCACCAAGAATTGAAAAGAAAATCATAAATCCAGCCGATATCTGCACCACTCTTCTGCTGCCTACTCGTGTTAAAGCCAAAAGACCAGCGTTTTCTCTATATGGAAACCAAACAAACCTCATCAACAAGGAAGTTGTTTACCCTAAATTGAAGTAGGGTATACAAACAGAATGATTTTAGTCTTACACAGATACAGAGGATCCATTGCCCGTTCCAAACAATCCTGATAACAAGATGGCAACTCCCTGAAGATGAGAATGTGATGCATAATCATCAGTATTATCAAAATTCCTTAAAGATTATGAGAATTAGATAAAGTCCCTTATCTTAGTCATCAAATTCTTAAATCAAATAATGAAATGACGATTTTTTTCGTATTAAGAAACATTTTTAATGGAGGCCAAACAATGTTGAGAAATACATCCTCGTGTTGTTTGATTTGAAAAATAGATCTCAAGGATCTAAGGAACTTGATTTAAGTTCCATCTTATAAATGTGAAAACAAAATGCAGGCATAGTAGCTATCTTTGTACCTGCCAACCGATGCCACGACTAAGAATAGATGGTGGTAATGGTGTTGCACTTGCATACCGATAGACAGCAATAAAAGCACCACTGGACTGCTTGCAACAAATGAATTGAGAGTATATAAATTAATTCTAGCGAATCAGTATCATTCAATGTAAACTGGAAATTGTATAACACAAACTGAAAGTCAGTGCACTGTTATAGAATAGAAGCCAGATAATCTCGATGAGTATGTCATCGTGCATGTAGTAGAACTGCCATGGCCAAATTTTAGTTATGTATTAATCATTACTATTTCCCTCAAGTGATTTGCATAAAAAGGTCAAAATTATTGCTCTTGTCGAACATAACTGATAAACTAAGAAAAAGAATTTAGATGCCTCCCTCCTTTTATTTCCATTACCTTTTATAATTCTTCCAGACATTCATTAACATACCAACCAGAGTCTCCAACCCAATATAGCGTATTTATGTTGCAATTTTCATATCGTTGCTAAGGTTTTCTTATAAAGCAATTATATACATTCAGTGCTTATTGACATCAATATGGTTCCCAATTTTTAACTGCCATCAAGAAAACAAAATCAGCTATTTTTTACATATGAATTATGCCAAACTATTAATTAAACTTCTGCGTTAAAATCCCTTCTTCAGTACCACATGCTTCTTCTAAGAAGAGAAGAAAACAAATCAACCATGAAGCTGAGCCACTAGAATTGATAAAAGCTAATAGGATAAATATTAATAACACAAGAAGAACGATACCAGTTGATAAATCAAAAGTTTTTCTCATTCCAACTTAAATATAGATATAACGATCTACAAAAAGAAATTACCTCTACAAGAGAAACAAAGGATGCCATCATCATGGCAAAGGCTTCACCTGCATCAAATGTAGGGGCTCCCCATTGAAATGGATATGGAACACGTATCCTGCAAACCCAAAAAAACATGTTGAATACTTCCCTATAAGTAGATTCCCCAAAAAGGACAAAGGTGACAATTATTCTAAAACAACGATTCACAATTCCTAATTCAACACACTCAACAGCCCAGCATAGATGATAGAAGTAGCTTCTCCTGGAATTGATATCAACAGATGGGTTTGGGAAGAAAAGTCAATACAAATTTAGCAAAAAAATAAGAAGAAAAAAAAAGCAATCATAACTCTAAATCAAAGCCAAAGCATCCTGAGGTTCTTATTTGAAACTCAGATGTGATAATTCACAGATTTCGCAACTAAGAGGAATGTCCCCAGTTAGCCACAAGTCCAAAAGGCTCCACTCATAAAATATACTATATTTAAATGGAAATCACAAGAATAAATCCCCACAATAAACCCCATCCCCAGATGGCGCATTTTTAAATTTTGGGAAGCAATAACGTAGACGTAAAATGTTATAGTGAAAAACCACACCCCAATTGACGGAAATTTTGGTAATTAAATAACCAGTTATACGAGTGAAAAAAATAGCATTTAGAGAAGTAATCAATGAAACTTCACTACTAACCATGGGGCAGCTTCTATTATACCAGCACGATCAGTACGGCAGGTTGCTTGTGTTTTAGGGGCAGCATGATTGTATGCCCCTCCAACAGTGAGCAGATAGGCATATAGCCACACAATTGCAACTGTAAATAAAACAGTGAACCGTTCGAAGACATGTTTTCCTGCATGTAGAACATGGGGTACAAACTGCATGAAAACCAATAACTGTTATTAACAGAGATTCATAGAAGCTATCATGCCATAAAAGTAACGAAATCAATAGCACAAAATGAACTGAGATCATGATACTAAGAGTTTTTGACACTATAAAGAACTGACCTGTGAAACAAATACTAGCAATATGAGCTCCGGCAGTCCAATCTCTATACATTTAGCAACCTACACACCAGCAAGACATCAACATTTATATTAGCTTTCAACCCAAGCAACTGAAATGTGTACTTACCCCAGGAAAGCCTAGCTCGTAAAGCCCAAAACCAACAAGCGATACCAAAGGAACTGCTGAAAGTGGACTTAAGAACCTGAAAAAAAAAATTGGAAACTTACATCACTCGGAACATTACACTCAATTGCAGGAGTATTAAGTTCTTTCGATGTTTTTAGTTCATGGGGACTGCGTTGTTGATACAAATTCCGTCACAGAAACAAGTCAAGCATATAAATATAATTTGTACTTCAAACAAAATTTCAATTCAGAGTAACAACTGTCAAATGAGCATTCACGGCAAAGACGACCCAAAATCTAGATTACATTTCTGTTTAGACACTTTTTACCATATATGAAGACTAATATAACACAGACACTTACTAAGGACTTGAGACCAACCTTGCAACATTACGCCAAAGCCCACTAAAGCCCAGTACTATTTGAAGAGTTGAAGCAACAATAAGAGCACCTTGGGTTGCCCGCATTATCCTCTTGAATTTCTGAATAGAAGAGAAAATAAAGTCAAAAGACAGAGGAAGAAAGTGATTAAAGTCTTCATGTAAACCCAACATACAGAATAGTGATCAAGCAACTCCATCAAATAAGCATCAGGATCCAATGTCATATTCAGCTCCGTGAATTAAAATAACACTTTTTTTTTCTTCTATATAAATTGTTTCCTTATTTATTTCAAGGTACTCTTCAAGCACGTCAGGAACTGAACCCAACTTTACTCTTTACCCAGTTTCTAATGCATTGATTAACCCACCCCTCATTTGAACAAGTTTGTTAAAAACTATACGGATTACAAATCATGTGGAAGCCTTTGTTTGGCAAGTATATCAACCACACAGAACTTATAAAGAAAAAACTTTCCGATACAAGACCTCTGCAGGATCTGGCTCATCACTGAAACGACCAGCAAGAATAATAGAGATGGTTGTTGCAACATAAGTATAAGACCCTCCAATTACTGCAGGCAATCGAGTTCCAAACAGAGTTTGCAGCAATGTGTTAATTCCAGCTACAAAGAGTAGAGTTTGAATAACTTTTGCCTTCTCCTCCTGAAAGAAATGGACTTTCAATTTTCTATTTTTTATAGATATAATTTTTGGCTAGGAGAATAGTGCAACTTCAATCAAATGGTCCGAAAACCCTTTCAAATTATCATTAAAAATTGTTTATTTTAAGTATATTTAATTTGTTAAAGCTTACATTGCCACCTCCCATCTGGGGAACAAGAGCAGAGGGAATTAGCACAGTTGTACCGAGCATCACCAAATAATGTTGAAACCCAAGAAGTATGGCCTCAGCTGCATCAGAACGGCACCAACATTTAGGCATATTTTCAATAACATAAGCCCAGGAAATAGTCATTTATATTTTAAGAAAATCAACTACTTGGCGTCATTTCAGACTACATCATTTAATTTGTCCATAAAATCCAAATTGTTGAATAAAGTTGTTGAATGTTGACTGCACGAACGTTCTAAATTTCAATAAATTAATAAAATATTATTTCATACAAAAAGGGATTATTTATGAGTAAATACTTCAAAATTATTGCAGCAGAAGCAAGAATCAGATTTTGGAACTAAATTTCTATAAAGTAACAAACCCGGATCCGGAAATAACTGGGAATAGCCTCAATTAGAATGTAGAATAAAAATAGAGCCTCAAATGGGCAAAAACAAGAGGTTCAATTTAAAATAATTTCAATCAAATCCAAGTTCGGAACCAGCCAAATAGGGCATTGAATTGGTTCCACTCAAACGAGTCAGAGGTAAAAACACCTTTGGCTGCACTTTCATAAGCCAGAACCCAAGTCCCTAAACCAAAACCGTGAATTAAACGCCAATAACTCTTTTATCTGGTTCCCCTTAAAGTCATCCACAAGCCTTGTCAAACATAAACTTACAATCGATTTAGAAAAAGTTCTATTTTCCAGCATAATACTTTTTTCTTCTCATCAAAACACCTAAAAGGAAAGAATTTACTGAAAGCCACTTTAATGATAAAAAGCCAGCATGCGCAAACAAGTAATGTCAGAATCACAAACAAAGCATACTTTTAAATATATAAAACATACCGATAAAGATAGCAGAGGAATCAGGTTCAAAGCAAGAGCACACAGAAATCGAATCTATGATTACAGAAAAACAAAAAAACGAAAACTCACGCCATGGAGGAGGACTCGTAATGCAGTACGAAACATTCGGTAGCTGATCCTTCGGTGGATGTGGCTGAGGCTCATCTATCTTAGGCGCCGGAGCTCCCCCACCTCCTGCCATAACTCTCTTTCACAGACCCACAACAACAAACTGCAAGGATCAATAAATCAAAACTCAAATCAGAAAAAAAAAAAAGTTAAAAAACACAGTCATAATAAACGAGAAGAAAAAGACTGAGCTTTGAGCTACCTAACAGTAAGGTAAAGGGAAAAAATGGAGTGTGCCTAATAATAGCAGAAAACGATAGAGCTGAGACTAGGAGAGAGTCCCTTTGAGTAAGCAATAGTTACAACAATAATTGTGCAGTCCAAGAAAAGAAGAGAAAAATAAAGCACCTTTTGACGGTTTTTGAGGGTGCAAAACAAGGGACTTTAAAGTCAAAAAAAGAAAACTAAGATGACCACACCAACCAAAAACTAAATAGACTAAAAAAATGGTTTGAGAGAGTGAAAAGATTAATGGAAACGCTGATGACGGTGGTGGTGTTATAGGGCACTGTAGAGTTTTGAGTGAAACAGAGTCCAAAGTATGAGAGGGGAAAACGATAAACGCGAACACGGAATGAACTCGACACTCTCTCTCTCTCCTCCTTCACTTTCTATCAGATACTTCTCTCTCTCTCCTCCTTCACTTTCTATCAGATACTTCTCTCTCTAGCTGTATACACTGCATGACCAACACGAGTTACACAGTTATACTAGAATCATATTCTTATGTTTTTCATTTTTTTCTTATTTTCGTATACCTCCAATTTTACTTTCCGACAGTGTTTTTGTTTTTCATTCGTGTATATTTTTCGAGCTGTCGTCTGGTTGAGACAGTGGCATATGATATGGCTGCCAAGTATGAGGAAAACCAAGACTCGTGTCATCATGCTAATCATTTGAGAATAATGTTCTTTTACAATAAATGGTGCTAAACAACGTAATACTAAGAAAATGTTAATGTGATAAGTATTATTGTAATAACTTAACTCAGCAACTATAATCATTATATATTAAATTTATCATAAATAATGACCAATAATATGTAAACTTAATTTTTCTTTGACAAAAAAAATTGTCACTAAATATTAAACTTAATATATAAGGAATTTCTAAAATCATATCTTAAAAATAAAAAGACAAGTTTATCATTAGGAAAGTAAAAAGGCCAAAGACAAATTTGAAAAAAAAAAAAATACATAGACCACTCTATTTTTTTCTATTTGTCAGAATTTTCTCATGCACAACTGCTAACAAGCCTAATAAATTTTCTTGATTGTATTAAAAGTATGCACTACTTCTCTATTATGTCCTTTGTGTCTCTTTTGTTTATTTAATTTTAATCATTGTAAAAAGTACATTGTTGGAAATTATGTAAGTAGTTTGCAGCTCCACACTTGCCCAATAAGAAAATAGGGTATGATTGCTTGGTTACATCACTTTTAATTAAGATTTTCTTAAAACTTAAAGTATATTTCTTTATTTTTTAATTATCAATTTTTTAATAAACTTATTTTTTTAATCTGTCATTTTTTAAATTTTAAGATGATATTTCCTTTCTCTAATTGTATCCTTAATTTAATTAATACAAGAAAGACATTAAAATAATAAAACGGAATCAGATATAGTAAATAACTTATTTAAAAATACATTAAAAAAAGTTTATTTGGTTTGGATGAAAAAAAAAAAAACAAAAAACTTCATTAAAGATTTAATGTGATAGTTCTGGGTGAATGAAGTGCTAGAGTTAATGAAGGTTTATGTGAGGTTATTAAAAGAAGAGTACTGTAAGTGTAGAAATACTGAAGGTTGGTTGTGAGAATTAATAAAAGCTGAAAGTTAGGAGTTTGAAAATGTTGAAGGAAAATATTAAATTGGAGTTAAATGTAAAAAGATTAAAATGTGGAATAGGAATTGACCTATGGAAGGAGGAATAAGCCAGCAGGGAATGTGAAGTGAATGCAGCAATGACCAAACTGAGAGCGTGGAAAACTAGTTACACAAATCCCACCAATTCAATACTTTGGTGGATTCTCTGTCATTCTCTAGTGATGAGATTGTTCACAATTTTGTTCAAACACAAATCTGTTTTAAGGATTTAAAAATAATTAGTTATTAGGGAAGGTAATAAAGTCATTTTTAACTCTTAAGAATCAAATATTTCAAAATCAAAATATTATAGCAATAGATTAACCACTCTAGTTAAGTTCAGTACAATAATAATATGTATCCTAAGTTAAATATATTTCTCGTTAAAATTGAAAACCTTTTTTTAAATTTCTCGAAAAAAACTTCAATAAATATGCAAAGAGTAAAATAATTATATTTTTTTTCAACGGATCAAATTAGTGTAAAATTAAAAGATTGAGTAGCACTAAAATGAGATCAATAGACAAATTTTAGTACTATAAATTTCTTCCTATACTTCGTGTTAAAGAGAAAATACTAGTTACTCACTCTTAATTTTTGATGTTAATGTAATATTAATATTTTACACAAAATCGATTATGGATTTACGTATATAACGAATTATAATTATATAATGTAATTTAATAAAATAATAATAATAATAATATTTGAAATAAAAATTAATAATAATATTAAATAAAAATTATTATTAATAATAACCACAATAAAATAAATGCATGTAATAACAATAATAAATAATAATATAACTAATAAAATAATAAACAATAATAATAGTTAATAATAAAAAATTATAAAATAATAACCATTAATAAAAAATTTAAGACGAAGATAAAAAAAAATTACTACACAAAATTTAAAAAAAAACAATATATTATATTAACTAAATCATTCCTAAACTTTTAGAAACTTTTTTTTTATTTTCTATTAATTCAAAAACAAAATACTTTTTAATTTTGCCCTCTTTTTTTTTTTTCCTTTAGATTATTTTCAAATTTAACCACATTTCAAAGCTTTGTTTGTTTTTAAATAGATATTGTTGAAACAATCCAAAAATATTTACAAAATGAATGTAATATACTGTAATTAATAAAACTGTGCTAACATGAGATAATAAAATAAATATAAACAAGATAAAGAAAGCAGAGTTTTGGTTGTTACAAAATCAACATTAGTATAAATTATACAATAAGTTTCTTCTTTTATATATATATATATATATATATATATATATATATATATATATATATATATATTATTGAAAATCAAATATAATGATACCATCTTAATATATATATATATGATTAACATTCATCGCACTCTAAAATACTTTAAAATAGAACATATAAATATAATTTTTTTCTATATACATAAAAGTCAAAAGTTTTAAACTAAAGTATTAACTTCAAGAACTTTCATTGCTTCTCAGAAGTTTCAACTCCAATTTCATTATTTATTCAAGTACATAACATTATTATTGTAATTTAAAGATACAACCAAAGAATAAGGACAAACTAGTAATATATAAACACAAACATAAATAACTTATTACTAACAACCATGACTACTATAACATAAAGTCAAGGTACCTTAAATTAAAAAATATAACAGTTCATATCAAACTTACATATACAACCTACACATGAAATTCACATGGATTATTTTACCACACATAAAATCTACACATGAAATTATCGTCTTCCATAATACTTATATTGAGTTGGCTACTATTATATGTAAACATCATTGCAATTTAAAATACAACCAAAGAACAAGAGCAAGCTAGTAATATATAAACATTAACATAAAGAACTTAATACAAACAACTATGACTACTATAACATAGAGTCAAAGTACCTTAAATTGGAAAATATAACAGTTCATATGTTCATATCAAACTTGTACATGAACTTCACACATGGATTCTTTTATCACACTTAAAACCTAAGCATGAACTTATCATCTTCCAGAAGACTGTATTGAGTTGGCTACTATTAGAGACTAACATCAACCTAATACACAATCTAAAAGTAAGTTCACACATGTAGAACTGAGGGCCTATAGGGAGTCTCAATATGTATGAACTCCCTCGTCAACTTCTTAGCACTTATTATCTCAGTCTATGTGATCTAGATCTTCAGTGAAGGTTGATGATCTCTATTAAAACATAGATGTCAAAATACAATACACGCAACAAACACAACTCATATATTGTCCCCAATGTAAGGTCTTCAATTTTCATTATTCACAACATCATACTTCATTTAATCCATAACATCAAAACATGTAATAATACATCTCACATCAAGACAGTAGTTAACTACTAGTATTCAAACATCCACTGCTTCCACAAGTTCAACTAACATAAAATCATTTTATCAAACTATACAAATTTTCATTATCACAGCATTTCAAATTAAAATCACATTTCATTTCACAATCAACACTCTAATCTAGTGTATTATAGCAGAATTTTAGCACAAGCTTCCCTTACCTGACGGTTTTTCTTCAAAAACAGTTCTAAGACACACTACATTACCCCCTAAAATCTAGGAACTTAGAGCAGGTTATCAAAACATAATCAAATTTTAATATGAGTCTAATTAATTTGAAAGAAATAAGTTTGTCAACTTTTCTACTAGATGACAAAAACTAAGAAAAACAAATAATAAAGGATCCTTAAGTAAACATAAACTTACTTTGATTTAGGTATTGATTGGGTATAATAGTTTCTTGATTCCTTAGCTATTAAGAGGTGTGATTAGAAACAGAAATCGATGAAAGGTGAAAAGAAGTTTTTTTAGAGATAAAGGAAGAAAGTTTTGAAATTGAAAAGAAAGAAAGTGAACTTGTATGTAAGAATGATTGGTAGATTTTGAAATATTAACCTAGCTGAGATGTCAAAATCCGTAATGATGCTTACCATAAACTTTTTTTATTAAAAAAATATAGAAATAGTTAACTAAACTTATAAATAATTTATTTAAATTCATTGCTAACATTAACTAAATTACTCTAGTTTGATTTAGTTTTTTTTTTTCTAAAGCAGGAACAACCCATTAATTAACATATTTATTTTTTATTATTTTATTTATCAATTAAAATCAATATTGATTTATTTCACTTAAAACTATTTTATTGAAAACTATATATTTTATTTATTAAAAAATAATTTAATTTATGATTAAATATATTTACTTTATACATAGGTAATGTTGTAATGTCATCTCTAACAATCAATGCAAAGTTAGTATAGATGAAAGATAAATATAATTATACAATACTTAGGTGAGAATTTATAGATTTTGACAATACTAAATACTACTTTATATCGACTTATAAGAGACTTATAAGAGATTTTGAATGTAATGTCAAGAATTCCTTATTTGTTCATTAGGACAAGTATTTTGTCATTACGATATAGTCGGAATACTAAATCAATCACTAATGACGCACTTGACATATTTAACCTATTAGATTATTAAAAATAATAATAGAATAAGATTATGAGAAATTACAAAATTAAGCAATATTACCTTAATTAAATTATTTATCAAATTACCTAGATAAATTATGAATTTTAGAAGACTCTGACTTGAATGAGACCTACAAGTAAAGATATATTTTAAAATAGTATAAATAAGAGACAACTTAATAAGTAATGGTAACTTATAAAACAAAACCTTACTTGAGTGTTGAAATGTCATTACATCGTGAAAAAATATTTAATAATAATTTAATAATATTATAAATATTTTAGAAGTTTACTAAACCATTTTAAGTTAATTGAGATATCTTTATCCTTACAATAATTTTGAGTAATAATATTTTCTTTTTAAATATCTCTTAGATACTCGTACATATAACTTTAAACAATTCATGCTCAAAATAAAAATATTATTTTACTTATTAGAACATATAAATTGCTTAATACTAATGTGAAACAATGATGATCATAAATTATTTTTTTAATGTATAAAGCAATTCATGTGTGTTTTACGGTATTAAATGATACCAAGTACTGAGGAAGAATTAACTTGATTCACAACTTATAATTTTAAAGACTGTTTCGTTGTTTTGTTAATTTTGGAGGTCAAATTACCTCAAGCATGGAATTAATTTCCTAATTTCCTCCAAGAATGAAATTTTTTTCTGTATTATGGGTTGAATGTTGATCAAAATATAGAATTTATAAATATAATGATAAATACTTAAATTACTTAAGAATAAAAATTGGATATTTAGTGTGTTTGTAATAACATATAGACATTCTATTTTCATTTATAACAATGTAATAAAGCTTTGTAACAGACAACTCAGTAAAAATATTTGAATTACCTCTTGGCCTAAAGTATACAAAACACGAAAAAGTCATTCACGATAAAGGATTCTTGTCCCTTTTTCTTTTTCCTTTCTCGTTACTTGTCCTTTTTTCTGACTAGGATGCCGTGGCAAGAGTTACTGTGTTAAGGAAATAAGTGGCAATTTGGAAAAGATATGCAAGATACCTTTTTCATCGTGCCTGCCATATTTTTATTTGTTCTTGATTCTTCATTTTCTTCCCTCTTACCAACTTCAATTCTGGAAACAGAAGGAACCAGAGTAACACTACCAAACTTTTGCAATGGTGATGCTTGCATCCTTATCCCAAGAGCTCGAAGGTGTGACTTATCCAATTGGATCAGATTCTGGTTATTCATTAAAAACACGAAACTTTTATTCCACTTTAACAAGCCAAAACTGTGATAAAGTATTTACTAATTTGCAACTATAATAAGATATTTCAATCAAGATTCGAAATAACCTGAAATCACAAGTAATTGTGTAGTTTTTTGTGTGCTTTTGTGTTATATAAACGAAATGGAAGATTCATTATTCCACATGTTGGAGGAACAATCTGTGTTGTCCTTTACTATTTGAATATGTGAAGGAGAAAAAAAATATTACAGTAGAGGCTTGGAATTCAAGAAATAAAAGTGAAGCTTCTCTAGTTGTCCTTTACTATTTGAATATGTACATATAATAATAATAATAATAATTGTTATTAACATCACCTTTTTTTGTCTTCCACTTCAAGACATCTTAGACAGTGACTCTGGGATCAATTTGTCAAACAAATAAACACTCGTCAAATTTATAAAATACTCAAAATGCTAATATCAATCATCAACACAGTATTCTGGATGTTAATTACTGTAAAATAAACTGAGTCTTTCATTTAATAAAAGTAATATTAGTTACTATATTGATCCTTGCATAAAATATTCATAATTTCGTAAATGAAAAGCTATCAACACTGAACGGGTGAAACAAGGGTTCACGAACCAATACTTAAACCTTATTAATAAAACCATGTAAAAATAACATTAAAAAAATATAACATCATAACTTAATAATACTAAAAAATTAAAGATTAGCATGTTTTTTTATAATTTTTAACATTTAAAATACGCTCAAAAATTAAACATGCTATAATATTTATATTTAAGTTTCAACCACACGCAATAACATTATTTAAAAACAGCAAGTTTGTTTAAAAAAGTATTAATACGTTATATTTTTATTCTCAAAGATAAAAACAAAATAAAACAAAAAATTATTTAAAATTCATTGAGTGTTTTAAACTTTTTTTTTTTATTTTGACCGATTTATTGATTTTTGGACCAATTCAATTGAAGAAACTCCTGTGGTTCCAATAAATCAGATACTAGGGCAGTTTATCAACTTTTAGTTGAATCGACCCATTTATTCTTCACAATAGAGAAAATTGTGCCTGTTAATCCTAAATTTGTAAGAAAATGTTATATTAATTATCTTTATTAAACTAAAGTGGCAGTGTTGTTTTAATTTTTGTATTTTATATGTTAATAAATAACCCTATGATTATTTTAAATTGATTGATATGTATTAAAAGTCAACTTTAGAAGATATATAATGAAAAAACGATAATTATTTCCTTCTTTAAGGTTTATATAGCTACATGTTTGAATCCATATATTTAAATGAAAAAATATGTTAAAGAACATCGTAATCACTATCTTAACACTAAAGAAAAATATGAAGAATACACCAAGTGTGACAAAAAAAGAGAATATTTGTTATCAAGTCTCCAACCTCAAGCTATAAATCTTCTATATAGCAATTAAAATAAAGCTTACCATGTTGAGAAAGATTAAAAATTAATAGTAATAATAATAAAACACAGTATTTTATCAAACAATTATTTAATTTTAAAATATAAATTCTATTTAGTATTGTGTATATATATAATTTAAATTAGAAAATCTAGGGGGTGTAGGGTCAAGGTCCCCTAGCCCCATGTGGTTTTGTCTCTTGCCATATAAGTATATTATTATGTCTATTGGATAACCACAAAAGTAGGTATTAATATTATAAAGGGGTAGGAATTAATGCGAAATCACAATCAAAGTATTAATACGTTTTAACCCCTTCAAAAGCACGATCAGGAATATTGGTGTGAAGACAAAATAAAGAAGGTTCAAGATGGGCCAAGAGAAAATAGAAAAGGGACGCAATGTCGTTGTTTTAAAGGATAATATTTATATTCTTTTTTTTAAGTCCTTTAAAATTATCAATTGTTATACTTTTTTTTTTTTCCTCACAAACGTTTAGAATAAAAAAACCAAGTGAAGATAAAAGTATGGTTAATATGATAATAAATAATACTAAATTAAACTTTTCACAAGTAATGTTCTAAGAGTAGACATCTGGTCTTCCAAGAGTGAAATGTTATTCATTAGAAATTAGATTTTAGTACTTCAAAGTATATTAATAGTTTCCGTTACATTACATGACTTTTTGAATTTTAGACCAAAGCCAGAGATAAATTATAATTTTTAAAATATGTTTTTATTTTCTCATATTCAGAATTAAAACGAGAGCTTATCATTTAAAAAATTCCATGTGATTAAAACAAATACTAAACATGACCTCAAGTATATAATTAGTTGCTTAATGCCCTTGTTTTGTACAAAAAAGAAAAAAAAAACCTTAAGGATTTTAGAGTTTTAAAAAAGCGCTATTTAAGACGATGTGATGAGGTCCTTTATTTTTTTATTTTTTTATTTATTTTGCAAAATTTAATGAGAGTGATGGTTTAAGGGATAAACTTATGTTGTCTCATCCTAATAAGACAATTAAAACTCAAACCTACAATGTACTAAATTAAAAAACTTTGTCCTTTGCACTCAACCATTTAGTCAAGTATGTTCATTGTTGCTAGGGACATTCAGAAAAATTCATAAACAATCAATCTTACAGAAATAATTTATAATTTTAACTAATTCATTTTCTTTAAAAATATTATGAAAATAATTTATTTTATTTTGGTAATCTCATAATCAAATTTTATTACACAATAGAATTTTACTACTCCCTCCACTTTACGGAGGTTCTGACATAATTATTAAAAACTTAAATTAACATTTGAAATTTATACAAATATTATGTATTCTACTTTGGATCTGAACTCAAGACATAGACAAGTTTTAAATATTACGCACTCTTTTAGTACTGTTTTCATATATTTATTTATTTTTATTGTCTTGAAAAATATTTAATTCATCGATGATTTGGTAAAATTACGATTAAAAATATTTTTTTAAAGCATTTAATGAAATTATTTAAAAAAGTGAAAGTTTAGAAGATAGAGTTTAATTACGTAGCTCCATCTTCCGTCAAAAAGTGGAAGTTTTATTTTACAAGAATACCACTCAATTATATATTATATAAATCCATTTTATGTCACCCATTGTTGTGTAAAAGCTTTTAAAAGTTATTGAATGGTGATTTTGTTGACGTAAGAGGACTTGGAAGTGTCCAATGTATGGAAAAGTTAATTTAGTGATTGCCTTAGGTATTTGTTAGAATGTCCTTGTCTCTGTTAAATAATTGCAGTATTTAATATAAGAAGAAAATCTCACCACTCCATGTTCCAGTCACACCAACATTAGGTCAATTTTCTACTTCAATTTTTCTTCTCTACTGTCAGAACATATTATTAACAATCAGATAAATAAATAATAATACTAATTTAATAAATTTTAGAAAATAATCATAATATTATAAAATTAAAAAAATAGCTTATTTTCTAAAATCACATCTCATGATAAGTTATATTTATTTTTTAATGAAGTTAAAAAAAGAATCTACCCATTTATCTCTCTCTGTATTTTGTAGTTTTCTTCAAAACAAACCCGTTTTGAGGTATGTATGTAAGACCCATCTTTAAATTTAGAGTCTGGTGCTTTTCTTTTCTTTTTTGCTTTCTTTTTCTTTCTCAAACTCCATTTCCTTCTGTTTTAGACGATTCTTGCATCTATGGAGTTTTCTAAATAAAAATAAATATTTTTTGTGAATTCCTTTTAACAATTTTAAAGATTTTCAATATAAATATAATTAAATATATACTGAAAATACATCGAAGCATTCGACAATTATAAATATTTTAAAAAAATCAAACTCGATTTTTTAAAGTTAGAATTATATGAATTTCGTTTATTTTTTTTTAAAAAGCTAGTTAAAAGATATTGATTTTTAAAATTTTAAAGATTTTTTTTAAAATAGCTAAGTAAAAAGAAACTTTGGGGAAATACTTTAAAGAGAATTGTAGATGAATTACTAATTATTGGTCAAGATTGTTAACATTTAATACAAGTAAAAAATAAAAGATAATAGGAAGACTGAAATAACTGAGAAAGAAAATTTAAAGTGTATGAGAAAATAAAATAAAAAAGAGATATGAGAATAGCAAAAGAATAAAGTAATGAATGAGAGTAAATTAAAGGAAATAAAATAACCAAACCGGAAAGGAAAATATAAGAAACAGAATGATTCACTATTTCCATCTTTTTATTTCAAATTAATTATTAAGATTAATTAAGTAATACATGTACTTTAATTCTTTCTAATGAAAAAAAAGAGTAACAAATAAAAAACACCAGAGAAATAAAAATATCGGCACGAATGAATAAATATTTAAAATTATTTTAAAATAAAATAAAATAATCTAATTTTCATAATTATAATTATTGTTTATAAAATATATTCATTCCATTTACCATTTTATAATATTCTTCAAAAATTCTTTTAGAAATAAAATAAACATACAATAATTGTAAAGTTACTTTCACATACCATAACTTTTTCTATTCCTTTGAGATGTATGCAATTTGGACATTACTTGCACTGCATTTGTCCTCAATTTATCATAATTCATGACTGCAACCAACCTTGAAACCATGTCATAGTTTAGGGTTTTATATCCGCTTCATCTTAAAACTAAACTACATTTTTTAACTACAGCACTTTTACAGGATAAAAAGTATAAAAAAATATAATTAATTTTTTTTAATATAAACCTAATTTATACACAAGTTAAAAGTAAAATTTTAATATATATATATATATATATATATATATATATATATATATATATATATATATATATATATATATAAATTAACTTGGCTATAAATTAATATCAACTTTCATTTTTGTCCATATAAACTACAATATACATCTTACTATTTCAAACCTTCCTTTCAATTTAATTGGGGCAATTGCTTCCTGCACCCCCGCAATTGCTTCTTACATCCTCTCAAGACATGTGAATAGATCATTATACCCCTGTTAATGAAGACAAAAGGAGTTGGAGTGTTGGTGGAGCCACCGTGGCGATGTGAGTTGCTGGAGGTTGGAGGTACTGAAGAAGAGTTTAAAGATTAGAGGTGTTGAGCTGAGGTAAGTGATTGAGTTTTAATTTTAAAACTGTTAGGACGAATGGGTGTTTTTGTTATAAATGAGTGGATTATTGGAGTCATTGGTGATGTAGATTATGGGTGGTGAAGGACGGAGGCGGAGAGGGAGGTATTTTTCTGGTTGGGAATTGGTTGTTTTTTAATTTTTTTGAACATTTCGGAAAATCTTTTTCGTAATATATATATTGACTTATGAAAAATATTTTCCGAAATATGTTTCTGTTATTTTGGAAACTGTTTTTCGTAATAATTTTCTTTTTTTACGGAAATCGTTTTCCGAAATACGAATTTCTTTTACAGAAAAGGCTTTCCGGAATACAATAAAGGTGTTTAAGGGAATATAAAATTTTGAGGGGGTGCAGAAAGAATTGTGGAGGTGCAGGAAGCAATCTCCTTTAATTAATTTTTGGGCCTGGCAAACTTAAATGAATCAGATCCGAAGTATTGGCAAATACTTCCTGCACTATACAAATTTTTGACTTGCACCCTACCATTTTTTAAAATATTAGAAATGTCCTTGTCATTTTTATTTGAGCGCAGCAGCAATCTATGAAAAAGAGGGTTTATGGTGGCTAACGATAGTTTGTGGAGGTGTTCAGTGCGCCGGTGAAGTGTGGTAAAGTTAGTGATAGTATTTAGAACGAAGAGGTAATTGAGGATAAGTTTGAGTGTTTTTTTTCCAAGGGGTAAATGTAATAAGGGAGGGGTTGTTTCTAGAAATCGATTTCCGATAAACACTACCAGAAAACAAAATCTGAAACGTGATTTAGTTAGAATTACGGAAAGAAAAATTCAGAATTATGATATATGTTACCGAAACTCAATTACAGAAGAAGGAGGGTGTTCAAGAAGTGAAAATTATATACTGAAAAGTGTATTCTAGAAGGCATAATTTGTATTACAGAAATCCTATTCTAAAAAACAAATATGACTTTCGGAATATATTTTCCATAATGTAATTTTTCACTTCCGGAATAGTATGGTACAAGTCTAAGGCATTTTTAGACATTTCACTGAGGTGATATGTTCCAAGTCACAACATGGTATGGTCCAGGAAGCATTTGTTTAAAATATTTTGTATTTCGGGCTTCAATAAGCTAAACTTGACATGATGGAGTTGAAATTGAAATAAAGTTTTGGAGTTTTTAATTTAGCCACTTTGAAGTTAAATATAGAATAATAAAACATTGACAAAAAATGGATCGGTTCACTAAAAGTAACAAATAAATTTGAAATTTCCTTCTGATTCATCTATACAATAAATTTGCACCAAAAGCTTAGTATTTCCTCCAGACATAACAGACCTTCTCCGTCCCAAGAAAAGTCTTTGGATGAAATGCCTCAATTAAAACGAACTAAATTCCTTCCACACATGACATTTCTGCAATTTCATTGAGATGGATTCAATAAAACATGATAATCCAGAAGAACAACAAGAATAATAATATTCAATCAATAAATCTGCAATAAAAAGCTTGTCATCACTAATGATGTCTTAAGTCTTCGTCATATACTATCTCTACTGTCATTTAAGATTGTTTTATACATATTAAAATGTCAAAACAATTTTACCAGAATAATTCTTCTCTCACAATCAATGCGTTTGTTTTTTTTTTGTTTGGTGCAAAGATATAATTTACTTTAACATAAATTAGTGACAAAATAACTAATGTTTCATTGAAAATTAAATATATAAATGAATTTTAATGTTTTTTATTAGAACGTTTAGTAGAATACCTTCTTAAGTTATATCACATGTATGGAAAATTTTGATAGCAAGCAGTGCTAAACACATAATGATCTATCTCCCTTTTCAGAAGTAAGAAAGTTTCACGTGCAGGAGTTATTAAAATATGAAAAAAGTGTACTAACAGAAGACACCCTCGATGTGGTTTTTTCTTCTTCTCTTTTTTTTGTGGAGGCTTAATTACCACCTTGATAGCAGCATCAAAAACTGACTTCACGTTCTGCAATTAATTGCATTGACAATAGGGTCATTTGCAGAAGAATTTCAGAAATAACAGTAAGTATTTATCTGCATAAATGGCATACATTATCTTCAGAAGCAAAAAAGGAGACAGAGCTCATGAACTCAAAGCTTAGCTTTATTGTAGATATTTCAATTCCAAAGCTATCATTGGGATCATTTTACTTCTTTCACATATTCTCTTTAGAGAACTAAATTTCCCTAGAGTATAGGTCAGAACAACTAATAGTACGGTCCCATCACATGATTGATTTAACTTTTTCCACATACAACAACTAAGCCTGTCTCACCAGCCACCAGGACTACTCATTCAAGTGGATAATTGCATTATTGATCTTTGACAAGAATCAAATTTTCAACACATTAATACTATGATCAAAGTTATCTAAGGTTTTCCTTAATCCTCCCTATTAACACTTTCTCTCCAGTGCTTAATTTCAACTGAAATTGCAGGAAAGTAGTCTTAATTGATCTCAGTCCTACCCAGACTTAGTTGAGGATTATTTGCGGGGTTGAATTATACCTTAAAGTCCAAATTCTAAAAGTAATGCACTGGTGAACAATGTGCTACGATGCTTCTGAAGTAGAGAGTTGAGTTGAGATCATTTTCTTTAGAACAGAATGCGGAAAATTTGCCTTTATATTGCCTGAGACATCAAGTATTGTACCTAAATGGTAGAATAAAAACATACATACCTGCTGAGTTTTTGAGCTGCACTCGATATAATATGTAGCTCCTGCTAGTTTACGCAATTCCTCACCCTGATAAAACCCAACACTTTCAATAAACACTGTCTATTGAATTCTTTTAGGTGGCTAATAAAGTAAGAAACTGTACTTGCTCAGATGTCACAGCCACCAGGCCAGGATGCTCAGCCAAATAGTGCTTGTCTTCTCGGAGATCTACAAGATTACCATAAATACAGTATTATAAGCAGAAGTAAATAAACTGCATAGCCAACTAATTATCATATCCATGAAAGAAAGGTGTAAAATCTATACAATTGGCAGATTCAATATTTTGCCATTACTTTTGTGTCCACTAGGTTGCCATTGCTGCTAGGATCAATGAGTAATATTACCCACAAATATGGGCTACAAAACTCCGAAAAGGTTCATTTCAGGACAAGCTTAAGTCAGAAATAGCAAAGTTTAAAGGGAAATGAATGACCACATGACTAGCCAAAAGTGTTCTGGAGGAAAGGCGGAGACTGAAGTATGTCCATAACCAAAATTTAAATAATCTGAAGTTACAAATTGAGATAATCAGAATTATCTGTTGACATATTAGATTGTGATTATGTTGGAAAAAATTTTGCACAGTAAAAATTTCCTTCTTAACAAACCTTCTGGTAGTTAACTGCAGGACAATGTTACATGGTGAACATAACACATTTTCAGCCCAAAACCTTTTAAAATATTAACCTTGTGAGTCTTTTTCACCTGTACGTTACTCAAAAAGTTTACTTTTACACAGTGCGATACTTCATCTCATACTTAAACCCCAACAATTCTATAGAAATGAGCTCATATGTTTCAGCACAACAAAAGAACCCTCTAAAGAATCTAATAGCATAGGCCTATAACTATAGTTCTTGAATCAAATATGGTGGCAATGTAGATGGATTCTGGTTGAACAGATAAAATCTTTACAGCATTAAACAAAATGGACATCACAAAAAGGACTAAGAGCAGATGATGAAACAATATTTGATTGAGAGAGATTGCAAGACCAGTTCTTGAGACTTACCCAATTTGGTGCCAACTAGCACCACTGGGATGCCAGGAGCAAAATGCTGCAGTTCAGGAACCCACTGAAATGTGTCTATACAAATTAGAAAATACAAGAGAAACCAACACGACATGTCAAGTATCGGACCAGAACGGCTTGTTCCACCATTCTGATTCAGAATCCGTTATTAATGCAATGAATCTTAAAATCTAAACATATTGTGTCAAAAACTAGTCAAAAATCAATGTAGAAAACTAAACTGATTATTTTTTTTATTTTTTAAATTTAATATAAATTATTTTGACCATAAATAAAACCTCATATTCAATAAAGATTACAAATAGGTATATTATTTTATCAATTATGATCATTTTCATATAAAACATATCATATGCTCATTTGTATTATTTTATCATTTCTTTTTATTGTAAATGTAAATCTGTTATTGTTAATATGTATTAGTATATTCTTATTAAAACTTAAACTTAAGAATTAAGTAAAATTGTTTTAGTATTGATTTATGAATATTTTATTAATACCATTCAACTACAATTTAGTCAAGTTGAAGATGTATCTTTAGCCATTGAATAACCCATCCAGTTTCAAGAAGCAATGTTGAGACTCTAGAATACCTTCTTCAACACATTTTCATAGCTTGCATGACTAACTAGAGAGAAAGCCAGGACAAAGACATCTGCCCCCCTGTAGCTCAAAGGCCTCAGCCTGTTGTAATCCTCTTGCCCTAAGAAGACAGTGCAAGAAAACATAATCTTGGCCATTGAACATCACAAAATTCATGCAGGCTAATAAGAAATTAAATTGCATACACTGTGAGATCAGAAGAGTTACTCTTGTTCATCAATGTGACATTGAATAGTTAAGGGTAACTACTCTCATCTTTCACACTCTTAGCCACTCTATATATAAACGTATATACTAAGAAATTTGACAAGTCTGTGTCAACACACCTGCAGTGTCCCAGAGGCCTAAATTCACAGTTGTGCCTTCAACCACCACATTTGCACTGAAATTATCAAACACTGTTGGAACATAGTCCTGATAATAGCCAAACATCCCCCAAGCAGAGATGCACACCATAGGGGTCAAAAGGCAAAAATTAGACTCCAAAACACAAGGCCGAGAAACTCAGCTGAAACAAGATATTAAGGAACAACCCACATGAAAAAGTTTTGATCTTTCAAAGAGAAATCCCTTCTCCCCCAACCAGAATGCACGAAAATGAGAGACATTGATTTCATGAAATATAGTATGATATCCAGCAAAGAGTTGATACCGTGGGGAATTTGTTGCTTGTATAGCAAATGAGCATGCTAGTTTTACCTACAGCTCCATCCCCAACTGTGACACACTTGATGAACCTTGAAGCTGTTGCAGCCATTGAAGTTGAATTGGTCCCAACACCCGAACCACAAAACAAGAGCAGCAACTTCTCACAAAAGGCGTGTTTTGGTTGAATTTATCTGACAGCTTAAGAGAGAGAAAGAGAGTGAGTGAATGTGTGTGTGTATGGCGGCACTTCACATGATTCTGCTGTCCCTTTCTTTTCTGAAACACCTTGTATCATCTTTTGTTTTTGGTTGCCTTATTTTTCGGCTTTGGGGACATTAAATTTCACAGTTAAAACATGAAGATGACATAATAACGTAACATAAAGATAAATGTGTCAATGTAGCATGTTAAATTCGAATAATGAGTTTGTTACCCACTCTTTCAACACGTGGACAGATTCATTTCAATTCTTTTTATTAGGATGATGAGGCCTGAGGCGGGTGAAGGTAGTTAGGTGCATTTATAAGTTATAGCTAACAACCATGGTGGTCACCATTACCATGTCTGTGCTGGACTCATCATCATCGTGGGGACTAATATCAGTAAGTACTATTAACTTTTTTTATTCATAGTCTCAAATTTTGAGTGAGCTGGGAAAGAGACTGTTCTGTTTCAAACAAAGCACGTGTCTCAAATGTCACGTAACATTTACTGTTACATACTAATGTATTGCTCAAAAGGGGTAGCAGCAGTAATCGTGTCTAAGCATTTTTCGCAGTGTTTTGGTTCATAAAAGCTTGTGAACTCGAAAAAGGCATATTTTTCTTAAGTTTGCTGGCTCTTAACTGTCACAAGGAGTGTCCCAAGTATTTATAGTAAAGTATTTTTGTGTCTTGCTATCTTTAGTAGCTCAATAAACCAATAAAGAAATCCATCCTTCATTTTTTGTTTTTACTTTAAGGTTTTACTGGCTTGCTCTTGCTTGAGGTAAGTTAATGGTAACTATAAGTTATAACATGGGAATATGTGTGTAGTGTTTCATGGTAATTAACAACAAACCTCGTAAAAAACCATTTTAACTATTTCTAAGCTTAAAATAATAACTTAAAAAAATACACTACAAAAATGTTTCTTTCTTTTCATAGTTACCAAGTCTTTAGTAAAAAAAATGATAGAATAGAGCAATTGTCACTATGATTTTTTTTTTATATAGATAAAGATATGCAGTTGGTCTCTTTGAAGAAAAATCTCCTCCCTGACATATATTTCGCTTTTGTAATAGTAGCATGTTATTTTCATCCATGTTGTATGAATAAGAGAATTTGCACAAACAATAAAAGTGAAGTTTAAAGTTAGCGATAAGTTCTATTTTATTATATAAAATCCGTAAAAGGTAAAAGATAAAGAGGTGAATGTTTGTGGAGTGTGGGAAGTGGCTGCATAAAGATTGAGTTAGTAAGATGAGTAGGGGAAAGGGTTGTGCAATTGTGGTGGCTTTATGGTGAGAAAAGATGAGGGGCTACACATTATTACTGACATTAACAGGTTGGTGGGGGTGATTAAGTAAACATTAAGCAACATGAATAATAAAAGGGGATCCCCACAAAAGGATCAAGGAACACGCTATGCACACAATCTTGTTTTTTCCTTTACCCTTTTTTTTTAACTCCAAATACTCTTTGATGCTTATGTTTGAATACTAATAATAATGACCATTCCCAACTGCATTGGTAGCAAGATATAAAATGAAGTAACAGAATAATAGAGAGTGGAGATCGTTTCTTATCATTTAAGTATTTAAAATAAATTGAATGGAATAGATTCTATTTCCACTTCATTCATCAAGTGCTCCTCTTTTCACCTCTAATCTAAAAGTAAGATATGAATGGTCTTTATGTTTTTTTATCTGTCGTAAAAATATCTAAACAGTGAACTAATGATATGCTTTATTTTACTTCATTCAAATTCTTCGCTATTAAATCAAAAAGCCAATGTGTTTTATCAAAAAAACAAGAGTAACGAGAGTGCGAAAGGGATAGTGTGCTTTTTAAAGTCGAAATGAATATTCCATCAGAAAAAATCTTAAAAAAACATTCTATTAGCATGTACTTTCTAATTATGTGAACATTAGAATCAGATCTTATAAACTTGGTTGTAAGAGATGTTAATAATAACTATATATATATATATATAGTGAGAGAGAGAGATTATTTCTTACTTGAATATAAGCATAATTCCATATGATCAAATGAATAAATAATATATTTGTATAAATTTGGAGCCGTTAAGTCATAGCATGTTACTATTACTATTTGTTATCTTTATAGAGATATATAAATAAATAAATAAAAACTAATCCATTATGGATCCATTTTTTAGTGCAGCAAAGCCTTTTGCTTTTTGCACCCCATAATTGCTACCTATACCGCTTTAGTAAAGGGCACACCACATCGCACTGCCATTGTTGCAGTCCACATTGTGGCTTATGCATTGCTGCATTGGATTGTGCATTGTCGTCGTTGCTATTCCATCGATGTTTCCAGAAAAAAAAAAAATGAGTTTGTGTTTTTCTTTTACGTTCTATAATTGCGTTTGGAACTTTCTGAATTGCTTATTCCATATGGCTCCAGAATTGCCCTTTTCAGAATTTGTGTACATAGATAGTATTCATATTGGTTATTCTCTGGAATATGTTTTTGGAGTAAACATTTTAGATACATGTTTTAGAATAGTTATTCCAGAAAGGTAGTGGCATGCTACCAATACAAGGAAGATTTTGAGTAAATCTAAGTGCTCAACTATAACGTACTTTATCTAACCTGACATATTTTACCTTTTCATTTTCTTTCATAATAATATATTGAGATATATATATTTTGACACAAAATCCTACTATCTTTTGTATATTATGATATTAAACACATCGACTGTGTAGTAAAGACTCTTTTGAAATAAAGATTTAAATTTATTATATTGCAAAGTGATCATGTTGTTAATTAAATTCTAATAAAAACATAAGTCCATACTGCTTAAGGAGGTGACGAATTCTTCCTTCACCCCCAATACCCTTGTCCTGTACTTCAATAGTTCAGGGAAAAATACAAACATGTCCTTAAATGATAAATGGTAAAAGATTAAAATATCTTCTACTCCCATTAACCTCCTTAACCACTCTTATCCGATTTATTCTCCTTTTACTTGCATCTGATTCATTGCTTTACTATAGCATCCGGTTTTGTCATTGTATCTGTTTTTCACCTTCACCATCAGCAAAAGTGATCTGTGCGTGTGGGTGAGAGTCTGCAACATTCGCATCATAGATCTGGGAGGAGAAGCTGCATATTTGCTTCAATCTGAATTAAAGCTTTAAACAAATGAAAAGTAAAAAAAAATTATGTTTATTAGCAATTTGTAAGTGGTATTGATGATTAGGGTAGTTAATTTGATGATTGGATTGCCATCGACAGTGAGTCTGCATCGGAGAATATGAACTTCATATGAATCGAATGGAGGACATCCGGTTCAGTAATTTAAAAAAAAAAAAACAAAAGATCATTTAAGTCATTTTTACATGAAAAATTTTAACATTTTTAAAACTTACGGAGTTGCAGAACGAAGGTATTGGGGTGTAAAAAGAATCAGTCTTGAAAATTCTTCTTAAGGCTCCAATATGCAGTCTCAACTTTACATAAAAAAAAATATGAATGGATATAAATTTGACATAATATGTTAATTGATAAATGACACTGTTCATTTTCTTAGATTTTCTTTCTCGGATATTATAGATCTTATTTTGTAAAAAAAAATCAAATTTTATTTGCTTTTTTCCATATCTCATATTTATGTTTTTACTCATTAGTTATTTTATTTCTAATTATGTTTTATATAAGTGACTTCGACTTTTGATTAATCACTATCGGTATCGGTGTAATAGACGCTTCCATAAAATCATCTTTCTTGAGACGTCAGCATCATTGCACCATCATCATATATAAAATTTGGTACCACAAAAGTGTTTAAAGTCTTTCACATAGATGTTTTGTCCATGAATTGTAAGAATACCGTTTGTATCACTGGACTGTCTAATACATGTAACTACTGGAGTATGTGTGTTAGATTGCCTATTGCACTTGAAAACATGCGATTAAAGAATAATTATAGTTAAGGCTTGAATAAACCCGATTAGATAATCACTTAAGATAGTAGATTTATTCATAATTATAATATAAAAAATTAAGATTAAATGTTCTAAATATGAATAAGCATATGTTCATCAATTATACTAGAAAATGATTTATTTAAAGTAATATAAATTATTTAGGGATAATAAATATGAATGTTACCTATTTAAATGTTACATAATATTTTTGTGTTGTACTATTTTTGTTTAAGTGAAGAATCTTTGCTCAAGCGAAAAAAGGAAAATGAAACAAATTTTTCCCTTTTGAGTGATTTTTGCTCAATGGAATATATCTTTTGCTCGCATAAAAATCAAATTGAAGAAATTTTCTTTCATTGGAATGATTTTTACTCAAGTCAAATCATAGTTTGAAAAAGGAGGATTTTGGCCACCAAATGAGGGGCACCCGATGCATTATATGAATAATAATATAATTTATGGTTGTTGATATTATATGATATATGATATATATGATGTTGTGTGTGGGACGTAAATACCTTTAAGGTGTTATATATATTATGAAATATATGAATGAATGCATATGATATGTAATTGTATGATATACATTATACTGTATATAAACATTTATATGATATCGTGGATGTATGAATACGTAGTATGATATTGTAACCCTTCATAATTATGTAATAAGATATATTTGGGATATTATTATATAATATTAAGTATGAAACTGATTAATAAAATGATATATGATGACTATACCAATGATTTGAGCATATATATTACAACATAAAACATCGGATGGTGAGAACTAAAAAAACCTTATATCCATTAATTTTATTTGTACATATCTTGATGATATTGTCATGATTTAAAAAAATAGACTTAAAACCATTATTTATATTCTCTCAAACTACTCATGTATGTGGTTTTCTCTTTTTTCATTTTACCTACTTTCTCACTTCCTACCACAAAGTTTTTTTTTCCCTCATACTTTAAGTCCCTGTTTATTTCAGCTTACTATTTAAAAAAAAAAAATCTATTCTTAGGAATGTTCCATGATAGTATAACTTCCTATAATTATTCAAATTATTCTTATATTTATATTATTTACTTAATTTGATTTTTATATCATTAAATAGTTAAAATTTTAACTTTTTTGTCAAATTGTTTGTGTTTAGTCATTCAAGTTTTTGATAGTTTTTAGTTAGCCCAAAAGTTGTTCTATTTATTAAGAATCATATTGTTTTATAATATTATTATTTTTTTAAAACAACTGTATTCAAGTATTAAATATTAACTGATTATAACTTAACAAATAGAGTGTCTAATTGGATGTTCAAATGTTACTTATTTAATCTGACATTCAAGTTGTTGTTCATAATATTTGATAAATATGGAGCTTATTTTAATAATCTTAACAAATTATTATTATTGTTTCACCAATAAAGTTATGGAGTCTACAACTCTTGTAAAATAGGGTTAAGGTTTAAATAAAGAGTTAATAGGCTCATACCTCTTGATCCATCTTTAGATAAAAGAATTATACTTCGCACCTCCCTTTTTGCCAAACACACCCCAGGACCAAGAGAGGACATAAGCCCCCGACCTTGAGTCCAACAGGCGAATAGGCTTTAGAAACCTTTACTCTTTTTTTTTATGGGAGATGAGTAACATTATATATCTTTCAAATGTAACATTTATCCTAAGCATTGTTACTGGTAGCTTGACCCTATTTGCCTCATTAAAGTTATGGTGTTAATTTTTTTGTTTTTATGGATTTTCTACTTCAATGCTCTTATATATTTGGATATTATTTTTAAGTCTTTTAAGGTATTTAGAGATAGTACTTATGTCTATGTGTTTTTAATCAACTTAGATAAATGATTGGATACATATAAGTATATTTTCATGACAACAAACATATTTGTAACGTAGTTATAAATTTTAGGTCATGTTGATAACATAATTATAAACTTGGCAAATAATTAGAAAAAAATAAGAATGTACATTATATTTTTGTGATAATAAGCATATTTGTAATGCATTTACATAATTGTGACTTAGGAGTGTGTTGGCCTTTCATCACTTTATGACGTTCCAAATTAACACATCTTTCCGGTAGTGTGTTTTGTAATCTGAATTAACATGTCTTTCGGCCGTACTTTTGTGATTCCATGTTAACATACCTTTCGACCATGTTTTTGCAATTCGTATTAACATGCCTATCCAGTTGTGTTTTTTGCGATTTCATATTAGCATGCCTTTCAACCATGTTTTTACGATTCATATTAACACGTCTCTTCGGTCGTATTTTTGTGATTCTGTATTAACATGCCTTTCGGTCATGTTTTTGTGATTCGTTATTAGCACGCCTCTTTAGTTGCGTTTTTGTCATTCTGTGTTAACATGCATTCCGATAATATTTTTGTGATACGTTATTAACACGCCTTTTCGGTTGTGTGTTTTTGTGATTTTGTATTAACATGTATTTCAGTTATGTTTTTGCGATCCATTATTAACACATCTCTTAGGTCCTGTTTTAGTGATTTTATATTAACATGTCGTTTGACTATGTTTTTGTAATCCGTATTAACATGCCTCTTTGGTTATGTTTTTGCGATTCCATATTGATATGCCTTTCGTTCATGTTTTTGTAATCCATTATTAACACGCATATCTGATCGTGTTTTTACGATTTCATATTAACATGCCTTTCGGTCATGTTTTTGCAATCCGTTATTGACACACCTCTTCAGTTGTGTTTTTGCAATTCCATATTAACATGCCTTTCAATCATGTTTATGCAATTTCATGTAAACACGCCTTTCAATCATCTTTTTGTTATCCATATTAACACGCCTCTTTGATTGGATTTTTATGATCTCGTATTTCAATCATATTTTTAGAACCTGAACATTTAATATCTAACACAATAATACACAAAATTAAAAAAAAAACATAAAAGTTTTATTAATAATTACAACCTCATTAAAAATCCTTAAAAATAATTTTTAGTTTTGTGTTCCTAAATTATCCGACTCTTTACAAACATTTTATCATAAACATTAATTTTTATTATGGCAAACTATGTAATGAACTCCATTACCAATCATGTTTTAATTATTATATTTTAACACTAATTTATCTTATTGCATAAGAAGAAATTGAGAGAAAAATTTATTTTAAATATTAAAGGTGAATATATATGTTTTCTTTATGTTTATTTTTCAAAATATAATATTTCTAAAATACCATGAAATAATATTCTTAGAAAACTATATCTATTAAAACAACAGATTAGTATTTTCTAACTTAACCTAAAGTTTTTAAATTAATTTATTAAAATCATTCGTGATAGTGAAATAATATGTCGATGTATTATTATTTTTTAAATGTTGATATATGTAATTGTAATATGACAGTATGATCATTCATATATTATTTCTGTTTTTATCACATGACCGTATGATCATTCATATAATTATTTATAACTATTTTTGTTTTTATTACATATACCTATTTTGTTTCTATCACATATAACATTTTAATATTTACAATTAAAACTTATTTCATTTATCACATGTAACTATTTATGTTTTTATTTTTTACATATTTGTTTTTATCTTTTCCTTATTAATATAAATTTTAAAGAAATACTTATTCAAAATATAAATTAAACTAAACGATTATTTCAATCCTTTAAATTTTTGTTAAGATATAATTGATATGAAGTAGATTCAAATTATTTAAAGCTTTTGATATAAATATTTATTTAATAATAAAGTATTAAAAATATTATATATTTTTTATTTAAAACATTTTTAATTTAAGTTAAATAATATTTAATTTAAAAAAGTCTTCTTTTAACTTAACAAATAAGTATTTTATTCAGTTAAGCATTTTTCTGACATTTATTATTTTTTTCACAGTTACCTTCATTTTTTTTATTAATTCCACGACCTAAATTGTTTTTAACAATTTTTCTAAAAAATATCAATTATTATAATCATATTAATTTTATCTTTTTATAAACTTCTCATTTTTAATTTTGTTGAATATGGTTTTAATGTTCTTAGTTTTATGTTTTCTGTTATTTTATAATTCTTTTATTTAAATTTATAGAATCTCAAATATATTACTAGAAAAATTAAAATAAATTTTTTAATATAATAACTGCAATTATTATTATTATTATTATTATTATTATTATTATTATTAATAAAATTATGAGATTCAAATTTCTTGTAAAATAAGATTAACCTTAAATAAAGGTTTAGTACACCATACCACTTGATCCATCTTACACCTTCCTTTAGGATCAGGAGACGAGAGTTTAATATGCCGTTTGTATCCGTTCAAAGGAACTAAATTATTATTAATTTTAAAAAATAAATTTATTTAGAGTTTTTGATAATATAGAAATTAAATAAAATAAATTATAAAAAATAAAAACTAAAGAAGTAATTTATCCTAAAAACAACTATTTAAAACTCAATAAGTACAAAATTTAAATTACATAACTTATAATTATAATATGTAATCAAATAAAATATTTAAAATTCGATAAATGATACTCGAATTTCACCTGTTTTCCTAGAAGTTTGACACTGCAAATTTTGATAGATGCCATAAGAAGTCTTATACATTTATAAATTAATTGAAAGAAAACTAAATAGTAAATTGGGATTAGCGAAATTACTCCGGAAAAATCGAAATGTGACAAAAGCCCCATAAAACTAAGTTCGGTTTGATTTTCGATTCCCTCCTGCGCCTTCATTCTCTTTCTTGTGCTTTCTTTCGCTTTTTCTCTTCTTCCTTCTCTCTCTGCGCACAAATTCACACCCTCTTTCTCCCATCTCTAACAACACTAACAAACACTTCCCCAAAACAACATGGCAGGAATCAAACGTAAGAGAGGCCGCAAACCCAAAACCTCCGCCCCCGAAACCCTAGACATCCCCACCCCCGACTCCTCCCCTGCCCCCGTCACCGCTGCCGCCCCTAACTCCGCCGCCAACACTGGCTCATTGGAAAACGTCTTTTCCGTCGGCAACGTCGAGCTCATTGACAACAACGCCTCTCCCCACGTTCGCCGCGGCCGCGGCCGCCCCAAGAAGCTCCCCACACACTCAGACAAGCCCCTCTCTCTTGCCACGGGGCGCCGCCCCGCCCGCCCCCTAGACAACGGCGTTGGAGACTTTTCGGTTCCCGGCGACGCCGGCGTGTCCGCCTTGGTGGCGCTGGAGGCGGACACAGGGTGGGCGGCGCGAGTGCTGGAGATGGACTCCGTGGTGAAGGTGTTCTGTGTCCACACGGAACCGAATTTCTCGTTGCCATGGCAGCGGAAGAGACAGTACAGCTCGAGTAGTAGCGGGTTTGTGATTGGCGGGAGAAGGGTTCTGACGAATGCTCATTCGGTGGAACACTACACACAGGTCAAGCTCAAGAAACGTGGCTCTGATACCAAGTACTTGGCCACTGTGCTTGCCATTGGAACCGAATGTGACATTGGTAACTAACTCCTAACCTCTCACTCTGCCTGTTAACTTGTTTCCTTTATCTATTATTTGTCTTTGCAGCATTTTTTATGGATCTCAAATTGGAATTCGTATTTACATTGGATAGAAATTAAAGTTTTTTTTTTTGTGATTCACAATACTGGGTTCTCTTCTTGTCTGAGCATAGTGCGTGGTAGTTTTTCGGAAGTCGACATTCAATAGAGCAAACTGAATCATCTTTACTTTTAGAAATTCTATTTGGTTGAAAGGATTGAGTTTGGAAAAGGACCAGGAGTTTATTTTTAACCTACCAGGAAGGAGGTAGGTGTGAACGGGAGATAGAGAAGTTGTTGGAGGAGAGAACGACATCATTTAGCATTCTCAATTTCATTGTAATGTTATTTACTTTAATGGGATAAAAAGAGGAAACGGAGTGGAATCATAAAACAATAACTAATGGGGATTGAGTTATGATTGCCTCAAAAGAGGGTACATATGAAAATTAAAAATAAAAAAGAATCATAAGACAGTAGCAGTGAATAAGTGAAGGGAGTCCACATATATTTGTTACTGGACATACTTATTATTTGAATGAGATTAAAGTAATGTATACAAATATATTTTATCTGTACAATGACTTCATTAATGATCAATAAGTTGGGATTCAATATTTGAAAATGATTTGTTGATATTCAAAGCTTTTATATGAAATATGAAGAATAAGTTGTGTCAATCTTTCTCATTATGTGTTTTTGGTTGTATATACTCGTAATGGGTGTTTGCTAACACATTGGGAATCTACGTTCACTGTAAAATCATGTTAAAGTCAACTCAAAAGCAACTGTTTGTTGCCCCAGGGAGTCTAAAATATTACGAAGGAGGCTTTTTGGTTATACTTTCTAACACAGTTCAAATTAATGCATTTGATTTTACACTTGCAGCCATGCTTACAGTGGATGATGATGAGTTCTGGGAAGGGATGTTACCTGTAGAGTTTGGGGAGTTGCCTGCACTTCAAGATGCGGTTACTGTTGTGGGCTACCCAATTGGTGGAGACACTATCTCTGTGACCAGTGGTGTTGTATCGCGCATTGAGATTCTATCTTATGTTCATGGTTCTACAGAACTTTTAGGTTTACAGGTTAGGTTGAAATTATTAGTCTTCCGTCTTTATCATTTAATGTCTGTTTGGAAGAGCTTGTGGGGGGCTTATTTGAGCTTATGAAAATAGCCTAAGATTGCCAGGACCTTATTTTACCTAATCTGAACAAGTTTCTTGTGGGGGGCTTATGTGATTGGAACTTCCTGAATAAACATTTAATTAAGTTGTATAGCCCAAAACCCAAATTTACCTTTAGTTATGATTCATTTAGTGTATCCTGATTTCCCCTTGTTAAGGTTTTTTTTGCAGATAGATGCTGCTATAAATTCTGGCAATTCTGGTGGACCTGCCTTTAATGATAAAGGAAACTGTGTGGGGATTGCATTTCAGTCCCTTAAGCACGAAGATGTGGAGAATATAGGTTACGTCATTCCAACACCAGTTATCATGCATTTCATCCGGGATTATGAGAAGAATGGAGGCTACACTGGTAATATGGTAGCTACAAACTAATATGTAGATTTTACTTTTACAAGATGCTACCTGAGTGTGCTAATTTTTTCAAGAATTGAAGCTTTATATACTGAGATTGTTCTTTCTCAATCTGTTGTAAGGGTTCCCTATACTAGGGGTTGAGTGGCAGAAGATGGAAAATCCTGATCTGAGAATGGCAACAGGCATGAGACCTGACCAGAAAGGTGTGCGCATCAGAAGAATTGATCCTACTGCTCCAGAATCTAAGGTTTTGAAGCCATCAGATGTTATCCTTAGTTTTGATGGGATTGATATTGCCAATGATGGAACAGGTGAGTGGTCATTTTTCAGTTTCTTTATGCATTATGTGCAGTATGTAGCTTATATTTGCTTAGTTAAAAACTAAAAAATCTTTTGAGTGGAACTATCATTTCTTATTTGATGGCAACTCTAATAGAGGAAGGTAGTTGTATTAAACATGTGACCTCTTTTAGAATAATGGCAAAGTTGAACTAAACATGTCACACTCAGCTCCTCGGTACATCTATCAAATATTTGTGTTTTACATAAACTGTTGGTTTTATGACGAAAGTGCGTTGCTAAAAAAGCATAACACCTAAGTCCCTTTTTTAAGGAATGTCAAAAGTCAATTTTGGATAGAATTGATGGAGTGTATTTCTCTCCAGATCTGTCCAGGTTTGCCATTTGGATTAGCATTTATTTTGTGGTTAAGGTTTTGCGCTGCTGATTTCAGTTTAGATAAGACGATTAGAACCAAAAGTTTGCCATCTCTCATTAGTCATAGTACATTATTGGATCAATTCTTGATCTTTAGTAATAAATTCACTGTCTATATATTGGTGGACTGTTTTTTCTGTGTCTGTTTATTGTTTTAGTAACAATATTTTGACTTGATATAATAAGCCATCTTTCTTGTGGCCTATATATACATATCAAAGATTTGAGTTTAACAGTACACAATGTTTTAATCTCTTGGTCTTGGGTGTTCTTTTCAGTTCCATTTCGTCACGGAGAGCGAATTGGTTTCAGTTATCTCATCTCACAGAAATATACTGGGGATAATGCAGCAATAAAAGTACTGCGAAATTCAGATATTTTAAACTTTGACATTAAACTCGATAGTCACAGAAGGCTTATTCCATCACATAGCAAGGGCAAGCCTCCCTCTTATTATATAATTGCTGGATTTGTTTTTACAGCTGTTTCAGTTCCATATCTTCGTTCTGAGGTCAGTGGTTAATCCAGTATCCCTATGCTTTGATAGTTCGGCTATTAGGTGTCTTGGGTGATGCTGTTTGTTTTACTATTGTTTAATTGATATGGATGCTCTTGTAAAGTTTCTTCATACTGAAGGTTTAGTACTTCTATGAACTGGACAAACTTAATCTTATCTGCAATTTGAACTTGTGGCATATTCATGCCCATGTGGAAAATATTCATTATTGCTGCATGAAACTCGGGATCATGATTGATGAGAGCATTGAATTTCTTAGAAATTAAAATTATTTAATTTCTATAAAAATGTTACGCAGAATAATCTGGATTTTGTAGAAATATAAAAGAATATCATGCCATCTGCTGCATTTAGAAGGCCTGTATGACGTACAATAGTTTCTGTGCAAGGAATGTGGTGCAGTATAAAAGTTGGAGCTGGTGATTTTGTTTATTGGAATAGAAAGTTGTCATTATTTCAGTAATAATGACATGTAGGATTTTGAAATTATACGTATATAGGTTTCACTCTAAAGTTTTATGACATGAGAGTGTATATTGCACCTTGTACCTTTTATTATTTACTTCACTTTTGGCATTGACTAGTAAATTCATTTATTCAACCTGCATTTGCTAAATTTCTTGTGGATGGGGCCATTCCTTTACAACTCATTTTATCATCTATTAACAGTATGGAAAGGATTATGAATATGAAGCTCCAGTCAAGCTTTTGGATAAATTGCTGCATTCAATGCCACAATCACCAGATGAACAACTTGTTGTGGTCTCTCAGGTTTGTTTTCTTGTCAAGTCTTTTCTTTCTGCTGTTTCTCATAAGGATCTTAGAAAGTGAGATTATCTCTTTGACACTTTGAAGGTGCTTGTGGCTGATATCAACATTGGATATGAAGATATTGTTAACATCCAGGTTGTTAATGGTTATGTTCTATTTTTTTGCTTTCCTTGCTAACGGCTATATTGGCTTAACCACTCACTTTTTTACCGCCTTTTATTCTGTATATCTATGAAGGTCCTTGCTTTCAATGGTAAACCAGTGAAAAACCTGAAGAGCTTGGCCACTATGGTAGAGAGCTGCAATGATGAATATCTAAAATTTGATCTAGATTATGATCAGGTTCCCTAGCCATCCTTTCCCGTTTTATGTGCTTGTGTGAAAATGGCAGTAGCTTTATATCTTACTAATCCTCTTGTATGCAGATAGTGGTCCTTCGCTCGAAGACTGCAAGAGCAACTACTCTTGATATTCTTGCAACACACTGTATTCCATCAGCGATGTCTGATGATCTTAAGTCATGATCTGGATGACAACGTGGTAGATTATGCATCATGATCTCAAGTCATTATATACAGTAATCTAGTAACAATGATGCAGATGCGTAGGCTTGACCCTCGTGGTTCCGCATTTTGAAAGGGGATGAGAGGTAGAGTAAGCAGGATTCAAGATTTACATTAAAATTCATTATCTTCTGATACGTTGGCTTTTCTCAAATTTTGAGGGAACTTAGAGATGTAAAGAGTCATTACTTTCACCAATGTGACATATACCAGAGCAGGCATCGTAGAATAGGAACTAGATATTGGGCTGCGAAGTTTCAAAACAATATAGTGCATGTTTGGTTTTTCTTAATTTGAAAGTTGATCCGCATCCTGATAAACAAATATTTATAGCTTCCGCATCTTCTATAATATCTTGACGTGGTTTTTCCTGTTAACGTACATCCTCAGCGGGATGCAACTCATACTGAAAGATTATTCCCACATTAACGTATCTCGACTTGAAAGCTAGTTTACAATTTAAAGTACGAAAATAATCATATTTTACAAGCTAGTTTTTTTTTCTAGAATTAGCTAAACTTAGAACTCATTTGATATAAACCAAATCTGCTCCTTCGGGGTGAGTAACACAGCAGCAGAGAATATACTGTGAAAACGAGAGCTACCTGGCAACATAAAGTGTTTCACTAAGGAAGAAACACTAAAAATGAAGCAATGGCAATCCCCACTGGCTTGACCAAGCTAACAAATACAGGTCCTTTTCTTTTTATGCACCGAATCAGAACAGAAGTTGTCACAACAGTTCCCACAATAGCCTGCAATACTGTTTTCCACATACTAGGAACGAACTTACTAAACAACCCTCTTTTTATAATGGTTTCTAGTACGTGCTAACTGAATAGATTACAGAAATGAGGGAAAGTATTGTACTTTGGATGGTTCCAGACAGGAAATTGTAGGATGTTGTTGTTAACTGAGATAGATGCCTTTTAAGAATTATCGCCTACAGATATGCTTGACCAAATCAAGATCCATCACTAAAATTGGAGAATAAGTGGTCTAAATATCTAACGAGAATAGGAATATGAGCTGAGTAATATTCCAGGGTGCAAGAGGCACAGAGTGAATGGCAATGAAGAGACCTCCAATGACGGAGTGGTTGTGATGGAGAGGGTTGAATTCAAAAGATGCTGATGTGGTGTGGTGCACCGGAAGAGGAAGAGTGGATGGAATAGCAACTGATAAGCAAGGGTGAGATGGAGAAAAGAAATTATTGTTTTTTTTTAATAATAATTATAGTGGTGGTTAAAATCTACTAGTGAAAATTAATTTAATATAATGTTGCAAGGAAGGTAACGAGATATCTCGAAGAAATAAAGAATTTAATGCTAATGCACAAATAGACTGATAGTTTGGTGATAGATACTCTATTCAAACTTCACTGACTTCATTGATACCAAAAAATTTACATTCAAGTAGGTCTTTATGTTAGTTTGTGGAGTTGAATCTTGTAACAGTAAAAAACCTTGACGGTTACTTCCACGAAGGTTGAGTTCGTAACATGTTTTGAAGCTACCTCATACCTTAGTTTTTAAAATAAAAGTACCTAAATGATTGTCACATCATACAACGAAATCTCATGCCTGTTACCTGATTCTTAAATTTCTCTGGTAGCATACATTTAGTTAAAGATGGACAATCATGAACGCAGTACTAATATGTTTAATGACTACTTTATTTTTCTTAACATGTTCTCTTATGATTAAATATTTAATGTCAATGTATTTACTTTGAATTTTACTGATCTTCTTATTCTTAGGCATAAACACAGCAGGAAAGTTATCAAAATACAACTTTGATGCTTAGCCATTGAGTCCATGACTCTAAGACTAGATATGATACTTTTAACCAGACACTGTGATACTGAGAAATACTACTCATTATTAGAGGAATTATCACCGTGATTCATATATTTGTGAAGAACTCTGCTGAAAAACAGATTCTTTCATCACACCCGTGTCTGTTGAATATATTGATGAAGGTAAACTAGTATACACGAGTAAATGGTTATGCTAAAACATTTCTTTCACGGGATTGTCTCCAGTAGAGGACTCTCTTGGGAAGTTGGGAATGATCGTCCATCAACTTGGAAGCCTTTTGAGTTTTCCTCTTTGGATTGTGCCCACAATACTGTGTAAAATCCGATGGCGATTATCACTGCGCCTAGGACACTAAAAGAATGGAAATACACAAAACAAAGTCAATATAGAAATAATACTGTCAGCAAAGCAAATTTTACACATGCAATTAGCAAATCAAAGTCTACACATGCTATTAGAAAATCGGAGTTAGATAAGTGATTCAAACTAGTGGACGATTAATACACCACATGCAGTAATTGCATGTGTATATTTTTATACATATCACGTGTTTCTCCCTCCTTTTTCCAAGAGACATACTCCCAAAATGTACTGAGTGGTTTTTGATCTTTCCATGGTTTTGAGATTACCCCTAAAAGCTAAATCACCTTTGGTTGCAGTAAACATTGTTTTAGACCTGAAAACTCCCAGTTGAGTGAAGTCTCCATATATTTAGGCCTGAGGAATCCTGTCACGAGGAGATAAACCCCGACAACATAAAACTCTGGAAAGTTATGGTTGTTATCCTGAAATTTGAAATAGACAGACAACAAAAAATAGTGCTGATGTAATTGGCAGCCGTAACATCTCCAAGCCTATTATGGTTTATGCCGTAGTCCTTAGTTCATTTTACTGTTTATTATCAAAGTTCCGTGGCGATGGAATAACATAGCAAAGAAAATTTTGGAAATGGGAGTTACCTGCCAACATGAAGCGTTTCACCAAGGAAGATAACGCTCGAAAAGTCAGCAATGGCAATCCCCACAGGCTTGAACAAGCTAACAAATACAGGTCCTTTCCTATTTATGCACCAAGTCGTTACTGAAAATGTCAACACACTTCCGATAATAGCCTGCAATATTGTTTTCCACATAGGAAGAACGAGCTTAGCAATAAAGCCTCAATGGTTTGCAACTTGTTTTTGTGTGCTTGCTTTCTTAGTTTTTCGGGTTGTTTGTACGTGCTTACTGAATAGAATATAGAGATGAGCTCAATGTCGGGGCTTATTTTCCAGTCATTTAGATCCCTGACTACAATGAGAGATAGTATTGCACTTTGGATGGTTCCAAACAGGCAGTAGAAGGCTACTATGGTTGTCTGTGATGAATATCCTTTAAGAATTGATGCCTGCAAACAAGCTCAACCAAATCAGATCCACCACTAAAAAAAAACTGAAGACTTTTGCACCAATTTAGCTTAGTGATGTCAGTATCTAACCAAACTAGGCATCGATCTCACCTGAGTAATATTCCAGAGTGCGAGACAGAGAGAAGCAGTGGCAAAGAAGAGACCCCCAATGGTCCAGTTACTTGTTTGAGCCAAAAAAGATGGCAATGGTTGTGTCGGAGAGTGTTGAAATCGAAAGCTGGTAATGGGAAAGCCCTTGTAAAGGGTCACGAGTAATGCTCCAGAGATAGATAGCACTGTGCCCGTGACCTTGATCTGGCTTATTGAGCTTCCAATATTCAGCTTCTCCATCCTAGAATAAGGCAGTAAAAAATCCAACATCGTGGTTTCACCACCTTATGCAACAACTAAAAAGTAACAACATTTCAATATCCACACCTAAAACCTACTCACTTTAATATCTCTTTGTACAATTTTTAATCTGTTTAGGTCCTCACAATTTTGGAATTCTGGGACTACAACGGATTAAAAAAAATGTTCGTGTAGGAATTACACTTAAAGATAGAGCAAGCATAAGATTAAAGCTAGTTATTATCATATAAATAAAAGTAAAAGAAGAGAGGGTACCCGAAGATGACCGCTAGCACAAAAGTGATAGCAGGAGCCAAATTGCTCATGGCGGATCCAAGAGTGGGAGAGCTGTAGTCAATGGCGGTGAAAACACAATTCTGCATAACAGTTATGCTGCACATCTCCAATAAACAACGTTCTTACATTTTTGTTTAGGATAAAGTTTCCTTGCAAAAGAATAGGAAAAACAGGTAAATATGCAATTACATAGACACAAACATACATACCCAAGAGCGCCCAGGAGGAAGAACTTGCAGAGAAGAGCGAAAGAAAGGGGCGCTCTTGTGGTTCTGCAAAGTTGAAAAGTCGAAGGTTAAGACAATGTGAGTGATTTGAAAAGTGGAAGTGGTAAATGATGTTAAAGTTGAGCTTAGAAAGAAGGTAACAAGAGAAGACCTGTTGATGAAGAAAGCGAGAGGGAGGAGCATGAGGGTAGCAAGGGCGTTGGAGTAGACAACAAAGACAAAATGGTTCATTCCTGTGTCCATGGCTGCTTTGCCTAAAGTGGAGAGTCCCACATCGAGGCACTCAACCATGATCATGGCTGCAAATGGAGTCCATTCCAGCAACCTTTCTCCAACTCCCATTTCCTCCATTTCCGTCTCTGTCCATGAAAGTTGCCTTCTTATTCAACACATCTTCTGATACGATCTGTAGTACCACACCACCATTATTGCCACAAACCATCACTACAGTAGTTGAAAGATGTCTCATCACAAAAAGAGGAAAAACAAAAACTAATTACTCCAAAATATATTTAACTTTTAGTACAATAAAAAAATCCACCCAACAACTTTTATTAACTATTAATATAATATAATATAATTAATTTTGAAAAAACTATTGAAAATTAAGAGCTTTGTATACTAGTATTTATTTTATTTAACAAGTAATAATTACTAAATATCAGATCAATTACTTTAACTATTAATAAAATTAAAAAAAAAATAATAGAATTAAAATTTTAAAGCAAATATATAACAATGACAAAAATGATCAACCACCCTTCAACTCCACTTCATGGAATTGATTTAATTTAAATTTATTTATTTGCTTCATTTATAATTAAGATGTCAGATTAACAGCTTTAAATTTATTAATTTATTAAATTATGTTTTAATTATAAAGATGGGATATTTTTATGGATACATTTTATATCTTTTATTTTACTCATATGATCATCATTTTAAATAATTATTTCTCTCGTATTTTTTAAATACCTCCAATATTTTTCGAAACACCAAATTACGAATCACCATGATTTATTATTTAACTTTTATTATTACCTTTTCAAGTTTTCATTTATTAAAAAAAAAATACATAGATACGTTTTTTTTTTTCTAATTGGTATAATATCAGTTAATGTTGAATAATAACTACTATAATTTTACTAATATTTTATGTGTTAAATAACTTAAGTAAAAGAATAACAAAAATAGTGACTAATCTATTCTTAGTTGGACTTGTGCGCCCAGAAATAGTGTATATCATAAGTCGATATCACCTAATTTAATAATAAATAATTGCAGTGATATAATTATGTATATCTTGTTAATTAATGTTTAATTAATTATAATATTCATATAAAGCTTCATAACAACATTTTGTAATTATACAGGAAGCATTAAAATCCTAATGAGAATATAAAAAAAAATGTGAAGATGTAACTTTTATTTTTAAATAATAAATTATTACGAGTTCATATAAATATTAATTTTCGGACTAGAGCTCCATTTTTTATACATAAGATTCAAATCGTCATTTATTTTAAGGCAGTGTTATTTTGACACTGCTAAAAGCATTCCACACCATTTCACATCTAAAAATAATATTATTTTATTGAAAAATAATATTTTATTAATAAAAGTAAGTGTGAGATGGAAGTAATTTTATTACAGTGGTGTTAAAATATTTTTATTCTTATTTTAATTCTCGAATTTATAAAGTTTTATTTTGTTTTTATATTATAAAATGCAATTTATTTTAATACTTTTCTTGATATTAAATATTAAAATGAATGATATTTAAGAATATTTTAAAACTTTTTTTTATCTTACGCAACTAAAATATCAATTTTCAAATTATATGTAGTTTTAACATTTCTAGTTTATCTTAAAATAAGTAATGTTTCCATTTTACAATGTACTATTAGTTATATTTTTTTCCTAATTTACTCTTGTAGATTAATTAGTTATTCATTGAAGTATCACAAGTATCTAACTCTTCATTTAGTATATTTATTGTGAGTGAAATTATTTTATTAAAATCATATAAAAATACTTACTATTTTTCTTCAGGTAGAAATTTAAAACTACATGTTAATTAGGAAGTACTATTATTTTACCACTAAGAGGATGAATTGAATGACACTTAGTTCAATTATCTACAAAATCAATTAGTGATAGTTTATAAAGAAAAACTGTACACAAATCTAAATAGGAGGGAAGGCTACATTTCTGCAAGCCTTCTAATTGGTGTTGTCATAAAAATATATCTCAGATCTTACTGCTTTTTTTTTTTTTTTTTTTTTTTTTTTCCTTATCTCAATTATTGGTGTGCAACATAGTAAAACCACAAATTGGACAAATAGATATAAATTGTTTTTCTCAAAAGGTTATAGGCAACTACCAGTTATAATATGTAAGATATTGGTTGATTATTAAATAAAATAAACGAATAAGGTACAATTTTCCCCCCTGTTTTTTAGAGGTACAAAACTACCATTTTCTTTTAAAAATATAAATTTTTCTTCCTTTATAATTTCATCGTATATAATTTTATTCCATTTTAAAGTTATCTGTTTACTTTCTCTAAAAAAAAAATATTACTAAAATTATCTTTATACAACCATTAGTCAATGATAAGTATTACATTATTCTATTCTCTCTTCCTATGTAGATTATTCTCTTTCATTATATACAAATAAATCACACTTCACTATACTTTTAATTTCTTTTAAAAATAATTATATGACAAATTTCAAAATATGCATTCCTTTAGTAGATATATTTTTGTATTTTTTAACTAAACTGTTGATGTTAAATATCCTTAAATTTTATGGATGATTAATACTAAAGGATGTAGTAATTTTAGTATTTTTTTTTTCTTTCATGATTTTTATTCACAATAATCAAATATAATTATGCTTCTAAGGAATTTAAATTCGAATCAAGCACATATTAATTATTTTTCATATTTTTTTTATTATTTATAAAAAATATTTGTTAATAAATTATTTTATTTTATATCATACTTAAGAATGACAAAATAAATTAATTTAATCTGTTTTCGACCCATTCTTAAAAACAAGATGAAAACTTGCGAGGCAATCTGTCACTTTTTTTTCAAATTTTTTATTATTATCATTATTATACATTAAAAGTATATTTACTTATGGAAATATTTAATTTATTAATTAATATCTTAATTGAATAGATTAAAATAATTTATACTTTATGTTTAATTACTCTATTATAATTAATAATTAATAATGAAAACTTCCTCTCTAAATATTAACAATTTAAAATATTATAATATTACATATTTGTATTTTTTAGATAATATAATAAAAAATAATATTTTAAACTATTTTTCTTATTTTAAATTTTAATTTAAAAAAGTTCCAACTTATAAGATTAGTTGTTCAAAGTGAAATGTAAATATCAATCTTTTTTTTTCAAATCAGCGTTGGGTTAACGCATTGATTTGTCAAATTCAGTCTGCTTTGTCATTAATAATCATAATTTGGATAGTATATTTATTTGTTACAATGCCAAATTTTTTATAAATATGGTACAATTTTACATTTTTATTATCTAAATGGGTAAAAAAATTATTTAACAATTTTAGCGTGAAAAAATCGTGTTTCGAAACGTGACTTATCTATTTTGATTTTTTTTTCTTTATTAAAGCCGTGCTTTGAAATATTTTGGTTTTTTTTCTTTTAATTGAACAATCATGATTTCTATTTTTAAAAACAAACAATTTTTCTTCGTGCTTATAATCAATGTTTTTTTATTTTTTTTTTAAGTTTTTGTATTTAGCAATATGAATATTTTTCTAGCTTTCTTATCACATAAACTTTGAATGCGGTTCAATAAAAAGATTGAGGTGATGTCCAATGCATGAATGTATAAAATTGTGAGAATTTTTCTAGTTTATTAAAACCTAAAAAAATGTAACCTAAATATTACCCTTAAAATGAATAATATCTACACTAAATTAGTCTTGATACTTATTAAAAGAAAAATGTAGTATAGGTGTTGTTGGAATGAGATCAAATATAATAATACTTGGTGTGTAGAGTTTTGAAGATGGAAGAAAAAATTGAGTGTTGACTCTAAAAGAGAATTTTCTCATTTGAGCTAGAAAAAACATGTGTTAGAGATAATGGTGACCATATCATTACTTTTATATAAAATTATATTTTCAAGTCACTCACATAATAATTTAATAAAACATCATGAATTATTTCTTTAATCCGAGTTGTAAGACTCATGAGTTCTTATTCCTCCAAAATGTAATAAGAAGAGTAAAAAAATATACCCTATATTATTACTAAATACACTCTCCTACAATAAAAATAAAAAAGAAATTGAAAAACATATTTGTAGATACGATTTTAGAAAAAATAATTAGTTTCAAGCATGACTTTAATAATAAAAAAAATCTGATAAGAAAGTCATGCTTCGAAAGATTTTTTTACAATAAAAATATTTCCTCAAACATGAGTTATCCATCTATATAATTAATATTTTTTATTCACTTACGCAACAAAATTGAAAAATTGCATCTGTAAAAAAAAAAAAATCCGCAATGTCTCTTTTATACTTTTGCCACATTTCATATTTTCTCTTCAAAAATCACTAATGTTATCAATTTTTAAGTAAAATTAATCTTTCTTCTATTTTTTTAAATTAATCATGCTTTTGTATGGGTAAAAAGTAGTACCTATATTAAGATAGTAATATTATTTTTAAAACCAGTATATTTATTGACATTTTTAATGCATGCGAAAATAATTTATGTTATCATGATTAAGACTGTATTTGTTAAGATGAATAAGTTAGATATTAACTTATTTTACTAACTTATAATTGAAGTAACTAATGTTTCATTATATGAAAATTACACGTAATGAATATTGTCAAAAACAATTTTAATGTAATAGTAGTTTAAACTGAGAAATAAAATAAAATATTTTTTTATAAAATTAATTTTTAGTAACACTCATTACATTAACTAATTCAAATAGAAAACTATACAACTTTTAAAAAAATAAATCAAATTACTAAAATCTTTAATAAAATCTTAATTATTTTAAAATTTCTAAAATTGTATTTACATAATAATATATCATTATCTAAAAAATATAAATTTTATTTATATAATAGTATTCTTTTATATTTATCAAACTAGTTTATTAAACATATTTATCAAATTAATTTATCACTTAAATTATTCGATAAGTATCTATTTTTATCAAATTGACCCAATAATAGAAGATAAAATAAACATATTAACATTAAATAAATAAATCAAATTTTTATTATTATTTTTTTGCAACAGCGGTTAAAAGATGTGAAATTGATTTAAATAAAATAAATGACATAATCTCTAAAGGATGAGTTATTATAAAAAAAAATCTAAACAACTCATAATCTTATTTGTCTTTTAAATTAAATATGATTATTTTACATAATAATACTTATTGTTGATAAAACAAAATATTTGCTTCAAATGACTATTCATTGGGTATCTATTAGATATATGGTACTAAAGATAATGTCAGATATTTTGCATTCACACGTTGTGAGAATAATTTATCTAGTAGAAAATATTTTTTTTGCAAAAACTAATTAGATCATTAATAAACACAACACCATTAACCTAATAAATCTCTAATATGTTACAAAAATTGTGATGATAAAAAGATTAAAATATTGAGTAAATTAAGGATAGCTATATAAAATATTTTTTATATAATATTTTAGTTAAAAATATATTTAAAATTTTTTTAGAAGTTTATTTATTGGAATGATGTTAAATGAATAAAATTATATTTAAAAAACAGTATAATGTAATACTCACACTATTCATAAAAAGAGAAGATACAATATTGTTTTTTATAAGCATAAATTATTCTATAATATTAAATTAAAATTAAACAGACTAGATTATATATTTTCAATATTAAAAGAGGTTAATGAAATATGCAACAATCACATTTTGTAAAACAAAAATTTAAAATGATTTTTATGAAGTGAGAAAATATAAATAAAATGCAATGTGGCATCGCTTTGTCCAAGTACCCACCCCAAGGCCACCTGCACAATTTATCTCAATATATTCATTGATTCGTGTCATCTATCTACCTTCTTCCTGCTTCCCCAATTAGGGCTCAATTTCAATTTCAATTTCGCTTTTCCCTCTTCTCAACATGTCTGAAGAAGATTTTCTCGATCAAGGGAAGAAGAGAGTCAGGAACCCTTTTGTCCCCATTGGTAAAAACCTCGCCTCTTCAATTTTACGCTTTCAGTTTCAATTGTCCATTCATGTACTATTTTTTTCGTCTTTCATTCGTCACTATTTATTTCCGTGTCCCTTTTTTCACTGGAAAGAGGATTGATGGATAAAAAGGTTCAGAGGGTTTATGATCAGGAAACTATTTGTTGTTTTAGACAGATACTGAATGGACTTGGGAGAAAGAAGTTGTTGTAACATGACCTTAGGAGGGGCCTATCTTCCATGTTTCGTTTGGAAAGGTGGTGTGATCTAGGGTTGTGTGTGGACTTGGGACTGGGGTAACACAAGAGGGTAAACACAAAATGTGAGCGATACGGCTATTGGGATTGCCTTATGAAAAAGGGGTGGAGAAAAAAAAGTTTATTGGTTTATAATTATATTTGCACGTGCCGTATGTGTGAGATATAGTTTGAAAAGATAAGAATTACTTGTTTAATTGGTTTCTTTATGTGCCGAATCTGCTTATATGTATGTTGTGAGGATCTATATTACCTTGTCATTACTTTATGAAGGATTGTATGTTAATGCAAGAAATTTACTTTGGTTTCTGGAGTTTATGTGCAATGCTTGAATTGAATCAATTAATTTTGGGTGTGTGATCAATCAAGTTACTAAGTTGCTGTTACTGGCCATTTTATGCTTATGGATTTAGGAAATGATTCCGTAACTTAGAACTTAGAATTCACTTTTATAGTGGGAACAAGAGTCTCTTTTTTTAAGATTGTCAAAATGTGAAGGATATGGGATGCATAATGGTAGCATTCTGGTAGGGCTTCCCTTTATAATAGATTCGCATGAATGCATACGAATGTGAAAATAAAATTATCTCTTTGGGTTTGCAAAAGAAGAAACAAGGAATTTGATAATTTCAAATTTAAATTGTAATTTGGGATGGAGTATGCATTGGCCTGGGGGAACATGTATTTTACATTTTTGGTGACTGGAGATGGCTGATGTTTGTGTTCTTCTTGCTGTTTCGCTGGTTGGAGCTTGCTCTTTTTATGACTGTCTTGTCCTTGTCCTTCAACTTATGTTAGTTAAATGTGTTGTGTTAATTTCAGGTGCACTTGTTACTGCTGGTGTTCTCACGGCTGGCTTGATCAGTTTTAGACAAGGTAATTCTCAGTTAGGCCAGAAGTTGATGAGGGCTCGTGTGGTTGTTCAAGGTGCTACAGTAGCCCTTATGGTTGGAACAGCCTTTTATTATGGAGAAAATCCTTGGGGATCAAGTTCAATTTTTAGTGACCCTAAACAAAGGTGAAGTTTGTATTATGTGATATCTTATTTGGTCATTTGAGGACCAAAACCCTTGCTAAACATCTCATTGTTTAAAGTTTTATCTCAGCACAACGATTGAGTTCACCCCAACGTACTTTTTTTTATAGTTATTATTATAATAAAATAAGCACTCGATTAACTGTTGCTATCCAGAAAAATAGACTGTCACAAGATTAAGTTCGGTATGGAAGCCAGGTTTTCAATTATTTTTGGCTCATGCATTTTTGTATTTCACTTTGTTTTGATAAGGGTAGGGAGAAAATGGAAATCTGGCTTAGCCTCTCTTTTTTACTCATGAATGTTAGGTGTTTATTATGAGTATGGCAAACTACATTTTTTTCATACTTAACTTTTGTTTGGTTAGTGAGAAATAAAATGGAACTGGTTAGTGAGAAATAAGATGGACTGGTAAGTATGTTTATGAAAAAAGAGTAGCAGGAAATACATTTTTAAAAGCAGCCGGTCTTACCTATTTCAAAAACCTTGAGTTTCATCTATTTTTATTTATCTTTTTAATTATCTTATTATTTCAATTGAACGTCTTTTAATTATTTTTTATTTCACTTTTAATATGCAAATGAAATAAGAAAAACTAGTAAAAGTCTTGCTTTGAAGTGCTTGCTGACGACGACGTTACCACAGAGGACAACCAGTGAAGAAGGTCACACTCACTGTTTTGAAAATGAAACTAATAATATAGAGTGAAATAAATAAGTTATATCCCTTTTTTTAATATATTTGATCTGCATCGTTCATTATTTAAATACTATATCTAATGGTCCACCGATGGACTAATTGTTTCACTACTCCACGGTTTTAGTAATTTCTTTTCCTTCTACATGACTTGGAAATTCTTCTAAATAGTTTAAATATATTCCACTCTTAACAATTATTTGATTTAAAAAAATAAATTTAACTAAATTTCATTTAAATAATATTGTTTGTGGATTATACAAATAGGTAAAAAAGTGGCCAACACAGGAAGTCAAATCACATACAAGTCATAAACTCAAAGTGTGGCTGGTCTAGTGTAGTATAGGTGGCTCACATCTGCTAGCTGCATAGCCCAAATACATATATATTATTTTTCAAATAACACTCACTACATAAATATTACTAGTACCTAGTATTGAGTATATCAATATTGTCACACTCTTTAACAATCTTTTCTCTTTAAAATCATAATAGTTTTTAAATAAATTTAATACAATCAAATGACGTTAATAAATTTTCTTAATCTATGTGAATTATTCAAAAGACTCGCATAACGAAATATATATATTTTAAAGATTTTCTTATGATAAGATGCAATATATTGTATAAGACTAAATTTAGTTAATTTTAGTATACAAACTTAATAATTTTAATTGAATGTATATATTAGTCATGATTTTGTTATACATTGAATTATACATACATATATATATATATATATATATATATATATATATATATATAAAAAAAAAAATACAAAATAAAAAATATAGATTATTCGACACTTTCAAGCAAAAGACGTTTTTATAAAAAAATATTAACTTTTTTCTTATTTGGTACCACTAATTACATTATCAAATTGAAAAAGTTATTCTCTTATATTATACGATATATTATAATCATTGAAATTATCTTCAATATAATATGCATTCAGATTTTATAGGGTATATCACGCTTTTTCTGTTAAAAAAATTATTCAATTGAACTAGTAATGACTTGCATTAAACTTATCTAAAATACTTAAATTATTTTGTTAGAAAAATGAACTGAAATGTTTCCTAGTCTTATTTTTAAAATCTAAGTTGATTTAAGATTAAACTTCTAAAACTACCAAGTTAACGTATGAAAATTAATATTCAAGCAGAGTAAAAAACTTAAAGATTGTGACAATTAACTAACCTATCTATTTTGATGATAACAATCTTATTTATTAAATTCGTCTTAGATTACATATAGTTTAAATATGTGATCTTTTATAGTTTCTCTTAGATATTATTTTATTCAGTCAATTTTAGTTGTTGAAATTTAATTTAAACTGGAATTGTTTTCAAAATAAATATGTGAAATACTTTTTTTTTTACTAAAACTGTGACATTTAATAAATTTAAAACTTTGTATTTTTAATAATTTGTAAAGTACATGTTTTATTAACTAACTAATTGTAAATACTTAATTTCATAAGATATATCTATATAAAAGATTACTATTTATCAAATCATTTGAAGTAGTTCAATCACCTTAAAAACAATTCAATTTAGTTTACACAAATTATCTGTCATTTAGTTTATTTTCTTGAAACTGCATTTGCATTCAATATAATTTTTCACAGTTGAGTTAAATCTAGTTCATTTTATCCATCCTAATTTTGTGTATCCAATCTTATAATGTTTTATGAAAACATTATTCTTTTAGTTTAGATATATAAATACGTTTAAAACAAGTTATCAATGGAATTGAATATTATGGGAAAAGATCGTTTTTTATTGAACTTTCCTTGTGGTAAAATGGTTGAAATATAATTATAAATTCAGGAAGCATTAAAATAATAATAAATTTTATTAAAATAAATATCTTTTACATGTCCTATATATATCGTTATAATAAAAAATATATAATGACCATACTTGACACATTTAATACATCATTTATATCAATTAAAACCATGAATAAAACTCATAAATAAATTTTAGTTTTATGAAAGTTTGTGATTTCCAGCAAGATGAGTGTTATGTATAAATCAAAATGGTGAATGTAATTAGAAAAATTAAACCTAGCATGTTAAATTAGCATTAAATGGTTGAAGAAAAACTAAATGCAAAGTAATAAATTGGAATTAACTCGGTAATTACTAGGAATTGTACTTACTAGAAAAATGGTGAAAGATAATTGCCACGTTGCCGAACCTTTCTAGAACACGTGTTATGTCCCACGTCGACATTCTATCTCCCTCACACCCACCCACTCCCTATATATGTGTTCCTCCTCATTTCCTTTCTCAATTCTCTTCTTTTCAATTACTCTCTGATCACAACGCCATCACCAAAACGCTACAAGGGTTTCAGGCAAGCCATCATTTCCCCCAAATTATACTTTCACTTCTTTCGTGACAATCCACTTTTCCTCTCTTATCCTCTCTTCCTTTTGATTTTGCACTGATTCAAGCATGCTTAGCAATAGCACTGCACGCATTGTTTTTCCTCTATCTTTGGTTAAATGGGTCAGCCTTAGATCTTTCTACCGGAATCTATAATAGCTCTTTTGTATCCTTGCTTGTCGGTAACGGTTTTATTCGATTAACGCAAATATGCCTTTTCTCATTTTTCCTTCCGTTGCCGAATTGGTGGCTAGGAAGTTTATCGAACTAAGCCAAGGAATTTTGGGTATTTGCCTTTGTTTGAAATGGATGCAGTCGTTTGCAAAAGATTTTGACTTTCATGTATTTGCACTTCGTGCCAAATGAAGCGTGCACTTGTGCCACATTGTGTTGTGTATCACGCACTTTGTATAGCTTTTTTCTGCGCATTCATCAGACCCTTTCATTAGTCACTGTTGCTTGGTGTTCTCACTTGGACCTGTTGGCTTTCTGCTTCAATACTCGGAAGGGTGATAATGTTGGTCCGTATTTTATTCACATAGATAGTGTTTGTCTCATTGGGGTGGAATTTTTCATCGGCTTAAGTATTCTTCTGTCCTTCTGAAGCAAGTGGTTGTTTTTGTTGCCTTCATCGTAGTTGAAGGATTACTCTTTACTGAGTAGGAATTTGTTGTAAGTTTGCCTGTAGTGTTATGCTCTGTGATGAAAACAGAGTTGTGTAGTATATACGTAAACAACTATGTCTATGTTTGTGTTTAATTTTCCTTGTCCGTTTTGTCCTTTTCTGTTTGATCCATGGGTAATGTGCATTGATTTCGGAAGAATAATTGCTTATTCTTTCAAGTGTTATGAGCGAGCTTTTAGAAAACTAGCTATTTCTCTAAAGTAATCTACATCAGACATGCAATGAAAAAATTGATATATCTTAATCAAGTTGTTGCCCTTCATACATACTGGCTCTGTTTTGCGAAGTTTCTCTTGGTTCTTTCTACAAGACCCCCTCTAAATTGTCAACTGCATTAATTGAGGGGCAGTATTTAGGTGGAAAGAGATTAAGTGAATGGATTAATTTCTGTAGTCGAATGATATTTTGAACATTCAATGAAAAAGATAATTTCTTCGACTCTGCACTATCTTTATATGGTATAGGGTGTCTTTCTTCACAGATGTGGCTTTTGTTTATGGATCAATAGAGATTTCTTGGTCCTGATTTTTGCATCAAAACAATTGCTAGCACATGGTGAATCTTGACGGGCAAAATTATGTTTTGGTTTGATATGTAGGGAACGACCAGAAACATATTAGGATAATCAAGTTTCTAATCCTATTTTAAATTTAACAGAAATGAACTGAGCTTATATAGGCTGCACATTGAAATTAGGTTTTGTTTTTTATATCTTCGGTGAAGATGAGAACAAATATGTACATTTGGAAGATATTAAACTTTCCTTATTGTATATGTGGCAGGTTGAAATAAGTGATTTGTATAATCAAAATGTCATCTCCAAGCAAGAGAAGAGAAATGGATGTTATGAAATTGTAAGTAGATTGTTTTATTGAGTGTTTATGGTTACATTATTTTAAACTGTTTGAATTACTTGTTGTATATTTTTTCTACAATAGGTGGCAATCGGTATATTGTCAAATTCTTTGAAATATATTATGGTTAGTTTGTTGGTATGACGTGATGAAGGAGCACACTATAGTTTATCTTCGGGAGGTATCATTTGATCTTGAACCCACGTTCATAATCTGGGTGGATTTGAGCTGTTTAAAAACTAAAGTTCTATTATGCAGAAGGACCTGGACTACTTGTTGAAATGAAACAGCCATTGTATGTAATAATTTTAAGATTTATAAAGGATTAAAATTCGTCCAAATCCGTTGAAGTACAGGCCTTTCCTAACTTACCATAATTTTTGTTTTTGTTAATCACTAAATACCGTGTAGTGTTGTTTTCAAGTTAAAATATTTGTTAGTTGATCAGCAAGAAGGTAACAACACCCTGAAAACTAGATTCGAAGGGGGCTAATGTGATTGTTGGAAAACTGCCTTAATTGCAGTCCCCCTTGGTTGGAAAGGGCTACTTAGGGCGGCCTTGATAAAGAAGGCCGAGTTCTGAATTATAGCGGGGTGGGCACCAGGACGTGTCTTCTTGATAGTTCAGATATATCAACTGGAGATATGAATCATTTAGTGCTTAGAAACTCCTTATTCTTTGTGGTGTTGACTCAATAGTTCATTCTTAGTTTAATAAAGAAACAAATTTTGGGGATTCATGATAAAGAAAAACTTCAGTTTTTGTGATGGTAAGGTCACATGATGTGCGTGAAACATAATTACTTAACTGTAAAAGTAGTGTTTTCACTTAAAATCAAACAAGAGGGTTAAGTGATAAAATGTAGACTTTAGAGTTAAGTTTAGATATGCAATACCTAATGGGAAATTTGTTTTACCCATTTATTAACATTCGTGACAGAAGGCAAGTTTATGAATTGGCTGTTTCTGTCATGAAAAATCACCTGGGAGTGATAATCAAATTCATCACAGCATGATATGCCAAGCATAGAAACCAACATCAAAATTAAAAAGAAAAATTGCTTGTGCTTTTCTCCATCACATTACGTTTTAGCATAAGCTGATTTTTAGCCATAACATAGGCTTCCCCCTTTTCTCCATCTGCAAATTACTAAGAACAACTGAGGAAATTAAAAAGCGAAAAAGAGCATGCTTACTTAGTCTTAGTCCGCTGGCAGTTTATGTTTTCCCCAGGGTGCCTTTTCTGGTGTCATACCATCATATTTCCCTGTGGTAGGGGCCTAAACCACTGCTTTTTATAATTTTATTTTTCAGAGAAACATTTTTTTAAATGCTGAACCATGTAGTACTTACTCAAAGCAAACTCATTATAAATCGATCCCATTCCCTCTACTTTCCTTTTCTTCCTCCCAAAAAATAAATGTCTTAATAACATATGATACTTGCTATTCTTGACATCGCCCAATTAGTGCAACTTTGTTGGTCATATAATGAGTTAATATAAGTCTTTGACTAAGGATGATATGCTGGTGTCGTGGTAGCAATATCATTTATGCATAATTTTGTTACCTAAACAGAAGTTGTTACGCTGAAAGATGCAGCAGTATTATGTGGTGCCATATGATACTTATAGGCATGTTATCATAATGAACTGGTAGATGTCGTTACAGGCACAAGATCAAAGAGTGTAGACAAAGTTTAAATTATATGCCGAATTTATGGATGGAATAGCATGGTTGAAATGATAACAGCAATTGGTTATGAAGGCATATGGGCTTCATCTAATTTAGTAACCTGTGCCGAATATATTATCAAGTGACTTTTTATATGCTTCAAATGCATTGCATAATTGGTGAGGCTTATGAAGTATGTGCATAAGACCTAAAAAACAAAGTCGCAAAAGCCTAGTATGAATAAACTTTCCAGCGAACACTTATAGAAAAAAAAAGGTAAATATACCTCCATTTCTCTCATAAGCTAAAATTAATTTATGAAGCTCAACTTTTCAAAATCTCTCGATCATCTAACTTCTCTAAAAGTTGACATATGAAGTTAATTTAAACTTAGGAGAGAAATTCCATTCATTTTTTCTCTTTTTCTTTTTCTGCTAGAAGTACTTGTTAAAAGTTTATCCCAATGGTGTCAAAGGCTTCAACTTTTTGACGGATTTGGCATTGATCAAATGATGCTGAAGTACTATCATCACTCTAGAGTTAGAAAGCGTATGCATGTAGTAATTTGTAAATTCATGTTGATGACTGTTACTTGTATCTGTTGGATGAACTGAGAGTCCAAGACTATCACTCTTGGCATTTTATTCACATGGTCATGCATGCTTGCTTACTCACAGAAAATTGTTTTTGTAGTCATATTTCTCAAATATTCCTTACTTTTTTTTTTTCAGGATGATGAGTGATTATACAGTGGAGACGATAAACGATGGACTTAGTGAATTCAATGTTGAGTTTCATGGTCCAAAAGAAAGTACTGTCAAAATTCTATGGTTAACCTACTCTTTTGTTTGATGAAACTGTGAATGTGCACGAAGAATTACTTACTACTAAATTTTTTTCTTAAACTAAATATTTCCCTTTGTTTCCTTTCTCATGACAAAACAAAAAGACTTTGTGAGAAGCTCCTTTATTTCTATCAACATAAATTTCCATATAATATTTGCATGTCATACTTCATATTCTAGCTTGACACTGGTTTTCTTGTCTTTAAATGGGTTGTGAGCACAAAGATCAATTGCTTGTCTTTAATCTATTTGGTTGTTCCTTAATTTATCACATTTACGTGATTGTTGCAGGTCTTTATGAAGGTGGAGTCTGGAAAATTCGTGTTGAGCTTCCTGATGCTTACCCATATAAATCCCCTTCTATTGGTTTTGTGAACAAAATATTCCACCCAAATGTCGATGAGTTGTGAGCACTTCATATGCTATTAGTCAATCTTTATTTTTTTGGGTGAATATTTCTTCTGCTCTATGTAGTTTCTGCACTAATATGGCTCAACGGATTATTACCTTTTTATATTTGGGTTCCATTATACATGTCAATAATTGCTTTCTGCTGTTTATATTTTATAGTTTTGGGATTTTGTGCAAGATATTGCTTAGGAGTATCAAGTCACTGAAACAACTTGCTAATGTTTGTGCACACGTGGATTGTGACTGATTCTGCTCTGTACATTTCTTCAACTGCAGATCTGGCTCTGTATGCTTGGATGTCATTAACCAATCTTGGAGCCCAATGTTTGGTAATTCAGTTATACGCTTTCATAGTAAAAGTTTCAAGTATCCATCGTCTGGTTCTATTTTATTCTGTCATATTTCTGTCTGAGGTATATAATTATCTGAACGAAAATTCAACACGAATATAGAATATCCTCCTTCATTAATGCCCTCTCTCTTTTTCTGGCTAATCTGTTATGTTTTTTTGTTTCTTGCAAATGACCAAGGTTTCTTGTGTTTTTCAGATCTTCTAAATGTCTTTGAAGTTTTTCTTCCACAGCTCCTGCTTTATCCAAATGCTTCAGATCCTCTCAATGGCGATGCAGCATCGTTAATGATGAAGGATAAAAAGTTGTATGACCAGAAAGTTAAAGGTGAGCATATTGTTTGTTATGTGTTACTTCTTCTGATAATGGAAGACACGTTATATTGGTTTCTCTATTTTAGTGATCCAACTGCAATGCCTATTGTCTGCTGATTGCCAGTGTTTGTTTGATGCATGGATTTGTGCATAGAATGGGAATTGGACATTGGAATTGATTTCCTATTTCTGGTAGTACTACTACTATTTTCATCGCCGTTTCTATTTTTGCCATCATGACCACCACTTCCTCACTGCGTTGTGGTCATCATCTACTGCCACCGCCAATTGGGGATAATTTTTTTATTAAACCTGTTGTAATTCTAGTCAGAATGGAATTATAATTCAATTCTTACCTTCAGTTTTTTGCTTCATCCATAGGTAAGAATCATGATTCTAAACCAAAATTGAATTGCATTTCAACTACGATTGTGATTACATGCGCTTAACGGACCCTTAGTGTAATCTTCTCCTGGGCGAATCTCATCTGGACTTTGGTTTGTAATGATAAAACCATCCTTGTGCTCTGGAGCCGTATTTTCCCCCTTTTTGTTCTCTTAACACTAGATCAGGAAGTTGTATCATGCAGTGCAATGGTTCAGCACTACATATTTTTACCAAAGGCTGTAAATTATTCAAACACGATGATATTTTTTTTGTAGCCAAGACTGTTTGATGTATTTCTTAATGTTTGGATTTATTGGTAAAGTTAGGATGATTTGGTGCATGGGGGGCTATTTAATGGTGACAAAAAGATACATAAAAATTGCTGCTATTTGTGGGGACAGAGTATTGTGAGCGGTATGCGAAGAAGGAAAACATTAGCAACTCTACCGCTGGTGAGGAGAGTGGAGACGAGGAAGACATCAGTGAAGAAGACAGTGCATCTAGTGATGATGACATTCCTGGTCATGCTGATCCTTAAACGCCTTTAATGTTCTTCTAATTATACCTTTAAAGGGTCCATGTAATACCAATCAAAGCATTATTACATCATTGTTACTTGTTCCATTATAAGACGTAGGGATTATATTCACTGTTTCTGCTTGTAAAATTACAATTCTCATTCCTCAGGAATTTCATGAAAAGCTATAATATAATATATAGTTAGCGCTTTAATCGAATTTTACATTTTGTAGTTCATTACTTTGAAAAAGAGATGTTGAAGATACTTGTTCAAAATTTCACTTTTCTCTTGTATAGTTATCTAAAATTATTACTTCCAGATATGGAAATATATTTCTTCTTCTTGTCAGTGGTGTTTTGGTTCAAGAACACCAACAGGTAGTTTTGACAAGTTTGCTTAGTGGCTTAACTGTTTTTCTTCCTAACATCAGTATAGAAACTAAGTCGTCAAGAGTACAAGAAAATTATTAAAAAGAATTTCAGCCGAAATATAAAATTCTAGTTGTCTCCTTTTTTTAATAACTTTTAGCTACTTAAAAGAGGTTTAAAAGGTCATTAAGAGAAGTCATTTACTAAAAATGTCCAACAGTTGTTGGTGCATCTATTATACCAATGTAAAAAATGTGTTCTATTTTACGTTTCTGTACCATCATTTTCCGTAATGGCGAGGCCACGAGAAATAATGAAATGTATAGTTTCAAAATCGAAGGCTATAAACATCTACGAATAGTAAGCATAATGTTTAACATCCGAAGACAAATAAAAGGAAAAAAAAAAAAATGAAGACGTTGAGAGAGATAAAGGGATGAATTTGCTCAACTTCATAACCTTAGCAAACCTTGAAGCTTGATCCTTTCCTTCTTTCTACTCTCTCACCTGAAAACTCCCTCTGCCTAGCTTTCTATTTTCTTCTTTCGTGCATCCAATGAGCAGAAGCTCTCTCTTACACTTCTCATTAACATGATATTGATATGAAGTTATATAATTATAGTGATATGTATACTAGCTACCTTATAATTTTTTTAAAATTAATTTTTCATTTTCATTATTATCTTTTTTTATTACTTTATTACTTTATTGTTATGTTTACCTATATTGTTATCTTTTTTTTATTTAAAAAACACTTACATGTATTTTTCAATTTATTTTTCTATAAATTTATTCATAGTCTTTTTTGTGGTTAAAAAAAATTAATTATTTTTTTTTGAACTTTTGAAATAGTCTAATTCACATGTTCTATTGACATATTTTATTTTTATATAAAAATTAAAAGTTATAAAAATATAAAAATTAAAAGTTATAACATGTAAAATTGAATTCAACACTAAATTAAAAAGATAAAACCTGATTACTAAAACAATAAACTTGATCAAAATATCTTGTCTTGAAATTTTAAGTCTCTTTTTATCTTTTCATTATGTCCTTTGGTATGCTTTTAAGTTTAATTTATAAATTATAAATTTCTAATGCTTTTTCTTGAAGATTATTTTAAAATTAATTAAATTATATGAACTCGTCTCTTAAGATTTAAGAATGGACTAAATTAAGATAGGACTTGATCATTATGCCCTTTGGTAAGTTTTTAAGTTTAATTTATAAATTATAAATTTTTAATACTTTTCCTTGATAGATTATTTTGAAATTAATTAAATTATATAAACTCGTCTGTTAGGATTAAGAACGGATTAACCTAAGATAAGAACTTGAATTTATTGGAATGTAAGATTTCAAATAAAATAGATGATAGGGATAAGTAGAGTTGGTTCAGCCAAGAGCATAAGAAATTCACTCTCACTAGCTTGCAATATATATGAAATCCTAAGAGATGTTTAAATACATATGTAAGTTATGAGTCTATCTCTTTTGAAAGAAAATAAACAAAAATAAAATAAATTAAAAGTCTTATTAGTCATTCTCTTAGTTTTTTAAGTCGATTAGATAATAATCAGTCTAGTCTTCTTTATATGATTATCTTTCAATAATTGAGCTTTTAGCAAATGGATCACCTTGTACTGCAAAGCTTCTTGAATCTTCTAAGTCTTCCTCTATTTATGAGCCCACCTAAGTTTTAAATTGGATCCTAAACTTCATCTTTCGTTTAGGCTTTCTTATTATGGACGAATTCTTTCTGCACCTCCATGATCTCGTCCTGGACCTACATACTAGACTTGAAAAGTCTATTATGCCCTTAGTCTAATATTATAAAACCCAACAATACCCTCCACCCCTTTCACTTCGAAAAATTATGTAAACCGGATGATACCTCATCCAGTTTACATTTTCAAAAACTATAAATCGGATGAGATGTCATCCGGTATACATTTTCAAATAGAATGTAAATCGAATAGCACCTCATCCGGTTTATATAATTTTTCTAAACGTTAACCAGATGATGATCTGGTTTATATTCTATTTGGAATTTTTCTTTAGATAATATTAACTTTATCAAACTGTTCACCTTCCTAAGTTAATGTCCAAACCTAATTTTATTCAAAATTAATGTAATGTCTCTACTCCTCTCCTCATTTTCCAATAACATTTAAAATTAAGAGTCTCTACTCTACTCCTGCACCCATTTTAAATAAAGACTCTTTTGCTCACTCCTCATTCTTGATTAGGTTTCATTTCAAATTCAATTAAAATAAAACTAAATTAATTTAATTATGGGTGATCATGGTGCTTCATCCAATGTTCTTGTTGGTGGTGTTGATGCTGGTGAGACTATAGGTTTTACATTAATTTTTTTTAACGCCACTTTATCTTGTTTGTATTTTCAAAAAAGTTTGCAAACCGGATGACTACTGAGTGAAAATCATTCGGTTTTCAATTTTGTAAACCGAATGATCCATATCCGATTTGGATCATCGGGTTACAAAATTGCAAACCAGATGATGTCCACCCACTAACAATCCGGTTTGCAAATTTTTTAAAATGTAAACGTATGGAGTGACGTCCGGTTTACAAATTATACTGTGCTAAAAAAAAACATATGCCTTTTTCGTCATTTCAATAAGAGTATTTTTGGAATTCAAAATTTTATGGAGGTGCATAACAAGATCATGTATCATGAGTCATGTGGAGTTGAGTTTGGATATTTGCATCATTAAATAATAATAAAAAATAGAATTTTTTTGAAATTTTTTTTATGATATTAATGTATTCAAAAGAAGACAAAACTAACACAAACTTCAATTTCTCAATCTATAATGTATATAGAGATCACACATAAATATTCAGTATACATAAATTTGAATTTGGATAATAGTCTATAATCAAATACTAAATTAAAGTAATAATATGAAAGAAAGAAAATAAGTGAAGAAGTAAAAAAAAAAAAATAAGTAGAAGAGTCAGAAAAAAAATTGATATCAATAGATGAAATAGTAAAAGGAAATTAAAAATTAGAAAGTTTTAATTTAGGATTTATTGACTACTCAATATCTTTTTAAAAATTTTATTAATTTATTAGAAAAAATTTCTAAATATATTATTTATTAAATAATAATTATATTATCAACATAAATTTAAAATCATTAAAAAAAATTATATGACTAATGTAAAATTAGAGTTTGTTAAGATATTTTATATTTTATATTTTTAATTAAAATTTATTTTTAAGTATAATTTTAAAATTAAATATCTTTTTATTTCATAATAATATATTAATATTAATTTTTTTTAAGAGGCTTGTCCTGTGAACCAGTCCTGCAAACTTCTTGTAAGCAAGTCACTGGCTTCTGTTGACGAAATGATGATGCATTTTTAATGAATAGATCTATAGAACATGAGATGGTTTTGGTATTGTTTTGTGCTTTCATGTTTACCCTTCAAATTTTCTGTCTTTTTTTCCTGTATATTATGATTGCTTGAGAGAACAGGAAGTAAGCCCAGTTTTGTTCAGGGAATAACATCTGAATGCAAGAGTGCAGAACCCATCTTATTGACTTCTTGCTGCTTAATAAAGGCACGGACACCATTTTAGTTGCATTTCACACCTAGTCTGAACAAACACCATCATAGGTTTAATTAGTTGCCATGCGTGCAAGAATACAATACCCTACCATTTACTTTTGTCTTTTCACGATATCTTCAGTTTCCATAACCTCAAAACATGTGAAAGTTGAACACAGAGAGTCTCGTGAACTTCTAAATGTGACCAAATGCTTTTATGATGTAACAAAACACGCCTATAAGATTATACAATTTGGAAAAGACCCTACATAGATTTACACTTTAATTTCTGAGGTTACAACTTGACCCTTCAAGCCTAAAAGCTTACTGCACTAACCACCAACATTTTCAAGTTGCTACAAAGATTTAGAACTCACGGGTCCGTTCAAACTACTAATCTTTAGATAGTATTCATATGTGAAAAAAAAAAAAAAAAATCTCCTTTTTACTTTTTATTTTTTTTCTCTGCAGCTATCATGCCAAGATTGGCGTGGAATGGTCATTATTATCTGCAATGATTCTGTACTCGGAAAAAGAAGACACCCTACAAATAGACAGCTCTGGAGTATAAACTTATAAATTTTTATGTATATAAAAAAGTCAACATCTTAATCATTTGGCTATTTTTTTTCCTTCTTTAGACATCTGGTGTTTCTGTTACCATACATGTCAAAATGAAATATTTGCATAAAACTGTCAATTCACTATGCCAACATTGGAAATACTCTAGTTATGGAAGAAATGTATTTGTGCATTATCGAAGGACAAAAACTCGTAAGCATAATTTTTAGTTGAGCAAATGGAGAATAATGGAGCAAATGCAAAAATAGTTGAGGTGATAAAACGTAAATGATTGTAATATTAAACAAGATTAACAGTCTAAAAACAGAGTTGAGGGGTGAGTGGAACTAATTATTAGTATAACTTATTAATAATATTGGCATGCCAAAAACAAAAGTAAGAGGCAGTGGGGAAGAAAGAAAATGAAAAAGTTATTTTACTATTTGAATGACTGTTGTCTATCTTGCCAATCAGTATCAGCACACATCCAAACAGGATATTACTAAAAAGAGACAAAAAGAAAAAGCTTCCTGAATTCATTTCCTACTATAAGAGACAGAAAAAATTAACATGATCGATTTAATACAGGGACTTCAGTATTTATACGTGAGAAACTGTATTTATATATTTTTTCAAAATAAAAAATAAGTTCACAGGGAAGAAATACAAAAAAATAATATGATGAGAATATATATATTAAAAAGTAGTATAACTTTTGACGTGTTTATATAGATAGAGAGGTCTATTTATATAATTGCTTTGGACCTCTGGTGTAAAAGTAAAGTTAAACAAATTTCCATGTCCACCAACCAACACTGAACTGACAATGCGGTTATGCTTGTTGACTTTTCCAAAAGGTAATAACACTCTCCCATCTATCATTTCTTCCTTCATTTTTTTTCTTTATAAGCCCTCTATATGTCCTTATATGTCCTCCCATCTTAATTAGAAAAAAGGAAACAAGTTTCCTTGCTACAAAATCCACATTAACAATCCAACCATATGCATAACATACTTTTTCTAATGCTTCTCTTCTCACAAAAGTGACACCACTCCACTGGAATGAATCTTCCACAAAGTACTACATAATCACAGTCTTTGTTCTCTTGTCCTACTCAACACCAGAAAATGCCCCCTTGACTTCCCACATGGAAAGACAAATCAGGAATATCAGTTTTCAGATTGTTCATCTGCTAAAGTCTACCACAGTCAACCTCCTAGCCAGCAAGAGTTTGAATAATTTACATGAAGTGTTGGACACAAACATCTTTGTTGTCATTGTACATTGAAAAAAGAATATTCATCTGCCAAAATGCGCAACATTCAGTTTGAAACGAAGCAAAATGGTGGTGTGAAGTACTCATATGAGTCATATCCTCAATCTCCTCTCTCAGCATACCAAGCTCCTAACGACGGCAACGCTACCAACGAGAAAGAAGCAACAACGCCATCATCTCTCAGCAGAATCAGTCCGCTCATTTTGCTGGTCATAATTGTTCTAGCAGTTATCTTCTTCGTGTACGGACTTGTCCATTTGGTTCTATGGTTTTTCATGAAAACACCAACCCCTTCTTCACTCTACAACTCCAACAGGTTCCACGAATCCACGCGCTCACGTGTTCTTCAGAGGCAGCTTCAACAACTCTTCCGCTTGCACGATTCGGGTCTAGACCAAACCCTCATAGAGGCTCTACCCGTTTTCCGTTACCAAGACTTATTGGGTTCAAAGGAACCGTTTGATTGTGCGGTGTGTTTATGCGAGTTCTCCGAGGACGACAACCTGAGGTTGCTTCCTATGTGCACTCACGCGTTTCACATGAACTGTCTTGACACGTGGCTCCTCTCGAATTCCACGTGTCCTCTTTGCAGGGCCAGTCTCTCCAACTACGTGGAGAATCAGAATCCAATGCTGTTTAATGTTGGCATTGGGAATTCGAATTCTTTGGTTCTGCCAAGTGGGTTCAGTGGTGAGGAAGAAGAGAAGGGGTTTTCAGAGAGTGAAAGATCAGTTGGTAGTAGGAGGGTGTTTTCGGTGAGGCTTGGAACATTCAGAAACAATGGGTTGGAGTTAGAGAGTGGAGAGAGTGGTAGTTTGAATGAGAGAAGATGCTACTCCATGGGTTCGTATCGGTATGTGGTTGGTGATTCGAATCTTCAAGTGGTGTTGTCTGAATGTGGTGATGTTGCAGAAGATGAGAATGTGAAGGGAAAGAGGATAAGCGACTCAACCAAAGGTGAGAGCTTCTCTGTTTCCAAGATATGGCTTTGGTCAAAGAACCCCACATTTCGTGGTTCTAATGCAGCTTTCCCCTAAGTCCTAAGAAGGTTTGAAGATGTATTTGTATCAAGAATTGCATGCCAATTATAGTCCTCTTATTTATGTTTTATATTATACCATTAATAAACACCCATTTAAACATGCTAAATCATATTTGCCTCTCTTCTACTTTGTCTCTTCCTACTTATCCATGCAATCGCATTGATCTAGGTTGAAAAGAAGGGTTCAGGGGTTTTATGGTGTTAGGAGGATTTTCGTTCAATTTCTCGCCAATCCAGTGCAACGTGTACGTGTCAGTCAAATTATACTTATTTGGTTAAGTGTCCTTGCCTTTGCCTTTGAATATATGAATTCTATTTTTGAATATATGAATTCTATCTTGGAACCTACTTTACAAATGAAAGTGGTTAAATTTATATAGTCAATTACTTATTAAAACATTCATTTTTAATAAATGTTTATGAACAAATCCAATTAATAAGTATTGTTTGACTTTCACAGCTAACCATGCACGTGGATAGTTAACCACATATATGCACACATACGTGTACAATTAACTACATATATGCACATTAACCACATATGTGAACACATACGTGTATAGTTAATTACATATATGCACATTGCTAATTACGTTTATCTCTTTTTTTATGTTTTTTCTCTTTTGGATACAAGTTATGAGTGAAAGGGAAAAAAGATTTCGTTTTTCCTTATTATATTGTACAATTATAATTGACAAAATTAGCTCTTAGAAATGTAAAAGCGCATTCAACGTAAGCCAAATGAATGAACGAGCACATTCTTTCTTTGCCGAGACCCATTTTCCATAAAATTTATAACAATGAAAGAGAAAATTCTGATTTTTACATTATGTTTTGTACTTAAATTAATAATTAACTGGATTTCTTATAAAGTTTTATTTAATATTTTCTTTGTCTCAAACACAATGAATCAACATAAGGACTTTTCATCCCTAATACAAAAATATCAGTATTGCATCTGTTATAGTTCATAGTGTGTAATGTAGGATGTTTGAAATAAATCCAATAATTTAAAAAAAAGATAAATTTAAATAAATAAATGAAAATTAAAACAAATAATAAAATATTTCAATTATGATAGTTTTTTAGGTTTTTAAATTTTAAAGTGGTGCATAGTAAAATTATTAAATATTTAAACACATTGTTGAAATTAGTTTTAAAAAGTATGTGAAAAATATATTATTAATATAAATAAAAATCATTTTAAATGATAAAACTAAAAAGTATGTTTAATAAATAAATGAATATCAATTTAAAATTGATTAGTACTGTTTTGTTTGTCTGTGGTTATTATAATATAAATAAAAAAAACACAAAATATGTAATCAATAATATCATGTATGAATTTGAATTTAAAATATTTAAAAACTAAATTAAAAAATAAAAATTTCTTAAGAATATAAAGTATTAGTTCAAATATTATTAATTATAGTTTAATTATTTATTAAATAACTAAAAAACATATTTTATTAGTAAAACTTGTAAATTATTATTATAGGGTAAAATAATACTTAGAAAATTTTATTTAAAAATAATTATATTTATAATTAATACATATTAATTGACATCAAAGTTATATAATATAGAAAAGTCTATTATATATTTATTAATGTATAATAGAATGAAGTAGTAATATAAAAAAATTATTTAAAAATATATGAGACAATATTTATTGATAAAATATTTAAATTCATATATATTTATTTTTATACAGGAGTAATTAATTTTTTTTTCAAAAATAAAAAATACATAAAAAGAAAATAAATAAAATTGAAGCACGAAAACATTATTGAAAAGAGACAGATAAAGATAAATATTGAAAGAAAATTTGAAAACTCCTTTAGTTAACAATACTATTATATTACATAGTTATATTATTTAATTAAATTATATAGCTAAAAAATAATCATTTCAATTTGAACTTATATTGTACCTTTAATTAAGGATACGGACTACAATACTGACCCCATCATATTTACATGAGGTAAAACACATGTTTAAAAAAATAAAAAAATACAAAAAAATATATGTTGAAAATACAGATAAAGCAAGAAAAATAGGATTTATCCTTAATTAACAAATCAGGAAAATAATTAATTATTTTTATTCAAATAAGAGGGAGAGAAGTATGGAGACGATAGCACGATTCAATTTAGTTATGATTTAGAAAAAAGATATATCTTGATTTGTTTGAATACATTTTTTAAACAACTTGAACTTTAAGGAAACAAAGATCATCTTTGAATCAAATCATTAAATTCATTAATCAAATAATAAAAAAATAACATCAAATTAGAAAAATTAAGAATCATAATAAAGTAATTTTTTATAAATAATTATTTTATAATTAAACCACAGAAAAACTATAAATAAATCAAATTAAAAAAGTTTTGAAAATTACAGAAATAGTTAAGTTTCAATTTTGTATGCTAAAACTTTTTGGTATTGTTATAATCTTTTAATAAATTAACAACTTTCAATTTTTCTTTCACATGTGACCTGTGTTTATAAGTTGGACCATTGAATTATGTACCTCTTTCATATCTATAAAACAATTCCAGTTTAAAACTTATATTGAGGTTTCATGTATATTTTAAAATATATTTTTAGATACGTAAAGACATTTTTAAATGTGGATTTTGAAAATACATTTCAAAATATACCGTCTGGAACGTATACTTTGAAATGTGTTTCTCACTTTAAAAATATATTTCATACATTAATATATTTTATATTTTAATATTTAAAAATATATTTCAGAATGCATAATTTAAAATATATATTTTAAACAAATAAAATAAAATTTTAATTTTTATAAGGTTGCATGATCAACCGGCCCAAACTGTGACCCATGCGGACTCCTATATAAACCTTAGTGAACATGGATTTTGTTTGTTTCCAGTAACACAAAATTCAATTTTTTTTCTTTCTAATTTCTTTGCCAACACACACTCCCTGTGTTGAGTTACTCTGTCACTCACTCTGCAACTGAGTGCCATCTTCATCATCACCATGGAAACCACAACAAAACCTCTTTCGCTCACAGTTAGTATCTTCAACATACCTCGCTCTACCACCGCCAAGGACCTCCTTAACTTCCTCGAATCCAAGGTGGGTCCTTCCACAGTCTTCGCCCTCGAAATCTTCTCCGACAACGCCAACTGGAAGTCCCGCGGCGCCGGCCGCGTCCAGTTCGAGACACTCGACGCCAAGTCCCGCGCCCTCTCTCTCTCTCACCTCCAACAACTGCTCATCCACTCCCACTTCCTCCGCCTCTGCGATACCCCTGAAGACATCATCTTCCGCCCCCTCCACCGCCTTCAAAGCGGAGTCCTTTACGCCGGCTTCATGCTCTCCGACCACTGCATGAGCGTGCTCGGCTCTTGGGAGGGCGTTGTGGGCTTGGTCGTGCCCCAAAGGAGGAAGCTTGACTTCTTGGTGTGGCATGATGACGACTGTTACCGACTCGAGATTTTTTTTGAGGATATTTTGGAGTCTCATGGCTATTGTTTGGGAGAAGAAGCCAAACTCAATGCCCTCCTCTTAAAGGTACATTTTTTTTTTTTTGCATATTTTATAATGATTGGGTAGCAGCATAAAAAGAAAGCACTTAGGGGCTGTATAAATTTTGTCTTGATCAATGTCAATAAGCATGAATGTGAATCAGGTTTTTTTTTTTTTTTTTTTTTTTTTTTTTGTGGGTTTTTTTTTTTTTTTTTTTTTTTTGTTATTGGTGAGTTTCTTTTCTTTTGCATTTATTTGATGGTGTGTTTTTTTTTCCTCTCAGCTTAAATTTGGGCCAAAGATTTATAAGAAAAAGACGGGGCCAGATGTGGCAACCACGTTTAGGAGTGATCGGTACCATTTTTGTAAGGAGGATTCTGAGTTTCTTTGGGTGCGGACTACTGACTTTTCTGCTTTGAAGGCAATTGGGCACGCTACTTCATTTTGTTGGGAAATTGCGGAAGAACATTTGGCTTCGGATGTTTTTGCAAGTTTCCCGCTCTACAAGGAAAATTTAAGAGATTTGGCTCTGGAGGATGGGGCAGAATTCTGTTCTTCCACGGAAGCAGTTCCTCTTGTAAAGTGTTCGTCGCAATCCAAGTTACCTTACGAGGTCCTTTTCCAGTTGAATTCTCTTGTTCATACTCAGAAAATTAGTCTTGCTTCGGTGGATGATGAATTGATTGGCTTGTTGGGAGACTTAGATGAAGAAATTAGAGCTGTGATTTTTCAGAAATTGTTCCAGATGGGGTCCACTTGTTATGAGCCTCTTAAATTTGTGAAGACTCAGTTGCATGTGCTGAGTAACAAGAAAAGAATTCCACCACAATCTTCACAGAAAAGGTTGACAGATAATAACATTATGAGCTGTCATAGAGCCTTGATTACCCCAACGAAGATTTATTGCCTTGGTCCTGAGTTTGAAACGTCAAACCATGTGGTAAAGCACTTTGCATCCTGTGCCTCGGACTTCATGAGGATTACCTTTATTGAAGAGAATTGGAATAAGCTTCCAAATTATGCAGTATCCACTGGTGTGCAAAAGGGAATCTTTTCAAAGCCTTTTAAAACTGAAATATATAAGCGGATATTGACTATTCTTCGAGATGGGATTGTAATTGGATCCAAGAGATTTGAGTTTCTGGCCTTCTCTGCCAGTCAGCTGCGATCAAATTCTGTTTGGTTATTTGCTTCTAATGACAATGTGAAAGCAGCAGATATCAGAGAATGGATGGGATGCTTCAACAATATACGGAGTGTTTCCAAATGTGCAGCGAGGATGGGTCAGATGTTCAGTTCTTCCGTGCAAACCTTTGAAGTGTCCCCTCAAGATGTAGAGATAATTCCAGATATTGAAGTTACCTCTGATGGTGTAAGCTACTGTTTCTCAGATGGCATTGGAAAAATTTCCCAATCTTTTGGTAGGCAAGTTGCTCAAAAGCTCAATTTAGATCATAGTCCTTCAGCATTTCAAATTCGGTTTGGAGGATATAAAGGTGTCATAACTGTTGATCGCCATTCCTTTAGGAAGTTATCATTGCGCGACAGCATGCTTAAGTTTGAATCCAGAAATAGGATGCTTTGTGTCACTAAATGGAGTGAGTCAATGCCTTGCTTTCTCAATCGGGAGATTATATCCCTGCTGTCTACATTAGGAGTAAAAGATGAGGCATTTTTGGCAAGGCAACAGGACCAATTGAATTTGTTAGGGAGGATGTTGACTGATAGTAGGGCAGCTTTGGATGTTTTGGAAGGTTTGAATGGAGCTGATTCAAGGAGCATTCTAGTGAAGATGTTACATGAGTTTAATGAGCCAAACAGTGAGCCTTACCTATCAATGATGCTCAAGGCTTACTATGCATACCAATTATCTGACTTGAAAAGTAGATGCCGAATATTTGTTCCCAAGGGTCGAGTCTTAGTAGGTTGCTTGGATGAAACTGGTATTTTGAATTATGGTGAAGTATTTGTTCGTGTAACAGTGAAAAAAACTATGGAAACGTTTGATGATAACTTAAGGAAAGTGGATAACGATGATAGCACACGTATAATAGTGGGAAAAGTGGTGGTCACAAAAAATCCTTGTCTTCACCCAGGAGACGTAAGAGTCCTTGATGCTATCTACAATGTAGAATTACAGGCAAAGGGTTTGAGGGATTGCCTTGTATTTCCAAAAAACGGACATAGGTGTGTATATAATGAACTATATTTAAAATCCCATTTGCTTGTAACCCCTTTTTTATTCAACACGGAGTTAATACATTTTTCACATTTATCTTTGGTCCGTGTGGTGTCATTGACTACCATGAGTTTAATCATGTGCTAACAAAAGATGTGAACTGCAGGCTGAGAGATACAAGGGGACAGAAGGATGTTGTTTTTAGCTATGCTATCACTGTCATACTTATTGTCTAGATTCTAGAACTTGCGGCATGTACTCTCTCGATGCTTTCATTTACTTGTGCAAAAACAAAATGTTATCCATACTATTTAAAGAATTTGGTGTTCTAGTCATCATCAGTAAACTGTCTAGGTGCCACTTGGTTTTGGTTCGATAGGTCTATTAGGTTCATTGTGTGATGGACATTTGGTGACGATATTAGATTTCTGTTGCTTGCCGTGTTAGATATGAAGTTATCTCTATGCTTTTAGCCACCTTGGATCAAGAAATCATTAATATCTTTGATGTTTATTGTTTCTAATACTTACAGGCCCCATCCAAATGAATGCTCTGGAGGTGATCTTGATGGAGATTTGTTTTTTATAAGCTGGGACAAAGATCTAATCCCAGCTCAAACTGAGGCTCCAATGGACTACACAGGACGTAGACCTCGTATAATGGACCATAAGGTGACCCTAGAGGTAATTTTCATCAAAGTTACAACCTTTTTTGAAAACACACACTGATAAATGTAGAACTGCTTCCTCATTTGTTATTCTCTGACCGGGCAGGAAATCCAACAATTTTTTGTGGATTACATGGTCAATGATACTTTGGGTGCTATCTCCACCGCACATTTAGTCCACGCTGACCGTGAACCAGATAAGGCTAAGAGTAGAAAATGTTTGGAGTTAGCAGAGCTTCACTCCATGGCTGTGGACTTTGCAAAGACCGGAGCACCTGCTGCAATGCCTAGAGTCTTAAAACCAAAAGAGTTTCCAGATTTCATGGAGAGGGTGGACAAGCCTATGTACGTCTCGAAGGGGGTATTAGGAAAGCTTTATCGTGCTATAATTGAGTCTCAAATGCAAATAAAATATAGTTTTGTGTGGTCAGAGAAGCTTGCTGAAGAAGCATATGATGGTAGCCTTGAAGTGGATGGTTTTGAGGCCTTCCTTGAGACAGCCTCAATTCACAAAGAAATGTACGCAGAGAAGATGAGCAGTTTGATGAACTTCTATGGTGCGGAGAGTGAGGATGAAATGCTACTTGGTAACTTGCAAAACCGTGCTTCATATTTGCAGCGTGATAACAGGAGATATGGTGATATGAAAGATCGGATTCTGCTCTCAGTGAAGAATCTTCAGCTCGAAGCTAAAGAATGGTTTGAAAGTAGTTGCCAACCGCACGAATATCGTGCCATGGCTTCTGCATGGTATCATGTGACCTATCACCCTAGCTATTATAGCCAGGAAAGTCCATGCTTTCTTAGCTTCCCATGGATAGTTGGTGAGATTTTATTGCAGATAAAGTCCGTGAACAAAGCAGTTTAAAGATGAAGGCTTCCTCTAATGCTGTGTGCATCCTTTTGTTTCTGAAAAAACAAGAAAAAATTAGGTCTATTCAGACATTTTTGTATATATAAGGTGGCACCTTGTCTGCGACATTTTGGCAAAGTTATTATTGTTATATTATTTGGCATTATAAATATGTACTAGCTACATCGGGCTTCGATGATTTCTTTTTCGTTTTATTTAGTTGATATAAATATCATACTCATTAAGGTAGGAAAATGATCGAATTCTTATGTACATGCTTGGCAATAGATTATTAATATGACATGACATGCCTGCAAACTAGTTTGGTATCAATACGAATTCAGAACCAGTAACGAAAGAGTATCTCATTGTCATGTCTCCACAAAATCTCAAATTCTATCAATTATACTGCATGCGGAGACAAGCTTTTTAAGAATTTTACTCTTCCGTCATTTTGAGATTGTATAAATAGAGAATATACAGTTTTAGATTTTAAACATTTATTTAGTTTTTATTTTACGAAAAGAAATTCATTTTGATCATTTGCTATTGTCTTCGTGAGAAATAACTAAAATATATATTGAAAGAGCGTTTAGAGTAAGACCCGATATGATCTTAGGATTGAATTGCGCTGAGTTAAAATAATATTTGACTAGTGAAAGAAGCTCATGTTTATGAATGCAAATTAATCCTAACATGTTATTACATCGATATCAAAATAAATGTAGTTTTAGTTATATAAGAGTGTTTCACTTTTCAATGAAACATTGATTTTTATTTTTTTTTTCTAAATGAAATATCGGTACCAAAATAAATATGGTACTAGAAAGTGAGTTTACACATTTAAACTTAAATAATTCTCGTAGCAAAATTAATTTATAAGGTGATGATTACGGTGTAGTTTAAAATTGAAAATAAATATATTGTTTTAAATAAAATTTATTCAATCAATTCAATCGGGATTAACTAGACTACCTTAATTAATATTATTAGTTAAAACTGGATTTTAAGCATATTTTTTTAATTTTTTTAAATTATTTGTGGACATTTTATGAGTTCTATATCTAATCAAATCTTTTGTACAAATATTTCTCACATCATACAATTCTTACTTGATTTAAATTAAATCTCTTTTAAATATTTTGTAATATCTCTTACTATAGATTTGAAAAGAAGATATTAGTAAGATAATATATAATAAAGATAAAATAAATAATTGATAATTATAAGAATAATAATATATAAGAATTAAATTTGAGTTAGTTATTGAAGAAAAAAAGAATATTATAGATAGAGATTGGAGAATACATGAAGGCAAATTATTCTTGCCACTTCCCGTAACACAATTCCTAGTTTTATTTTTTTTTTGTAATTTATTTGTTTTTGTCTTGTTCATGAAAGACTAAACTCCTGATTATCTTATATAATTTCCCATTGAATTAAGAGGTTTATGTTCAATAAAGTTTGATTTTTACATTATGTAATAATTGTTATATTGTTGGTCATTTTAAAATAATTTTTTTGAAAAAGTATTATTTTTTAAAGCATTGTTAAGAACTCAATTGTTTTTTCTTAATTAGGGTTATAATTAATTGTAATCAATTAGTCAAGAGATAAATATACATCTTATGAAATAGATACTTGGAGATCAGGTGATATATTGAATATATCAATCCATGCTTATTTTGTTAATGAATTTCTCTTGAGTTTGCTTGACATTTGCTTGATTGAGTTGAACTCTATGAAGAGAGTGAAGAGAATTGAAGTATAATAATAAGAAAAATTTTAATGTGAAAGAACTTAAAAATTAACCTATTTTCTTTATTATTTTACTTATTTCATTTTAATTTCATGCACAACAATACTTAAAATTTCTTTTTAATTTAATTTACTGCCATCATTAACTTTTATGGTTTGAGAGATAACTTGGGTGTTAACTTTTTCCTTTTTATCCTATCATTTATTTTAGTCAAACAATTCTTTATATATATATATATATATATATATTCTTTTATATATATATATTAAAATGATATTTATTTTAGTCAAACAATATGAAAAAGTCAAACTATAACATTCCTAATTTAACATAATGGAGAGTTATCAGTACTTCTTGTTAAAGACAATTATAATTACTTGAAATTAGTCATATACAAGACAAATCCATAAGGTTAGTAATTTACAATGATTTGTGATTTATGAGTCAAAAAGTTATTTAAAAAACTTATTACTAATATGTCCATCAATTTTAAGTATACATAGGTCAAAAAACAATTGATAAATGTCCTATCACTATGTGAAGAAATATTTAGGCTTTGTTTGGATTAGGGAGAGGATTTGAAATGATTTAAAATGAAATTATGTATAAAGTTGAGTTGTTTGGATTAAAAGAAAGATAATGAGATTTGAGTGAAAAATTTATAAAAGTTTGTAAATGATATGTGTAATTAATAAAGTAATTTTTTAATAGATGAAATTATAGTTAAAATTAAATATAATTAATTTGATGAGTATGATTAATAAATTATTATTATTTTTAATTATAAGATTATTAATTATTTTAAAATAAAAGTGAAATTATTATTATTATTATTATTAATGTGATTATTTTATAATTTTATTATTATAATTATTATTTATGATATTATTATTTTTTTATTTTTTAATATTAATATTATTAATATTGCTATTTTATAAATTTATTATTATTTTAACAATAATAATAATAATTATGTTACATTATATAATTAATTATATTAATTTTATTATAATATAAATATATATTAATAAGTTAATTAATAAAAGTTTTAATACAAATTAATCTTTTCTTCGCAAATTATCTCTATTATTTGAAGAATGTTTGGAATGAAATTTTTTTTAATGGATTCTCAATTTTAATTAATATTTTATTTATTAAAATACGTGAAATCGCTGTATTTCTTACCTTGTGACTTTCCACGTCATGTAATTAAAATAATGCTAATTTAAAATATTTAAAAGTAAAAGCAGTCATGTAATTTAGAATGCTAATTTGAGGCTTTACTTTCTCTCTTCTCATCTAGTCAGCTTCTTAATTAACAATAATGTCAATTCATTTCCCATAAAGACGATCAATGAATCCAGCACGATTTTTTCATTCTAAAAAATTAATTAATAATAATGTCAATTCATTTCCCATAAAGACCACCATCAATGAATCCAGCACCATTTTTTCATTCCAAAAAACTATATAAGCATGATTTTCTCAATGCATAATATATTTTTGTGTTGTGGGAAACTGTAATTATCATTGACTACTACACCCTTATAGTTTTTAAATAAATTTTCTTTATTTTTTTATATTTTAATAAGATAATATTTACTTCTGTTTAGTTTTTTGAGTAAGTATTTATATCTTTTATGTCTCTAATAAATGTTATTTATTTATTTTATATTTTTCAAATATATTCTCATTTTTTTCATGTTGAAATTTTAAATAAACATTCACATTCTATATACTTTTAATAAATAACATTCATTTTTATTATGTTAAAAAAAAGGTAACATTCACCTTATATTTAAATCATTTGAATTTTTTTAAATAAAAACTTGTTCAATATATAAATTTAAATTTAAAATTTGTATAATTTTTAATTTAAGTTTTAATCAATATAATAATTTTAAATAAAATATAAAATATGATTATACTTCCTTAAAAATACAAAGAATATTGATGTCATTTCTTAAAAATATATTAAAAAAAAAACATTGAAGTCAATTTTAAAAGAGAGGGAAATGTGAATATCATTGTAAAATATATGACTATTCAAATTAACTAAAATGCAAACGGTCCCCAAGTATAAAACTATAGATAACTCTAGTAGGTGTTCAAGTGCTGTACATTAAGGAATTTTATGCCACTCTAAATTTGAATACCTCTAGGTTTTTCTTCTATCAATTCTTATTAAATACTATGAACATGTTTTGTATTAATAAAAAGATAGGTCACTAACCACAAAAGTTCATTTGGTATTATGACAATGTTTTTGAACAAATTAAATCAAACAAAATACAGATAAAAAAAAAATGAAACTGGCGAGGCAGACTATTGATTTAAATTTTGAAGGAAAAAAAAAAAGAAAAGAGATTGGGGCAATGAAGATGATAAGAAATGTCTTAATCTAGTTATTGATTGAATAGTATGTTTAAGAGAGTGTAGGTTATAAGAAAGTAGGTTTGAATAAGAGCATTTCTTCTTTGGTGTGTCTGAATGGGTAACTCTTACACTATACACTGTGTTGTGCCACATATGGCTCCAACAAGCTGTCAAGCTCCTATAATATCCCATCAACTTAACCCACCACCCCACTTCCATTGCAACTCACTTTTTAAGCCTCACACACACCCCAACCAAATAACCCAATTTCTACCTAAGCCTATTCATTGCAATTGCCCATTCCAAAAGCAAACCCCCACCTCATGCTCATCCATAACAATAATCATAATCACTACCTAATTCTATTATCAAATCAAATCAAAGTCCAATTCCTGGATCCTCTACCCACCCAACCCAAGCGCCAACCATAAAATAAAAATAAAAAAGGGGGTATATACACAGTAACAACCATTCCGATTTATGTGGATGTATATACTATATAGAAAAAAGAAATAAGAGTAAATAATTGGGCAAAGGAAATGGAAGGTGAAAAGTGAGACGAAGGGGCAGCCGCAGCCACCAACCAAAGAGCCACCACTCCACCACTCACACGAAAACGGCGTCGTCGGAGTCACGGGCCTTGGGGGAAAGCGACTTGACGTTGACGGCAGCGTAGCGCGTGGAGAAATTGCGGAGGGCGGCGTCGTCGTTGGAATCCCCGTTATGGCCCTCGTCGAAGTTGAGGGCGTAACTCATTGGGTCATACTGGTACTTGGACATGCGCTTGGGGGTACGGTTGCGGTTGAACTTCCGAATGAAGGTCTTCCACCTGGGGCCCGCCACGATCTCCGACCACTCGCGAAGCTTCTTGAGCGCCCTCAGGCCACGCGACCACCACCGGTCACCGGATGAAGGTGAATTGGAGTGGGACCAGGAGGTGGAGCGGACGCGCTCCCACCATGAGGAACGGCGTCGTTGCCCCAGACAGCAGGAGGGCAATAGCAGGGCGCAGCCAGAGTTGGATCTCTCTTGGGCTTGGGCCGTAGGGGTGGCAATTGATTCAGATTCAAACTCGATGGACATGTCAGCAATTCAGATCAGATTTCCGTTATTCAGAAGAAACGCAAGAATGGCAGTGGCCTCTCCCAGATATTAATAGGGTCCCTTCACCCTCACTACGCACCATCCACTCACTCCCCAACTTATTTTATTTTTCTATTATTAATTATTAATATTATCTCCATCCCTTGTTTTAGTACAATAACAATATTCTAACATCACTTTTTCACTATTTTATTTTCCCAATTTTTTATCTATCTGTCTGTCACATCAGGTTTTGTGTGTTTCTGTATTGTTGAAAAAATAATTATGAAGGAGGCGCCCACAGAAAAAAGAAAATAGTTATCAAATACACCCACAAACCCAATTTCATATTGGGCTGACTCTGCTTGGACTAAAAACACTTTCCCATCAAGATCACCGCTTCAGCCCAATTCACAAGGTCAAACTATTTAACACCAAAATATGTGTAGCAAACTTCTCCATTTCAAAGGAAGCAACGTTGACTTAATTCATTAAAGCAAGGAATGTCATTCATATCGTTGATTTTGGGTTTTCTCCTATTATATACACTGTTTTCATCATCAAAACTCCAATCACCAAACATCTCAATCATAAAATTTATTAAACTGGAGAGACTTTTCTGGATAGATTTGAAAACAGTCCAATATGACAAGATCGGAAAGTTCAATAATCACTAACATTACTGTAGATTTGGATTATACTTTCATTTCAATCTAAATTTCACAACAATGAAGTTTCTATTTTTTTTTTCGGCTTTAAAAATCGAAAAAAAACATCATCTCTCAGTATATTATTTTCAACAATTGTAAAAGCACCTTCATTCAACTCTCTTACAAATTAAAGTGAATATCCTTACAACAACTATACTAATACATTTTGACCTAACAAGTTCAATTATTTTGTGCAGACAAAACTAGATTTTATATTTGTACGTGCTGAGACGCTTAATAATATATATAGACACACATATTTACATATTAGGAAAAAATAATTAAAAGAAAAAAAAAATAAGAATAATTATTTATATTTTAGAATTAGATTATAGTATTCAAGAACTATTTTTTCCTCATTTTTTTGATAAATCATCTTGTTATTAACTTTTACTATAAAAATGATTCAATCTCTTAGTTTTTTAGATAATATATATTACACAGATAATTATGTTTTTTCTTCTTCATAAAAGGAACTATTTAAACATTCAATAATACTTTTATATTCATCAATACTATTCTAAACGTCATAATAATATTTACATAAAAAAAAATACTAAAATTCCTTTTTAATATTTATTTGATTATAAATTATTTGAGAATTAAATTTTATTTATTATTCTTTACAAATACGATGAGCTAGAACTTAAACAATATGCAAAATTTGAAATTCATAATTCATTACACTCTTAATGTATCTTTGGTACTACATTCTCATCATGACATTATGACGTAATATGAATACATGTGTGCATCTAAGCTGGTCCCACTATTTCAGTAAAAAAATTGAACTATTTAAATATCTTTCAAATAAACAAAATTGAACAAGTTAAATATTTTTCAAGTAAACAGTATCTCACAACATGGTGGTGAACGAGGACGATGAAGTCCAAGAGCCACCAATATTACCAATATTACGATGTTCAAGACACTACACCTCAACTCCTAATCTCTCGTGATTCTTAAATGCTTTACAAATTTTATAAATTTTAAGAAGTTATTCAAGAGTTGGACATCAATGACAACAGGATTTTTGGGAGTGCATAAGAGAATTGACCAATTACAACAAATATTGGATAACTTTCCGGAGTCTTTCACTTATCATCATTTGATAATTGCATTTCATGTATAATTATTGTAATTTAAATCTTTATTTACATTATATTATATTGTAAACTTCTATGTTTAATATTTCTTATGTTTAATATTTCTTATAGTGTTTCATTTTACACCAATTTCAGATTATTCAATCTTGACAAAACTTACAACTTTGCATAATTTTTTTACTATTATTTCAATAACAATTTTTTTAAAATCCACTTTGAACAATTTTCCTATAGTTTGGAAATATTTTTAAACTGACTTTACTAACCATACCAGAAATATTGTTCGTAACACAATAGTTTTACATCCAACAAATTATTAATATTTTATTTTAAATTAATTTTAATCATAAAAATAAATTTGTAATATGACAATTTCATCAATTATTATTCATCACAAACTTTTATAAATTTTCTTCATTTTTCACCATCTTTCCAAAATCTAAACAACCTCATTTTTCACCCTCTTTCAGCTCAGATACATCATTTTCATCTCTCTCAATTTCATCATCAAATCCAAAGACTCCCTTGGGAGGTTTTAAGAGAGCTTTATTTCAACTTAGACGAACTTATAGCCTATAACTATAGGCCTATTCTTTTAAGTTTATTTCAGTAAGTTTCAAAAAGTAACTTGCTGAATTAAGCTGCTCACTGTATTCAAAGCCTGTGACTTGAGCCTTTTTGAATAATCACTTGATTATGTTATTTACCTTAACGCACCCCTTACAAGTTATCATTCAAAGATAAAAGGATAAGTGAAAAACATCGGTTCTACTCTATCTGCAGTTAGGTATCAGCTCCCAGAATACGAGTTTAAGAATGGAGAAATGAAACAAGCATCAGCTTTTAGTGATAATTTCACCCATTACTCTTCCCAGCTTCATGAGAATTTACCTCATGTAAAACTAAGGAAGATTTACCCAAAAGAGACCAGCGCAAAGATTAGAAAAAGGGACAAAAACCTGGTTAAAATACTTAGTGACCCCAACTTTACATCAAAGTAGGTCCTGCAATGATTTCAAACAACATTTTTGTCTTTCATGATGTAAACAAAAAAAACATCAACTAAAAGACCAAATAGATATTCAACTCCAAGGGTATTTCTAGGAAAAAAAGTAGATTGAAACTCCATAAGACTGACTTAAAACCCCCGTATTTTTAGAAGACCAATTCTAGTGTTCATCCTTAAAATAATTATTGCAGAATAGACCAGAGGACTGTAGGCACTAAATCTACATCCGGCATACTCGAGAGGACCGACTCAATATCATATGTGTCTTTAGCAAGTCGATTTAATTTAAGCATTAAGTTTTACAATAACAACAGAAGTAAGTAATTGACATTTGACAGTAGACAGAGGGCATCACAAGTTTCATAAACATTAAAAAAAACTATAAACTAGCAAAAAGAAAAAGAACCTTCATAACTCATTCAGTTAACAAACAAGTAGTTATAGCATTATCATTCGCTGCTTCACAACAGAACTAGCACTAGTAACAGCAACTAGATTGACTTAAAAAGAAGCTATAATATAAACAACCAACACACAGGTCACTATCAAGTATCTTGAGCAGCAACCACAAACATAGGAAAATTGAAAACTGAACTCAGTTCAAAGAGCCACGGCAGATCCCAGGTCACCGCCATGAAGGTTCCAGAAGACGTTACCTGCATCATCGGACTTACCGGTGTCAATAGAAATGGCAGCGAAGATTGCTCGGAACGCGCCGCAAACGACAGCAGGGGTGGAGGAATTGGTCTTGGGCGAGACGCGAACGATCTTGTGCAACCCTAATCGAGTTCCGTCGACGGCGCAGGAAGAGTCGACGTTGGTGATTTGGGACAACCGACGGTTCAGCTCTTTGGGAGAAATATCAACGTCTTTGGAGAGTAAGTGGAAAGAGACAGAGGTTTCGATGATCGTGGAGCCCAGAATGGCGAAAGCTTTGTTGTTTTCTTCGGAGAAGGAGGCGTGGGTCATGGCTCGACGGAGAAGATCAATGCTCTTGAAGGTGTACCTGACCAGGAAAAAAAACCGCTTGAGCACAATAATTGAAAAAAGAAAGTGAGAGAAAGAGGGTTTACCCGAGTTGTTTCTGGAGGGTTTCGAGAGCGGTTGAAAAAGGAGAAGAGAGAAGTTTATGGGTTGTTGCGTGACCCTGCAAAAGGAGAAGTAGCAGGGTGAAGATGGTGAAGCATCGAATAGTTGAGGATCGCATTTTGGCAGGAAAATATGGTGAAGACAGTTGCTTGCTCTTGCTACCTTTCACTGGTTCAGTGTCGAGGACTTTTTATTTCCTCCACAATCAAAACTAACTTTACTTAGCTCGCAAGGACTTCTTTCATCCTTTTTTTTTTTTTTAATAACGAAACAATTTTATAATGATATTTCTTTGAAAATGGCCACTTCTTTATTTATAAAAATATGACTTATGTGGTTAATAATTCAATAGATATATTTATTTTCATAAAAGAATAGTAAATATACACCTTATCAAATTTCCAATAGATCGTATGTCCAAAAACATAGTAATTGATACGTTTAAAAGTGAATCTATATATTTTATAATTAGAAAACATACTCGCGTTGTTTTTCTTATGTAAACGACCAAAATAGTATAGAATTATTAAAAAATCACTGGATAAAAAATAAAACTAGTTATTATCTAAAAAACAAGTGTTAAAAGAAGGTGTTATTAACAATTATTTTCTCTTAAAAAGTAATTTTCTTGTGTACATTTCGTACTTTTTTGGATTACAAATAATTTCAGCTCTTTTGTATTTTCAGAAAGCAACTTTTATCAGTTTATTAATATAAAAAATTATATGTATCAGAGTAGCATTTTTCTTAAAAGGACAAATAATTTCATCTCTCACAGGAAACCATTAATAAATTTTAAATCATCATCATATAATATTCTTTCTATTCATATAATATTCTTTCTATTTTTATATTTCTCTTCCATACAACAATTGTATTCTTATCTCTACATTCAGAGGCTAAGAGCAAAGGTATGGCTAAAAGACAACATACACATCCATTTGCTACTACATACAATTAAAAGTAAGAAAAAATAAAGAAAAAGAAACTCTTGCCAGTCTAAAACTTTATTCTCAGTGTCCTCTTAATGAGAATTTAAACCACTTCTCTGCAGCATGTCTTCTAATGAAAAAACAACTAAAAAATAGACTGAATAAGTTTTGCATTTCAAACGTTCTTGAAGCAGGGTGATTCTGTTTTTCCACCAGACTCTTCTTCAGGACAAGCTGATTTAGGCAATGAAACGGTGCTAAGAGCTCGAAGTAGCCTCATCACATCCTCAGTATCATCTAAATAGTACCTAGCTTTACTTGGTTTCTGACCAACAGTGCAAGCAAAGATCTCTGGTACAGTAGAAGATGTTTCACTGTAAACTTTACTCAGCAAGCTCTCGAACATATCCTCATCAGATCTATCATCTCCTATACACAGCACAAAATCTGGGGATTTTCCATCCTTGGTCATCTTGGACAGAATGTCCTCTACAACTAACCCTTTTGTGATCCCCTGTAATGTTGAATAGCCATTATTAAAAAACATGACAATAGTCATATGTTAAGAATTGAAGAGATAGGTACAACATACCTGTGCCTTCACTTCAATAATGTCTTTTCCTTTCTTTACTGTTACTGGTTCGTTTGCAAATAAACACTCCAGGTGATCCAACAGCTGCTTGGCTTGCCAAGTTCCAAATTCGGGATCAGCATCACAGTAGTGCCACACCAAGCCACTCTCTTTGGTCTCTATATAGGAGCCATCCGTTGCCTCAGTATACAATCTCATCACAGGTTCAACAATCTCTTTCCAAGAAGAAACTACACTTGCATGATTCATTTCCCAAGTTGACTGTTGACTCCATCTGTGGCAAAAGACCAGACATGACATCATCAGTTCAGAGAACTTGTGTGAAAAAACAAATATATGCATCAAGAATGTGTGAAAACCACTATCTATTCCTTCTCAATCCTTTTGTCCCCTCCCTGCTCATTCTTGATAGAAATTAAATAGAGGATTTTCATTGTAACTATCAGCAGAATTGCACATGAATTAAGGAGTGGAAAAACTCACTGCATAAAATAACCATGCTCAGCTGCTAAACCGAGATTCTGACACTGATCAAACCATTCACTGAGTGTGGTTCTACCCCTGCCACTTATTATGAAAACAATGTTTTTAGGGTCAGTGCAAAGATTATTTAGAACATCTATAATTTCAGTACTCGGGGTATTATCAATGGAAGGGACAAGTGTGCCGTCACAATCCAGAAGTAATGCCCTGCAATTTGTCCTTTCATACGAAGAAACAGCATGGCTTTTGTTAAGCTTCCTGAAAGTAGGAGGAAGGGACAAAACTCTGAAATTAAGGCCAAGGCCTATGCCCCAGCAATTTTTGCTGTGGTGATCCTTGCACGAATGCTCAAGATCTTGCACAAAACTTTTGGCCCAGTATGCCACATCATGAGAGCTAATGTATCGATAATGTTTCTCATGTCGCAACTGTTTCTCTTCACTGGGCATTCTGATGGCCAAATTCAGTGCATTGGCAACAGCATTAATATCCCATGGGTTTACCCTGATTGCCCCACTCAGAGACGGTGAACAACCAATAAACTCAGAAACAACAAGTGCACTTGTTCGAGGGAGATCAGAACCAATGTGCAAAGCTTCATCCCTTTTATGGCTTCCCTCCCTGCAGACAACGTACTCGTAAGGAACCAAATTCATACCATCCCTCACTGCATTCACAATACAACATTCTGCTAAAGCATAGTAAGATGCCTTCTCATATATCGGAACATAACGATCCATGATGATGACAGGTTTATAACCTGGGAAACCAAAACTTTTATTTATCCTGTTGGCAATTACGTGCACATCATTCCTTGCCTCATCTACATCCTTACCAGTACTCCTCGGTGGATTTACAATCTGAACAAGTATTACTTCACCCAGCAATTCAGGATATTGCTGAAGGAGTTGCTCGATGGCCAGTAACTTTAGGTTGATACCTTTAAAAATGTCCATATCATCAACTCCAAGAATAAGTTTTTTCCCCTTGAACTTCTCGCAAATTTCTCTGACATGGAATACAAAAGAAGGGTGACTCAAGGCAGATTGAAGTCGACACATATCAATCCCTATAGGCAAGATTTTAATTAATATTATGCGGCCAAAGTATTCAAGCTTGATGTATCCCCTTTTGGATTCATAGTTTAAGCCAAGAATTCGACTGCAGCATGAAAGAAAGTGGCGAGCATAATCAAATGTATGAAAACCAATCAAATCTGCATTAAGCAGTGCTTTCAAAATTTCATCCCTGACAGGTAATGCCCGGTAAATTTCTGATGAAGGAAATGGAGAGTGGAGAAAAAATCCTAGCTTGATCCTATTGTATCGCTTCCGCAGAAATGTTGCAGTAACCAAGAGATGATAATCATGAACCCATACATAATCAAGCTCTGGATTAATAACCTCCATGACTTTATCAGCAAATATTTTGTTAGCAGAAACGTAAGCTTGCCAAAGTGACTTGTCAAAGCGGTTCGAGGGAAACGTGTAATGGAATAGAGGCCACAAATATCGCTTGCAGAATCCATCATAAAATTGTTTCTGAAGGTCTGAAGGAATAAAGGTAGGCAAGCAGTTGAATTTCTCCTGTAGCTGAAGAGAAACATTGTCTTGTTCACTGGCATCAACATCAACATTCAGAGAACCCACATAAAAAACCTCAGTGTTAGAAGAGAGACCATCCTTTAGTGGCAACAAGATTGAATCTTCATCATATGTGAAGCACCATTTGCCAGACATTTTATCTTTTTGAGCATTGAGAGGAAGAAAATTTGCTACTATAATGATCTTCTGATGTTGTTCTGGTGATAAAGCATCTGAATCATCATTGTCCCGTAGTTTGCCATCAACACCAGTCATAATTCCTGGAGCAAATTTTGGAAGAGCTCCTGGAGTTCGAGGAGAATTCAAACTGTCCACAGATAACAAGTCAGACAAATTGGAGCACGACCTTACCACCATCTTTGCTGCAATACTGAATTGGTGAGCTATGAAAGTGAACTTTTATGATTCAGTACTCAGAACTGCAAATTCTTGAATGTGGCCCAAGGAAAAGCAGAAACCTGTGAAAATGGAAGAGAAATAGCTATTAACTATAACATATATCACAACAGCACTACGATTATTTGGATGCTTAGTCGCTGTTATCAAATTCTCCCAATAAAAATTGTTGAAACAGACAAACTAAGAAATATTACTTGCATGGACATGGAATTGGCTGACAAAGCTGCTCATACAATCAGATAAGCATTTTCAATTATTAGTTTCCATGCTCAACTCCATTATAGATATTGAAATCAAAAGTCCAACAAGTGATTATATCGCTGAAAGATGAAAACTACAAAAATAGTGCTTATTAACAAACAATTGCAAACGAATTTTGTGAATACACGTTACTACCTTGATAAATGTACACTGGTAGAAACAAACAAAGTAAGTTAGCACACTCCCCAAGTTCTTTCAGTAATTACCAACAAATTACATATCACAACAGAAAGAGAAACCTTCCAGACTCTAATTATTAAGAATCTGGTAGTTATAGGCAGAACTACTCATAGATTAATAAAATACTCATTAATTAAAATGTACCATTCCACTATCTAAGAAACACCAGTACAAGCACAACACATTATATCATAATTGAATGTGATGATTGTGATCCTACCACCAATACAATTTCCTTTTAAGCTCAAGATTCTCTAAATAGAAACAAATAGAACTCTCAGAGAAAAGGTAGGAAATTGAAGAGGGTCTAATTAAGGATATAATGCCTTCAGTGTTTTCATCTTCCAATCATCCACTATCAAAAGTCTATCCAAAGTATAAAAGAACAATAACAAGCATATACAAATGCGCACACATGTATACCAATCTCATTATCTATGTATAATAAATCTTCCAATCATCCAATTCTAAGCAACAAAAGTTCAACTTAATCAGAAACACAGTAAACATTTTAAGTATGACTAAGGAATAATTAAAAGATAACAATGTTCAACCAACAAATAACATCATACCCACTGGAGAAATTTCAAATTAATGCGACAAATAAAGGACTACTAATTCATACTTATCATAGAACTTTGTTCAAATTTGTCTTTTTGCAATCCATACATGGTAAAAGAAAGAAATCTAAGCAAAACCACTCTGGAAATTGGACTCTTTTTTTTACTACTACACTGAAGAATTACACATGTTGTGAGAGTTCTTTTTGCACATGCCTTATTAAATTTTTCACATGCAAAAGTCGCTTCCCCTGGATCAAAATACTTCTCACCATATAGACAACACCCAAAATTAATGTTAATGCCAAAGGAACCCGAAAGACCCAAATGACAAGAAAGAAAGAAAAGTAAAGGGAAGCAATGCCTTTACCTGAAAAATCACGAAACTGATCCAAAGAACCAAATATTGATTCTTAGTTACAGTATTGGAAATAGCCCTGCAAGAAAAAGAAAAAAAAAAAAAAACAGAATTAGCTGTTCAAGAATGTTGTTTTTCCTTTGATCGTCCAAGAATGGAAAGCAATAGAAACAAAGAAAGTTTCTTTATGCAAGTGAAGGATGATTGAAGAGAAAGAA
>Ga0209489_100263_pt1 | contig 90260 bp, 74 predicted proteins | sample SiratrowhiteBW_FD_187527 | JGI IMG/M metagenome (GOLD analysis project Ga0209489, IMG submission 187527) | Root nodule microbial communities of legume samples collected from California, USA - Siratro white BW (SPAdes) (version 2) | ecosystem: Host-associated > Plants > Roots > Nodule | place...
CCGAGCGCATGCAAAGCCAACAGACCGGTGAGCGGACGGGGTCAAGGCCGTCAGCCGCCGCAGGCGGGGGCGCGCCAGCGCCAGCCTTGAGGCCGGCCGATCGCCGGGCTACTTCGCCACAGTTGCTCTTTCCAACGAGGGCAAGGCGACGAAGCAAAGCTCGGGCGAGATCAGTCGCGAGAATGCGAGGGTGTGTCTGCGATGAATGCCAATGATGAAGCGACTGTGTCACCTCCCACGCGCCATCACTCTGCCCTCATGCCCCGGACGCAGCGCAGCGTCCCTTCGACGATGCGAAGCAGAGCCGGGGCCCATGTGTCGGGATGCCGTGGAGCTGCTGGATCCCGGCTCTGCGCAGCAACGCCATAGCGCGTCGAAGACGCGCGTGAACGTGCTGAAGGGCGTTGCAGCGCGTCCGGGACACGGGCGGAGAGAATGCTCGCATTGATGATCTGACCCGTCCCTGCGCAACCGCGCGACATACCCCAGACATGAGAAAGCGCCCGTGGGGGGCGGGCGCTTTCCGTAGTCGACTTGGGGTTGGGGTCGTCTACATATCCACGTGGCGACTTTGGGGGGCTGGTAAAGAGCCGCGTGAATTCACAAAACTCGTCAAATCTCCTCAGCGAACGAGAGAGGCGTTCGAACTGGTGACAACGACCGGCTTGCCGGCCTTGACCACGCGGGCGGTCTGGGTCAGGCCTTCATCCGAGCCAGAGCGCGCCGTCATGCCGAAGCCCGCCACCGCGATCCCTGCGACGAGCGCGACGACCACAATCTTCAAATGGGTCGCGCGATCAGCGCTGTAGATCGAGTGGTTCATGGAAGCCTCCTGCCGCCATCTACCCGAAGTAGTCGCCCGCCCATTCGGGCAGGTTCATGCTTCCGGTGCTCAACAACCTAATATCGGCGGATTCGTTCCCAAGGGGCGATCACAAGACCGTGACAGGACGTGAAAGATCGCGATCAAAAGCGATCCGTTTGTCGTGCTTTTCTATAATTATTTCAAAGATGTAATGGGCCTGCCGGGCGCTTTCTGGCGTGGTGGTCGACAAGGCGCCAGGAACTCAAAAAACATTTGCCTGTGGCTGAAAAACACACGGCTTCTTAAGGCAAATCAGATGCTTCCGACCGTTTTCAACCTCGCCCTAGGGTGGATTTCAGCCTGCGACAGCACGGTGGTCTGGGCCCGGAACCGTTCCACCAGGGACCGCACGAACGGACGAATGGCCGCAGAGGTGACCAGCACCGGCGCCTCGCCTTCGCGCGCGGCGCGCTCGAAGGCTTCGCGCACGGCGGTCATGAACTCCGACAGTTTCGAGGGCTGCATTGCGAGGCTGCGCTCCTCGCCCTGGCCGATGATCGACTCGGCGAAGGCCTGCTCCCATTTCGCCGACAGCGCGATCAACGGCAGATAGCCGGCGTAGGAGGTGTTTTGCGCGCAGATCTGGCGCGCGAGGCGCGCGCGGACGTGCTCGACCATGGTCGCCGGATTGCGCGAGAAGGCGAGCGAATCCGCAATGCCTTCGAGGATGGTGGAGAGGTCGCGGATCGAGATGCGCTCGGCGAGCAGCAGCTGCAGCACGCGCTGGATGCCGGAGACCGTGACCTGGCCCGGAACGATGTCCTTGACCAGCTCGCTCTGCTCCTTCGGCAGCTCCTTGAGCAGCTTCTGCACCTCGCCATAGGACAACAGGTCCGACATGTTGGCCTTGAGCAGCTCGGTGAGATGGGTCGAGAGCACGGTCGCGGCGTCGACGACGGTGTAGCCCTTGAGCGAGGCCTCCTCCTTGAGGCTGGCGTCGACCCAGGTTGCGGGCAGGCCGAAGGTCGGCTCGGTGGTGTGGATGCCGGGCACCTGCACCTGGCTGCCGCCGGGGTCCATCACCATGAACTGGTTCGGCCAGATCTTGCCGGTGCCGGCGTCGACCTCCTTGATCTTGATGATGTAGGTGTTGGCCTCGAGCTGGACGTTGTCGAGGATGCGCACCGCCGGCATCACGAAACCCATCTCGATCGCGAGCGAGCGGCGCAGCGCCTTGATCTGCTCGGTGAGGCGGTCGGTGCCGTCGGGGCCGTTGACCAGCGGCAGCAGCGCATAGCCGAGCTCGATCTTGAGGTCGTCGATCTTGAGCGCGGCCGAGATCGGCTCTTCAGTCGCGGCAACACCGGGCGCACCCGGCGTGCCCGGCGCGGGTGCCGCCTTGGCGGCTTCCTCGGCCTTGACGGCGGTCTTCTTGTGGTTGCGGGCATGCCAGGCCAGCGCACCGGCGCCGGCGCCGAGCGCCAGGAAGGGGATGGTCGGAATGCCCGGCAGCGCCGCCAGCACCAGCATCACCGCCGAGGACATCGCCAGCGCCTGCGGATAGCCGGAAAACTGCTTCATCAGCGCCTTGTCGGCGGCGCCTGAGACGCCGGCCTTGGAGACGAGCAGGCCGGCCGCGGTCGAGACGATCAGCGCCGGCACCTGGGTGACGAGGCCGTCACCGACCGTCAGCAGCGTGTAGCTGCGGCCGGCGTCGGCGAAGGACATGCCCTGCTGCGCGACGCCGATGATCATGCCGCCGACGACGTTGATGAAGACGATCAAGAGGCCGGCGATGGCGTCGCCCCGGACGAACTTGGAGGCACCGTCCATGGCGCCGAAGAAGCCGCTTTCGTCCTCCAGCTCCTTGCGCCGCTGCTTGGCGACCTTCTCGTCGATCAGGCCGGCGGAGAGGTCGGCGTCGATCGCCATCTGCTTGCCGGGCATGGCGTCGAGGTGGAAGCGCGCGGCGACCTCGGCTATGCGGCCCGAACCCTTGGTGATGACGACGAAGTTGACGATGACCAGGATGGCGAAGACGATGATGCCGATGACGAAATTGCCGCCCATCACGAAGCTGCCGAAGGCCTCGATGACGTGACCGGCGGCCGCCGTCCCTTCGTGCCCGTGCGACAGGATCAGGCGGGTCGAAGCCATGTTGAGCGACAGGCGCAGCATGGTCGAGATCAGGAGGATGGTCGGGAAGGCGGAGAATTCGAGCGGCGCCTGGATGAACAGCGAGGTCATCAGGATCAGGATCGACAGCGTGATCGAGATCGCCAGGAACAGGTCCAGCACGATGGCGGGCAGGGGCAGGATCAGCACCACCAGGATGGTGAGGATGCCGAGCGCCAGCGCGATGTCGCCGCGCTTGAGGATGCTCGCGATCTCGTTGAGGGAGGGGATGCTGGGCTTGGCGCTGCCTACGCCCTGTCCCGCGGTGACGTCGACCATGGTAGCTGCCTCCCCGCGCGACTGCCGTCCGCGCGCCCCAAACGTCTGCGCAGCGGCCGATGGGCCGCCGTTCCGAAAGTGAGGCACCGCACTGGCGTCCACGGGGGCTCTCCCGTTCTAAACGCGGCCGACGACACTCGACTTCACCCGGCAATTTTTGCCCGGTGTATGGTTAGCAAAGGGTTAACGGAGGGGTGGGTGGTGCGGGGGTCATGGATCCGGTCCTGCGGACCATCCCGGAATGACAGTCGAGGGCAAGCGCCCCTACTTCGCCTTTTCCATCTTGGTCACCGTGTACCCTGAAGCCGCCTCCTCGGCCTCGAAGGTCACCTTGTCGCCGACCTTCACCTGCTTGAGCATCGCGGCGTCCTTGACTCGGTAGACCATGGTCATCGGCTCATCCATGCCGAGGCTCTTTGCCGGTCCGTGCTTGAGCGTGATCTTGCCGGCACCCTCATCGATCTTCTTGACCTCACCGCTGATCGCGGCAGCCCCGGCCGCCAAAGCTCCAGTGGCAACGCTCAACGTCAGCGCCAGCGCAGTGGCGATACGGATGATGTGGTTCATGGCAGTCTCCTTTCGCGTTACTTCACGGTGACGTGGCCGACCATGCCGTAGTCGCGATGGTCGGGAATCAGGCAGGAGAACTCGAAGCTGCCTGCCTTGGTGAATTTCCAGACGATCTCGGCCGTCTTGTTCGGGGCGAGGCGCACGCCGTTCGGATCGTCGTGCTCCATGTGCGGATGCTTCTTCATCTCAACGGCATGCGCGAGGTTCTCCTTGGGTGTCGCGAGCAGGAATTCGTGATCCTCCTTGCCGACATTGCGCAGCACGAAGCGGATCTGTTCGCCGCGTTTGACCTCGATTCGGGCGGGTGAGTAGTCCATCTCGTTCATCAGGATCTCGATCGTGCGTGCGGGCTTGTTGGGATCGCCGGGCTCGCCGGCGGAAAAATTTGCGTGCCCGTGCTTGTCGTGGGCAAAGGCCGGGACGGTCGAGAGCGCGGCCAGCGTGAGGCCGAGCTTGATCGTGATCTTCATCGTGGTCTCCAGTTGGTGGTTCATCAAGACGCTCACATCTTCATGTTCTTCATCGGCGGGTTGCCGGGTTTTTGCCGGGCTGGTTCGGCGGCCGGCGCCGTGACCTCGTACGCGACGGTGCCTTGCGGGAACCTGTACGGGCCGGGATCGCGGTAATCGTCGCGCGCGAGGTCCTCGCGGATCTTCATCACCGTGAACATGCCGCCCATCTCGATCGGCCCGAACTGGCCGGTGCCCGTCATCATCGGCAGCGTGTTGTCGGGCGCGGGCATCTCCATGTTCCCCATCGCCATGCCGGTCGAGCCCATGGCCATGCCGTCAGGCGCGAGCTTGCCGACGGCCTTGGCGAGATCCTTGCGCGACACGCCGATCAGGTTGCGCACGTCGTGTCCCATCGCGTTCATGGTGTGGTGCGACTTGTGGCAGTGGAACGCCCAGTCGCCGGGATTGTCGGCGAGCACGTCGAGCACGCGCACCGCGCCGACCGGAACGTCCGTCGTCGTCTCCGGATATTGCGCGCTCTCCGGAACCCAGCCGCCGTCGGTGCAGGTCACCGCAAAACTGTGGCCATGCAGATGGATCGGATGATTGGTCATGCTGAGGTTGCCCATGCGCACGCGCACCTTGTCGCCGAGCCTGACCGGCAGTGGATCGATCCCGGGAAACACCCGCGCATTCCAGGTCCACATGTTGAAATCGGTCATCTCGTTGACATGCGGCAGATAGGTGCCGGGGTCGACGCGATAGGTGCTCATCACGAACACGAAGTCGCGATCGACGGGCCGGAAATTCGGATCGCGCGGGTGCACGACGACCATGCCCATCATGCCCATCGCCATCTGCACCATCTCGTCGGAATGCGGGTGGTACATGAACGTGCCGCTCTTCTTCATCTCGAATTCGTAGACGAAGGTCCTGCCCGGCTCGATGTGCGGCTGGTTCAATCCGCCGACGCCGTCCATCCCGCTCGGGACGATCATGCCGTGCCAGTGCACGGTTGTGTATTCAGGCAGTCTGTTGGTGACGAAGATGCGGACCTTGTCGCCCTCGACGGCTTCGATGGTCGGGCCGGGCGATTGCCCGTTGTAGCCCCACAAATTCACCTTCATGCCTTCGGCGAACTCCCGCACCACCGGTTCTGCGACGAGATGGAATTCCTTCCAGTCGCCGTTCATGCGGAACGGCAGCGACCAGCCGTTCAGCGTGACCACGGGGCGATAATCCGGTCCGCTGATCGGATGCAGCGGCGGCTGCATCACCACCTTGTCCATGGTGGGTGCTTCCGGAATCGAAGCGGCCTGCACGCGGCCTTGAATAGCCGACGCGCCGGCAAGCGCGGCGCTCCCCAGAAATCCTCGGCGGGAAAACATCCTGGCCTCCATCTCAGTGGCCGCCGCCATCGGCAGGTGCTGCCGCGGCGATGGTGGTTGGATTGTCGCTGACGGCCGCCGCCGCGCCGCCGCCATTGACGGCGGTCTGCAAGTCGGCCTGGGCGAGGAAGAATCTCTGCCTGGCGTCGATCGCGCCGCGCAGCGACGCCAGACGTTGCCGCGCCTCGGTGAGCAGCGCGAAGATATCGACCTGCATGCTGGAGAAGCGCAGCTGCATCTCCTCGGTGATGATCTTGCGCAAGGGGATGATCTCGCGCTGGTAGTGGCTCGCGATGTCGTAAGTGGAGCGATAGGCACGATAAGCATCGCGCGCCTCGGAGCGCACATTCACGGCGCGCTCGCTCAAACGGTTGAAGGCAAAGTTGTAAGTCTCGGCTGCCTGACGCACGCGCACCTCGCCGCCGTCGAAGATCGGGATCTGGAACTGCACGTCGAAGCCGCGTTCGCGGAACGGCGGCCCTTCCGGATCCCGAGTGCGGCGGGAAATGCCGGCAAGATCCAGCAGCGTCACGAAACGCGTCGCCTCGGCGAGATTCAGCGACTTCGCCAGCGCCGTCAGCTCCAGCCGCGCGATCTGCAGGTCGATGCGATGGGCGACCGCATCGGCCTCGATGGAGGGCAAGGCCAGCGGCCGGCGCGGCAGCGAGGGCAACGCGTTGGGCAAGCGGAAGTCGAGACCCTCGTCCCACAGACCCATCAGGCGCGCCAGCCTTTCGCGCGTGCTCGCCGCGGTCTGCCGCGCGGTGGCGAGGTCGGCAGTGGTCTCGGCGTAAAACACCTGCTCGCGCGCCTGGTCGAGCTTGTTGAGCGAGCCGGTCTCGCCGAGCTTGACCGCGAGCTGCGCGGTCGATTCCGCCGTCGCCTTCGCGTCCGTCAGCAGCACCACCATCTCGTTGGCGGCAACAGTGCGGATGTAGGCGCGGCGCACGTCGGCGGCGAGTCGCAGCGTCGCCAGGGCAGCGCGCAATTGCGCTGCCCTGAAACGGTCACGGGCGATGTCGGAGCGGAACGGCAGGGTGGCAAGCGCGAGGATGTCGCCGACCACCTGGCGCTCGATCTCGCTGGCGCCATTGCCTGATATCCGCGATATCGAGAACACCGGGTTGGGCGGCAGGCTTTGCTCGACCAGATCGGTCTCGGCCAGCGCCAGCTCGTTATAGGCGGCCTGCAGCCCCTTGTTGTTGAGCAGCGCGATCTGCACGGCAGCGTCTGCGCTGAGCGTCCGCGACAGCAATTGGCGAACGCGCGCCTCGACCGCGCCGGTGCCTTCGGCCGTTCGCACAAAGGCGACGTCCTTGTTGATGGCCTGTTTCGTCAGATCCGAGACATCAGTCATGCCGCTGTCGGGCGAGAACGCGGCGCAGCCGGAAACGCTGAGCGCAGTGAGGACGAGCAGGCCTCGCGCAAGATGGCGTGTCATGGCGCGCTCCTACCGGTCTTGCTTCGGCTGCGGCGTCACCGCATCGTTGCGGCCGCGCCACGGCGCCGGCGTCGCAGGCCGCAGGCTGGTATAGGGCGCGATGGTCGAGCGATAGCCGATGCGCGCCACCTTCGCCGCCGGAGCGGCGGGGTCGGCACTGGCGATCGGTGTCGTTGTCGGCATGCAGCCGGAGAGCGACAGCGCGGCAAGGGCGAGCAGCAGCCGATTCAATCGAAAATGTCGTCGATCCACCGCAGATGCGGCGGACTTCGCCCCGGAAAGCGTAAACATGACCTGTCCTTGATCTGGAGACCACAGGTTCGCGCGCGCAGAAGCGCGCTCGGCCCGAAATCGTCGCGTCAGATCAAGCGATGGGGGGACGGTAGTGCTGGGGTGGTGCCGCGCCGTGCAGGCTGGGGACGATCTCGGGTGCGCAGGCGGAGACGGGCAGAAGCGGCTTGGCGACATCAGGCAGATCGGCGGGCAGCGCGCTGACGCACATCATCGCGCAGCACGGGCCCACTGTTCCCTTGCCGTCGTGGTGATGCTGTGCGGGCGCGTCCTTCGCCGCGGTCTGGTGATGAGCGTGGGTTGCCGTATGCGCGTGCGACGCATCGCCGTGCACATGGTTCGTCGGCATCTGGTGATGCGCCGGCACGAGATCTGCGAGGCGCGCGTCGTCAAGGCAGGGCGCAGGGCCACCGCCCCAGGCAAGGCTTGCGGCCGGCGCGAGCACGCAGAACAGATAGGCGAGGGCGATGATCCGCCCCACCCTGATCCGCAACGATCGCGTCAATCGCAACAACATTCCGCCGACTCCGCGCGGCAATGTTGCACACGCTGATTGCAAACTAATGGCAAAAGGCGCATTCGCCAAGCTCTTCTTACCGCAGTGCACCGCGCATGCCCAATATCGCGGCACGATGCTTGACCATGTGGCGAACCGCGGGTCATGGTCCGGCCGTGCACGCGCCAAATCATCCAGGACAAACACCTACGTCCTTCAACCCTGACTCCCGACAGGCCTGGGTGCGCCTGGTCATTGCCCTTGTGATCGGCTCGATCGGCGCCGTCGGCATGTGGGCGGTCGTGGTGGTGATTCCCGTGGTGCAGACCGAATTCGGCGCCACGCGCGGCGCGGTGTCGCTGGCTTTCACCCTCATGATGTTCGGCTTCGGGCTCGGCGGCGTGATCGCCGGCAAGATCACCGACCGGTTCGGCATCGTGCCTGCGATGGCGATCAGCATCGCCTTCCTCGGCGTCGCCAATGTGCTCGCGGGTCTGTCGACCCAGCTCTGGCAGTTCGTAGCGGCTTATTTCTTGATTGGGCTCGGCACCTCCGCGACCTTCGCGCCGCTGATGGCGGAAGCCTCGCATTGGTTCGAGCGCTATCGCGGATTAGCGGTGACCATCGTCGCCAGCGGCAATTATGTAGCGGGAACAATGTGGCCGCCGATCGTGAGCTGGGGCACGCAGGAGATCGGCTGGCGCTACACCCATATCGGCATCGGCATCGTCTGCGCCAGCCTGATGGCGGTGCTCGTGCTGATCCTGCGCGCGCAGATGGGCAACGACCATCTTCGCGATCATGCCAACGCACCGCCGCCGCGGGTCGATCTCAAGTTGTCGACCAACACTCTGACGGTGCTGCTCTCGATTGCCAGCATCTCCTGCTGCGTGGCGATGGCGATGCCGCAGGTGCACATCGTCGCCTATTGCGGCGATCTCGGCTACGGCGTCGCGCGCGGCGCCGAGATGCTGTCCTTGATGATGGGCTGCGGCATCATCAGCCGCATCGGCTCGGGCTATCTCGCCGACAAGATCGGCGGCATCCGCACGCTGCTGGTGGGATCGCTGGCGCAGGGATTTGCGCTGGTGTTCTATCTGTTCTTCGACAGCCTCACTTCGCTGTATCTGATCTCCGCGATGTTCGGCCTGTTCCAGGGCGGCATCGTGCCGAGCTACGCCATCATCGTGCGCGAGGCGATGCCGGCGAGCGAGGCGGCGACCCGCGTCGGCATCGTGATCTTCGCCTCCGTGTTCGGCATGTCGTTCGGCGGCTGGGTGTCCGGCGTCATCTTCGATGCCACCGGATCGTACGCCGCGGCATTCGCCAATGGCGTGGCGTGGAATGCGCTGAACATCGGCATCGTCGTGCTGCTCTTGATCCGCTCGCGGATGGGCTCGGTCAAGACCGGCCCGGGTTTTGCCACCTAAACGGACTGTCCTGCCTTCAGCAGCGAGCAGCCGGTGATCTTGTAGCTGCCGTCGCCCTGCTGCTCGAGCGTGTAGAGCGCCTCCCAGGCCTCGCCATTGGCATCGATGATATGGACGCGCTGGGCGATCCAGCCGCCATCGATCTTGCTCTCGCCAAATTCGAAACTCTTGTGACGATAGACCGGCGCGTAGCCGCTCTGCACCATGGACATGAAGATGTCGGGTGCGGGAAAGATCTCCTTGATCGAAGGTGCCGCATAGGAATAAGCCGCCGTCGCATCGTCGCGAACGAAGGCCTGCTCCTGGGCGCGGATGACGCTTTGGGCGGCCGCGACATCGCCGGCGCGTGCGGCGAGGAGACTAAGGGCAATCGTGAAGGCGACGACCAAGGCTGCGATGCGCATGACAGGCTCCGCGTCGATATCCCGGCGGAGGCGATGCTAGCACATCTCCGCGCCTACCGCTTCCGCCTCGGTGCCGGCTTCGTCGTCCTGGCCGCGCGCACCTTGGCCTTGCTGGGCGGCTGCACGCGCAAGCCGTCGACGAACACGTCGAGCAGGCGCAGCGCCGTCGCCTGCCAGCCGGGCTGGTCGTGCACGTAGCACATGCCGAAGAAGGCGCGCAGCAGATCCTCCGGGCTGATGTCGGCGCGCATCTCGCCAGCTGCGACCGCGCGCTCGAGCAGCGAGCCGATCGCCTTGGTCAGACGCTCGAAGGAGAAAGCATGTAGCTCCGACCCGCTCTGCACCGCCAGCGCCAGCGCTGCCATCATCCCCTTCTTGGTCGCAACAAACTCGACCCCTGAGTGCAACCAGCGCCGCAGCGCCTCGACCGGGTCCTGTTCATTCTTCAGTTGCTCGGCCAGCTCGCTGAGCTGCTCGACCTCGCGCCGGTACACCGCCTCGAACAGATCCTCGCGCGTCGGAAAATGGCGGTAGAGCGTGCCGATGCCGACGCCGGCGCGTTTTGCGACGGCCTCCAGGCTCGCTTCGGGGCCGCCGGCGCTGAACACGGCTTTGGCCGCTTCGAGCACGCGCTCGCGATTGCGCACGGCGTCGGCGCGGGGCTTTCGGGCCTGGTCGGTGTGGTCATCCATGCCGCAATGTAGATCACGAATTGGTTAGATTGAACCCTCGCCGGACCCGTGCAGGGCTGCATCGCGTTGGTCGCGCAGGGGCTTTTGACGAATTCCAGATATTTCCGAGCGGCTCTTGTTAAACGGAGGCTGCCTCCGTATCTTCGATCGGGCGTCGGCCGCATCATCTTCGGGCGGCGCGGTATCGACGGCGGCCACGGCGGTGGCGCGCTGCACGACGACTCATGTCCATTTCTGATCGGAGCCTTGTATGAACCACTCCATCAGCCTCACCGTGAACGGTGCGCGGCGCGACTTCGTCCTCGACGATCCGCGCGTCACGCTGCTCGATCTCTTGCGTGAGCGCCTCCATCTCACCGGAACCAAGAAGGGATGCGACCGCGGCCAGTGCGGCGCCTGCACCATTCTCGTCGACGGCAAGCGCATCAACTCGTGCCTTGCGCTCGCCATCAGCCACGACGGCGCCGACGTCCTCACCATCGAAGGCGTCGCACGCGGCGACCAGCTTCATCCCGTGCAGGCGGCCTTCATCGTCAATGACGGCTTTCAGTGCGGCTTCTGCACGCCCGGCCAGATCATGAGCGCGATCGGCATGATGCGCGAAGGCCAGGCTGGCAACGATCCCGAACGCGTCCGCGAATGCATGAGCGGCAATCTCTGCCGCTGCGGCGCCTATGCCGGCATCGTCGATGCCGTGCTGGAAGCGCAGGCCGGCATGGACGAGACCAATCAGAGGCGCTCCGCATGAAACAGTTCGATTATGTCAGGCCCGGCACGATCGCCGAAGCCGTCGCCGCCGCGGCCCGGCCGGGCGCCGTCTATCTCGCAGCCGGCACCAACCTGCTCGATCTGATGAAGGGCGGCGTCAGCCGTCCGGATCGTCTGGTCGACGTCACGCATCTCGATGGACTCGATGGTATAGAGACTCTCGCAGACGGTGGCTTGCGTATCGGCGCGCTCGTCAACAACGCCGATCTCGCGCACAATGCCGAATTCGCGAGATCCTATCCTGCGGTGGCCGAAGCGCTGCTCTCCGGCGCGTCGGCTCAATTGCGCAATGCCGCCACCGTCGGCGGCAATCTGTTGCAACGGACACGCTGTGCATATTTCTACGATACCGCCAGCCGCTGCAACAAGCGCGAGCCGGGCTCCGGCTGCGACGCGCGCGACGGCGAGAACCGCAGCCACGCCGTGCTCGGCTGGAGCGAGAGCTGCATCGCCACGCACCCCTCCGACTTCTGCGTGCCGCTGGTCGCGCTCGACGCGGTCGTGGAGATCGAGGGCAGCAACGGCCGCCGCGAGATCGCGCTCGACGCGCTGCACCGCCTGCCCGGCGATACGCCCGGGCGCGAGTCCGTGCTCGAGCCCGGCGATCTCATCGTCGCGGTGCGCCTGCCGCCCGCCGCGCGCGGCTTTGCCGCGCATGCGCGTTATCTCAAGGTCCGCGAGCGCACCTCCTATGCCTTTGCCCTGGTCTCGGCCGCCGCCGCGCTGCGGATCGAGAACGGCAGAATCGCGGAGGCGCGGCTTGCGCTCGGCGGTGTTGCCGCAAAGCCCTGGCGCGCTCGCGCAGCAGAGGACGTGCTTGGGAATGCTGCGCCCTCGGCGGACGCGTTCCAGGAGGCGGCCTGGCGTGCGCTCGAGGGCGCAAAACCGTCCGGCGACAACGCTTTCAAGATCGAGCTCGCGCGCCGCATCGTCGTGCGCGCGCTGCTACTCGCCGCCGCCGGTACGCCTGCGCGTATCCCCGCGCTGCCGGCCTCTCCCTTTGCCTCGATCTCCGGAGCCATCCATGCCTGAGCTCAATTTGACCAGCGCTCCCGCCCATCTGCGGCACGGCTCGAATATCGGCCAGCCGCTGACCCGCCGTGACGGCATCCTCAAGGTCACGGGGCGGGCGACCTACGCCGCCGACAATCATCCACCCGGGATGCTGTTTGCGGTGATGGCCGTTTCGAGCATCGCGCGCGGCCGCGTGACCTCGCTCGATGTCGCGGCCGCCAAGCGCCATCCCGGCGTCGTCGACGTCATGACGCCCGACCACAAGCCACAGCTCGCGATCGACCCCGAGATCAAGACCAATCCGTTTGTGTTCCGGATGGAGGTGTTGCAGAGCAATGAGGTTCGCTACGCCAATCAGCCGATCGCGGTCGTGATCGCGGAAACGCTCGAAGCCGCGACTGAAGGCGCTGCCTTGCTGGCGCCTCGCTATGATGAACTGCCCCCGCTGGTCGGGCTCGATGCCGGGGAGACCTTCGTGCCGCCCGTCGTTGGCGTCGGCAATCCGAGCGAACATCATCACGGCGACGTCGAGGCGGGTCTTGCCGCTGCCGAGAAGCGGATCGACGCGACCTACGAGACGCCGCCGCAATATCACAACGCGATGGAGCCGCATGCGATCGTCGCCTCCTGGGATGGCGACCGTCTGCAGATCGACATGCCGACCCAGGGCTTGATGCTGTCGCTGGCGCGCATCGCCGAATTGTTCGGCATCGCGCACGACAAGATCCACATCCGCAGCCCGTTCCTCGGCGGCGGCTTCGGCTCCAAGGGATTGATGGCCGGGCCGCCAACGCTCGGCATCATGGCGGCAAAACTCGTCGGCAGGCCGGTGAAGCTGGTGCTGCGCCGTGAGCAGATGTACGGCCCGGTTGGCCATCGTGCGCCGACGCGTCAGCGCCTGCGCATCGGTGCCGACGGGGAAGGACGCCTGACCGCGCTCGATCATCACGCCAGGACCGTGTCGAGCACGTTCGACGATTTCTACGAGCCCGCGGCCGATGCCTCGCACACGCTCTATGCGGCGGCTGCGATCCGCACTTCGCACGATGCCGTGCGCGTCAACACCGGCACGCCCCTCTTCATGCGCGCGCCGGGGGAGGCAACGGGCTCGATCGCGCTCGAGAGTGCGATCGACGAGATGGCCTGGGCCTGCGGCATCGACCCGCTCGCCTTCCGCCTGAAGAACTACGCCGAGGTCGAGCCGATCTCGGGCAAGCCGTTCTCGTCCAAGGCACTGCGTGCCTGCTACGAGCAGGGTGCGGCGCGGTTCGGCTGGGCGAAGCGCTCGCTCCAGCCGCGGCAGATGCGCGACGATGACGGTCTTCTGGTCGGCTGGGGCGTGGGCACCGCGACCTTCCCGGCGCTGATGTTCCAGGCCGAAGCGCGCGCGGCGATCCGCCGCGACGGCTCGGGTGTGATGGAGATCGGCGCGCACGACATGGGGCAGGGCGCCTGGACCGCGCTGGCCCAGATCGCGGCCGATGCCGTCGGCCTCGATGTCGACCGTGTCGAATTCAAGGCCGGCACGTCCGACCTGCCCGATGCCGGCATCGCCGGCGGCTCGGCCCACACCGCGACGGCCGGCAGCGCGATCCACAGCGCCGGCGCGGCCGTGATCGCAAAGCTCGCCGATCTCGCCACCAATGATGAGCGCTCGCCACTGTTCGGCGCCGGCAATGCCGGCGTGATCGCGCGGGACGGCAGGCTGATCCGTCGCGACGACGAGAGCCGCGGCGAGAGCTATGCCGAGATTCTCGCGCGCGCCGGCGTCGCCGAGGTCGAGGCTCGCGGTACCGGCGCGCCGAATCCGGCGGCGATGGAGGAATATGCCATGCATGCCCACGGCGCGGTGTTCGCCGAGGTGAAGGTCGATCCGGAGCTCGGCCAGGTCCGCGTCACCCGCATGGTCGGCGCCTTCGCGGCGGGACGGATCGTCAATCCGCGCATGGTGCAGAGCCAGCTGTTCGGCGGCCTGATCTGGGGCATGTCCTTCGCGCTGCACGAGGAGGCCGTCACCGACCGCCGCAGCGGCCGGATCATGAATGCCAATCTCGGCGAGTACCACATCCCGGTGAATGCCGACGTGCCGCCGCTCGACGTCATCACGGTCGAGGAGCACGATCCGCACGTGAATGCGCTCGGCATCAAGGGCGTCGGCGAGATCGGCATCACCGGCAGCGCCGGCGCGGTCGCCAATGCCGTCTGGCATGCGACCGGCGTGCGCGTCCGCCGTTTCCCGATCCGGATCGAGGAGTTGCTGACGCAGCGTTGAGGGACAAGGCGGGGCGAGATCTTCTCGCTCCGCCGCGTTTCGCTAATGCAGCTTCTTGCGGAGCGCCCTGAGCGCCTCGCGCTGCATCTCGATGTAGTAGGCGATGGCCTTGCGCAGCTCGCGCGAATGGAGCTTGTCGGCATCGCGCTGGACTTCGTCGAGCGCGGCTTCTGCATTGGCGAGCGTGATCTTCATCTGCGAGTCCTGTTGCGAAGCGGCCCCGGAGTGCCCAAGGAATTCTCACGTATTATAACCTCAGCACCTCAACGCCAGGCTGCCCGGCACGGTTCGTAATATGTAGCGGCTTGGTTCGCGGAAATTGAGGTGGCTCAATATCCGTAAGATATCGGTGGTTCCGTAAGATCCCGGAAAGGCCGATCGCGCCCTCAGAACGTCGGCGGCGTGCAGGCGGAGATCACCTCGCACGGCTTGCCGCCGACGCAGCGGAAGCGATGCGGGCGGCGGCTCTCGAAATAATAGGCATCGCCGGGATTGAGGATGCGGCGCTCGTCCTCGACGGTGACTTCGAGCTTGCCCGAGATCACGATGCCGCCTTCCTCGCCGTCGTGGACGAGATGCACGCGTCCGGTGTCACTGCCGGGCTCGTAGCGCTCTTTCAGGATCTGCAGGCTGCGGCCGAACAGATTGTCGCCGACTTGCCGATACGAGATCGGCTTCTTGCCGACCTCGGTCAGCTCCTCGGCGCGGTAGAAGATCTTGCGCCTCGACTCCGGCTCCAGCGCGAAGAACTCGGCGAGCCCCATCGGGATGCCGTCGAGGATGCGCTTGAGCGCGCCGACCGAGGGGTTCATCTGGTTGGATTCGATCAGCGAGATCGTCGAATTGGTGACGCCGGCACGTTTGGCCAGCTCGCGCTGCGACAGCTTGTGGCGCGCCCGGATGAATCGTAGCCGTCCACCGATGTCGACGCTCATAGCCCAAGCCCTGTTGCAGGTGTTGCGGATCGCGCAAATATGGACCGGCGGCCCCAGTTAAATCAATGGCTTGCAGATCACCAGAAAAGGACTTGTTGCGGCTTCGAAGCCGTGGCTCTGCTGGCCCGTCAGCAAAGGAGCGCGGCCGTGACCCTTCATCAGATTCCGAACACCATCAAGACCGACTCGTTCTGGATGCCGTTCACCGCCAACCGGCAGTTCAAGAAGGCACCGCGCCTGTTCTCCTCGGCCGAGGGCATGCACTACACCACCGTCGACGGCCGCAAGGTGATCGACGGCTCCGCCGGCCTCTGGTGCGTCAATGCCGGCCATGGCCGCAAGCAGATCGCCGCCGCGGTCGAGCGGCAGCTGATGACGCTGGACTTCGCGCCCTCGTTCCAGATGGGCCATCCGCTGGCATTTGACTTCGCCGAGCGCCTCGCGGAGATCGCGCCGAAGGGACTCGATCGCGTCTTCTTCACCAACTCCGGCTCCGAGTCGGTCGACACCGCGCTCAAGATCGCGCTCGCCTACCATCGCGCCAACGGCCAGTCGAGCCGCACCCGTCTGATCGGCCGCGAGCGCGGCTATCACGGCGTCGGCTTTGGTGGCACCTCGGTCGGCGGCATGGTCGCCAATCGCCGCGCCTTCGCGACCCTGCTGCCGGGTGTCGATCACATCCGCCACACCCACGATCTCACCCGTAACGCCTTCGCCAAGGACCAGCCCGAGCATGGCGTCGAGCTGGCCGACGATCTCGAGCGTCTGGTGGCGCTGCACGGCGCCGAGACCATTGCCGCCGTCATCGTCGAGCCGGTGCCGGGTTCGACTGCGGTGCTGCCGCCGCCGAAGGGCTATCTGCAGCGCCTGCGCGAGATCTGCGACAAGCACGGCATCCTCCTGATCTTCGACGAGGTCATCACCGGCTTCGGCCGCCTCGGCACGCCGTTCGCCGCCAACTTCTTCGGCGTCACGCCGGACCTGATGACGACGGCCAAGGGCATCACCAACGGCACCATTCCCTGCGGCGCGGTGTTCGCGAGCCGCAAGGTGCATGACGGCATGATGGTCGGCCCCGAGAGCCAGATGGAGCTGTTCCACGGCTACACCTATTCGGCGCATCCGACCGCCTGCGCCGCCGGCATCGCGACGCTCGACATCTACAAGGACGAAGGCCTGCTCACGCGCGGTGCCTCGATCGCCGAATACTGGCGCGACGCGCTGCATTCGCTCAAAGGCCTGCCGAACGTCGTCGACATCCGCAATTGCGGCCTGATGGGCGCGGTCGAGCTGGCGCCGCGCGACGGCGTCGTCGGCGCGCGCGGCTATGACGTCATGGTCGACTGCTTCAACACCGGTCTCTATCTGCGCATGAGCGGCGACAGCTTCGCGATGTCGCCCCCGCTGATCGTCGAGAAGAGCCACATCGATCAGATGGTCTCCATCCTCGGCGACGCCATCAAGAAGGTGGCCTGATAATTGCTCTCGCCGTTGCGAGTTGTTTCCTGGCAGCGGCGCGTGTGATGGCGCGGGAGTTTGACGAAGCGTGAAAGTTCTGATCCTCGGCAGCGGTGTCATCGGTGTCACCTCTGCCTACTACCTCGCTCGTGCCGGTCATGAGGTGACGGTCGTCGACCGTCAGCCGGAGCCGGCACTGGAGACCTCTTTCGCCAATGCCGGCGAGGTGTCGCCCGGCTATTCGTCGCCCTGGGCCGGCCCCGGCGTGCCGGTGAAAGCGGTCAAATGGCTGTTGATGAAGCACGGCCCGCTGGTGATCCGGCCGAAGCTAGATCCGGTCATGTGGGTCTGGCTGCTCAAGATGCTGCGCAACTGCACCAGCGCGCGCTATGCGGTCAACAAGAGCCGGATGATCCCGATCGCGGAATACAGCCGCGACGCCTTGCGCGACCTGCGCCGCGACATCGGCATCCAGTATGACGAGCGCTCGCAGGGGACGCTGCAGCTGTTCCGCCACCAGTCCCAGCTCGACGGCACCGGCGAAGACATCGCCGTGCTCAAGCAATATGGCGTGCCCTTCGAGGTGCTGAGCCGCGAGGGCTGCATCGCGTTCGAGCCGGCGCTATCAGGCGTCAAGGAAAAATTCGTCGGTGGATTGCGTCTGCCACAGGACGAGACAGGCGACTGCCATATGTTCACGCAGTCCCTGGCCAAGCATGCCCAGGCGCTCGGCGTGCGCTTCCTGTTCAACACCGGCATCGATCGCATCGTCACCGAGGGCGCGCGCGTCAACGGCGTCGTGACCAGCGCCGGCCTGTTGCAGGCGGACGCTTACGTGCTCGCGCTCGGCAGCTGGTCGCCGCGGCTGGTGGCGCCGCTCGGCATCGCGCTGCCGGTCTATCCGGTGAAGGGCTATTCGATCACGGTGCCGATCAAGGACGCCTCCGGCGCGCCGGAATCCACCGTGATGGACGAGAGCTACAAGGTCGCGATCACCCGCCTCGGCGACCGCATCCGCGTTGGCGGCACCGCCGAGATCTCGGGCTATTCGAGCAAGCTGTACGACGCCCGCCGCGCCACGCTCGATCACTCCCTCACCGACCTGTTCCCGCGCGGCGGCGATCTCGCCAAGGCAACGTTCTGGAGCGGTCTGCGCCCCATGACCCCGGACGGCCCGCCCGTGATCGGCCCGACCCAATACGCCAACCTCCACCTCAACACCGGCCACGGCACGTTGGGTTGGACCATGTCCTGCGGTTCGGGACGCGTGCTCGCCGACATGCTGTCGGGCAAGAAGCCGGAGATCGATGTGAGTGCGCTGACGGTGGAGCGGTACGCGCATCGGTTCGGGTAAGGCTCTATCCGTTCGTCATTGCGAGCGTAGCGAAGCAATCCAGTATCCCTCCGCGGAGACAGTCTGGATTTGCTTCGTCGCAAGGGCTCCTCGCAATGACGATGTGGAGGTAGCGGAGCGCCAACCTATCACGGGCTGAGAGTGTGCGCGCGAAAGGAGGGAGGCTTACGCCCCCGTCACGCAATTCACCCAGAGCACCACGGCCTTCGCATCCTGCGCCGGGTTGGAGAACCGATGCGGCCTGCGGCTGGCGAAACGAAAGCTGTCACCCGTCTTCAGCGACCACGTCCGGCTGTCCACCGTCAGCATCATCTCGCCCTCGAGCACGAGCCCGGCCTCTTCACCATCATGGGTGTAGAGCTCGTCGCCGGTGGAGCCGCCGGGCTCCAGATGCACCAGGAACAGGTTGAGCTTGTTGTCGGCGCTGGCCGGGCTCAGCAATTGTTTCGAGACGCCGGTGCGCCAGAGTTTCAGCTCTGGCCGCTGCAGGCCGCGGGTTACCACCTGATCGGAGGAGCCATCGCTGCTCGGGCTTGCGCCGAACAGCGCGGCGATGCCGACGCCGAGCACGTCGGCGAGCGTTGCCAGCACGCGCAGCGACGGCGACGACAGGCCGCGCTCGATCTGGCTGAGAAAACCGATCGACAGATCCGTGCGCGCCGCGACCGTCTCCAGCGAGAATTGCCTGACCCGCCTGAGATCGCGGATGCGACGGCCGACCGCGACGTCCATCGCGGGCTCGGCCGGCTTGGCGACGGCCTTGGCTCTCGCCTTCCTGGCCGGCTTTGCGGCAACCGGTTTGCGCATTCTTTTGCCACCGCTCACGTCAGACAGCCTCCTTCATGTGCATGAAAACCACTTGCATCGTTCGCGAAACTGTGACCAATTTTCATATTGGTGAAACTAGGCCGAAACGGCTGAGCCCGCAACGTCTGGTCACGACATGCGCGAGCGCCGTCACCGGCCAGACCCAAAGGGGGATGCGATGAAGCGTTTTGTCCAGGCCGCGATCGCGGCGCTCGCCATTGCCACAGCCGTGCCGGCGTCGGCGCAACAAGTGCTGAAGGTCGGCTCGACGCCGACGGGCATTCCCTTCACCTTCCTCGACACCAAGACCAACACCATCCAGGGCATCATGGTCGATCTCATCACCGAGGTCGGCAAGGACGCCGGCTTCAACGTTCAGATCGAGCCGATGCAGTTCTCGGCGCTGATCCCCTCGCTGACCTCGAGCAAGATCGACATCATCGCGGCTGCGATGTTCATCACGCCGCCGCGCAAGGAGGTCGTCGACTTCTCCGACCCGATCTACACCTACGGCGAGGGCCTCGTGGTGCCGAAGACCGACACCAAGGCTTACGCCACGCAGGACGACCTGAAGGGCGAGACGGTCGGCGCCCAGGTCGGCACCGCCTTCGTCGACGCGCTGAAGAAGACCGGTCTGTTCGCCGAGGTGAAGGCCTACGACACCATCCCCGACATCCTGCGCGACGTGAACACCGGCCGCCTCAAGGCGGGCTATGCCGACTATCCGATCCTCGCCTACAATCTGAAGCAGGGCGGCTTCCCCGAGGTGCGTCTCGTCGACGGCTATAAGCCGGTCACGGTCGGCTCGGTCGGCATCGGCGTCCGCAAGGGCGAAACTGCGCTGCTCGGCAAGATCAATGCTTCGCTGGCGAAGCTGAAAGCCAACGGCACCATCGACAAGATTCTGGATAAATGGGGCCTGAAGGCACAAGGTTGATCGTGAGCGTCTGACCGATGAAGGCTTCCCGATGAAAGGCTTCTGGCGCGACGCCGTCGAGTTCTTCCCGATCCTGTTGAACGGCGTCGCGTTGACGATCGTCGTCACGGTCGGCTCGCTGCTGCTCTCGACCGTGCTAGGGCTCGTCTGGGCGATGATGCGGGTCTCCGGCATCAAGGCGCTGTCGATGCTCAGCGCCAGCCTGATCAACGTGATCCGCGGCATCCCGATCATCGTGCTGTTGTTCTACCTCTACTTCGTGATGCCCGATCTCGGCGTCACGCTGACGGCCTTGCAGGCCGCGATCCTCGGGCTCGGCATCGCCTATTCGGCCTATCAGGCCGAGAACTTTCGCGCCGGTATCGAGGCGATCGACAAGGGCCAGATCGAGGCGGCGCAGTCGATCGGCATGGGCTGGTGGCTCACCATGCGTCGCGTGGTGCTGCCGCAGGCGGTGCGTATCGTGCTGCCGCCCTACGGCAACGTCATGATCATGATGCTGAAGGATTCCTCGCAGGCCTCGACCATCACGGTCGCAGAGCTTGCGTTGCAAGGCAAGCTGATCGCCTCCTCGACCTTCAAGAACACCAGCGTGTTCACCCTGGTGGCGCTGATGTACCTCACCATGAGCATCCCCCTGATCTTGCTGGTCCGTCACTTCGAGAAGCGGGCCCGCAAGCGATGATCGAACTCAACGACGTCCACAAGAGCTTTGGCAAGGTCGAGGTGCTCAAGGGCATCACGGCGAGCGTCGAGAAGGGCGAGGTGGTCTGCATCATCGGGCCATCAGGCTCGGGCAAGTCGACCATCCTGCGCTGCATCAACGGGCTCGAAAGCTACGACCGTGGCGAGATCAGCGTCGAAGGCCTGAAGGTCGATCGCGATGCTCCGTCGATCGTGAACATCCGCACCCAGGTCTCGATGGTGTTCCAGCGCTTCAACCTATTTCCGCATCGGACGGTGCTGGAGAACGTGATTGAGGGGCCGCTCTTCGTGAAGAAGGAGCCGCGCGCCCAGGTGCTCGAGCGCGGCCGCGCTCTGCTCGCCCAGGTCGGGCTTGCCGAGAAGGCCGATGCCCATCCACCGCAACTCTCCGGCGGCCAGCAGCAGCGCGTCGCGATCGCGCGGGCGCTCGCCATGCAACCCAAGGCGATCCTGTTCGACGAGCCGACCTCGGCGCTCGATCCCGAGCTGGTCGGCGAGGTCCTCGGCGTCATGCGCAAGCTCGCCGACGACGGCATGACCATGGTCGTCGTTACCCACGAGATGGGCTTTGCCCGCGATGTCGCCGATCGCGTGCTGTTCATCGACGGCGGAGTCATCGTCGAGCAGGGCCCGGCCAAGGCGCTGCTCAACCAGCCGCAGCATTCGCGCACGCAGGACTTTTTGCGCCGCGTGCTGCATCCGCTCTGACCGGATTTCGCCATGACGCGCCTGCCCCTGCCGCCCTCGCTCTATGCCGATACTGCCGTCGCGCCGGTCGCCACGCCGCCGCTCGACGTCGATAGGAATGTCTCCGTCGCGATCGTCGGCGGCGGCTACACCGGCCTGTCCACAGCGCTGCATCTGGCCGAGCAAGGCGTCGAGGCGCTGGTGCTGGAGGCGCAGGAACCCGGCTGGGGCGCGTCCGGCAACAATGGCGGCCACACCAATCCCGGACTGAAGCACGATCCTGATCAGATCGAGGCCGATTTCGGCGCAGATCTCGGCCGCCGCATGATCGAGTTCTCCTACGGCACGACGAACTTCACCCACGACCTGATCCGCCGCTACCAGATTCCCTGCGAGGCGCGGCAGAACGGCACGCTGCGCGCGGCTTACAATGAGGCCAGCGCCGCCGCGATCGAGAAGACCGCGCAACAATGTATCCGCCGCGGCATGCCGGTGACCTATCTGAACCGCGAGCAGCTGCGCGAGATGACCGGCACCGACCGTTACATCGGCGCGATGCTGGATACCCGCGGCGGCGATCTGCATCCCCTGAGCTACGCCCGTGGCCTCGCGCGCGCCGCGATCTCCACGGGCGCGAAGATCCATGGCGAGACGCCGGCATTGTCATTGCGCCGCGACGGCAGGCGCTGGCGCATCGAGACGCCGCGCGCAGTGGTTCATGCCGATAAGGTCCTGCTCGCCACCAACGGCTTCACCGACGACCTCTGGCCGGCGCTCCGCCGCACCATCGTGCCGGTGTTTTCCTCGATCGCCGCCACCGCGCCGCTCTCCGACGCGGTCGCCCGTTCGATCATGCCGACGCGTCCGGTGCTCTATGAGAGCGGCCACATCACGGTCTATTACCGCATCGATCAGCAGAACCGTCTCTTGATGGGCGGCCGCGGCCCGATGCGCTGGATCAAGTCGCCGTATGACGTGGCCTATCTCATCCGTTATGCCGAGCGGCTATGGCCCCAGCTCAAAGGCGCCGCCTGGACCCATGGCTGGAACAGCCGGCTCGCCATCACCAAGGACCATTATCCCCACGTGCATGAGCCCGCGGAGAACATCCTGATCTCGCTCGGCTGCAACGGCCGCGGCGTCGCGCTCTCGACCGCGATGGGCGCGCAACTCGCACGCCGCCTGATCGGCGGCGCCAAGGCCGAGATCGACATGCCGATCACGGGCATCAAGCCGATCCCGATGCACGCGTTCTGGCCGGTCGGCGTGACGACCGCGGTGATCGCGGGCCGGGTGCGGGACCGGCTTGGCATATGAAAAAGGCGCCGCCCGGATTCGGGCGGCGCCGTGTTGGGAGTTGCAGATTGCGTCAGCAGCGGCCCTGCTTCCACAGCCCGGGCGGGCATCCCATGCCGCGCCAGCCGACCTTGCGTCCATGCGACCAGCCGGGCGGTGTGCCATAGTGATAATGGCCCATCGCGTGACCATAGCCGTGACCGCGACCATGTCCATTTCCGCCCTTTGCAACCGCGGGCCCGGCAAACGTTAAGCCGGCCGCGATGATCAGGGACGCGGCGAGCGCAAGTTTCTTCATCTTGTCCTCCACTGGGGCGAGCGCATTTGTCCATTCAATGAACGAACTGTGCGCATGTAAGTTCCCTGCGAATGTGGAGGAGTCGTGACGCTCATGCAGATGCGCGATCCCGTATCGGCTCAACGGGCGCTCGCATGATCTCGCGTCGATTTCTGCGCTCAGCCTTCGGCGACCGCCGCGGCCCATGGCTGAAAAATCTCGACCGCCCCATAATTCGTGTCGCCCTCGCGCATCACCACGCTCGGGCAGGCGAATTTCTGTGGCAACGTTTGCACCCGGCTTTCTTCGTAGTCGAAGCGTGCGGCCAGCGTCTTGCGTGCTTCCTCCGGAAGTCGGGCGTCTCCGATCACGACCGCGCCTTCGCTGGCGTCGATGCGCGGCTGATGGATGGCGGCGTCCAGATCCATCCTGAAATCCATCGCGAAGGAGACGAGTTGCATCACGGAGGGCAGAATGCGACGTCCGCCGGAGGCGCCGGCGGCGAGGCGTTTGCCGTCCTTCGTCTCGGCGATAACGGGCGTGTAGTTGCAAAGGCAGCGCTTGCCGGGTGCAAGCGAGTTGGTGGTACCCGGCGTCGGATCGAACCACATGATGCCGTTGTTCATGGTGATACCGGTGTGCGGTGTCACATATTTCGAGCCGAAGGACGAGAGCAGCGTCTGCGTCACCGCCGCGATGTTGCCGTGACGGTCGACGACGGAGAAATGCGTGGTGCAGGCGGGCGCCAGATATTCTGCGCCAAGCGAGCGCTTGCCGTCGGCATCGCCCATGTCCCTGAGCCGCTCGCGGAAGGCTGCTTGCAGGGCGAGCGCATATTCGACATAGGCGGCGGCATCGGGCGCGCCTGCGGGCGTCAAGCTCTGCTGCAACAGGCGCAGCGCATGCGCCATCGTCGGCCCCGCCGTGAGCTCCGGCGTCGCAAGCACCTTGCCCTCGCGATAGGGGATCGCCAGTGGCTCGCGCAGGTGGGCGTGGAATGCGGCGAGATCCTCCACCGACAGCGAGCCGCCGTCGGCCTTGATATCGGAGGCAATGCTCCTGGCGAGATCGCCCTGGTAGAAATCGCGAGGGCCGGCCTCGGCGAGATGTGACAAAGTCGCCTTCATGGTGTCCTGGGGCAGCCGTGTCTCGGATTTGATGCCCCATGGCGCGCTCGGCGGCAGACCGTCTTTCAGGTATGCGGCCGCGCTTGCGGGATAGCGCCTGAGATCCGCCGCAGAGCTAGCGATCGTCACGGTCGTCCACCAATCGACCAGCAGGCCTTCGCCGGCGAGCGCGGCAGCCGGCGCGACCAGATCCTTCCACGGCATCTTTGCGTAGCGGCGATGCGCCTCTTCCATGCCGGCGACGACGCCGGGTACGGCAATCGAGCCGGGACCATGGATGTTGCGGTCATCCTTCACCCGGGGCCAGGGAAACAGGTCGGAGGCCGCGCCTTCGCCACTGAGCGGATAGTCGGCAGTGCGCAGGCTCTGCGGCGCGCACATGCCGTAGTCGATCACCTCGTAGCGATTTTCCTTCGCGCGGTAGAGCACCATCGCACCGCCGCCGCCGATACCACTATTCCAGGGCTCCAGGACGTTCAGGGCAAAGGTGGTTGCGACGATCGCGTCCACGCAGTCGCCACCCGCGGCCAGCACCTGCGCCCCGACTTCAGCAGCCCGCCGCGATTGCGAGGCGACGATGCCGCCCTTTGATTTGACTGCAGGTTTGCGGACGGTCTGGTTGAGGCTGAACTGGTGAGGCATGATCTCGTCTTGTTCTGTGTCTTGTTGTTCTGTGTCTTGGCTTCATTGCGCGACCGCGCAAACGGCGGAGCGAGCCAAGAATGACACATTGCCGCCAACGAGAACAAAGGGAGGCGCGACATGGCTGGTGTGAAATAGGCGGTATGACGGGGCGCTGCCGTCTCCCAAACGCATCATGGCCGGGTTGAACCCGGCCACGATGGGAAAGAGATGGAAATCAGCTCGAACGCAGCGAAGGAGCGCCTAGAGCGAGCGGTCCAGCCGGCTGGCCTGATATTTGGCGCGCCATTTCGGGCCAGGCCCGCGCATGTAATGCAGCTCGGGGCGATAGGGGTTGCCCGCGACGCGGATCAGCGTCTGCCATTTGGTGGCGACGAAGCTCAAGGGCTGGCGGAACAGGCTCAAGGAAGCGAGCAACATGGTATCACCTCAATGCGGCTTGCCGAGCATGGCGGTGAAGGGGAGATCGAAAATCTCCTCACCGTCGTCATCGCTGACATGGATCACCCAATCGCGCCAGTCCTCGGCACCGGGCGTCTGGATCATCGAGTTCATGATCTGGGTGGCGCGGTCGCGCGCCTCGGTCAGATTGGCGACGGCGGCCCCGTAGTGGTCGATCAGCGTGCCCTCGGTGTTGGAGCAGTGAAAATAGACCTGGACCATGAGCGCCTCCTGTAGAAAGCGATTGGGACGGCAAATCGATACCACCCCAAGCCTTCGCGAAACATTCGGGTCGAGCCCGGTAAGGGAATTTACGGAGATTGGTCGGCACCAAGGTCGTTACAGGTTTAATCACAGGCGAGTGATGACTGGACGGCGCCGAGGCGGCATGGAACAACGTCCGCGGGAAGGTCGGGGGCGGCCGTGAATCAGTTCACATTCGAGATCGGACGGCGCAATCTGCGCTTGCTTGCAGGGGTCTTGACCGCCGCGCTGCTCGGCTTCGCGCCGGCATCGTCCGAGCCGGTCAGGAAAAGTGGCTATGCGATCGGTACCGAATCCTGCGGCAGCGGCGATCTCGCCTTCCCCAGAATCGAGATCGACATGAAGGTGGGATTCTGCGCCGGCCTCGTCGCCAGCGAACAGGACCGCCTCAAATTCCCGCGCTCGATCGTCCAGGTGCCCGGTCATGACCTGTTCGTCGTCGCCGACATGGGCGGCTGGGGTCATGCCGACGGGCGGCTGCTGCTGCTCGATCCGCATGCGCCCCACGGGCACCGCTTCAAAGAGCTGCTGACGGGGCTCGAATATCCGTTCGGCCTCGTGATCGGTCCCGACAAAAAGCTCTATGCCTCGACCGCGGAGACGATCTTCCGTTTCGATCCGCTCGCCGACAATCCACGGAGCACGGTCGAGACCATCATCCGTCACATGCCCGGCCGCCGAATCACTTTGCCGGACGGCACGAGGCTGGACGAGAGCGCGCATCCGCTGAAGCAATTCGTGTTCGATCGGAATGGACGGCTGTTCGTCAATGTCGGCGCGCACAGCGACGACTGCATCACGCCGGCGCCGATCACCAGGCCCTGCGCTGCGGCCGAAGGCGGCTCCGCGATGGCTGCGATCTGGCTGTTCACGCCGCCACCAGGCGGCGTCTTCCCGGCATTGAAGCCTGGCGATCCCGACCCGCCGCACACCGTCTATGCGCGCGGTCTGCGCAACTCGATGGCGCTGGCGCTGCATCCGAACTTTCCGGATGCCGGCTACGCCTTCCTGCAGGGCGAGAACGGGCGCGATCTGCCCGACGTCTTCAAGCCGAACGAGGAGATCAACGCGATCGAGCAGGGCAGGCACTATGGCTGGCCGTATTGCTACGATCTGTCGACGCCGAGTCCCGAATTCAGGCTCGTGCTGCAATCCGGGGTCTACAAGTCGCTCTGCACGGCCAACGCGCTCTATAAGCCGCCGCTCTCGCTGCTGCCGCCGCATGGTGCACCGCTCGCGATGCTCTACTACCACGGCGGCAAATTTCCGGAGCTTGAGGGCAAGCTGCTGGTGGGCCTGCACGGCTATCGCCCGACCGGCAGCCGCTTGCTCGTCTATGATGTCGACGATCACGGCTTCCCCAAACCTGCCCCGGCACCGGTGCGCTATCACGTCAGTTGCGCGGCTGACCCGACCCGCAGTTTCCAGACCGAGGCCGGCGAGGTCGCCGCCGCGCCGTTCGAGGAGCTGATCGCCGGCTGGCACCGCGTCAACGGCGCGCGGCCGCAAGGTGCGCCCGTCGGCATGACGGTAGCGGAGGACGGCGCGATCTGGCTGGTGGAGGACAAGAACCGGACCGTGATCCGCATCGATCGCGCCGCGGGTGAAGCACCGGCGCCGCTGCCCTGCGACACCCGCAGCCCGGCGATGATCGATCAGCTCGCGGCCTTGGTCGCCAGGGATCCACAGAACAGCGCCCGGCTGACCACGCTGCGCAAGGGCCTCGTCGAGAAGCATTGCGTCGGCTGCCACTCGGATTTCGGTCTGAAGGCGGGCCAATCGGAGGCAGAGCAGGACGGTGCCGTGCTCCGTTTCATGCTGTCGCAGGATGGCTGGATCTATCCCGGCGATCCCGACGCCGGCAAGCTGCGCACGCGCCTGCGCGGCCTTGGCGCGGAGAAGCTGATGCCGCCGGGTGGCGAGAGCCTGCCGAAGACCGAGCCTGGCTACAAGCGTCTGCTGGATGCGGCGGATCTGCTCGTCGCGAAGATGGTTCCGGGCACGCGGATGCGGATCAAAGCCGGTCCGCCGCAGCGCAAGTTCTATGACAAGACCGACAAGGAATGCGGCGAAATACCGGCCGCCAAGGTCGTTGTCGTGACACAAAGGAGCGCTGTAGACAGAGGCGGCTTCAGCCGATTCTTTCGGCCGGCCGATCCCTATCTGAATGGCGAGTGCTCCGACGGCGATGGCTATTACATCCGGCAGGAATTTCTGGTGCCTGTGCAGTAGCATCCTCTTCGTCGTCGCCACGGGCCCCGCCGAGGCCGAGACCAGGCTGTTCGAAAGCGTGCAGGTGACGCCCGCCGGCGAATATACGTTCGGCATCGAAGGGCCCGCCGCCGACCTCGACGGCAACCTCTTCGTGGTCAATCTCGGCAAGCCCGGCACCATCGGCAGGCTGCCGGCGGGCGGCGCGGCGTCGGAGCCATTCACGGTGCTTCCCGAAGGCAGTGTCGGCAATGCCATCCGCTTTGCACGCGACGGCACCATGTTCATTGCCGATTACAAGAAGCACAACATCTTCGCGATCCCGAAGGGCGCGACCGAGCCCACCGTCTGGTTTCATTCCGACGAGATGAATCAGCCCAACGACATCACCATCGCCCGCGACGGCACGATCTATGCGAGCGATCCGAACTGGAAAGGCAGGGAAGGTCATATTTGGCGCATCGCGAAGGGAGCCGACGGGACGGTGCAGGGGCAGGTGATGCCGGCGCCGCGCGCGATGGGCACCACCAATGGCATCGATCTCAGCCCGGACGGCAAGACGCTCTATGTGGGCGAATCCAGCAGCGGCCAGATCTGGTCCTATGCGATCAGCGGCAACGAGCTCACTGGCGCAAGGCTCGTGAAGTCGTTTCAGCCCGACACCGTCGACGGCCTGCGCACCGACGTCGCCGGCCGCCTCTATGTCGCGCGCATTCTCAAAGGCACGATCGCGCTGATGAAGCCCAATGGCGCGGTCGAGCGGGAGATCGCGCTTCGGGCCAAGGAGCCGACCAACCTCGCCTTCGGCGGCGGTGACGGCAAGACCGTCTTCGTCACCCAGCGCCAGGGTGGCTTCATCGAATCCTTCCGCACCGACCAGCCGGGGCGCGAGCACTGCCTCCAGCGCGGGCGCTGCTAGAGCATGATCTGCTTCCGATGCAGAGCCGCGCGCACGGATGCGGCATTCTTGCTTGCATCTCGCGGCCGCGGAGATCAAGACTTTCGTGGCACGTCAAGCGAACCTGCGACCACGGAAGGCGGTTATCTCTCGGATATCCTCGGCGCGAATTTGACTTCCGTGCTGGCCGGATTCGAAGAGGCGCGGTGATGCGCGTGCTTCGTTTCTCCCCGTAAGAACGGGGAGAGGGAGGAGAAATGCGGCGCCGGAGCGTCGCTCGGCCCACCTCAATGCTTGAACAAGATCTGCTCCAGCAGATCGATTCGCCTGATCCGGATGGAGCTGCCGTCGATGGCGATGATGCGGCGGTTTTGGAAGCGCTTCATCATCATCGTCACCCATTGCCGGGTCGAGCCGACCATGGCCGCGATCTGGTCATGAGTGATCTTGCGGTTGATGACGATGGTGTCGCCGTCGGCCACACCGTGCAGCTCTGACAGCGTGAGCAGGAACTGCGCCAGCCGCTCGATCACCGAGCGCGTGCCGAGGATCTGCGCCATCGAGGAATAGCACTTGCCCTTGGCGATGAGGCCGTCGATCAGCGCCAGCGCGAAGCTCGGCATGCCCTTGAGCAGCTTCTCGAGAGCGGGACCGGAGAGTGCCGTCATCTCGCACGCCTCGATGGCGATGCCGGACCACATGTGAATGCCGCCACCGGAAATCTCCGGACCGCCGATGAAATGTCCCGGCGTCCAGTAGGCGAGCGTGATCTCGCGGCCCGACGGCGCCGTGTAGTAGACCCGAACCTGCCCGCGGCGAATGATGAAGATGCCTTCGTGGCCGTCGCCCTGGCTGAACACCATCTCGCCCTGCGGCACAGTGACGGTGCGCCCGGCCGCATGCACGCGGGCCTGCTCGAATGTGGACAGGCGATCGAGGAAATGCGCCCCCGCGTTGAGCCCGTCGATCGTCTCGCTCATGAACAGTGCCGAGCTCGCGGTCTTCGCGCGCGTGCTGCGGGTTCGACGCGCGGTCTCGCGGGCGGGCCAGTCGAACGTAACGCCCGGCCGATCAACAAAAGCGCCAGGCTCTGTCGCGGCAGCTTCCTTGAGAATGGTCATCGCAATCCGTCAGCTCTCAGATGTCTTGCGAATAGGTAAGAGCGGCGGTGGCGCGATGTCCATCTCTTTGCGATCGTTCCAAATCACTTAGCAAAGCTTGATATGTGCGGCGATCGACGGCGGAATGATTCCTCTGTCGGGAACGCGGTCCTGAGAAAATCATTCACGCCATCGCGCGCGGGATTCACGATGCGCGCAGTTCACGATGGCGATGCAAGTAATTGCTTCAAGCGGTTCGCCGCGACTTCGATAGTGCAGGCTGGCATTGTCGCCGGCATCGCCGGTCTCCGAGGACAGTTCGATGATCGATTTCAGCTCTTTGAGAATGAGTGCGGCCAGCTTGGCTTTGACAATCACGATGTTCGGACCGTCACGGGCGGAGACCATCCGCGTGGCGATCGGAACGCAGGATACGACCATCAACTGCGCGACCGGCGGGCTGCTTGTCCGCGAGCTCAAGCTGCTGGAGCAGTTCCTGCCTCGCGACGGCAAGTACAAGGACGTCACCTACGACATCCAGTGGAAGAACTTTACCAGCGGCGCACCGCTCACCAACGAGATGGTCGCGGGCAAGCTCGACTTCGGAGCGATGGCGGATTTTCCGGGTTCGCTCAACGGCGTTGCGTTCCAGAAGGCAGCACGCCGCAGCCTGTTCATCAGCGTCTTGTCCGGTAGCACCAAGGGCAGCGGTAACGGCATCGTGGTGCCCTCGAATTCGCCGGTGCAGTCGCTCAGCGAGCTCAAGGGCAAGACAATCTCCGTTCCCTTTGCCTCGACCTCGCACGGCATGCTGCTCCGTGCCATCGAAGCCAAGGGCTGGAATCCCGAGACCGACGTCAATATCATCACGCAGGCGCCCGAGATTGCGGGACCTGCCTTGCAGGCCGGCAAAATCGAGGCGCATGCGGACTTCGTCCCGTTCGCGGAGCTGTTCCCGTGGCGCGGCTTTGCGCGCAAGATCTTCGACGGTGCACAGGCAAATGCTCCGACATTCCACGGTGGGCTGGTCGATGCCGAGTATGCCGAAAAATATCCGGAAATCGTCGTCGCCTATTTGCGCGCCGCGCTCGAAGCGGATCGCCTGATCGCGGAGGAGCCCGAGAAATACAGCGAGCTGATCGCGAAGGTGACGGGCATCGAGGCCGAGGTCGACTACCTCTTTCACGGCCCGCTCGGCCTTCAGACCCGCGACGTGACTTGGAAGGCGGAATACCGGCAGGCGGTCGCGACCTCGATCAAGACGCTGAAGCTGCTCAAGCGCGCCGACAGCGATCTCGACATCAACCAGTTCGTCACAGACAAGTTCATCCGCATCGCGGCCGCGCAGGCGGGCCGTGACTATGACGCGGAGCTGAAGAACTATGCTCAGCTCCCGCTCAGGGCCAAAGATGCAGTGACGGGAGCCGAAATCACCGACTTCAGTCGTGTCGCGCAGATCTGGGTCCGGGACGAGGCTCATGTGCGCCACTACGCCTCGCCCGAGAACGCGCTCGAGGCGCTGGCCGGCATCGAGAAGGACGGCAAGACCATCCGCGTCGTCTATGCCCAGGACCGCGAGAGCGGCATCAAGCTGTTCGCAAACCAAGCCTGGTTCGTGCGGTCGTCGAGCGGCGAGCTGAGCGCGTTCCTGCTCAAGGATGCGGCCGAGCGCTGGTCGAAGCAACATGGCGGTGCGGTGCTCGACTTCGCGGCCGCGCGCGAGTCGCTCGTTGCGAGCCGGTGAGGCCATGACCGCCGCTATCCAGGCGCGGCCTGCGGCCATCCGCTGGGTGGTCCGCGGCCTTTCGATTCTCGCCTGCATCGCGCTGTGGCAGGTCGCGTCCGCGACGCATCTCAATCTCGGGATCGTCACCTTCCGCAACGTGCCGCCGCCGCTCGAGGTCGTGCAATCCGCACTCGCTTTGTTTCGGTCGCCGAAACTGGCGCCCCATATCACCAGCAGCCTCTGGCGCGTGTTCGCAGGCTACGGAGCGGCGGTGGTGCTCGGTGTGATCTTCGGTTTCGCGATCGGCCGGTCGCGCGCCGGGAGCGACCTCTTGCTGCCGCCCCTCGAATTGCTGCGGCCGATTCCGGCGGTGGCGTGGATTCCGCTGTCGATCCTGATCTTCCCGTCGTCCGAACTGTCGATGATCTACATCACCTTCATCGGCGCCTTGTTTCCGATCGTGCTGAACACCGTCCACGGCGTTGCGAATGTCGACCGTCGGCTGGTCGCCTCCGCCCGCAGCCTCGGTGCGGGGGAGCTCGCGATCCTGCGAGAGGTCGTGCTGCCGGACGCCGCGCCCAGCATCGTCACGGGCCTTGCGATCGGTATGGGCACCTCGTGGTTCTGTCTCGTCACCGCGGAGATGATCTCGGGTCAGTTCGGCATCGGCTACTACACCTGGGAAGCCTACACGCTCCAGAACTACGCCGACATCATCGTCGGCATGCTGGTCATCGGCCTGCTCGGCATGGGCTCCAGCTGGCTGCTGACGACCGCCGGCCGGCTTCTGATGCCCTGGCGCAGCCCGAAGGTGGCGCGATGAACATCCGGGTGGCGGATATCGGCACCAAGAGCGTCGGTCGCATCGACATCGCCGGCGTCTCGATTGCGCTCGGCTTCGGCGCCGAGGCATTCGAGGCCGTGAGCGGCCTCGATTTCTCCATTGCGCCGGGCGAGTTCGTCTGCATTCTCGGTCCCTCCGGCTGCGGCAAGTCCACGCTGCTCGGCGCGCTGGCCGGGCATCTGCCGGTCACGGCGGGGCAGCTGACCATCGACGGGCAGCCGATCCAGGGGCCGAGCCCGGACCGGGGTATGGTGTTCCAGCAGCACACGCTGTTTCCCTGGAAGCGGGTGCGCGACAATGTCGCCTTCGGCCCGAAGATGCGTGGCCTTTCGAAGAAGGAACGCGACCGCGCCGCCGACGCCATCATCAAGCTGGTCGGCCTTTCCGGTTTCGAGACGTTTTACCCTGCGCAATTGTCGGGCGGCATGCAGCAACGCGTCGAGATCGCGCGGGTCCTGATCAACCAGCCGCGGGTGCTGCTGATGGACGAACCCTTCAGCGCGCTCGATGCGCAGACGCGCGGCATGATGCAGGCGGTGCTGCTCGACATCTGGAGCAAAATCCCGACGACCACGGTCTTCGTCACCCACGACATCGACGAGGCCCTCTTCCTCGCCGATCGCATCGTCGTGATGAGCGCAAGACCCGGCCGTGTCATCGAGGACGTCGTCCTGTCCTTCGCACGGCCGCGCAGCCACGATCTCGTGACCGAACCCGAGTTCGTGCGGCTGAAGCGGCATGTCATGCAGCTGCTGCGCCGGCCGGAAGGCTCCGAGCCGCTGGCGCGACTGAGCCCGCTCGGCGTGCGGTCCTAAAGCGCGATGAGATTTGGATGAATCGTCATCGCGCTTTAGCTTGTTGTTTGCGCATGATCTTTCCGGAAAACCGCTTCGCACTTTTCCGGATCATGCTTTAGAGCATCCCGCTCGCAGCGAGCGCCTTGCAGACGTGCTGCATCTCGGCTTCGTCCGCTACCATGTCGAGCATAACAGTGGTCAGGCCCTTCGCCGCAAATTCCTTCAGCTTTGCACCGATCTCCTCGTAGCTGCCGACGAGATAGGGGCAGTCGGCCTGGAAGGTGAGGAACGGCAGCAGCCAATAGCCGTTATCGTGAAGCTCACCACTTTGCTCCTCGTAGAGCCGCCGCTTCCACACGGAATCGCTGCTCTCCACGGTGAGCGCGAGCAGTTCGCGATCATCGACACTGTCGCGAAAGCGCGCCCTTGCCGCCTGTCGTGCCTCCTCGCGTCCCGCGCGCGCGAAAATGCCGAAGTTCATCCCAGCCGCGTCGAGGCCGCGATCGAGATCGGGCGGCAGCATCTGCATCTTGATGCAGCCGGTCTCCTTGGCCACGCGCTGCGCCGCGTCCGACTGGCCGGCGATCAAGAATTCCGGCATCAGCTCCGCGGGCAGGCGCGGGCGAAGTTGCAGATTGCGGGCGCGATAGAATTGCCCATCGAAATTCACCGGCCGCGGGCTTGCCAGCAACTGGCGCATCAGCGCGACGAATTCACCGAGCCGGACGTAGCGATCGGCATGCGACTGGTCGTCGCCGAGGCCCTGCAGGTCGCTGACCGCCGTCCCCGTGATCATGTTGAGATAGACCTTGCGGCGGTAGAGCTGTGCGAAGGACGAGACGAATTTCGCCGCCGTGAACGGGTGCATGTAGACCGGATTGACGGCGATCAACGGCGAAGATCGCGTCGTCTCTCCCATGATGTGCTGGGCCATCGCCCAGGGTTCGACGAACACGTTGTTGCCTTCGAACAGCAGGATGCCTTCGAAGCCGTTGCGGCCGGCGAACTGCGCCACCCGCATCAGCTCGCCGACATGGGTCTTGGGATCGCGGTTGCGTGAAATCGCGGCAAAAACGCGCAGCCGCGACGGCGTCATTCGGCCGCTTCCTGGAGCGGCCAGGCATGGCGGCTGATGGGAAGGCCGCCATCAGCACGGGAGCCATCGGCGATCGCGAGGCGGTGCGAGGGCGATGGCGAGCACAGCGAGAAGCGCCAGCCGTCCGGATCGTCGGCAATGCCGGGCTTGAAGCTGATCTCGATGGCCTCGCGCGACACCTGCATCGCGAAGGCATCGAGCGGCAAATTGAGCCCGAAGCCCCTGGCCTTCAGATAGGCCTCCTTGAGCGTCCAATGTTCGAAGAAGCGCTCGATCGCCGCCGGCTCCGGCAGTCCGAGCAGCGTTTCGACCTCCTCCGGTGCAAAGAAGCGATGCGCGGTAGAAAGCGGCGCGACACGCCGCGACACGGTTTCGACGTCGATCCCGACGGCCTCATGCCGCGACACCACGCAGGCGACGCAGCCGTCGGCATGTGACAGGCTGAAATGCAGCGCTGTCGAGGTGACGGGCGCTGCGACGAAGGGGCGCCCATAACGGCCCGCGCCAAACGACCAGTCGGAGGGTGCGACGTTGGAGGCGACCTGCGACAGCGCCAGGCGCAGCATGGCATGCGCGAAGATGTATTGCCGCCGATGCCGCTCGAACATGAAGCGATCGGCCCGGGCCCGTTCGTCGATCGAGAGCAGGCGTCGGCACGCCTCGACTGCGCCCGGCGCGTCAATGGTCTCGATCAGCCCGACAAAGAGTTCGATTCTGTCCTCTGCCATCAATTGGGCCCATGGCGTCAGGCGAGGTCAAGGCCCCGGTCCTGACGGAAGAGTCAGCTGAGCAAGAATCAACGAAGAGGACCTTTCCTAACGGCCCACCCAGGCGAATTCTTGTCGATTTGCAGACCGGTTTACAGGCGCAAGCTTGTCCGAGACCCCAACTCGATAAGCGAAAACCGGAGGCCGAAAAATGAGGCCTGAAGATTCGTGCGGCGTCCCTGCCGACTAGTCTTACTTTTTCTTCTTCTTGGCCTTCTTCGCCGCGCCCAGCATCGAAAGGCTGGCGTCGACGTCCTTCAGCGCGGACTGGAGCCTCTTCTTCTCTTCAGTCAGCAACTTCTGCAGGGCCTTGCGATCCTTGTCGCTCAGCGAGGTGCCCTTGGTAAATTTGATGAAACCCATAAACACTCCCCCGGTTGAAAATAATCGTCCAAATCAAAACGCGGGAATAATCTTGCGCGGTGACGCCAAATAATCAAGACGCAACTTGATCATTCACAGCTTTGGCGCGTGAATCCGTACTCGTCCGGATGTAACGCGCTTCAGGCCGCCCTGCGCGCGAGTAACCGGCCGAGCGGCGCATTGGGTTGGGCGACCGCCGCCGTCAGCAGCGCGACAAGATCCTCCATCCACTCGCCGACCATTCGGCCCTCGAGCAACTCGCGCTTGTAGTTGCACGAGCCTGTGATGCCGGTCGGGCGCTCCTTGAGCATCAGCGACAGCCAGGTCTGGTCGATCGGCAGCACCGGCTGGCCCTCGCGCGCGACGTTGCCGATCGATGCTGTCGCGAGATCCGGGAGATCGAGCGGCTGGCGCAGCGGATTCTGCAGCGTGAAATAGACCTGGAGCAGCGAGGCCGGATCGATCCCCTCGCGCTCCAGATGATCGGCCAGGATATTGAACGGCAGCTCCTGCCGCGCATGCGCGTCGAGCACGCTCTGGCGAATCCGCGCCAAGGCCTGCGCGAACGACAGATCCGGCGTGATCGTCGTGCGGACGATCACCGTGTTCTCGAACGGGCCGATGATTCGGTCGGTGTCCGGCTGGGCACGATTGGCCATGGCGGTCGCGACCACGATGTCGGTGCGGCCGGTCCGGGCCAGCAGCAGGGCCTTGAGACCTGTGAGCAGGCACATGAACAGCGTGCAATTGTGCCGGCCGGCGAACGCCGTGAGCCGGCCGATCAGCTCACGCTCGAGGTTGATCGGATGGTGCCCTGTGGATGGGCCCGGCCTTGATTCGCGGTCAAAAAGGGGACCCGCTCCGCGTAAATTCTCCGTCCAGTCGGCAGCCTGACGGCGTGCGGCGTCGGTGTCGCACCACCAGCGCTGCCAGCGTGCGACAGCCGAAAAGGCCGGCGGCGGGCTCTTTAGCGGCACCGACGGATATCCGGCCAGCGCCGCATAGCGGCTCGACAATTCCTCGAACAGCACGCCGATGGACCAGCCGTCGACAATGGCGTGATGCAGCGTCAGCAGCAGCACGTGATCGTCGTCGTGGAGCCGCAACAAGCGGGCGCGCAACAGCGGCGCACGCGCGATGTCGATCGGGACGTAGGTCTCCCGCTGGATCAGGAGATTGATCTTCCTGAGCTCCAGGGCCTTGCGCCGCTTGTTGTTATGAGGATGACCGTCGCCGATCGTCTCGACCGTCATGATTCGGCCGAGGGTACGCAGCGCGGCGATGCGGCTTTCGGGCTCCTCACCGTTCCAGCCGAACGCCGTCCGCAGCGATTCGTGCCGGCGCACGACGTCATCGATCGCCTGCGCCAGGGCGGCCGGATCGAGCGGGCCCTGGAGACGGAAGGCGAAGGGCAGGTTGAACAGCGGTAGCCCCGGCAGATTCCGCTCGATCCGCAGCATCTGGTCCTGCGCGATGGAAAGAACGGGAGGCCCGCTTGCAGCTAATCGCGTCACGCTTGCGGCAGGCTTGTGCGGCTTCGCCGCCACGGCCTCGTCGACCCGCCGAGCCAGCTCTTCGATCGTCGGCGCCTCGAAGATGGTCTTGATCGGCAGCGACGCGCCGAGCGCGCGGGCAATGCGCGCCATCGCCTGGCCAGCCAGCAGCGAATGGCCACCGAGGTCGAAGAAATTGTCGGTGACACCGAGGTCTTCGACCTTCAGCAAGTCGATCCAGATGTCGGAGAGCACCTTTTCGGTGAAGCGCCGCGCCGCCACGGGCAAGTCCGGCCCGGACGTTTCCGGCTGAGCGGGCGCCAGCAGCGCGGAGCGGTCGATTTTTCCATGGGCGTTGAGCGGCACCCGATCCAGGAACAGGAAGGCGGACGGGATGGCGTGGGCCGGCAGCCTGCCTTTCAGGAACTCGCGCAGCTCGCTGGCGCTGCTCCGGCTACCGGGCTTGGCGACGATATGGGCGATCAGCCTGATATCGCCGCTCGCCTCCCGGCGCGGCTCGACGATGCCGGCGCGCACGTTTGGATGCTCGGCCAGCGCGTTCTCGATCTCCTTGAGCTCGATACGGTAGCCGCGGACCTTGACCTGATGGTCGGCGCGGCCGAGGCATTCGATCGTCCCGTCGGCGCGGCGGCGGGCAAGATCACCCGTCCGGTAGAGCCGGCCGCCGGCCTGGCGCGCGAACGGATCCGGCAGAAAGCGCTGCCGGCTTTGCGCGGGGTCATTGACGTAGCCGCGGCCGACTCCGGCGCCTCCGATGCAGAGCTCGCCGGTCACGCCGATTGGTTGCGGCTGGAGGCTTGCGTCGAGCACGTAGAGCTGGGTGTTCGGCAGCGGCGCGCCGATCGGAACGTTGGTCGCCGCGATCGCCGGCGCCTTGGTCAGGCGATGCAGGGAGACGTCGTCGGAGCATTCCGATGCGCCATAGGCATTGATCAGCGGCACTCTCGGACAGCGCGCGAACCAGGCGCGGCAGAGATCGACGGGCAACGGCTCTCCGGTCGAGATCAGCAGCCGCAACCTTGCGAAGGCGCGCTGCACCTGCACCTCGTCCATGCGATCGAGAATGATGCGCAGCAGCGAAGGCACGATCTCGAGCACCGTGATACCCTCGCGCTCGATCTCCCGCGCCAGCAGGATCGCGTCCTGCACGATCGCGCTGCCGCAGACATGGACGCGCGCGCCCACCATGGGGCCGGCGAGGAACTGCCAGACCGAGATGACGAAGCTCTGCGGCGCGGTCTGCGCGATCACGTCCCTGGCGGAGAGGCCGAGCTCGGAGATGAGTGAGGCCAGATGGTTCGACAGGCCGTGCTGCTCGACCATGACGCCCTTCGGCGCACCGGAGGAGCCGGACGTATAGACGAGATAGGCGAGATAGGCGAGGCTGGAGGCGGCGCGCCGCAGCGTGCGCGCCGGCTTGCTTGTCCCTGGTGCGATCACGTCTTCGAGCTCGGCCACCTGGATGCGCTCGACCAGCGGCTCGAGCAGGGTCTCGACCATGGCGGACTGGGCCCGCCGCGTCAGCAGCACGCGGGCGCAGCTCGATCCAAGGATCGTCGTGAGCCTTGCCGGCGGCTGGTCGGGATCGAGATTGAGGAACGCCGCGCCGACGCGCTGCACTGCGATCATTGCGGCGAGCAGGTCGGGCCCGCGCTCCGCGAGCAAGGCGACGACGCTCTCGGCGCCGACCCCATCGCGGGCGAGCCAGCGTGCGGCCGCCTGGCTGCGGCGCGCGAGTTCGCGATAGCTCACCGACGCGCGGCCGTCCGACACCGCAACGGCGTTCGGTGTCTTCTTCGCCTGGCGGTCGAAGCATTCGCTCAAGTTTCCGCGTGTGGTGAAATTGACCGGCATGCCCCGGCCTTTCGCCAGCAGCTGACGGCGTTCGGCCTCGGTCAGGAGCGGCAGGCGCGAGATCCGCTGCTCCGGATTGGCGACGACGGCTTTGAGCAGGGTCTTGAACTGGGCGGCCATGCCTTCGATCGTCGCGGTGTCGAACAGATCGGTGGCGTATTCGAAGAAGCCGGTGAAACGGCCGTCGGCCTCGACCAGCTCGAGCGTGATGTCGAAGCGCGCCACCTTCGGGTCCACCTCCAGCCGCCGGGTCGACAGCCCCGGGAAGCGTGCCGCCTCGATCGAGGCGTTCTGGAGGATGAACATGATCCGGAACAGCGGATTGCCGTCGCTCCTCCGTGCGATCTGCAGCGCGCGCAGCACCTCCTCGATCGGGAGGTCCTGGTTGCGGTAGGCGTCCAGCGTGACCTGCCGCACCCGCCGCAACATCTCGCCGAAGCTCGGATCGCCGCTAAAATCGTTGCGCAGGACCAGAGTGTTGGCGAACAGCCCGATCAGGCGCTCGCTCTCGATCTGGTTGCGGTTGGCGATCAGCGAGCCGGTGGCGACATCCTCATGCGAGGTATGGCGGAACAACAGGCACTGGAAGACGGCGAGCAGCGTCATGAACGGCGTGACGCCCTGGTTCTGGCTCAGCGCGCGCAGCTGGCTCGACAGCGTTTTGGAGAATTCGAGATAGTGGCGCGCGCCGTGACCGCTCCAGACCTGCGGCCGTGGTCGGTCCGTCCGTAGCGGTAGCGTGGTGACGCCGTCGAGCTGCGCCCTCCAATACTCGAGCTGCTCCTTCGCCGCCGGCGTCCGCGCCCAGCTCTGCTGCCAGAGCGCGAAGTTGCGATACTGGAAGGCAGGCGCAGATAGTGCGGCGGGGTGCTTCTTGCGCGCCGCTGCGTAATGGATGGCGAGCTCTTCCCAGAACAGCCGCTGCGACCAGCCGTCGGTGACGAGGTGATGGACGTTGACCACCAGCGCATGGCTGTTCTTGTCGAACGACAGCAGTGCGAGCTTCAGCGGTGGCTCGCGGGCAAGGTCGAATGGATGTTGCGCGAGCTTGAAGGCCTCGCGCCGAACAATTGCGGGCCGCTTCTCTGCAGGGCAGGGCTTCAGCTTGATGCGCTCGACCCGCGGCGGTGATGACAGCACAAGCTGTACCGGCTCGCCCTGGCGTTCGACGAAGACCGAGCGCAGCGCCTCATGGCGCGAGCAGACCGCAGCGAGGCTCGCAGAAAGCGCGGCGACGTCGACCGCGCCGTCGAGGAGTGCGACTTCGACGACATTGTAATTGTAGCGGGTCGGGTCGAGCCGCGAGAGCAGATACATCCGCTGCTGCTGGAACGACAGCGGTGCATCCGGATCCTCGGCGTGGCGCCAGGCGGGCAGCGCCGTCGCGCGCCGGCTTGCGGCGGTCTCGATCCGGTTCGCAAGCGCCGTGACCGTAGAGCAATCGAAGATGTCCTCGAACGAGAAGTCGACATGGTAGCGTTCGCGCAGGCGCGAGCGCATCTGAGTCACCGCGAGCGAGTCCGCACCGAGCGCGAAGACGTCCTGGTCGACGCCGACCTGCGGCAGCTCCAGGAGGCCCGCCCAGATCTCCGCGAGCTGCGTCTCCAGCGCGTTGCGCGGCAGTCGCGTCTCGCCGGCATCCGCCGTCTCCGCGATCAAGCCGGCCAGCGCATTGCGCTTGACCTTGCCGCTGGCACCTTTCGGCAGTGCCGGCACGCTGCGGATCAGGCTGGGTATCTTGTAGGCGGCGAGCCGTTTTCGTGCGAACTGGCGCAACTGGTCTGAGGTTGCCTCGGAATTCGGCCGCAACACCACGACGGCGGCGACGTTCTCGCCGAGCTTTTCGTGTGGAACGGCGAACACCCCGGCCTCCAGCACCGCGGGATGGCTGAGCAGGACCTCTTCCACCTCCAGCGGCGAGATCTTCTGACCGCCGCGGTTGATGACGTCCTTGATGCGGCCGACGATGAAGAGATAGCCATCGGCATCGAGATAACCGAGATCGCCGGTCCGGAACCAGCCGTTGCGGAACGCCGCCTGCGTCGCCGCATCGTCATTGTAGTAGCCGCGGCTCATGTTCGGACCGCGCAGCATGATCTCGCCGTGCGCGCCGCTCGCGAGCGTGCGGCCCCTCTCGTCCATGATCGCGATCTCCGGGCCGGCGGCGCGGCCGACCGATCCGAGCTTGCGCAGCTCGAACGGGTTGGCCGCGATCTGCGAGGCAGCTTCCGTCATTCCGTAGGTCTCGAGTACGGGAACGCCGAACGTCGCCTCCAGCCCTTGGAGAATCGGAGGCGCCAGCGAGGCCGAGGCCGAGCGGATCACGCGCAGCGACGACGGTCGGGCGCGGTCCGGGTTCGCTTCCGCCGCGGTCAAGAGGGCGCGGTGAATGGTCGGCACCGCCGTGTACCAGGTCGGCTGCAGCTCCCGCATCCAGGCAAAGAAGGAGGATGCGTCGAATCCGTCGGTGCAGATCACGCTGGAGCCCGCGGCCAGCGCCGTGAGGAGACCGGAAATCAAGCCATGGGCATGAAACAAAGGGAGGACGTTGAGCAGGCGATCATGCGACGTGAGCGACAGCACATGGCCGGCATTGTAAGCGGACAGGCAGACATTGCGATGGGTCAGCGGCACCATCTTCGGCCGCGCCGCCGTGCCCGACGTCAACAGGATGAACGCATCGTCGTCGCCGCGCGCGGCACCGCTGGCATTCGCCGGCCCGATCGTCGGCGCGATGAACGCGCAGCCACCGAGATCGTCGATCGGCCCCGCCACGAAATCGATCACGGCGATATCGAACGCCCTGGCGACGTCGCGGCTCGCAGAGTTCATGTCGGCCCGGGTCACGAGCGCCGTCAATTTCAGTTCGCTGAAATAGCGCTGCAGCTCGTCCGCGGTCAGGTCGGGATTGACCGGGACGCAGGCGCAGGTCGAGGCGACCGCGATCAACGCCAGCGCACTGTCGGCGCCGCGCGGCAGTGCAACCGCGATGCGGCCTGCGGGGCCGATGCCGAGTTCACGCAAGCTACGGACCAGTTGCCGGACTGATCCGTCCAGCGCGCCGTAGCTGAGGACCGGCCGGCCGGGGGCGAGGAGTGCGGGCGCCGCCGGTGTCTTGCGGGCGTAAAATTCGAGAAGGCCGCTGATATGCGCGAATATCTGCGTTTCGGCCGTCGTACCGGCTGATCCTTCTTCCGCTCCGGATGCAATGTCCGACAACGCCATTCCCTTTTGATCCGATTAGGCTATTCTTCCAACAAGCTAGGGAACGCGTCCAGTCCGAGGTGAAGTTTGGGTCCAAAATCTGTGGTTGAGGGACCCTGAAGCCCTTCGACGGAGTGATGGTCGGGCAGAATCACCATGCTGGAGAATGAGCCGGACACGGGATCGGAAAGCGGGCTGAAGCGCTGGCTCGAGGGTATCGGCCTCGGGCACTACACCGATCTTTTCGCGCAGCACCGTCTCGATCTCGACGTCATGCGGGACCTGACCGAATCCGATCTGGTCGAGCTTGGATTGCCGCTCGGCGATCGCAAGCGGCTCCAGCGGGCGATGGCGGCGCTGTTTCATGCGGAAACGGCGAAGGCGCCAACCGCGGCGGTGCGTCCGCAAACACGCGCGGAGGTCGGTGCCGAACGCCGCCAGCTCACCACCATGTTCTGCGACATGGTGGATTCCACCTCGCTTTCCGCGCAGTTCGATCCGGAAGACGTCCGCGACATGATCGCGGGCTTTCGCGAAACCTGCGTCCGTGTGGTCAAACATTACGAGGGCTTTGCCGCCCGTTTCGTCGGCGACGGTATCCTGGTCTATTTCGGCTATCCGACCGCACATGAGGACGATGCTGAGCGTGCGGTGCGCGCCGGGCTCGAGATCGTGCGGGCGCTGTCGACGGCGCGCGCGGTCGAGCCGCGGGGCGCGCTCAGCCATTCACCCGCTGTCCGCATCGGGATTGCGACCGGCCTCGTCGTGGTCGGCGATCTCGTCGGGCAGGGCACCGAGGAGCGCGACTCCGCGGTCGGCGAAACCGTCAATCTCGCGGCGCGGCTGCAAGCACTGGCGCCGCCCAATGGCGTCGTGATCTCCGCCTCGACGCAGTCGCTGCTGAAGGGGAAATTCGACTACCGCAATCTCGGTGTCCATGCGCTCAAGGGCATCTCGGAGAAGGCGCAGGCCTGGCACGTGGTGCGCGCCACGCGGGTGGAGACCCGCTTCGCCGCCGCGATGGGCGCGCGGCTGACGCCGCTCGTCAACCGCGAGGAGGAGATTGCGCTGTTGACGGGCCGCTGGCAGCAGGCCAAGGACGGCGACGGCCAGGTCGTCGTCAAGTTCGGCGAGCCCGGCATCGGCAAGTCGCGCATCATCCAGGAAATCTTCGAGAGGATATCAGGCGACCGGCATGCGCAGGTCTCGTTCCAGTGCTCGCCCTACTACACCTCGACCGCATTCTATCCGTTCGTCGAGCAGCTCAAATTCTCCCTCGGCCTCGACCGCGAGGACGCTTCCGCGCTGTCGCTGGCGAGCCTGGAGAACGCGATCGCCGCCGCGCATGGCGACATCGAGCAGGTCGCGCCGCTGTTTGCCGCGCTGCTGTCGATACCGACCGGAGACCGGTATCCACCGCTCGACCTGTCGCCGCAGCAGCAGAAGGATGCGACCGTCGCGGCGCTGGTGAACCATTTCCTCGGTCTCGCGCGCGAGATGCCGCTGGTGATCGCGTTCGAGGATCTGCACTGGATCGACCCGACCTCCCGCGAGGTGATCGACCTCCTGGTCGATCGGGTGCAGAACCGGGCGATCCTGGTCATCATCACCGCGCGCTCGGAATTCCAGCCGAGCTGGAATGCGCATTCGCACATCACCACCCTGGTCCTGAATCGCCTCAGCCGGCAGCTCCGCACGACGCTGGTCGAGCGTGTTGCGGGACGCGAACTGCCCAAGGAGGTCGTCGAGGAGATCATCGTCAAGACCGACGGCGTGCCGCTGTTCCTGGAAGAGCTGACCAAGACGGTTCTCGAATCCAACCTCCTGACCGAGCGGCACGGGCGCTATGTGTTGTCGGGACAGTGGCGGCAGCTCGCAATTCCGGCGACCCTGACTGATTCGCTGATGGCGCGGCTCGACCGGATGGGACCGTTCAAGCGGATCGCGCAGATCGGCGCCACGATCGGCCGCGAATTTTCCTATGAAACCCTGCACGCCGTCGCCAATACGCCGGCCGAGCAGATCGAGGCGGCGCTCAATCATCTGGAGGAGGCGGGACTGATCATGCGCCGCGGCCATCCGCCGGACGCGATCTACTCCTTCAAGCACGTGATGATCCAGAACGCCGCGCATGCGAGCCTGCTGCACAGCGAGCGGCGCAAGCTGCATTCCCGCATCGCCCAGGTGCTCGCCGAGATGTATCCGGAGAAGACCGAACGCGAACCGGAGCTGCTCGCCTATCACCTGACCGAATCCGGCCAGAGCGAGGGCGCCGCCAGCTTTTGGCTCAAGGCCGGCAAACAGGCGGCCAAGAGTGGCGCCAATCTGGAGGCGATCGGCCATCTGCGCCGCGGCCTCAGCGTCGTTCAGGCCAACGCGCGCATGCAGGGCGCGGACGAGATGGAGCTCGAGCTGCGGATCGCGCTCGGCAACGCGCTGATTGCCGCCAAAGGCTATGCGGTGCAGGAAGTCGAGGAAAACTACATCCGTGCGCTCGAGCTGGGTCGGCAGCTCGAGGACGACGAAAAGGCCTTTGCTGCGACCCGCGGGCTCTGGGTGTGCCATTTCATCCGTGCCGATCTCACGCGCGCGCACGATCTCAGCGTCGAGCTGATGAAGTTCGCCAAGCGCGCGCGGCTGAACGAGCGAGCGCAGCCGGCACAGCAGACCGGCTATCTGATCGAGGCTCACCGCGCGATCGCGATGACCATGCTCTATCGCGGCCGCTTCGCCGCCTCGCAGCATCATCTGCATCGCTGCATCAATCTCTACAGCCCCGATCTGCATTCCGATCTGATCGAGCGGCACGGCACCGATCCCGGCGTCGTTTCGCTGTCCTATCTCGGCTACCTCCTGTGGTTCCTCGGCCGGCCCGACGCGGCGCGCCAGCACAGCGAGCAGGCGATCGCGAATGCGGAGAAGATCCGTCACCCCTTCACCCTCGCCTTCGCACTCGTATTCGGCGCGTATCTTTGCCAGCATTTGCGCGACGTCGAGGGCACGCGCGACCATGCCAACCGCGCCATGATCATTGCTACCGAGCACAATTTCCTGCACTGGAAGCAGCAGGCGGCGATCCTGCGCGGCTGGGCGCTGACGCAGCTTGGCGAGGCCGACGAAGGTCTCAGCCAGATGCGCTTCGGCCTCGACGAATACGAGGCGATGGATTCCTGGCTCGCCGGATGCTGGTTCCGCTGTCTGCTGGCGGAGGCCTATGCCAAGATTGGGATGCGCGATGCCGCCTTGCGCGCGCTCGATGGTGCGCTCGCGACGGCGAAACGGACCGGCGATCACTCCTACCTTGCCGAGGTCTATCGCCTGCAAGGCGAGATCACGCTGTCGGCTCACGACCCGGCCTCGGTACAGGAGGCCGAGGACCTGTTCGGCCTGTCGTTGGAGATCGCACGCAAGCAGGGTGCGCTGTCCTGGGAGCTTCGCACCGCCGTCAGTCTCGCGCGCCTGTCGCATGAAGCCGGCAAACGCGAGCACGCAAGTCTCCTGCTGGTGCCGATCGTGAACAAGTTCAGCGAGGGCTTCTACACCCCGGACCTGAAGAAGGCGATGCAGCTCGTCAACGAGCTCGGGGCGGGCGCGCCCATTCGCGAGCAGGCCGATCTGTGACATGAGCGATCTTGTCGCCGAGCGTGCCCGCTATGTGGAGTTGATTGCCAGGCGCGAGCGGATTTCCTCAAAGCGCCTGCTCGACGCGCTTGCCGCCGTTCCGCGAGAGGAGTTTTTGCCGAGGGGACCCTGGCGCATCAAGAGCGAGGCGGCGCGCAGCTATCGGCTGACGCCCAACGCAGATCCCGTTCATCTCTACGACAACGTACTGGTCGCGATCGACGCGCGCCGCAGGCTCGACACCGGCCTGCCGAGCCTGTGGGCGCATTTCATCGACATGCTCGACATCGGGGAGAAGGACCGTGTCGTGCAGATCGGCTGCGGACTGGGTTATTTCTCGGCCGTGCTGTCGATGATGGTCGGTCCAAAGGGCAGCGTACATGCGATCGAATGCGACGAGCGTCTCGCGGTGCGAGCGGCGAACTGCTTGCGCGGCTATGGTAACGTCAGGGTCGTCAACGGCGACGGATGCAAGGAGGTCGGCAAGCCGGCCGACGTGATCATCGTGCATGCCGGCTTCCCGCACCCGCACCCACTCTGGCTTGAGGCGCTCCGTCCGCGCGGCCGCCTCCTGGTGCCGCTGACCCAGCGCGACCGCGAAGGTGCCGCCCTCAAGATCACGCGGAGGGCTAACGGCTTCGAGGCAGAGGCGATCCAGCAGATCCGGATCTTTCCCGGTCACGGCCGCGGTGTGACCGCGCTCGACGACCGCGTCGCCGACTGGTGGCAGCGGGCCTCAGCCCTGGCACCGCTGCGCTTTCGCAGTCTCGCGCAGGGGCTGCCGTCGGATTAGGTTAATGCTTCATTTCATTTTACCTTGATTCCGTTTGTGAGTTTCCAGCGGCTCCCGCCGTCGCTATGAGTGCGGTCTGATCGCCATTCGAGCGCGTTCCATGCATTCCGTTGCACTGCTGACTGCCAGCTACGCCAAGGATATCGAACGCTTTTCGCTGCTCAGCGAGAGCATCGACACTTGGCTGACGGGATACACGCGGCATTATGTTCTCGTCAACGATGAGGACGTGTCGCTGTTCGCGCGGTTCGCCTCCGACAAGCGGGTCATCGTCCCGGCCTCGCGCTATCTGCCGAAATGGCTGTTCGCGCTGCCGCCGGCGCTCCAGTTCATGAGCAAGCGCCGCGTCTGGCTGTCGCTGCTGTCGTCACCGGTGCACGGCTGGCACATCCAGCAGATCCTGAAGATCGCCGGCGTCCTCAATGCGCCGGAGCAGCGCGTCTGCATCCTGGATTCGGATAATCTGTTCTTCCGCGAATTCGACGTCGGCCAGTATGCCGGCGCCGAGCAGACGCCGCTGTTCGTCACGCGCGAGGCGATCGGCGCCGATCACCCATTGCATGGCCTCTGGCTTCGCACCGTCGATCAGCTTCTCGGTATCAAGCAGCGCTCGTTCCCGGCGGACGATTATGTCGGCAACGCGCTGGTCTGGGACAAGGACACGGCTCGTGCGATGACCGACGCGATCAAGTCGGCGACGGGCTTGAGCTGGGCTCTGGCGCTGTGCCGGAAGAAAAAGTTCTCCGAATATCTGCTTTACGGCAACTTCGTCGCGACCTCGCCGGAACATCTGGCGAGACATCGGATCACCGAAGACAGCCTCGCAGTCTCGCACTGGGACGATACGCCCCTCGACCGCCCGGCCATCGAAGCGATGATGCGCACGGCCTCGCCCGAGCAGGTCGCGCTATGCATCCAGTCCTATTCGTCGACCTCGATCGACGACATCCGCGACGTGTTCCGTCTCTCCTCGCGCGATCGCCGAAGCCCGAGCCTGTCGCCCGAAGACATGGGAGACGCGGCCGCGTTCGAAGTGCCCAAGACGCGCTAAAGCATGATCCGGAAAAGTGCGAAGCGGTTTTCCGGAAAGATCATGCGTAAACAACAAGCTAAAGCGCGATGACGATTCATCCAAATCTCATCGCGCTTTAGTCTTCAAACGTCTTTGGTGAACTTGCTGATGACGTCCATGAACGGCTTCGGCTTGAACTCGCCGTCGAGCGGCAGCGGACGGTTCGGCTGCTTGTCCGCGCGGGCGAAGGTGCCGTTGATCCAGCTGTAACGGTCCGAGAGGCCCCAGGTCAGGATCGAGCGCACCGGGCCGCTCGCGGAGACGGCGGTGAGCAGGTCGTCGACGCGCTTGGCCACGACGGCGTCGCGCTCCGCAGGACTTCCCGTCAGCTTCTGGTCGTCGACGTCGAGCTCGGTGATGAGCACATCGAGGCCCCAGGAGCGCAGCTCGGTGACGAATTCGGCGAGCCCGTGCGTGTCGATCTCGAGCTCGGCGTGCAGATGCGATTGCAGCCCAACCGCGTGGAGCGGAACGCCCTGATCGAGCAGGTCCATGATGAGATTGCGATAGGCCGCCCGCTTGGCGACGAACGAGTCTTTCGCCGACTCGATGTCATATTCATTGATCGCGAGCTTGACGAAGGGGTCGGCCGCGGCCGCCGTACGGAACGCCAGGGGAATCCAGCGGTCGCCGAGATGCTGCGTCCAGAACGTGTCGCGCCTGTCTTTCGGGCTGCGGGGGTTATCCGGGATCGGCTCGTTGACGACGTCCCACGACGTCAGCTTGTCCTTGTAGTAGGAGACGACGGTACCGATGTGGTCGAGATAGGCCCGCTCGACGCCCTTGGTGTCCTTGATCCGCTTGGTCCAGTCCGGAATGTCGTGATACCAGGCCAGCGCGTGGCCGCGCATCGTCAGATCGTTGTCTCGCGCGAAATCCAGGATCGCGTCGGCGCGCTCGAAGGCGAACGTGTGGGCGTCCGGCCGCAGCATCGGCCATTTCAGCTCGAGCACCGGCACCACCTGCGTGCAATAGGTGCTGATGGCGTCACCGAGCCGCGGGTCGGCTTGCAGGTCCCAGAGCGTCGCCGCAGCGCCGAAGCCGGGACGGCGCTGGGCGCGTTTGGACGCCGGCACCGCGGACGCCGATGCGCCCGCCGCGAGGGCTGCGGCGCCGCCGAGGAGAAATTCGCGTCTGTCGAGCCTGGTCACCGCAGTCCTCATCGATCCAAGACGGCATCGTACCAAGCGGCGCCTTGCGACGCCTGGGTTTTGGCTCGTTGGGTTAACCTTGCAGTCGCAAGTCATGTTTCTTTCGATCGCCAAACCTTTCCGCTCGAGGAAGGGCAAATTTAACGCTAACGCGCGAAAGCGGCGTCAAAGCCGCATTCGCCGCCCGATCTGGAGACTTATGTGACACTCTTGCGCGATGCTGCGGCGCAGTTCGTTCGCCAAGGCCCCATCGATTAACAGCCGTCATAATCGCAAGACCGCTGCCGGTCCCGTGCTCGCATGCTGAACCGCCATTTCTCGATTTATCTCGTGGCCTACATCATGCCGGCGGCCGTGGGCTTTTTCGCGGTCACGGCCTATACGCGGCTCCTGAGCCCGGCTGAGTACGGCGTCTATGTCGTCGGTATCAGCCTTGCGGGCATTCTGGGCGCGATCTTCTTCGCCTGGATCAAGCTGTCGGTGTCGCGCTATCAGGCGATGTCGGCGGAGGTCGATTTTCGCGGCACGGCGATGGTCGCCTTCGCCCTCACGGTCGCGGTGCTCTGTGCCACCACACCGCTGGTCCTGCTGTTTCGCAGCGACATCAGTGTCGAGCTGCTGCTCGCCAGCATGTTCGTCGCGATCATGGCCAATGCGGTCGATGTCGGCCAGGAGTTCGAGCGCGCCAAATTGCGTCCCTACCGCTTCGCGGCGATCGCGATCGTGCGCAGCGTCTCCAGCGTCGGCTTCGGCCTCGTCGGCATCTGGCTCGGCTGGGGCGGATTGGGGCTGCTCGCGGCGTTCGGTCTGGGGTCGCTCGCCGGCATCGTCCTGAACCTCGCAGGCGACCGCAGCAGGATCGCGCGCTTCCAGCGCAGCCAGTTCATGCAGCTGGCCCGCTACGGTCTGCCGCTGACGTTGGCAGGATTGTCCGTTGCCGTCTATTCGGCCTGCGACCGGCTCATCGTCGCCTATTTGCTCGGCAAGGACGCTGCCGGCATCTTCGGCGTTGCCGCCGATCTGCCGCGCCAGTTCATGGTGATGATCGCATCCAGCGTCGCCGCGGCGACCGTGCCGCTGGTGTTCCGGTCATTGTCCGAGAATAGCAGCGAGACGACGCGGGAGCGGCTGACCGAAAGCCTCGAGCTCCTGCTAGCCGTCGTGGCACCCGTCGCGATATGGCTCGCGCTTGCGGCGGACCAGGTCGCCGGTACGCTCGTCGGCATCGACTTCCGCGCCGGCGTCTCGGCGCTGCTGCCGACCCTGGTGCTTGCGCGGCTTTTCGGCATCGCCAATCAGTTCTACGTGCAGATCAGCTTCCAGCTTGCCGAGCGCCCCTTCATGCTGGCGGCGCAATCCTTTCTCACGCTGGTGGTCAGCGTGATCCTGATGTTCGCGCTGATCGCTCCTTACGGCCTTTACGGCGCGGCGCTGGCGACGCTGGCGACCGAGGCGATCGGCTTCCTCGTTGCCGTCGTCCTGATGCATCGGGCCCACCCGGTCCCGTTCGAGCTCAATCGCCTCGCCGGCATTGCCCTCTCCGCAGCGGTGATGGCAGCCGCGATTCTGGTTGCGCGCTCGCAAACTGGCGGCACCGGCCTCGTGTCGCTGATCATCGTGAGCCTTGCCGGCGGCTTTGCTTATGCGGTTGCGGTCTGGCTGCTGAACGTTGCGAACGTGCGAACGTTGTCGCTGCGATTTCTCCGCACGTTCAACCGCAAGGCGCTGGGCGTTTAGTTGCGCGCCGGTGGGCGTCGCCGTCACGACGCACCCCCCGCCAGCTAACCGGACATTCTGCCGCAGCGATCGGGGCCAGCTTCACGCCAGCTTCGACCGGAGGCCGCCTTCCGCCTGTGGCAGCCGTCGTATATGAGTGATTTGTCGCGGGAACATGCCGAATCTCGCCACAGACGGAACGTAAGGCGGCTGCGACTTCTTAATGCAATGATTCCAATCTGGCACGTGATCGGCACAGGCGGACTGGCATTTCGACCGAGGATGGCATGAAAAACCGACCGACGAGGGCGCAATCCACCGTGGCGATGCGGATTTGGAGGCCTTCCGGACTCGTGGCGCTGGCCGCGGTCGTCGCATTGACGGCGGCGGCCCCGGCGACCGCCGCCAAGCAGCCGCGTCAGGTGACCGAGGCGGTGGCGCCGCGTGTGGCCGGCGAGCCGATCATGGCGATCGTGTCGATCAAGAGCCAGCAGGTCACTTTCTATGATGCCGAGGGCTGGATCCTGCGCGCGCCGGTGTCGACCGGCACCACGGGCCGCGAGACGCCGGCCGGCGTGTTCGCCATCATCGAGAAGGACAAGGACCACCGCTCGACCATGTATGACGATGCCTGGATGCCGAACATGCAGCGCATCACCTGGAACGGAATCGCGCTGCATGGCGGGCCGCTGCCCGGTTATGCCGCTTCGCACGGCTGCGTGCGCATGCCGTTCGGCTTTGCCGAGAACCTGTTCGACAAGACCTATATCGGAATGCGGGTGATCATCTCGCCGTATGACACGGTCCCGACCGACTTCTCTCACCCCTCGCTGTTCGTGCCGAAGCCGGAGGCGATCGCGGCGGCGCCCAGCCGGGCCGACAAGCTCTCCGCCGAGGCCGACGAGGCCACAAGGGTGGCCGACGAGGCCAAGAAGGCTGCTTCCGCTGCCGCGAAGGAAGCTGCCTCGCTCCCTGCCGCGCTGCGCAAGCTGGAACAGCAGAAGGCCCGCGCAGATGCCGAGCTCGCCTTCGCCGACAAGACGCTCGTGAACGCCAAAACCGATCAGGCACGCGCCAAGGCCGAGGAGTTGAAGCAAAAGGCGGTGGCCAAGGCTGCCGACGCGGCAACGCAGCTCGACGCCGCCAGGGCCGCCGCGCAGCCGAAGCGCGATGCAGCGGCCGCCACCAAGGAAGCCGCGAAGGCGGCCGCGGCCAGGAAGGCCGACGCCGTCAAGGCGGCGACCGATGCAAAGCTCGCGAGTGAGCCGGTCTCGGTCTACATCAGCCGTGCGACGCAGAAGCTCTACGTGCGGCGGAACACGCACAAGCCGGCGCCAGACGGCGGCGGCGAGGTGTTCGACACCAGCATCGAGGTTCCCGTCACGATCCGCAATCCCGACCAGCCGCTCGGCACGCACATCTTCACGGCGATGGCGAAGACCGATTCGGGCCTGCGCTGGAGCGTGGTCACGATCGACAACGGCGACGACGCCCGCAATGCGCTCGACCGCATCACCATCCCGCAGGACGTATGGGATCGCATCGGGCCGACCGCATTGCCGCGCTCCTCGATCATCATCTCCGATGAGCCGCTGAGCAGCGAGACCAATTACCGGACAGAGTTCGTCGCGGTGCTGAGCAACGAGCCGCAGGGCGGCTTCATCACGCGCAAGCCGACCGCGCCTGCCATGATCGCCAGCGATGACGGCTGGGACAACGGCGGCAACGGCTTCGGCTTCTTCTTCCAGCAGCGTGATCCCTACGTCCAGCCGGTCAATCCGCGCCCGCGCAGCCAGTACCAGTATTATCAGCCGGCGCAGCCGATGCAGCGGGGCTTTTGGTAAAGGAAGTGCTGCGTCGGCCGGCTCCGAAAGCGTCTACGTCACCGCGCAGGCCCTCGCGGCGGATACCGTCCTGAGCGGGATGTAGCTGGGAGCCGGGGCCAGTGCTTCACGGCGCGGGCTGACCCGGATTGCGCTGCGCTTCATCCGGCTACAAACTCTGGTGCAAACTCCGGCGTTCCCGGACGACTCACGGCATGAAAACCACATTGCTCAGACCCGAAAACTACACCCGCTCGCCCTGGAAGAACGGCGGCGGCATCTTCACCGACATCGCGGACGCTCATCGCGCCGATGCACGCGAGAAGAGCTGGGACAGCCTGCTCTGGCGCTTTGCGTCGACGCCGATCGTGGCGCCGGGTCCCTTCTCCCATATGCCCGGCATCGATCGCTTGCAGATGGTCGTCGATGGGCGCGGGCTGGTGCTGAAGGCCCCCGGGCAGGAATTCGACGAACGTGAACCTTTTACGACCGTGCGCTTCACCGGCGAGCTCGAGATCGTGACCGAGCTCGAGGCCGGGCCCGTCGAGGTTGTGAACCTCATGGCGCGGCGCGGTGCGGCGGAGATCGCTCTCATCGCGCTTAGGGAGCCCGGCGACCGGCGGCTCGCCGCCGGCACGCATCTGGTCTACGCACCCCGGGGCGAATGCCGCATCAGTCTCGACAATGAGAATATTGCGATTCCCCACAACGGCACGCTGAAAGTCGAGCTGCTCGGGCCATCGCAGCTCGCGCTCGTCTCGGGTCTGGCGGTGCTGGGGTCGATCCGGCTCCTCGGTTAGCGCCGGTCGCTGCGCACAATCCGTGCGACTGGCTAGGTTGACGCCGCCCGGCCGGAGCACGATATCTGCTTCCCCAAAGACCGCAGCCCGAGGGGCAGGATATGAACGCACCAGACAACCATGTCCCCGCGCAGGCCGACGGCGTCGTCGACTGGCTGACCACCGGCACGCGCGATGAGCGCTTCATCGACAACATCTTCGCGCAGATGTGTATCCGTCTCCAGCAGGCGGGCATTCCGGTGAAGCGCGCGACGCTTCACATCCTGATCAATCACCCGCAGTGGCTGGGGGCCCGCATGATGTGGTCCGACGGGATGCGCGAGGCGGAGATTGCGCTGGTCGACTATGACGTTCGCGAGCGGTCCGAATATATCGGAAGCGCCGCCAACGAGATCCATGACGGCGCCGCCGAGGTGCGCGAGCGGCTCGAGCAGGATTCTTCGCTCAGCCGCAAGCACGCCCTCTATGACGAGATGCGGGCCAAGGGCCTCACCGACTATGTCGCCTGGCCGCTCTACCATACGCTCGGCAAGCGGCACATCGTCACTTTCGCGACCGATCGGCCCGGCGGGTTCGACGATGCGCATGTCGCCGGCCTGAAGAAGCTGTTGCCGGTGCTGGCGCTGGTCAGCGAAATCCGCGTCAAGAACCGCCTGGCGCGCACGCTGCTGGAGACCTATGTCGGCTCCCATGCCGGCGAGTTGATCCTGGCCGGCGCCACGAGGCGCGGCAGCGGCACGACGGTGCGCGCTGCGATCATGATCTGCGACCTCAGGGATTTCACCAAGATCTCCGACAACTGGCCGCGCGACGACGTGATCGACCTGCTCAACGACTATTTCGACGCAATGTCGGAGCCGATTGCGCGGCACGGCGGCGAGATCCTCAAGTTCATCGGCGACGGACTGCTCGCCATCTTTCCGCTTCATACGCCCAACGCCTGCGCCAATCTGCTCCATGCCGTGGCCGAGGCCCAGCAGGCCATGGCCGCGCTGAACGAACGGAACAGCGCAACCGGCCGCGCGCCGCTGAACTACGGCATCGGCGTCCATGTCGGTGACGTCATGTACGGCAACATCGGATCGGCCAGCCGGCTCGATTTCACCGTGATCGGCCCGGCCGTCAACATGGCCTCCCGCCTCGAGGCGCTGACCAAGAAGCTCGGCAGGAACGTGCTGCTGTCACGCGATTTCGCCGAGCTCGTGGAGAAGGAGTTTCAGCTCGAGCATGTCGGCAGGCACGAGGTGCGCGGCTTCAGCGATCCGATCGAGCTGTTTGCGTATCAGGGCTAAGCGACCTTCCGCCCGCGGCCATTTGCGGTTCGTTCCCGTCGTGCCGGCGCCCGGCGCGTTCATCTGGCCGCCCGGCTTTGCCTCGTGTCGTTATCCCCGAGGGCGCTCCGCAAACACGGGTGACGGCCATCGTTGCTGGCAAGATGAAGCCTCGCTCAAGGGAGCAACGTCAAGCGCCGCCAATGGCCCGCGCAATGGTGCCACTCCCGCCGCAGGTGGCGCAGGGGACACCGTCGATGCGACCCTTGCCATGACAGTCGGGACAGACGTCTTCGCCGGTGCCCATGGTTCCGGGCGGGGCTTCATCGCCAGGATTGAGCGTTGGCTGGATCCCGGTCCTTGAGTCCTGCGCGTTGGTCCTGGTCGTCTGCGTCTTGGTCATCTGCGCCTCCTCGAAAAGAGCGCAACGCACCTTGCCGCAGGAAGTGCCAATCGGAGCTCGCAGCGCTGCAGTCGGCGGAACCGCTCTGCCTGCTCCGCCTATGTCTCGACCGCCCCCGTGCCGGGCTGCCGCTGCTTGCTCTGCGGCCTCTCGTCACCGACGAACTGTCGTGAACAAATCGTCACGACCTCGGACTTCGCCGACGTGACGATGCAGTCCTGCCTGATGGGCGCACCGCAGCTCGCCGCATGGATGGCGCAGCATCCGGCCGAACGTCCGGCTGCATGGCGCTGTACGATCGGCGGGCAGGGCGGGGGCAGAGGAATTTAGGCTGCGAGCTTGGGATGCGGCGACGGCATGCGGGTTGGCAGCACTGTTGCCAGCGCCGGGTTGTGCGTCTAGGTTTTGCGCCAAGCTACGCCCAAACGGTCCTTGGCCGCACGTTCATGCCGAAATTCCTACGCATCGGGGTCCATCAGTCGAACGTCTCCGGGTACACGTCGAAGGCGTGGTGCGTCAGGCGTGTTGGCTCGGCAGTCTTCCTGAAGTGGGGCGCCGTGGAGGTGCATGGCGCCGGCGATGGGCGCAAGGTCTATTGGTCGCGTCTGCCGCAGGAGAAGACGGTTCGTTGCGGCACTGCGCAGCGCGCGCAGGACTATACGAAGGCCGCGATCGCGCGGCGCCGCAATCATCGCTATGAGCCGCTGACCGGACCGATCGCGAACCGTCGCCCGTCCGCCGCACGCAGCGCCGAGCTCAAGCAGGCGCTCGCCACCATCCTGATCGTCGACATCGTCGGCTCCACCGCGAAGGCGGCGAAGCTCGGCGATGCGCGCTGGACCAAGGTCATGGGCCATTACTATGCTGCCGTCCGCAAGGAGTTGAAGACGTGCCGCGGCAAGGAGGTCGTGACCACCGGCGACGGCGTGCTGGCGACGTTCAGGAAACCGGCCGCCGGCATCGCTTGCGCGACCGCGATCCAGAAAGCCGTGCGCACGCTCGGCCTCGAGATCCGGGTCGGCCTGCACGCCGGCGAATACACCATCAGCGGCGGCGAAATGGTCGGCCTCGCCTTCCACATCGGCACCCGCGTCGCGGCGAAGGCGCGGGCAGGGGAGGTGCTGGTGTCGAGTGCGGTGAAGGAGCTGATGACGGCGCAGGCGGCGGCGAGCCTGAAGGATCACGGCTTGCACCGGCTGAAGGGCGTGCCGGAAAGATGGAGGCTGTGGCGGGTGGAGGGGTGAGACGGCGTGCGGCAGCCTGCAGCGCCTTCAGCTTTCGAAAGGGCGCGGCATGGATGATGCCGCAGGCGTTGGGTGGCATTGGCATTACGCTCCGACGCGACCCGGTGGAAGCGCGGCTTGCGCATCGCCCGCTCGCTGATCGGCAGCTACGTCACCTCGCTCGACATGGCCGGGTGCTCGCTCACGTTGAGCCTGCTTGATCGTACGAATTCGTCTGCGAAGCGAGGCCCCTGGTGGGATGGCCGCTCGCTGACGAGGCGCTTCTGGTCGCCGGCCCAGCCGAACTCGCGCAGTCCTCGGCGGAACGCCTCCAGGGTGCGCCAGCTAACGGTGCCCCAGGCGTTCCCCTCGGCGCGCACACTCACCGGCAGTGCAATGGCCAGCTGCGGCCTGGGTTTGCTCTTGATCAAGTTCAGTAGCGTCGCCGCCATGATCATCGTCAGGACACCACCAGCGCTGAGCGTGATCTGCATCGCAAGCCCCGCCGATATGTCGAGCAGCGCCAGGAGGCTAGCGAGCGTAAGCAGGACACCGAGGCAGAAGATTGGCAAAGAGTGCCTGCCACAGAGGATGGCGCCGCGCATTACCGCAGTCGTCAATGCTCGTCGATTGGGCGGCACCAACCATACCGCCACAACCGCTAGGGCCAAGAAATGCAACAGACGCAACGGATCGAGATTCGATTTGTCCATCTGGTAGGCCAACTTCGTCAGCCCCTGCGGGATCAATGCTTCCAGCGGCTTGATTCTCCAGCTCAATACGATGACGAGGCTGAAGACCAGATAGAGAACGGCAGGCACGAGCGCCAAAGGTGACGTTAGCCAGGGGCGCACTCTTCCGCCCGCGATTATCACCCACGCGCCGAGGACCACCAGCAGCTGCCAGGCCAGTGGATTGAAAGCCCAGTGGCCGTTTGGCCACGCCGGCAAGGACCAGCCGAACATATGCACCAGTGTATAAAGCGCCAGCGAGGCGCCGAGCGTCACGTTGGGCAGTCGGAGCAGCAACCACAGCAACGGCGCGAACAAGAGGTGGAGGAGCACGAAGATCGGCAACACATCGGTATTGGCTGGGCGGTATTGCAGAATCGCCGCGTGCGCGAGCGTTGCGCCCGGCTGATCCAACAGAATGCGCGTATTGCTCTCGTCGGCAAGGCGTTCCACGCCGGCGATGTGGACTAGGGTCGCGCAGGCGAGCGTGAGCAGCAGAAACGCGACATAGATGTCCCAGCTTCGCCGCAGCGTCCGGCGGATCACGCTGCTCCATCCCTCGCGGCCCCATACCTTACCGTAGGCCAGTGCGCAGGTGACCCCTGAGACGAACATGAACACTTCCGCGGCATCGCTGAAGCCGTAGTTCCGCAGCGTCAGCCAGCTTCCAATGTTATTGGGGACATGATCAAGAAAGATGCACCAGAGCGCGATGCCGCGGCAGGCATCAATGCGCACGTCGCGGCCGTTGGCTTTCAGCTCCGACGCCACGTCCGCGGATGGCTTCAGGGTGGCGGTTCGATCATGCATTGGCTTGCCTCGTCCAGCGTGCGCGCACGCTCAAAGAGGAACGATCGAGACGGATCGAACTTGAAAAAAAAAGCGCGGCCCTGCGGGTCGTGACAGCGCCGCAGTTCAAGGTTGCTTCACATCGACCTGGCAACGACAGCAATTGCGACAATGATCATATGGCCGCGCTGGGTAGAACGCTGGTGGGAGGACCGACTGTCGACATCATCTTTCAAGTGGCACAGACTGTAAATCGGCCGGAGGTCGGTACAGAGAGGTGCCTAGGTCCTATGACCAAGGTACTATCCCGAACGCGGTATTGAGACCGCATGATGAGCAATTTGTCGCTCGCGTGGACGGAGGGGCTAAGCGAGTTCCGCGCTCCATGCAGCGCGCGCTCCTTACGACTGCATGCCGTTGCAATCATACCACACCGCAGCGCTCGGCTCCTACTCTGAGTGCCTGACGGCGAACCGCTGGACCAGAGATAGAAGATGGACGGTTTCGAAGGTGGGTGTATGATTTTTCATTGATCTCCGGGCGGTCAGAGGACGGAGAGCATTTTTATGAAAGTGCTTGTTGTTGACGATCACACATTGATTCGCGAGGCGTTGCACGCTGTCCTCAAGCAATTGAAGCGAGAAGCCGTGATATTCGAAGCTTCGAGCAGCCGAGAGGCCATGCACATCGTCGAGGAGCATCCCGATATCAGCCTCATTTTGCTTGACATCAATCTACCTGACCGCGACGGCTTCTCTGTCCTCTGCGAACTGCGCCATCGCTATGCGACCATTGCTATCATCATTCTCTCGTCCTCCGATGATCACGATACGGTCAGGCGCGCTTTCAAGCTTGGCGCGCTGGGTTTCATCCCCAAAACCACGGAACGTGAGGTGATGCTCAACGCTATTGAGTTGGTGTTTTCCGGCGGAGTTTACATTCCCTCGGAGATTCTGGAGGAAACAGCGGACCCGCGGTTTGCAGACAAGCCATTGGCTCGCGGCTCGCTCAAAGGGCTCGGATTGACCGATCGTCAGATCGACGTACTTGCGCTGCTGATGAAGGGGAAAACCAACAAGGTCATTGCCAGGACGCTCAATATGGCAGTGCCGACAGTGAAGAATCACATCACGGTCGTTCTCAAGGCGCTCGGCGTAGCGACGCGCACCGAGGCCGTCATTAAGGTCGGAAAAATGGGCTGGGAGGTGCCGCCGAAATCTGATTCATGAAACTGCCCCGGTGCCTCTCCCACCATCGTGATCCCTAAGGAGCTCATGCATGACAGCACGGAGCCGCATCGGATCGACGGGCTTGTGCAGCAAAATGTACCCTCTGTCCCTGGCGTCCCGCAGAGGTTCAGCTGCGGTATCGCCGCTGACGAGAATGGCGGGAATTGGCGAGCCAAACGCCGCATTGACTTGTTCGATTGCCCGGATCCCGGTCCTGCCGCTTGCGAGATGATAGTCCGAGATTATGAGATCGGGACGCTGTTCGCGCTCGGCAAGTCGGACAAGTGCAGCTTCGTCGGATCCGGCGGCAAGTACCGAGTATCCCCATTTGCTGAGCAATCCGCCCGTTCCCTCCTGCACGATCGGAGTATCGGCAATAACAAGAATTGCCTTGCCGTCGACCGCCAAGGCGCCGGCGTGGGGTAAGACGGCGGGCGCCGCGGACCTGATGCATTGATCGACTTTCGGAACCAGGATCGCAAATCGCGAACCTCGGCCCACAGTCGAAACCAGGTCGATTTGATGGTCGAGAAGCAGACGAAGCCTGTCGACGATGGCCAGACCGAGGCCCAGTCCGCCGGACCGGTTCTGTTCTGAGGTGGGAACTTGAAAAAACTCGCGAAAGATATTCTGCTTTTGATCCTCGGGAATGCCAGGACCGGTATCGCATACTTCGATACGCAACATTTCACCGCGCCGACGACATCCGACGAGGATCCCGCCCTGCAACGTGTAGCGCACCGCATTTGACACAAGATTCAGCATGATGCGTTCGAGCAGCATCGCGTCGCTTCGCACCCAGGCGTCACTTGGCCTGACGCGTAGCCGCAGCCCCTTTTTTTGCGTGGCCTGGTCAAACGCAGTCTCGATTTTCTGCAACAAGCGCCCGATCGGGAATTCGGTGATTTTGGGGGTAAGCATCCCGGCATCCAGCCTGGAAATGTCCAGGAGCGAATTGAACATTTCATCCATTTCCTTGCGGGTTGCGTCGATCCGTTCGATCGTGTTTGTCCTTTCCTCCGGTTTGAGTGGCGTCCGCAGCTGGGCGACGAACAACCCCAACGCATGTAAGGGCTGCCGCAAATCATGGCTTGCCATGGCGAGAAAGCGCGATTTGGCTGCGTTGGCGAGCTCCAGTTCCTGCGTACGCTCGGCGACCTTCTGCTCGAGTTCGACATGCGCGCGGCGCAGGTTTCCTTCCGCTTTCTCGCGGACCTTAACATCCGCGCTCAGCAGCAGGCTTGGAACGGTAATACTGATCAAGAACATCAACACGAGCAGGAATGACGCGTTGGGATCCGAAATCGCGAAGGGGCCGCCGCCCGCGTGCGTTCCCCAAATCGTGATGCCCGCAAGCACGAGAGCGACCGTTGCGGTATCGCGTGGACCGCGACGAAGCGCCGCCCATAGCATGGGCAGGATGGCCAGAAAGCCGAGTGGATCTCGGCCGGGCGTCTGCTCGATCAGGGGGCTGAAAGCAATGAGGCCGACAGCCGCTGCTGTCGCGAGGACCCCTGCCGTCTCGACAAGATCGTGCCAGTTGGAGGCTTGATGGTGGTTTGATGCCCACAGCACGGTTACGGGGGCAATGACTAGTGCGCCGGTCACGTCGCCCAGCCACCAGGTGATCCACGCGTCCGCAAAATTCTTTGGCTCGATGTATCCGAAGAGTGCCAGGCTGGTCAGTCCAATGCTGGCGCTGATCGGTGTCGCGATCACGACGCAGATCAGGGTAAACTTTGCGACAGAATTTGGTGTCGAAAACGTTTCACACCCGCCCGACCACCGATTAATGAGATACGCGCCGGCAATCGCCTCGAGAGAGTTACCGGTCGCAATCGCAATTGCGGTGGCAACGGAGCCTGCCGTCGTCGCATTGGCGATCATCGCCGCGGCAAAAATTGCGGGCCAGGTTCGATATCCCCGCAACAGCACTGCCGCCAGCGCGACACCTGTCGGCGGCCAAATTGGTGTTGCGCTGGGATGAATAGAGGCGAGGGCGAGGCCAGCCTTTGCCGAGGCGAAATAGATCAGTCCAATCACGACCAGACCACCGACGTAGCTGACGCCGCGGTATGAATCCATGTCGGGTGATCGTCGATCGGACATCGTCGGCGCCGGGACTAGGCAATTGGGTCGTTCACCATGACTGAATTTTGAAATCTTGGTCGAAGATCAAAGATCGCTAGCCCGATATGGCAGACGCCTTCAGATCGAATTGATCACCGCAGTCTGCTTTGCGGACTAACGAGACGAACCGTGCGTTCGAGGAGCATCTGGCCGACTTGCGTCAATCCCTCCTCTCAGCTCGCGGGAGACGACAGGCCGCCGTTGCGCACCGGAGGAATTCGCGGCGTCTCGTGTTCACCCGACTTGTCGAGGGAGGCATCGTACGACGAAGATAGGCTCTCCGAAAGGCTGGATTTGAACTCGGACAAAGCCGCTGTGTGCGACAAAGGCCTATCTCTCGTTGGAGTCTCCCGGCTAAACCACCTGCACGATAGGTTGCCGTGGCGGACGAGACAGAGCACGGTTGTCGGACATGCTGGTGGTGTCAAGGCGCTGGCTTACTCTCCCGATAGTCGCTACGCGGCAGCCAAATCTTGAATGGGAATGGCGTGAAGGCGGGCGAGTAAAACAAGTTCAGGTCGTACCTCCGTGAAGAACGTGACGACCCGTCTCGCGTAGGGCGACAATCGCGAATTGAGCCCTTCTCTTGTCGTGCAGCTCTCAAGTCTCTGAATAAGGTCACACGGATGGCTAACGAACCAAGAAAGGTCGGCCGCCACTTCGTCCATGATGGTCTTCATCGCTGCGTCATAAGCCAACATGGTGCGCACGCCATGGCTGAGCATCACGTCGAACGACCCGCTATCAAGATTCAACAAGGCAGCAGACGGCACCTCCGACCCTTGACGCGTCCTGGTTCGTTCACTAGGATAAAATTCGATAAATAATTGTTATTGTTGGATAAATTTGGAAAATGGCGAGCGACAATATAGCTGGCGTATCGGGTAGCATCCTAAAAAAGCTCTACCTGTTTCCTGGCATGGTTATCCAGTGGACCATGTACGTTTCGGTCGGATCGAAATCATACAGCCAGACGCAACAACAAACACGGTTAGCTCGCAGCCCCTTCATGACATTCGCTTACTCTTCGATGTTTTGGTTAGCTTTGGCTGCGTTTTTGCTGGGTGCTTTTGAACGGTAAAGAAGAGTCGCATTTGCGCAGCATCATCCTCTGAGGGGGCGGCGGATACATGGATCAAAGCCGAATATTCAAATTGCTAAAGAAGAAATTCACAAAGCAGCCCACTCAAAAAGACGAAATTACGCGCCAGCTCGAAAGAGAGAGAGGTCTCCGAGTTCAGCTCATGCGAATCGGAGTGCCCGCACAACTCTCTTTTTTTGCAGTAGGTTTAGCTTACCCCGACAGCAAGTACATGCTGATCGAATTCATTCCTTTAGTGCTGCTCATTCGATGGTTTGCGTTACAGAGCTTACGTGTCGCTCGGAATTCCGATGGTCGGGAAGAGAATTTCCTGGATGCCGCTGCCCGTGTCCCACGAAGAATTCGAAATGGCGTTACCGCCGACAGGATTCGCGTTATGTCGAGGACGAGATATCGCGGTGTCCGCTGGCCCTTCTCGGTTCTGATCCTCGAACAACGGTGGAAGGCGACCAACGGCCAATTCTTTCTCGTGATAGCACCTGATTTTCATTGGTGGTCGGGCGGATCTATTTGGTTCCCGTGGCACTGGAATTCTGGACGGAATGCTGAACTTCAATTCTCGCGGAGCACCACCGGGCGGCCAGATAGGGCGTTCTGTATCAAGCTTAGCTTTCCGGGAAGTCGAGAATGGAATCTGAGATTCAAGGATGAAAACGACCGAGAGCGAGCTTATCAAGCCCTTGCCTCGATCCGTGGCGGCAATAGGCCGCCGGAGAAGAGCTCCCGGAAATCAGCGGAGCCAGATGAGCCAAACAGAAAGTTCGATTACGAGAAGGCGAGAGTTGATACAAGGTCTCCAGAAAAGGCAATCGAGCAGAAGCGATGGCATGATGTTCTCCGAGTTTCTCCGGAGGCTTCTTCAGAGGAGATCACAGCCGCCTATCGCGACGCCATAAAGAAATGCCATCCGGACAAGGTGGCAAATCTCAGCGAGCTCATAAAGAAGGCCGCAGAAGATGAGGCGGTCAGAATAAACAAGGCATACGAGGAGGCACGAAGCTCACGCGGATTCTAAGAAGCGATTTCGGTTTTAGGTTGGTCAGCCGAAAGCTCGGCCGGTTTCCCGACATTGCAGCGAGAGCCAGATAGAGCGGGATATTGCAGCAATGTCGTACAACGAAGTCAGACTTCCCGCCGAATGGGAACCTCACGCCTGTTGTCTGATGGCTTGGGCCATACACCGGGAATGGGGGATGTACGCCGATGCTGTCAGGCGCGAACTCCACGAGGTTGTTGTTACCATCGCCGAATATGAAACGGTTTACCTGCTGACACCGTCCGACCAAACTCCGGAGGCCAAGCGCCAGTCATTTGGACCGAACGTGGAGATCCTATCGGCTCCCGTGGACGACATCTGGATGCGCGACATTGCGCCGACGTTTGCGGTGCGGGGTGATGCAGTCGTCGCTGTTGACTGGAATTTCAATTGCTGGGGCTCAACGCGCTCCGCACGCCCTGGAGATGCTCTCGCCGGCCCCTTGGCCGCAAGACTGGGGCTGGCGACCATACGTGCACAGTTTGTCGCAGAAGGAGGAGCGTTCGTGACCGACGGCGAGGGTACCGTTATCGTGACCAAGAGCTGCCTGCTGAACGAAAACCGAAACCCACGAATTGGTCGCAGTGCGCACGAGCAAATGGAGGAAATAGAGCGTGGGTTCTCCGCCGTCGGCGGGCGCAAGATCATATGGCTTGAGGGCGACGCCGATGAACCATTTACCAGTGGCCATGCCGACGGATACCTGCTCTTCACGTCGCCCGGAGCAATTCTGGTCGAAGCGCCCGATCCAGAGATGCCCACGCCCAGAAATCGGTCAAGAGATATCGACGTGCTTCGGAGCGAATCCGACAGTCGAGGTAGCGCGATGACTGTAAACTCGATCCTTCCGCCTCGCAGGCGGCACTGGCGGTTTCGTGGCCGCTCGTTTGCTCCGTCATACCTGAACGCTTACCTGGCGAACGGCGCAGCCATTACTGGGAAGTTCGGAGACCCAGAACGGGACGAGGCGGCGCACTCCGTGTTGCAGAGATCATTTCCAAGCCGAGACATCCGGATGCTGAGCATTGACCACATTGCTCTCGGTGGTGGTGGGATTCATTGTCTGACGCAGCCGATGCCAAGCACGTCACGGAAATAAATGCGGGAAGCAAAGAATGACGCCCACGCCGATCAAACATAAATTTCGGAATCACGAAATAAACCCTGCAACGAGGTGCCTTATCATTGGAACGTTCAATCCGGATACACCCAAGAATACCGCTGACTTCTTTTACGGAACGGGAAGAAACGATCTGTGGAGCCTGTTGCCAGCAGCCTTTGGAGTAGAGGGACATCTAAAGGGTAAAAATCGCAATCCGGAACGGCTGAGGTTCATGCGGGAAAGGGGCATCGACTTCGTCGATATCATTTCAGAGGTGATGGTAGACACTGATCGCGCCCATCATCGAAAAGACAGTTACATTGGCGGACGCGTCTCGGTCTGGCGGGATGTTACGGGACTGATGGACGAGCTACCAAACCTCGAGCGAGCGTGCTTCACGAGGAAGACCTTCAACGACGTTCCCGGAATTGAGGATCATGTCAAAAAAATTGCTTCGTATTGTGATGGAAACAACGCCCGAAACAAGAGAATCGTTTTCCGGTGTCTTGTTTCACCCTCGCGCCTGGCGCCTGGAAAGGACAAGCAGAAGGAATGGAGCGCCTTTTTCAGTGAGAGCGCGATAGTCTGAGTGTGACACGACGCAACGCTATGGGCGACTGGCGCGGTGAAATCCTTGGAGGCCGCACGGTTAACCTTGGATAGGTCGTTCAGCCCCGTCCACCGAGGCAGTCCGTTGAGTTCACTTACGTGAAAATGCCCGCTGCCTTTCACGATGCCTGAGGCGCGCTTCACCTGGCTCGGCGTCATGGGCGTCCTGTTAAGGGCCGCGAGCACCCTTACTTCTCTACGCCTTTCGCTGCAGGTTACGCGCGGGCAGTTTTCGGACATGCTTAGGATGCTTGAGGCGAAGCGCCTCAAGGAGCTTCATTTCACCGTTGAGGACGGACAATTGGACTTCATTGGTGGGCCCGGCAGATTTTCCGGTGCTTTCGTTCGATTCCGTTTGGGTTCGTCGCGCTTCGGTCGGAGCGTTTCTGGTGCGAAACTGGTGCGGTTCACAATCCCCGCCGAGTTTACGAAACCTGCACTTTTCTGGAATCCGTTACGATGTCGTAGCCCCTTCTCTCTGCGGGCAGAATGCCTTAGGAAGTGGCGGAGATGAGGGTGGACATGGCAAAGCAGACCGCGAAAAAGGAGGCTGGACTCAAGGGCGTATCGGCAGCCGAACGGGCACTCGCGGTATTGACCGCGTTCCGTCGCGGCGACGGTGCTTTGTCGCTGGCGGAGTTGGCCGAGCGGACCGGTCTCGTCAAGAGCACGATCCTGCGGCTTGCTTTGTCGCTGCAACAATACCGCCTGCTCGCGCGCTTGCCGGATGGATCTTATCGGCTCGACGCCGAGACGTTACGTCTTGGCACCGCGTATCAGCAGGCGTTTCGTCTGTCCGACCACGTCATGCCCGTGCTCGAGCAACTCGCGGCAAAAACCGGCGAGACGACATCCTTCTACGTTCGCAACGGCGATGAGCGGCTGTGTCTTTTCCGGGTGGAGAGCACCAACCGGATCCGGATGACCGTGCAGCCGGGGGATACTCGGCCGATGGACAAATCAGCCATCGCGCAAACGCTTCGTCGGTACGAGTCCGGACTACCCGGAGCTGACGACGAACTGCCGCTGTTCACCTCTGGCATCACCGATCCTCACGCCGCCGCCCTCGCCATGCCGGTGTTCGGTATCGGTGATTCCCTGATCGGAGCGCTCGCGATCTCCGGGCCGGTCAGCCGCCTCACCACGGCGCGGGCGGAGCAGATCAAGGGAGCGCTGGTGGAAGCGGCCACCAAGCTCACTTTGGCGTGCGGCGGAACGCTGTGGTCCGGCACCGCAAAGGGGACACGCAAGCGGTCCAACGCAACGGCATAAAACGAAACTCCATTTCATTTTTCTTGCCGAGTGCACTGCCGCGGGCTTATAAGCCTCCCCATAACAAATGATTGGGAGGACGAACGTCGTGGCCGCAGCAACGTTCACACGCAGGACGGTCCTTGCGGGCCTGGGCGCATCGCTCGTTCCGCGCGGAACGACCGCGCAGGCGGAGGACGTGCGCTGGTCGACCGGTTCAGAGAAGCCGCGGTTCGTTGCACCGGCCGGCGCCACGGATTGCCATTTCCACACCTACGACAAGTCCTATTCGGTCATGAAGGGCGCGACCCTGCTGCCGGAGGATGCGTTGCCTGACGATTATCGTGCCCTGCAGCGCCGGATCGGCACCACGCGAGGCGTGATCATCCAGCCGTCCACTTATGGTACCGACAACCGGCTGCAGATCGCTTCGCGGCAGGCGCTCGGCGCGGAGAATTTTCGCGCGATTGCCGTCGTTGCGGAGGACGTCTCCGACGCCGAACTGCGGCGGCTCGACGAGCAAGGTGTTCGCGGGGTTCGCTTCAACCTTGGCTTCCCGGGCGTGCTAACGGTGGAGTCTCTCAAGCCGCTCGCGCCAAGGCTCGCCGATCTCGGCTGGCACTGCCAGATCAACATGCGGCCCAAGCAGATCGAGGATCACGCCGATCTACTGGCCTCTCTGCCGGGGCGTCTCGTGTTCGATCATCTGGCGCAGGTCCCGCAACCGGCCGGCGTCGAGAGCGCGCCCTACAAGATCATCCGTGGCCTGCTCGACCGCGGCAAGACCTGGGTCAAGCTGTCCGGCCCCTACGTGTCGAGCAAGCAGGGCGTGCCTGATTACGCCGACGCAGGCGCCGTTGCGGCAGCCTACGTGAAAGCCGCACCGGAGCGGATGGTCTGGGGCAGCGACTGGCCGCATCCTTCCGAGCGGGACAGCAAGCCGGATGATGCGCGCCTGTTCGATCTCTTCGCCCAATGCGCAGGAAGCGACCTCGCGTTCAAGCGTATCCTCGTCGACAACCCTGCCGAGCTCTACGGCTTTCCGAAAGTCACGCCATGACATTCTTCAGCCCGCCGCGCCGGATCGAGACCAGCATTTTCACGCGCCTTCCGGACCAGTTCCGCAAGCCGCGCCGCACCGCCTGGGCCGATGCCAATCAGGGCGGACGCGAGATCGACTCGTTCCTCGAGGGACCTTCGTTCGATCGGCAGGGCCGGCTTTACGTCACCGACATTCCCTACGGACGCATCTTCCGCGTCAGCGAGGTGGGCGAGTGGGAGCTCGTCTCAGAATATGATGGATGGCCGAACGGACTGAAGATCCATCGCGACGGCCGCGTCTTCATCACCGACTACAAGCGCGGCATCATGCTGCTGGACCCCGCAACCGGCAAGGTGACGCCGTATCTCGAAACCGCTGCGAGCGAGAGCTTCAAGGGCGTCAACGACCTGGTCTTCGCGCCATCAGGAAATCTCTATTTCACTGATCAGGGCCAGACCGGGATGCATGATCCAAGCGGCCGGGTCTGGAAGCTCACGCCGGATGGGCGGCTCACTTGCCTGCTCAACACAATTCCCAGCCCGAACGGCATCGTCGTCGACCCCGAGGAGAGCTTTCTGCTCGTCGCGGTGACGCGCGCCAACCAGATCTGGCGCGTGCCGCTGGCGGCCAGCGGCCTGACGACGAAGGTCGGGATCTTCTCGCATCTGCATGGCGGCCCCGGCGGTCCAGATGGGCTTGCGCTCGACAGCGGCGGCAATTTGCTGGTCTGTCACACCGGCTTCGGCTCGATCTGGCGGCTCTCGCCGCTGGCCGAACCGCTCGACCGCATCGTCTCCTGCGCGGGCGTCGCCACCACCAATCTTGCTTTTGGTGGACCCGAGCGAAAGAGCCTCTTCATCACCGAGAGCCGCACCGGAACATTGCTACGCGCCGAACTCGATACGCCGGGCTTGGCGATGTTCTCCCACGCGGAGTAGTTGCCACACACTCAGTGTCATCGCCCGGCCGCGCCTTAACCGACGGCAGACGCTGCACTTTTCCCTGGGAGCTGCCTTCGATACAGCGACGCACGAGCTTGGGTGCTCGCGGCTAAATGAAACGTCGTTCTAAAATAAATTGCAACGCCGTTCTATTTTTGTTAAGGCGGCCGGGAGAACACCGGCGGTTCGGAGGGAGCCCATGGCAAGCGTCGCAGCCGCTGCAATCCAACGGGGCTTCACACCCGCGGAGGAGAAGATCCTCGCGAAGGTGATGTGGCGGATCGTGCCCTTCCTGCTGCTCTGCTACATCATCGCCTATCTCGATCGGGTCAATGTCGGCATCGCCAGCCTGACGCTGAACGGCGATCTCGGCATCTCCCCCTCCGCGTTCGGCTGGAGCGCCGGGCTGTTCTTCTTCGGCTATTTCCTGGCGGAAGTGCCGAGCAACCTCGCCTTGCAGGTCATCGGCGCCCGCAAATGGATCGCCCGCATCCTGATCACCTGGGGCCTGATCTCGGCGGCAACGGCCTTCGTGGTCGGCCCCGTGAGCTTCGGCGCGATGCGCTTCCTGCTCGGGCTTGGCGAGGCCGGCTTCACGCCCGGCGTGTTCCTCTATTTCACCTACTGGTTCCCGGCGCGCATCCGCGGCACGGCGACTGCGGCGTTCCTGCTCGGCATCCCCATTGCCAACATTGTCGGCGCGCCGATCTCGAGCTCTCTGCTGACTCTCGACGGCCTGGGCGGCCTGCATGGCTGGCAGTGGCTGCTGATCCTTGAAGGCCTGCCGGCGACCATTCTGGGCTTCGTGTGCTTCTTCACGCTCACGGACAAGCCAGAGCAGGCCAACTGGTTGAGCCCTGACGAACGGCGTTGGCTCGCCGGGGTGCTGGCAGCAGAGCGCGAGGCCATTGCCACAAAACATCCCTCGCGACTCAGGGATGCCTTCATCAATTGGCGCGTCCTCGTCTGCGCCGCCGTCAATTTCTGCGCCATCATCGGCTCGGTCGGTCTCGGCCTGTGGATGCCGCACATCATCAAGGGGCTCGGTTTCGGCGTCGTCGCCGTCGGCTTCATCGCGGCCGTGCCTTACATCTGCGGCGCCATCACGATGATGCTGTGGGCACGGCTGTCGGACAAAGGCGGCGAGCGCAGCTGGTTCGTGGCGTCTGCGCTGCTCGTCGGCGCGGCCTCGCTGATCGTCTGCGGCTATGCAACATCGTCCGCGCTGGTCTCGATCGTCGCGCTCTGCGGCGCCGTGATCGGGATCATGTGCTACCAGTCGACGTTCTGGCCGATCCCGTCGAGCTTCCTCACCGGCAGCGCCGCCGCCGGCGGCCTTGCGATGATCGTCTCGATCGGCAATCTCGGCGGCTTTGTCGGTCCTTATCTCATCGGTGTGATCAAGCAGTCGACCGACAGTTTCTCATGGGCCCTGATCTCGGTGGCTGCGTTTCTTGCCCTGGCCGCTATCCTGATCCGTCTGGTGGGTGCCAGTCTGCAGCGACAGGCCGGAACGGCTGACGGCCGCACGGTCCCGATTGCTCCCCTCTCGAAAGGAATTTGAAAATGGGCGAACGAAAGCAGTTCCGTCTCGGTCTGGTCGGTTATGGCGAGATCGGCAGCACGTTGGGCAAAGGGCTCCGCGGCGCCGGCCTGCAGAATATCTTCTGCTACGACAAATATGCCTTCGACGGCCCCTATGCCGATCTGATCCAGAGCCGCGCCAAGGCGGCAGGCGTTACGCTCGTCAAGTCCAACCAGGAACTAGCTGACGCAGCCGAGCTGATCTTCAGCGTCACGCCCGGCTCTGCCTCGCTCGAGAGCGCGGCTGCATTCGCGCCCGTGCTCGATGGTCGCCACACCTTCCTCGATTTCGCCTCGGCCACGCCGAAGGTTAAATATGGCGTCGCCGAACGGCTCGCCAGGACGGGCGCGACGCTCGGCGACGGCTCCATCATGGGCACGCCGAAGCACGGCTATGCGATGCACATGATGTCGAGCGGTTCCGCCGGGCAGCGCGTGGTCGACCTGCTTGTGCCCTGGGGCATGAGCATCGAATTCGTCGGCGACAAGCTTGGCACGGCTTCGGGGATCAAGATTCTTCGCTCCGTCCTGATCAAGGGGATCGAAGCCTTGATCGACGAGACGCTGCTCGCGGCCCGGTCCTATGGCCTGGATGAAACCGTCCTGGCGTCGGCCTCGAAGACGCTCACGCGTCCGTTCATGGACACGGTCGAGAGCCTGACGCCCTCAGGCGTGATCCATGCCAAGCGACGGACCGAAGAAGTCGAGATGGCCGCCGAGGCGGTCGCGGATGCCGGCATCGAGCCGTTGATGGCGCGTGCGACGGCCGCGCGCCTGCGCTGGAAGGACAGCCTCGGCCTGAAGGACCACTTCAAGGGCGTCGTGCCCGAAAACTACAAGATCGCCATCGATGCGATCGTGGCCAAGGCGCAGACCAGAGTCAAAGCAGCCGAACAAACCTAAGGCAATAGAGAACAGAACAGGGAGAGAAACGTGGCGGCCGCCCGGACAGACATCGATGAAATCGAGAAGGTAACGATGCGCAGGGTGATCCTGCGCCTCGTTCCGTTCCTGATGATCTGCTACTTCTTTGCGCTACTCGACCGCGTCAATGTCGGCTTCGCGGCACTGCAGATGAACAAGGATCTCGGGCTCACGCCCGCGATGTTCGGCTTTGCTGCGAGCCTGTTCTTCGTCTCCTATTTCCTGGTGGAGGTGCCGAGCAATCTGGCGCTGCAAAAGGTCGGCGCGCGGCGCTGGATCGCACGCATCATGATCACCTGGGGATTGATCACCGCATGCATGGCCTTTGTGGCTGGTCCGTACTCGCTCTATGCCATGCGCTTCCTCCTGGGCGCTGCGGAGGCCGGTTTTTTTCCCGGTGCGATCCTCTATTTGACCTATTGGCTGCCATCGCAGTATCGGGCGCGCATCCTGGCGACTTTCACGGTCTCGATCCCGCTTGCGACCTTCCTAGGGTCACCGCTTTCGGTCGGCTTGCTCGAGCTTGACGGCGCGCTTGGCCTGCGCGGCTGGCAGTGGCTGTTCATCCTGGAGGGATTACCGACCGTTTTGCTCGGGCTTGCCTGCCTGTTCGTCCTGACTGACAGGCCCGAAGGGGCGTCCTGGCTGACGAAGGAGCAGCGGGATTGGTTGACGGCCCGCATGGCGGCGGATGCAGCCGCGCGCAAGCCGGTCGGCCACCTCTCACTCTGGCAGCTTGCCACCAACAAATATTTCCTGGTCATGGCCCTGGTCTGCTCCGGCGCCTCCGCCACCGGCAGCGTGCTGTCAGTCTGGCAACCGCAATTGCTGAAATCGTTTGGTCTGACGAACCTGCAGACCGGCTTTGTCAACGCGATCCCCTACGGCATTGCGACCGTGCTCATGGTGTTGTGGGGGCGTCATTCGGACAAGACCAGTGAGCGCCGCTGGCACACGGCGATTCCGCTGCTGTTCGCCGCCGGCGGCTTCACCGCTTTGGGCCTGACCGGAACGGCGGTCGTGCCGACCATCGTCATGGTGACGTTCTGCCTGGTGGGCGCCTACGCCTTCAAGGGGCCGTTCTGGGCGCTGTCGGCGAGCTGGCTTTCGACCAGCACGCTCGCGGCTGGTCTCGCCGGAATCAACGCGATCTCCAATTTGATCGGCGGCGGGTTGATGGTGAACGTTGTTGGCCTTGTCAAGGAATGGACGGGCAGCTTCGTGCTCGGCATGCTGCCGCTTGCGCTGCTGTGCGCCGTGGCCGCGACCTGCGTGCTCGTGCTGGGCCGCAACGTCGCGCGCGCAACCGACATGCTGGCGGTGAAATCATGAGCGAGCACGCCACGACCTCACAGCACGCCATCACCCGGCGTGGCGTCCTCGCGGGCATGCTGGTTGCGAGCACAGGCGCCTGGGCCGGCGGGGTCGACCAGGCCGTGCCCAACAGCACCGGCTCGGCACCGCCGCGCTTGAACGCGCCTGCGGACGGGTGCGATTGCCATCACCATATTTACGACGGACGGTTTCCCGTGTCGCCGCATTGGCACCAGGGCTTTCCGCCGGGCGCGACCGTGGCTGATTATCGGAATCTCCAGCGCCGGCTCGGCACCACCAGGAGCGTGGTGGTGCAGCCGTCGACCTATGGGGTCGACAACCGGTGTCTCGCGGACGCGCTGGGCCAGCTCGGCTCCGCCTCACGCGGCGTTGCCGTCGTCGACACCGACGTCGAGGAAGCAGAGCTGCGAGCGCTGGCCGATGCCGGTGTCTGCGCCATCCGCGTCAATTTCGTCTCTCCGCAGACCTGGGGGACGACAACGCCGGAGATGCTGGCCGCACTCGCCAGGCGCGTCAGCCCGCTTGGCTGGCACGTGCAGATCCTGATGACGGGCGATCAGATCGTCACTCATGAGAAGGTCATTCGGTCGCTGCCCACCAAGGTAGTCATCGACCATCTCGGGCGTATCCCGCAGCCAGACGGCCTCAAGCATCCTGCATTCGCCGCAGTCCGCCGCATGCTGGATCAGGGCCGCACCTGGGTGAAGGTGACAGAGCCCTATGAGGACAGCAAGCTCGGTCCGCCTTACGCCGACTCCAGCGAAGTCGCGCGGGCCTATGTGCAGGCGGCGCCGGAGCGAATCTTATGGGGTACGGACTGGCCGCATCCCACCCAGCGCGGTACCAAGCCGGACGACGCCCTGTTGCTCGATCTGCTCGCAGACTGGGCGCCGGACGAAAAAACGCGCCGGCGCATCCTCGTCGAAAATCCGGCCGAACTGTTCGGTTTCTAGGCTTTCGGCGCTAGGGAACAACGAGAACGCAACGATTTCATTTTTGAGAACACCGAGAGGGACCGACGCATCTCCGTAGGATTTCGAATTCTGAAGCGGCAAAGAAAAGTAGCGACCGAGATCGTCGAGCGCTTTGCCCGCTTGCCGGTCGCAAATGTCAGCGACAGCATGTCCCGGATGACGGCGGCCGGCGCGCGGCTTCGGCCGATGCATCGGACCGGCGGGATGGCGGGCGTGGCGCTCACCGTCAAGACGCGGCCAGGCGACAACCTGATGCTCCACAAGGCGATGGCAATGGCCGAGCCAGGCGATGTCATCGTGGTCGATGCCGGAGGCGATCTCACCAACGCATTGATCGGCGAGATGATGCTGATGCGCATCATCAAGAGCGGCCTTGCAGGCATCGTGATCGATGGCGCGGTTCGGGATGCCGGCTTCATCCGCGGTCAGACGTTTCCCGTGTTCGCGGCAGGTGTCACCCATCGCGGCCCTTACAAGAACGGACCAGGCGAGATTAACGTTCCGATTGCAATCGACGGCATGGTGATCGAGCCGGGCGATCTCATCATCGGCGACGACGATGGATTGCTTTGCGTGCCATTCGACGATGTGGATGAAGTCCTGAAAGCCGCGACGGCGAAGTACCAGGCTGAGCAGAAGCAGATGGAGAACATCAAGGCCGGGACGCACAATGCGGATTGGGTGGACAAGGCACTGCGCGAGTTGAAATGTGAAGGAGTCGACTGAAAGCCGGATTCGCGCAGCGACGATGGTTGAGGGAGGATGACGCTTTCGTGCGGGGCCCATTCTCCCGATCTTGCCGCCGAATCTACGACCGAGTTCAGAACGGAATGGCGGGCGCGGAGACGGTACGGTAGTTTGCTCTTGCCGGAAGATAGGGAGGGGTAACGAAGCGAGACGTTTCTGGTGCGGTGCCCGAAGGAACTGCGCAATTAACTACCTACTAAGCCTGTGCGGACACCGAAAGAACGACTCGCCTATGTCATTGATTTCGCTGAAGGCTAATTAATAGGAGTGACTCGGCTTCTGCTTTAAGAGCGACTCGATTGGCCGCTTTTCGTTTTAAGAGTGACTCGGTTTTGTAAGCCATTCAAATTGCTTGACGAATCCGAAGGCTATTGTCCTACGCGCCGGCTGCTTTGAACGGCCTGCTCGCAGGTTGCCTATCGTGAGCTTGCTCGGACCCTACGCTAGGCCGTGTACTCATTAAGAAGTTTGCTGCCGGTGTCCGCTCCACCTCCAAACAGGGGCGAAAAAGCGGACGCCTTCCGAGGTCGCTGAAGGGCCATGAGACAAGAGTTCAGGTATGGATAAAGTTCGGCTTCGACCCGTGTCCAGACCCACGCTATTAAAACGCCACCTGGGTCATTCGTTCGGAGATCTCCCATAGCTTGCGTCTAGCGACGGAATCGAGTGCTTGCGGAGGAACGCGTGCGGGGTGCGGGTGCCCGCGGGTTTCACGGAGCCCGTCGGGACCATAGTAGCCACCTCCCTCCGCGTGGCTGGACGTGGCAGCATATAACTGGGGCAGCGCGCCTTGCGATACGGGCTGAAGCAGGAACCAAAAAAGTGTTCGTGCAAGTCCCGCCACGCTTCGCCGACCAAGGGTGTTATGCACTAGATCAGTCCGCGCGATGCCAGGGTGAGCAGCCATGCTTGAGAAACCCCATCCAGCGGCGCGGCTGCGGCTGTCAAGCTCGAGTGCAAACAACAAGCATGCGAGCTTCGATTGGCTGTAGGCGGCCAGTGGCCGATAGTTCTTCTCGGCATTGATGTCATCAAAATCGAAGTGTCCACCGTTAGCAGCAAGGCTTGAGAGCGTGACGACGCGCGCGTCCCTCCCTTTTGCGAGGAGCGATTTCAGACGAGCAGTCAATGCGAAGTGACCGAGGTAGTTCGTACCGAGTTGCAGTTCGAAGCCGTCACTCGTTTCTTGCCGTTTCGGCGGGACCATGACGCCCGCGTTGTTCACCAGAAGGTCCAAGCTCTGCTTCTCATCCTCCATCTGCTGTGCGAATGAGGCAACCGAAGATAGATCTGCAAGATCGAGCTTGCCGAACCGCACAGTCGCACCCGGCACGGCGTGTTCGATGTGAGATACTGCGTGAGCGCCTTTTTGAGGGTTGCGACCGGCTATGGTCACGTCACATCCTGCTCGGGCCAGCGCGAGGGCCGTCTCCAATCCTAATCCACCGGTTCCGGTTACTACGGCGGTTCGTCCATGCTGATCAGGGATGTCGGCTGCGGTCCACTTTGCCATTTAGCGTCGCTTTCACAATTTTCGCACTTGGTGTAGAATAAATATTGCACTAAGTGTAATTTTGCAAGAGGGTGGCTTTGGGCAATTCCGGGCGTGACGATAAAGAGGGCGGCGGCCTGCGGGAGCGGAAGAAGCGCGAGACCAAGAAACGCATCACGGAGAAGGGCATCGCTCTTTTCCTTAAAAATGGCTTCGATCATACAACGCTCGACGAAATCGCTGCCGCAGCAGGAATCTCGCGCAGAACCTTCTTCTACTACTTCACGTCAAAGGACGAGATTTTGCTGTCCCTCCAAAGTGGGATTGGCGAGATGCTGACAGATGCGGTACGAAAGGCTTCCGCAGGCTCGGCGCCGATCGACACGGTTCGGGATGCGGTCGTCAGTGTCTGTAACGCTATTCCGTCGAAAGACATGATCAAGTTGGACCGACTGATGCGGACGAGCCCGAGCGTTCAGGCGCGCAAGCAGGCATACTACGTGCAGCAGGAAGGTGAGATTTACGAAGCGCTCAAAGAGCGGTGGCCCGAGCCCGAACGATCAATGGCGTTGCGGATCGTCGCGATGCTCTCAGTCGGCGCCATACGAATTGCCGGAGACATCTTCAATCAGGAGAAGGGCGCGCGGCCCATAGTCGAACTCCTGGAGGAAATATTCGGCAGCCTCGCCAAGGAGGTCCGCTCAGGCGACACGCACCCGTGATTTCGGAGATGTGCCCCTTGCGGACTCATGCGTCTTAAAAACAGAATGGCGCCAAACGCTCTCGTCGCCGCTAACAAAATGTCCAAACACAGCGGCCGCCGGCGATGCGCCTTGCGTTGAGCTTCTCTTGAAGCGTTTGAACCATCGGGAAAATGCAACCGTGGTCGTCGATTTCCTTGTTGGCGATTATTATTCTCTCGTCGCCGACCCTGAGTCCGTCGACGACCGAGATGACGCACACCTTGATCATCTTCCCGGAGTAACGAGTGTCGCGACGTCCCAGTATCTCGGCCAAGACATAGTTCGAGTGATCAGAACCGCTCAAAACGACGTCATCGGACGGTACGGAGGATCCTGCGATGCACTTATCGTGATCGATCAGCTTTGAGGTCAGCCTCACCGCCACGCTGGTGAAGATGACGGTGCCGGCTCTTCGGAAACGACCTGCTCGGCCCAGTTGTCCAGGAACGCCCGCGCACGGCAACCGCCGGAGCGCGTTTGACCTACACCAAGTCGAAAAGACCCCCCTCGACTCCTTCGTCCGCGCGCTTGGGCGTCAGAAAAAATCAGGCGGGAAAACCGAGCGGCATCAGCGGCCTACGAAATCGAGTCACTCTTAAAGGCGGGAATCGAGTCACTCTTATCGCGGAATCGAGTCACTCTTTCGGTGTCCGCACAAAGCCATTGATCCGCTGGTGGGCCCGGCAGGACTCGAACCTGCAACCAGACCGTTATGAGCGGCGGGACAGCGATTGGCTTCGTTGATTTTACTGATTTTTTGTTTGAATCTGATCGCGTTCGTTGCGCTTCGCCTGGGTCGTTTCTGGGGCGAAACTGGTGCGGTAACGCCTGCTTATGTTGAAGAGCCGGGCCTGACATCCGTAAGGTCTCCATCGCCGGACTGTCCTCACGATGATCATCAAGGGGATCGACTTTACCCTCTCAAGGCTGAAACAGGGGTTCGATTCCCCTAGGGAGCGCCATTATCTCCAAACAGCTTTGATCTTATTGAGGGTTTTTGCCTAATCGTCCCACCTAAGCTTGGAGTGGGACAGTGTTTGTTCTCGGTTCATTTGGCAGCTACGGCCCTGAGCAATTCTCGCCCAAGCGGCGTAAGGTTTGAATACGTCGCATTCATTGCCCCCCTCGGGGGCCAGGCGGTGCGCTAGGCCGAACCGTTCCAGATTCTCAAGTGAGATCGCCACCTCGTCCGTTCTGCAATGAAGGGCGGCAGCGAGCACGTCTAGCTTGTTCCGGTCGAAGGCGACCGCTCCGGTGTTCTTCGCTCCAGCCGCAAGCACAGCGGCATCTAGCGCATCCATCAGCTTAACAATCTCGATGAACTTGAGCCGGAAAGATCGCGATTTTTTTGGATCAGCGGCTGCCGCCAGAAGCGCAGCCCAAATATCTAGCAATTCGTCACGACTTTCCGGCCGGACCAAGGCGGCCGTCTGCCGCCCCTGGCGCTCTCAAGATGTGTGACACCGCAACCGTAAGCTGGGCGGCAGCGGCGGCTTTAAGGCAGCCCTCCTATGCTCGCTCAGCCGTGCCGTTGAGCCGTGTGAGTAGTCGGGAGACCGCAGTAGCGTGCCAAACATCACCCCGAGGTGCCTTGATGCCTCTCGCATGAAGCTCTTCGGCAATTCCGCGTACCGTGGTGATCCCTGAGCCGCGTATGTCGTCCACGATACCCTTGAGGTCCGCCGCGCGCTGAGCAGCGTTCTGCTTGATCCGCGCGACTGCATCGGCGTTGCCCACCTGCTTGCCCCGGAGCGCGCGGGCACCGTTGGGGTTGCCCAGTTTCACCCCGCGTGCCTTAGCAGCCGCAAGTGCAGCCTTGGTGCGCTCGCCTACCCGTGCGAGAGGCGGCATGATCTGCTCGAACAGTGCAGGGTCGTTTCGAGTCGCGGGCGCACCCGGTCGGATCGCCCAATCGTAATCTGCAGTCGCCTCCGCTGCCATTCGCGAGACAAGTTGATCGAGCTTTTCCTTGAGTGAGGGCTCGCCGTTCTCGCCCTGTGCGATATTCTCGAAGCTGCGGATGGTGCCGCTGACATCGGCCTCTGCGGGAATAACATTGCCTGCATTGCCTTCGGCGAGGAGTCGTGTGACCGAAATGATAACGGGCTTGTTAGCGATATCAAGGTGACGAGCCGGATACTCAGACAGCTGGATCGCCATGCGGGCCGCGACGAGCGGCGTATCGCTGCCTTGATTGGGCGCAGCCGCGTGCGAGCCGTCCCCTTGATCTTGAGATGAAAATAGTTGCTTCCGGCCAGGGCAAATCCGGGTGCGATGGCGATGGTCCCGATCGACATGCCGGGAGCGACATGCTCAGCGAACATTGCCTTGACGCCGAGGCGCTCGAGGATCTTTTCGTGCACGATGTCGTCGGCGCCTCCCGGCGTTTCCTCGGCCGGCTGGAATAAGAACACGATCTTTCCTGAAATGCGCTCCTTGTTGGCAATCAGAATGCCAGCCGTGCCAAGCAGGATCGACGCGTGGATATCGTGGCCACAATTATGCATCAAGCCGTCGATCCCTGAGCGCGGAGTATGAGACGTCGGCTCGATCGCGGTGAGTTCGAAGGGCCGGGCATCCATCTCGGCACGCAATGCAATCGTTGGTCCCGGCCTGCCGCTATCAAGAATTGCGATTACGGCCGTCGGCGCTTCGGTCGAGGCGATAAACTCGGTAAAGCCAAATCCCTTCAGCGCATCCTGAAGGTACGCCTGCGCCTTGAGCTCCTTCTTCCCCAGCTCGGGATTCTCATGCAGGAACGTGTAGGCGTTTTGTACCGGCTCGGTCATCGACGCAATTGTGGTCGATAAATCTGCGGCGCCCGCCGGTGCGCAGCCAAGCAGCGCCAGCAGGCTGAGACCAATGAGGGCTGTTTTTTTGCACCGATGCCTCCACCCTCGTATAGGGACGAAACTTCAAGGTCCTGTCGAACCTCGTTCCAGCCACGAGGTCGATCAATTCGACCTAATCTCGATCACAGACCACGGTGGCCAAATAGGTTACGTTTGGCGAGGCCAGCTTGGTAAAGTTGAGTTCCATTGATCCGCCACCGAGTGAGGCAATCGTCCCGGAGGCGTTGAAATTCACGCCCGGAATGGCAAGCGCGGCCGCATTGATCTGATCGATGGTGGCGAGGATATTTTTGACTGCATTGCACATTCTTGAAAATTGATCACCGGGCCTACATTCCGCTGCTCGGAAGCAATTGGCGAGCTTCTCATAGATCGCCTCGATCCTGCCCGTGACCTCGCTCAGCTTCTGATTGGCTCGTTTCAGCCGCGCCGTTCCCGCCACCTCTGCGAGCCGGTCATTAATTTGATCCGGCGCCAGATGCTGGAGCTGCCACTCGGCAACAATTCGATCGAGATCTGCCTTCGAGAGCGGTGGTCTTAACTCGGCCTGCGCCTCCATTATCATGGTTCGGCCGTTGCCAAGTGTGTTGACCCCACTCTTGTACGGTGAGGGGGCCTCAAGTGTGGGCGAGGACGGCTGACCGAGTATTTCGTTGATGTACCCGTCCGCACGAGCCTTTTGCTCGTACACACGAATGAGAGCCATTGAGGCAACGAAAACCGCGGTGGCGCAGAAGGCAAGGAAGCCGGCGAATATGAAGAAATGGATACGCGAGCGCAGATACTGCTCGGCAGTCATTCCCTTTGGCACGACGCGGCCAGTTTCGATACGTATTGCCTCCAGGCGATCTTCCTCCTTCAGCTTCTCGATCTTGTCCATCAGGATTTGGAATCGTTTCACCCGCCACGCAATCAGCGTCCAGGCGAGGACCGTTGCCAGATACGCGATAAGGGCGAGAGGACTCGCCGCCGCAGCGGGTATGGCATTTAGGAAGGCGCCAATTTCTTCGATCATAGAGCTTGCAAGTAATGGTTGCTGTATGCTCTTGCAAAGTGCAAATTAGGTGCGATTTCCATGTATCAAATCATAGGTTGTGACCCGAGTTAAGATGTTTAGGAGGTTTGCTTGAAAATTCTTTGCCTCTCTCTGCTGAAGAGCTCTCTGTATTGCCTAGGTTTGGCAGTCACAATCTTCCTTTCCACTGAGCTCCCCGCCTTTGCACAGTCCGCTGACCCCGCGGCCCAGTCCCAGCCTTCCAAGGTCGAGCTTGCGCAGCGGCTATCCGCGGCGCTGTCGGCTGCCCGAGAAAAGTTTATCTCGGACTTCGGGCCAAACGCATTTGACCGCGCGGGGTATCCGGGTGGCAAGACTCTCGGAGAGATGTGGACGGATTATCTGGGACGCGCCGGGTATCCGAGCTCCATAGCGGAGCGGCAAAGATACGCCGGTATGCTGCAGGCTGAGCTCGACCAGCAGGCCGCGCTTGTGCTCGTGATGGCGCCTGCTCGCGATGAGGCTATCGAGCATCTGGTCGTCTCGCTGAGGCGGATCGTCTCGGGGCGATCGGCAAGACCAGCCGTGCGTCAAGACCCCAACGGGGCTCGCTTCTCCATCGTGTTCGGAGACGACACGTCCATCCAAACCACGCTACAGTCGCTGGACGGCTCGAGCTATCAGCCGCGGCCTGGCGATGAGATCGCCTGGCAATTCACCTGTGCCGGAAAATTACCTGACCTGAATGCCAGTGTCCGCGGTTGCTCCGACAAGAATTACGGGTACTTGATGGCGAATTCAGCAAAGCGACCCCTGGAAGCGGCACAGGGACGATATGTTTTCCAGGGAACCAGATCCACCGGCGAACAGATGATGCTCGAAGCGCCGAGCGGATTCTGCAGGCCTATTTTCCTGGAGCTCAAGTCCAGCGCGTGCAAGCTCGAAGTCCAGGTTGTCAGGGCTGGAAATTAACGCGGTGTCTCCTGTTGAGTACTTGCGTCCTTTTCGGATATGCAAACTCGGCGTAAGAAGCGGCTGGCCCCCTGGCCCTGAGAAGGATGAAGTCATCGATCCTGCGGGCCAACGGCCGGAGCGGGAAAAATGGGGGTTGGGTGCGTGCGGCGCTCCCCGCCGATCGTCGCATTCGACGGAATTGCAACGCGGCGGGCGCCAAGAAACCTGCTCGCAAGCTGAGGAGGTCGCTCGGATTTAGCTCCGCGCGAAACGTACCAAGTGCGCGCTCGCTTTGAGGTGGATAACGCGCTAGGCGTGTTGAATGTGAGGTCGAATCCGTACCATTTGCCTGCACGAGAGCGGTGGCAGAACGCTCATTCGCGTCTCGGCATTGAGGAGCACGGACGGAAGATTAGTGCCTGGGAGAGGATAGTGGCGAATACTGAAATTGCGTTCGAAATCGATGATAGCAAAACCGTTGATGAAAACATTTCGGCGCTCTCCACCGCGCTCAAGCGGATCGATGATCCGCTGGCTGAGGTCCTTTCGGGGGCCTTGTCGAAGCTCAGCCTGGAAATGGCTCTCGATCACGATGCGCTCCTGGACGCGTTGTACGTCGTAACCGGGCCAGTCGAACCTCAGCAGGCCTCCTCTGACGAAAGCCCTGCACGATGAGCGGCTGGTATCTTCAGAAGGTCTCCATCGAAGGCTTTCGCGGCATCAACAACGAGGGTGCCCCTCTCGTCCTCAAACTCAAGACGGATTGCGTCAACTCCATTTCAGCGCCGAACGGGGTAGGAAAAACATCGATCTTTGATGCGGTGGTCTACGCGATCACCGGCCGGATCCCCAAGCTCGATGATCTGCCTGCGGCCGAAAAAGGCTCGTCCTATTATCTGAACCGCTTTCATGCCGGTGGTGTGGGAACGATCACCCTCACCCTTGTGCCTGTCGGCGGTGGTGCCGAGGTCGATGTCAGCGTCCGGCGTGATGCCGCCGGCGGGCGAACGGTTACGGCGAGTGCAGGTGCAGACGGAAATGCGATCCTGGCGGACCTCAATCGCGAGTTCGTCCTTCTCGACGGAAAGACGTTTCAGGACTTTATCGACTTTGCGCCGCAGAAGCGCGGCCGGTCCTTCGCGGGGCTGCTGGGGCTGAAGCGCTACTCATCCCTGCGACAAGGGTTGGCCTCGCTGACAAACACGAGGGCTTTCAACAATCACTTTGGCCTCGCCGGTAAGGAAGCAAAGAAAAACAGTGCGGCCGTATCCGTCCAGCGGGCCCGAGCCAATATCAAGGAAGCCTTCACAGCGCTTGTTGGTGACGAGTACGATCCGGCCGAAGCCGAGGCGACGATGCTCGCGAAGGCGCATTCCGCCCTCAGTGGCATCGAACTGCTCAAGCCCCTCTGCGATGGACGGACGTTCGAGGAGATCGATCCTTCGGGTTGCGTCGACGCAGCTAAAGCTGCCGAGGGAGGTGAGGCAAGGGCAGAACTTGCTAAAATCCTGCGCGACGAGGCGAGGTGGTCAGAGGCGGTGAGAGCCGCGCCAGGCGAACGGCATGGCAAGCGCCTCGTGGAACTGGCCGATGCTCGCGACGCCGCCCTAAAGCTCACGCAAGGAGATCTGTTCCGCCAGCTCTACGGCCTCAGCGAAACCATCCTTGCCGATGACAGTTGGGCGGACAAATGCCTCTGCCCGACATGTGATCGATCCGGACCGGCTTCGATTCTCGACCACGTTCGCGACAAGATCGCGGCGTTTGAGGCCGTGGAGACGGCTTCTGCCAATCTGGTTCGCGAGTGGACCGAACAAGGCTGGAATCAGCTTGACGAGCTGGAACGGTTGGGCCGCCGGGAAGATGAGCAGGCCCAGCTCGCCGAGGCAAAGGGCGCCGGGCTGAAGGGGGCCCTGGAGGGGGCTCGCACTCGCGCGCTGGCCGAATGGCTGAAAACGCTTACCGAGCGCGCGGTCGCCAACATCAAAGAGCTGACCGAGAGGAAACTCGCCCTGGAGAAGAGCCTTCCCGAAAAGCTCACCGCTGTGGTGGAGAAGGCTGAAGCTGCACGCCGTCTCCAGAGCAATTTGTCGGACTTGCGCGCCGCGCTGAGAGAGCAATCCGCCATCGTCGCGGAACTTGCGCGAATTGCCCGGGTCAAGAGCTTCCTTGACACGGCCGGCACATGCTTCGCAAGCGCCGAGTCCGCGGCAAGCGCGCGTCGGCTCGCCGCGATCGAACCCATCAGCCGAGATATCTTCGCGGCGATCATGTACACCGATGTCGTGCCGGCCCTGAGAAAGCGCGCCGGCAGCGAGGATATTTCCATCTCGCTTGCTCAGTTCTGGACGCTGCCGGACATCTCAGCCCAGGCTGTTCTCTCGGAGAGCTATCGCAACGCCTTCGCGATCAGCGTCTATTTAGCGGCCGCCTCGCTGTATGGCGGGGGCGCCAAGTTTCTGATTCTCGATGACGTCACATCGAGCTTTGATTCCGGGCACCAGTTTCATCTGATGAACGTGATCAAAGGACAATTTGCCCGGCCCGGAGTTCCGGATGGCCCGCAGGTCATCCTTCTCAGTCACGACACCGTCCTTGAGAAGCTGTTCAACACCAATGCTAATGACGGGGGCTGGTGGCATCAGTGCATTCAGGGCACGGCACGAACGTCGGTCCTACCGCAGTCGGGCGCAATCCATAAGATCCGTGATGCGACTCACGCCTTTCTCGACACGGGAAACACCGATGATGCCGCTCCTCGGATCAGACAGTACCTCGAATTCAAGCTCGAGGAGGTCATCTCCAAGGTCGGGATTCCCGTGCCCATCGGCATTGCCTTCAATGATGACAAGCACATGGCGAAAAACCTAATAGACGCGATCAGGGCAGCAGTCGATCTCCATGATGCGGCTGGCCGCCTGGTCCTGGACGCTGCCCAACTCGCCGGGCTCAACACCTCGGTGGCAACTATCGTGAGCAATTACCTCTCGCATTGGGCGACAGGACAGACCCATGCCTTCACCGCACCGTCCCTGAAAGGGGTCATGCAAGCGATCGAGAATTTCGCGGGTTGCTTTCAGTTCGAGCATCCGGCAGGCTCGACCCAATACCGCTACTACCGGTCGCTTAGCCAAAGGATGTAAGAAGTGGATAGCGGCTCGCCGGCCGTAAATCATCGTGGTGCGAGTTGTCATGATATCGGCCGCCGGGGAAGGTTAGCGTGTCCTCGACGCCCACACTCATTGCCTTTGACGGGGCTAAGCTTTGGCGCAGGAGTCTAGTCGCGCCCGGTCACGCTTCCAGGAATTGTCTCGCAAGTTCATTCATTCCAACCGATCGTCATGCCGCTCACCCCCGAACAGCTTTCCCATCAGAGCCGATTGAAATCCGCGCTTCAGGCCGAGAAGAACGCGCACAAGCTAGAAAATCTCGCGGCCGGACTTGTGGGCCGCTTGCTCGGCATTTCGGTTGCTGTAGCCAAGTCAGGCTTTCAACACGGGGGCGATGCGGGTGCACTCGGCCAGCAGGATCGTCGGTTCCGCCTAGAGTGCAAGAAATATGGCGACGACACTCGCCTCAGCGACCGCGAGCTCCTCGGCGAAATCGACCATGCGCTGGCACGTGACGAGGCGCTGGAAGCATGGATCCTCATTGCCACGCGCAGTGTTCCGGAGCAGCTCGCCCAGGACCTGGTGCAAAAGGGCGAACGGCTCGGCATTCCCGTTCTGGTTATCGACTGGAAGGATCATGAGTGCGCACCGCTCGCTGCTTTGTGCGCATTCGGCCCCGATCTCGTGCAAGCCGAGTCCTCACAAGAAGCAGCCGATCACGCACGTCACCTGCAACCTGCCATGGGCGAGGCCATCGCCAGCCTGCGCCGAAATCTGCAGGTCTGGTCTCTCGGCTTCGAAAGCCTGCGATCCGAATCGCACCGCAAGCTGCAGGGCATCTGGACCTCGCAGCGCATGTCGAACGCTGAACTTGGGCAGGATGCGGCAGGAGGTGCTCAGTCCAAGAGGGTGCGGCGCCAGCGTGTTCATGATGCGCTGGATGCCTGGTGGCGGGGTGCTGCCGCCAGCGACGCGCCGACGGCGATCATCGGGTGGGACGGTGTCGGCAAGACCTGGGCCGCGCTCGACTGGCTGACCGACCGGCTGCCCGAACAGCCGATTGTCCTCACCGTTCCCTCTTCGGCGCTTGCTGGTCTGACCGGAATCTCGGAATCGACCCTCAGGCGCTTTCTGGCCGAGCGGCTCTGCGAGCTTACCGGTACCCGCAATCCCGAGCATTGGTTGCGTCGGCTTGCTTACCTCCTCAAGCGGCCGAGGGAAGAGGGGCCCGTTCTCACGTTGCTGTTCGATGGCCTCAATCAGGAGCCCTCGGCTGCTTGGCTATCGCTCCTGAAGGCCCTCCAGGGCGTAGCCTTCGAGGGGCGGGTGCGTGTGATCATCAGCACGCGCAGGCATCATTTTGAAGACAAGCTCTCGGGACTTCGCGGACTTGTCGTTCCGGCCGTTCCCGTCGTCGTCGACGTCTATGATGCGACGTCAGGCGGCGAGCTCGATCAGATGCTCGCTTTCGAGAACCTTGCACAGGCAGATTTGCATCCCGAACTCATCGAGCTTGCGCGCACGCCGCGCTTGTTCAAGCTCGTCATCCGCTTTCGCGATCGGCTCGTGGAGGCAGGTCAGGTCACAGTCCACCGGCTGTTGTGGGAATATGGGCGGGATACCTTCGGCGATCGCGCCGGCAAATCCTTCAGTGAAAACGACTGGCGGGCGTGGCTTGCTGAAATCGCCGGACGCTACCGCGGCGGTATCCAGGAATTCTCGCTCAAGAGCCTTGGCGAAACGGCAAGCCGGCCCGATCTCTCCGAGCGGGAGGTATATGCCCGGCTGAGCGACATCATTGATGGGCGCTTCGCGCGGCCCGGATCCTCGGGTGCAATGCAGCTCAGTCCGACTGTCGTAGCCCACGCGCTGGGGGCCGCGCTGCTTGCGCATCTCGATGCGATGGGAGGAGCGACGTTTGCGGCGGCCGAAACCGAGGTTACGCAATGGCTCGACCCGATCGCAGGCCTCGATCAGCGCGCAGAAATTCTCCGGGCGGCCGTCTCGATCCTTGTCGAACGCGGAGGCCCGTTCACAACGCCCATCGGCGGCGTTCTGGTCACAGCGTGGCTCCAAACCCAGAACGTCACCGATGGTCACCGCCGAGAGCTTGCGAGCCTCGCACCGAGCATTCCAAACGCCCTCCTCGATGCAGTGGAACAGTCGGACGCGCACGCGCAGGCATCGGCTCGAATGTGGGCAGTCAATGCGCTTCGGGCCATCCCGCGAACCCAAAGCACGCAATTGACTGCGATCGTGGCGCGGGTCCGTGCCTGGTTCTCGGTGGTATCGCGCGAAGTCGACAACAGGCCCGACACCAACGTCGACTTCGAGCGGCGTCGTGCGGAGCGCTACCGCAGCCGTATCGGGACAGATTCGTCCGGACCATTGACGGTGCTGGGCGTTACGCTGCGTCTCGTCGATCGCGACGATGGGAGGCTACAGGCCGCGGCGCCTGCCATCCTCGAAGGCTTTCCTTTGTCGAGGATCACGCCCTGTTTCGAAGCCATCGCGGTCGCCTCAGCCGTCCGCGGACACGCGGATGGCTGGCAGGGCTTGAAATGGCTTTGCTACTTGAATGAGCTCGATCCCGAACCAACAGCTGTTGCCCTGCGCGCCCTGTCGCAGGACATCGGTTCGCGCGCGCCCGAATCCGGCGTTCACCCGCAGCTCCCAGCCCGCGCAGCGGCGCTCCTGCTCTGGCTCAGCGGGCAGGAAGCCGACGAGGAATGCGCCGCTCGCCTCGACCCCGGCATCGACCGGCACTACACCTACGAGAAAGACTACTTGCCCAATCCGAGCGGGAGTTTCTTTGCGCTCGAGCGCCGGCACGCGCACCTTGCGCTTGAGGACAAGGAGCGGCCTCTCCATACCAGGTTGCAGCGCACCGCCGAGCTGTGGCTTGATCCAACATTTCAGCCACCGGCCGGCTTCGTCGAGGAATTGCGTTCCGCCGCTGCTGGCTTTGACGTGGCGAAGCTCCACCGCCAGATGGGACATATCCCGGAAGAATTGTATTTCGAGCAACTTCAACCGGCACTCGCGCGATGCGCTCCGGACGTTCTCGCCGATTTGCTACGGCGCAAAATGGAAAGCTTCGCGTCCTGTCCGCCCGAGTCACGCTATTGGAGCGCCATTCACGCTACCGAGGCTTTCATCCTGGCGGGAATGGCGGAGGCGCAGCCAGCACAGGTTTTGCGCCGGGGCGCACACGAGAAGGACGAGAATAATGAGGGGGTCGCGGCGAGCGAGTTGCTCAAGATCGAACTGCAGTCCCTCGGTGATGTACAGACCCAGTTCGATAGGCTCATTGCGGCCGACCTCAAATTCATTCCTGCTGATCTTGCCGAGGTCATGCGAACTCCGTCCTTGGCGGACGTTGACGCCCTGATTGCGCGATACGGCGCGGCGCCTGCCAAGCAGCGGCGCGATCTCGTCGTGCTCTTGTCGGTTCACCCCGTCGGCTTTGGCGACAGCGCCTGGTCGTGGCTAATAGGGTTGATCGACCAGCCCGATCATGACCTGGATGGTGTGCTGTTTCGCATGCTGACGCTGGCCGATGCCGCCCGGTTTGGGCGTTATCTTGCTGCAAAGGCCTGGGGCTGGAGCCCGGCGGCGGATGTCTGGGTCAACCACTATGGCACCGGCGCACTTATCAGGGTCGAATCCGCTCTGCCTTTTGATCAGTTGGGGCCGCGTCTCGCGCCGTGGCGCCTGCTGGAAGCGGCGCGCGTCCGTGGCGCCGACCCCGCTGAGGTGCGGCTTGCCGCCGAGATCTTCGGTCATGTGCTTGCCGCCGATAAAATCGCGGAACCGGACCTAGGCTCGACCCTCACGGTCGATCGGAGGGAGAAGAGATTCACACCGTTCTTCGTTTCAGTGCAGCTGAGGCCAGATCCCCAGGACCGAAATGGCCCAGCAGCGATCCGTGCTGCCCTCGATGCCGATGCGCGCATCAAGGCTCACCAACGCGCGGTGGAGACCGCAACAGCACGTATCGAGGAAGCAAGGCAATCAGGAGCGAGCCTCTACCTCACCAATGTTGATGCCGTCGATCTGGTTCCCGTGATCCAGCATGCATCCGACATGATCGATCGCTGGCTCGAAGGCTCGCATGACATCAGCACGGATTTCCGCAGACGCGTCCGACTCGCAGAGACTGCATTCCTTGCACTGTGCGAGGCTTTGCTCATTCAAGCTCCCATGCGCGGTGCCGCGCTGTGGCGCGCACTGCGCAAGACGATCACAACACGCTACATTGGTCCGGCCGGTTTGGACGAGTTGCTGCATATGGTGTTTCGCGTTCCCGATTCTGCGCCCGTCGCTGCGCTTCGGGACGAACTTGCCAGCCTGGCATCCTGCCATTCGGATCTGAGCCTCTTCGACATCGCTTTGGCGGCGTCGTACAATGGCAAGGCTGCCTGGATCGCCGATCATGCCGCTGCCGATCGTGTATCGTCGCTGGCATGGCGGCAGCGACGTGGCATCCTCCTCGACGGGCTCGGCACCGGCTATACGCTTCCTGTCCCGGAGGCCTGGCCCGAAGGGCCGATCCGCACGGACATTGCCGATCTGCGCGGCAAGGCCGCGCGGCTGCGCTGGCGTGAAGCCTGTGCCCATCACTGGTGGCAAACTTACCTCGCAGCTCAAGACGCGGTTGAGGCTTATGCCGCTTGGGTCTTGTTTTTGCGTTCGGCAGATGCGCGCGCCTGGACTTGGATGCGTGATGACGAGCAAGGACACAGCAATAGTGACGGATTCCTTGCTCGTAAGCTTGCACATGTGCATCTCAACCGAGCCGAACTAAAGCGCGCCATGGACAAGATGATGGAGAGAGGTGATAAGAAGTTCCTTGATCACGACATCGTGGAAGGCGTTGGGCCGTGGGCGAGCGCGACCAATGCGAGCTAGGTGACGTCGGGGACAGGAGCGACCCGTGCGGCGGGCGCCAGCCTGCCAAAAGTCGATTATAGGGCCCCTATCGATCAGAGACTGGTTAATCGGCCGATTTGCTTGATGTTCGAGTCGTTGTGAGATCCGGTCTGTTGCCGCATCATCACACATTGTGTCTGAAGCAACCGAGCGAATGTATCCACACTATGTAGTGCAAATTATTTGTTCGAATAGGTGAGAGCCATGAGTGTAGATAGTTCGTTCAATCCCGACTTAAAGGATAGGGAGGCAATTGCCCGCGAGTTTCGGCGGCTTCTGCACAAGAATGGAATTACGGAACTCAATCTTAAGCCGTTCTTCGAGCACTACACCTGCACGATTCCAACGCCGTGGCTCCTGAATCATGGCGTGAACTTCAATTTCATGTTTCCGCAGCTCCAGCTCTCGCCTGGCTCGATAACAGACTTTGTGTACCTGACTAAGAGCTCTGCGACCTGGTGGTGCGTCCTGGTCGAATTCGAGCGCCCCGATGGACAGCTATTTCAGGATGCTAGCAAGCCCATCAAGACACACAGCGACCTGACGAGGGGGTTGGATCAAATCCGTGACTGGAAAGACTACCTGGAGGCAAACGCGAGAGCCTTCCTGGATCAGATCGAGCCTGTCCGCGTACCGCTGGAGAGAAATCCTGTCCGATTCAGACATGTGCTTCTTATTGGGCGCCGCGCCCAGTTTGAAAAATCGGCGCCAAAGCTGAGGCGCTACTCGAGTCTGGAGACTGGCGAGGAGGTCTCGAACGTCCGCGTGATGACCTATGACGCCGTTCTCAGTGAATTCCAAAACAAATCGAAGCAAGACTATGATTTGTTAGCGCGTGATGGTGTCCGATTTCGCTTTCGCAGGTATTTTCCTAGACGGGCATCGTTTTGGGACTACTTGACCAAGGATCAGCTGACCTTAACCGAAAGTCAGCTTAAGCAGGCCGGAGAGGCCCATATACGGATCAAGGAATGGAGTGCGGGCCGAGCCCTCCAAAACTTCGGAAATTCGGTCGAAGGAGAAGAATTGTTCTCGAAATAAAATCGCTCCGACTGGGGTTAGTTACGCGTGGCCTATCCATCGTCTCGTCCAGGGAAGAGTTCTGAGGCATTGCCGCTCCCGCGCGCCGGGGCAAAGCGCCGGCCGGAACACGTGCGACGCGGGCGGCTCCTCCTGAAGTGCGGGTGGGCGGCGGCGCTTCCGCATGGACCCAAGCCAATAAATCTCGAGTCTGTCATGGAAGGCGACACCGCGATGCACGCAACAATTTCAGTGGAAGCGAGGTCTTACTGATTGCCCACGACGGTGAACTGGACGTCGTTCAGATAATCGCCATTTCCGCGTTGAGAGCCGCCCAGGACATACAGAAAATTGTTGTATTGCACCGTGGCTTGACCCCAGCGGGGCACAGCGAATTGATGTGTGTCGAACACAAACCGCCCCGTTTCGCCGTCTGGCGTCAGGGGGGCAAATTGCACATTATTGAAGTAGTTGCCCTGTCCGGCATTGCCGCCGAGCACAACGAGGAACGGCCCGCCAGTTGCTGACGCGAGAGCCACTGTATGACCGTACAGCGGCATGTTCAATCTTGCAGCATTGGTGTGCCAAGGGTCAGGACAGCCGTCATCTCTGATTGGAGCATATTGGATGTCACTAAAAACGTCTTCAATCAGTAGGTCACCCCATCCTCCAACGACATAGAGGCTCCCTTTGTTCACGGCTACAGCTGGAGCTGAACGACCACCCTTGAGGTGAAATGGACATAGTTTCCACTGGCCGAGCGAGCCATCGGAATTGATCTCTGCGGTCTCGATCGTATCGAAATGAACGGTATCCTTGCCAACTTCCTGTCAAGCGACGTCCGGATTTAACCCCGCATATTGCCTCAGATGACAATGTTACTGAAGCGCACCCTGGTGTCTTTCTGGATCGGCTGCCGCGAGTCGGAGCAAGCCGCTCGCGAAGCGCGCCCTCCAGAGCGCCGTAGCGAGCGAGCGGCTTGC